>OLQQ01000333.1_pt1 | contig 27029 bp, 19 predicted proteins | sample 1672041 | NCBI WGS metagenome assembly OLQQ01 (sample SAMEA3136639, study PRJEB25190) | human gut metagenome
ACACTTATCCAAGATAGCTGGTATGGAATCTTGGATTACAATTAAGCTACTTTCAAAGAAATAAGTGCTCGCTATAAGTGCTGTTCCGCCTATATATGCCATCTTATCTCTCAAGTGTGAACGGCTGATAAGCTTGTCAGTATAGTTTTCATCATATTTTGTGCAGTACTGTATAAAAAGCTTATATATACTTGTATTTTCAAACATTGAACCAAACACTATCGTGCAATCCGGAGCCAGAATAGTCAACACATTTACAGCGACACGTGCCATTCGTTCTATTGCTCCAACAAGTATCTCAGAAATTGTCTGATCCATCCTTGTTATGTAGCCGTTGCCCTCATTTTCTACCCACGAAGTCAAGAGCTCTCTTGTTATAAGATTTTTATCACCGGCTGTTTCTTCGTATAGCACCGGGGTATTTTCCTTGGAATATATCTCCTTTATGCGGTCACACAGGGCAAACATGGATACTCTTGTTTCAAGACAGCCATGTCTGCCACATCTGCACTTAAGTCCATCAGGCTCTATGATGTAGTGTCCTATTTCTGCTGCGTTGTGCTGATTGCCCTCATATAGCTTATTGTCCACAACTATCGCAGAGCCGACACCCGGGCCCCACTTAATAAAAACAATATTGTTTCCATATTTTCCGACACCGTAAAGCATTTCGGCTTCCGCAAATGCTTTGACGTTGTTTTCAAGTATTACCGGACACTGAATCTGTTTTTCAAGTATTTCTCTTATTTTTACTTGATTGTTCCATATGCCATAAGCGTGTATACTGATGCCATTATTCCTGTCAACTATTCCAGGAACACATATTCCGATTCCAAGAATATCTGACAGCTTAAGTTCCTTTTCCCAAAGCTGAAGCTTTATTTCCTTTGCCAGTTCTTCTAAAAACAGCTGTGGTTCAATGTCCGTCCGGGTATGTATCTTAGCTTCAACAAGCATATTTCCCCTGATATTGGTAACTGTAATGCTCGTGTCTACAGCCTCAATATTTACAGATACTATGTACTTAAAATCATAATTGATATCCACAAGCACCTTCTTACGGCCAGCTCTCTTCTGCTCCTTCATCTCACCCTTTTCAAGTATCATGTGAGCTTCCATCATATCATTGCACAGCATGGTCACAGCCGCCGGTGTGAGTCCTATCTGATTGGCAATATCCTTCCTTGACATTGCGCCGTTTTTCTGCAGTATCTTAAGTATCTGAGATTTATTATTGTTTTTTACACTATCAAGGGAAATTCCGGTTTTAACCATTAATTCATGCTCCTTATTTATGCTTCAACATTCTTTGTTGCAACTATATCCACACCGGTTGCTGCAGCATCACTTAGCAGTACATCACCTATATGCACCGGTGCCTCTACCGTGATCCGGTTGATACAGTCCATCACATCCATTATCTTTTCCTTTGGAATATCCTGTGCCGTCTTTACGGATACCATAGGTATTGTGCCGTTTTTCACACAGACTGTGCTTGTCACGATTCGCGTCGGATGTGTCACTTCCTTTGCTCCGTAGTCTGCTCCGCGCTTACAGGTATTTCCGGTTACTGTGACATTTTCTCCATCTATTGTCACCTTAAGGGCACAGCCCAGAGGGCAGCCTATACATGTCAAATTTCTTTCTTCCATGATACTATGCCTCCTCAATCTTTATCGTAATTGTGCGGGGATTTTCCGTTTTGATGAGCTGCTTCTTCTTAAGCACCACCTGCTCCATCTCACCCGGTGCCATTACAGGGTGCTTGCGGTGCTGTAATTGTTTATCATCCAGATATACCGCAATATAACAATTCTTATACACAGCTCCAACTCGAAATCTCACCGTTACAGTATCATCCATCTGTGCAGTATTTATAGTGCTTGGGACAGTATATCTAACTCCGCCTGTAGCAGTTATCGATATTTCTTTGCCATCATCACTCTTATCACCGCCGTTTTTCACATACTCTGCGGCATGGCGGCCTGCTACTGTTGCTTCCTCTGACACATAATCCACGAGGTCGTGCACATGAAGCACATTTCCACAGGCAAATACACCCGGCACATTGGTCTCAAGGCTTTCGTTTACAACAGGTCCGCTTGTTACAGGATTGAGCTCTACACCTGCTGTTTTTGAAATCTCATTTTCCGGAATGAGTCCGCATGAGAGTAAAAGCGTATCGCACTCGTAAAACTCCTCTGTTCCCTCAATAGGCTTGTTATGCTCGTCAACCTGAGCGAGAGTGATGCCCTCCACACGCTCCCTGCCCTTTATATCAACCACTGTGTGGCTGAGCTTAAGCGGGATATTAAAATCATCAAGGCACTGCACAATATTACGCTTCAAGCCTCCTGAATACGGCATGAGTTCTGCAACCACCTGCACCTTGGCACCCTCCAAGGTCATTCTTCTTGCCATGATAAGACCGATATCTCCTGAGCCAAGTATTACTACCTTTCGTCCCGGCATGTATCCCTCTATATTCACCAGTCTCTGAGCTGTACCCGCCGAGAAAATTCCTGCCGGTCTGTAGCCTGGTATGTTTAGGGCACCTCTTGCTCTCTCTCTGCAGCCCATCGCAAGTATTACTGTCTTTGCAGCGATATGGAAAAGTCCGTCTGTACGGTTCATAGCCGTGACTATTTTATCGTTTGACCCATTTTCGGACTCATCACCGGTTGAGATATCCATGACCATCGTATTCAGTCTGTACTCTATGCCAAGCTCTTTGACCTCTTTGATAAATCTGCCGGCATATTCAGGGCCTGTGAGTTCCTCCTTAAAGGTGTGCAGGCCAAAGCCATTGTGTATACACTGGTTTAATATGCCGCCAAGCTCGCAGTCTCTTTCCAGTATAAGTATTTTATCTATTTTATTTTTCTTAGCGGAAGCTGCTGCCGCAAGACCTGCCGGGCCGCCTCCTACTATCACAATATCGTAAAATTCCATATTGTCCCCCTATGTTAATCTGATATTAACCCAATATCAATCTTTCGTTACCTGTCTCTTTGAAGTAAGACAGACTATCCGCGATTCTTGCTCATTCCAACAACTATCTTTGACTTTCCACCGCTTTTAGTGATGTCAAGCTGCGAAATGCCTCTCTCCCTGGCGATAATCTCCATAGTTCTCGGAGAACAGAAGCCTGCCTGGCACCTGCCCATTCCGGCTCTGGTGCGTCTCTTCACACCATCAAGCGACTTTGCGCCTAACGGTCTGTTTACCGCATCCATTATCTCGCCCTCCGTAATCATCTCACAGCGGCAGATTATGTTACCATACTCAGGCTTTTCTTTTATCAGCTCTTTATACTCATCCTCTGAAAGCTTCTTTGGATTTAAAATACCTTTTCTTGTCTCGATAAAGTCCGCATTTTTAGAAGGCTTAAAAAGCCTCTCAACTATTGCTGCCACTCTCTCACCGATAGCCGGTGCACTTGATAAGCCCGGTGACTCTATACCTGCACAGTCCACAAAAAATGGTGCATCTTTAAGCTCCTCGATGATAAACTCATGTCCGTCCTCATGTGCACGGTTTCCTGCAAACGATGTGATGACCTGACGCATAGGAAGTGACGGCACCGAACGTGTGCCGGATATCGTAACATGCGCTAAGCCCGCTCTTGTTGTATTTGTACCATCCTTGTCATCATGATCATCTGCTGTAGGTCCGATTAGGATATTTCCGTGTACTGTCGGGGTTACAAGCACGCCCTTGCCGTATTTTCCCGGAAGCTGGAAGATTGTCTTGTCAACGATACCACCGGCTGCCCTGTCTAATAGCTCGTACTCTCCGCGCCTTGGTGTGATATGGATTTTGTTTTCACTCACCATGTTGTGAAATACATCAGCATATACACCGGCTGCATTTACAACGCAGCGTGCATGAATTTCTCCATTTTGAGTAATGAGAATATAGCCTGCCTGCTCCTTTTGTATCTCCTTCACCTCGGTGTTAAATAAAAACTCCACACCATTTGCCGCAGCATTCTCAGCAAATGCAATATTCATGCCAAACGGACATACAATGCCTCCTGTCGGGCAGTAAATAGCTGCCACCACCTCATCAGACAGATTCGGCTCCATCTCATGTGCTTTCTTTGAATCAAGAATTTCAAGTCCCGGCACGCCATTTGCGATTCCCTGATTGTAAAGCTCCTTAAGCCTTGGCATATCGTCCTCGCTAAAGCACAAAATCAGCGAGCCGTTTCTTCTGAACTCAAAATCAAGCTGCTTCGAAAGCTCGTCCATCATCTCATTTCCACGGATATTCATCTGTGCCATAAGTGTACCGGTCTTACAGTCAATTCCGGAATGGACAATAGCACTGTTTGCCTTTGAAGTGCCACAGCACACGTCCTCCTCCTTTTCCACCACGCAGATGGACAGGTTATATTTCGATAGCTCTCTTGCACAGGCGCTTCCCGATACTCCCGCTCCTATAATTACTACATCATACATGTTATTTTCTCCTACCAATTTCCATATATATTTTTACTTTCAGTCATCCTTCGCCCAGTTAAATGCGCAGGCGACAGCCTTTTTCCACATTTTAAGCTTCTTTCCTCTCAAATCAGCCTCTATCTCCGGCTCAAACACACGGTCAATAGCCCAGTTTCTCTTTATATCATCCATGCTGTCCCAATAGCCCACTGCAAGCCCTGCGAGGTACGCTGCACCCATGGCTGTAGTCTCCACGCACACAGGCCTGTTGACCGGTGCATTGCTGATATCAGCCTGCATCTGCATGAGCAGATTGTTGGCACTGGCGCCGCCGTCCACCCTAAGCGAGGTGAGATTGATGCCTGAATCAGCCTTCATTGCCTCAAGCACATCATTTACCTGAAATGCCATTGATTCCAGAGTGGCCCTTATGACATGGTACTTGTTTACACCTCTCGTAAGCCCCACAATGGTTCCTCTCGCATACTGATCCCAGTATGGTGCCCCAAGCCCTGTAAATGCCGGCACCACATAGCAGCCGTTTGTATCCTTTACCTTTCTCGCCATGTACTCTGAATCAGTTGAGGAATCGATAAATTTCATCTCATCGCGGAGCCACTGTATTGAGGCTCCTGCCACAAATATTGAGCCCTCCAGCGCATATACCACCTTGCCGTCTATGCCCCAGGCTATTGTGGTTACGAGTCCGTTCTTTGATGAAACAGGCATCTCACCTGTATTCATGAGAAGGAAGCAGCCGGTGCCATATGTATTTTTGGCTTCTCCTGCCCTAAAGCAGGTCTGTCCAAAAAGTGCTGCCTGCTGGTCTCCTGCCGCTCCCGCGATAGGAATCGGTCCCCCGAAGTACACCGGATTCACCTCACCATACACACAGCTTGACGGCATAGGCTTTGGAAGCATGCTCTTTGGTATGTCAAGCTCCTTAAGTATCTCATCATCCCACTTTAAGGTATTGATATTAAACATCATGGTTCTTGATGCATTGGAATAATCCGTAACATGCACCTGCCCCTGAGTGAGCTTCCATATAAGCCACGTCTCGACTGTTCCAAACAAAAGCTCGCCTCTTTCGGCTCTCTCCCTTGCTCCCGGCACATTGTCAAGGAGCCACTTGAGCTTAGTTGCCGAAAAATAAGCATCTATCACAAGACCTGTCTTTTTCCTAAAGTTCTCGGTAAGCCCCTTCTCCTTCAGTGAATCCGCATACTCTGCCGTGCGCCTGCACTGCCATACTATCGCGTGATAAACCGGCTCTCCCGTATTTTTGTCCCACACAATCGTGGTCTCTCTCTGGTTAGTAATGCCTATCGCACATATGTCGGCTGCCGTAGCCTGTATATTGGCCATTGCCTCCTTTGCCACCTCAAGCTGTGTGGCCCAGATTTCCTCTGCATCGTGCTCCACCCAACCCGGCTTCGGGAAAAACTGCGTAAACTCCTTCTGTGCCACGCTGCACATCTCGCCCTTCTCATTGAAAAGTATACATCTGTTGCTGGTAGTGCCCGCATCTAATGCCATAATATACTTTGCCATGTAAAAATCCTCCAACCAATTATTCGGTACCTAAATACTACTATTATTATAGCATGATATTTAAGCTATTTCCATAAAATCAGTACTCACAGACTTCGATTTCAAGCATATGTCCTAAAATCTTTAATTCATCTGAACAATCTCCGTAAATCACAACAAAATGAGGCTCCCAGCCATCCTTTACACTTTGATTTACAATATCATAGCTCTTTTTGTCTGTCCTTACTACAATTGATGTTCCGCAAAACTGCTTAGGCTTGTCGAGAGCACTTCCTGTTGTGACAAAAAATCTAAAGCTTCCATCTGCTTTTTGTCCTACTCTGAACACTGTGACTTTGTCAGCCGCCTTACAGCCAAAGTCCATTACAGGGCCAATCTTTCTGTTCGGATGCACTCCGATTGTTGCACCTGTATCCTCTCTTGCGATAGAGCATGCAGCTGTTCCGCAATGCCAGAATGTAATGGTATTTTCACTCTCATCAAGAGACACCGGATCTCCGAAAAATACCGCCTGCTCAGATAATTTCATTCCCATATACATAGAGAGTGCTCCATATGTATCAGCCTCACAGCTTGCAGCAACACCCATATCATTTAGCATAGCAAGCACGCCACAAACAGGTGTTCCAAACGCGGTAAAGAAATCAGGCCAGCATCTTGAAGATAGTGCTCCAATATTATTTTCATCTACATACTCCTTATAGGCCTTGCACAGTCTCGCAAAATCTTTTCGATTATTGTCAGGAGTCTTGTCAAGACCAACAGTACACTTAGTCATTTTATCGAGATATTCACTGCACTCATCATCGGTATAGCCCTTTGCCATATCAATAAGCTCTCTCACCTCAATTGACTCAAGTGTTGCTCCGAATACCTTTTGCATGTCAGCATCCATTGCACGTCCAAATCCAAATCCCTGCGGTGTATGTCCGACTGAGGCAATCCTTAGATTTTTAAGCTCATTTTTAAGCCATGCTGCACGAATACAGGCACTAATTGTTTTCTTTGCCCTCTCTTCCTGTGGAGCTCCAAAGATATATTCAAAGTTACCATCTCTAAACGCAGCCAGTGCATTTCCTGCCGAATATGCTCCCGTCAATGAATTTAATCTCAACCGGCCTCCATCTATAACCGGCTCACGAAGTGTCCAAAGCAGTACCGGACACGAAAATCTTTTAAGAACCTCACTCGCATAAGCTGCATTTGCAAAGGTTATATTCTGTAAAATTATCAGGGATGGCTCTATTGTATCAAGAAAATTAGTTAAATCCTGAATTGATAAAAGCATTTTATCCGGTACAATTGCAGCATCCGTTATTGTATTTAATAAGTCTATTGATTTTTCAAATTCCTTCTGTGCGCTCTCCAAATGAAATGTCGGAACCCCGACCGGCACATATGCCACCTGAAATTTTGTCATATATTTTACCTCCAATAAAAATTTCAAAAACTACTTAACCATAAGCAGTATTCCTGATATAAAAAGTAATATGTAGGTGAGCTTCATAAATATTTCCTGGCTCATCCTCTTTACAAGCACTGAGCCTGCTGCCATTCCCGCTATCAAAAACGGAATCGATATGCATTGAGTCATAACAAGCCCTGCATTCCACATTCCCGCACATATATCCTGAACAAGTATCATCGAATTTAATATAATCCAAATAGTAGAAATAGTTGCTCTAAAGCTTGTCTTTTCCTTTATCTCATTGGATAAATACCCTATCAGAAGCGGTCCGCCTGACACAAACATACCATGAACTATTCCTGCACCAATAAGTAACAGCATTGATTTCCATGATGATTTTTCTTTTGTATCACGCTGTCTTGGTCCATATATGCTGTAAAACCCATGTATTGCAAGAAATATCACAAAAATACCCAGAAGCTTGTATAATACTGCATCATATCCTGCAAGTGCGTTCTTTAGGAAAAAGCCGCCAAAGATTCCTATAGCCATGACGATGACTACCTTTTTCAACTGCTTCCAGTCTACATGTTTCCATTGTGTAACAAAGACATACACACCGGCAAGAATACCAAGCACGTTTAATATCGGCTTAGCGACATCATATCCCACCAGAATTAGGCTTGGAGACATTGCGAGGATGGTCCCCGCAAAGCCTGTAATGCCCTGAATCACATTTGTCAGAAAAATTATTATGTAAAATAGAACAGTGTTCATTTATTTAACTCCATATTTTTCTCTGATTTCTTCGAATATATCAGCAAACTCACTATTTTTTCTGTAGAAGGCAGGTGTATAGCCAAGCTCGGCTGATACTGTTATTGCTCCGCCGTGATACTCTTCGCCTGTCCACAAATGCACCCACTCATCCTGTGGCAGATACACATCCCATTCATGCTTATCCTGCTCATAAACAGGTGCTATCAGCATATCCCTTCCAAAAAGATACTCATACTGTATGTCATAAGCTTTCGCATCAGACTCATAATGCATAAACAAAGGTCTTTGCACCGGATGTCCACTGTCTGCATTCTCTTCAACAAGTGTCTTTGTATACGGTGCAAGCATAGTGTATACATCAACGAGTCTCGCCAGCCGCTCCATGGTATCCTCATCATCGTAATACTGAAAATTGGTATCCGGTCTGTTTCCCTCATGTGTCCTCATAAATGGTGTAAACATCGCCATCTCAGCCCATCTGAGAAACAGCTCCTTTGTACGAGTATTATCAAAAAGCGATGTATAGCCTCCAATATCACTATGCGTGAGCCCACATCCCATCATTCCTGCACTAAGTGCTCCGCAGATAACAGATGCGAGTCCATCATGTATTGTAAAGTCAACAGACTGATCGCCGGCCCACAGCAATGTGCAGTATTTCTGGCTTCCGGCACCTCCGGCACGCATGAAGTAAACCACATCTCCAAGCTTTCCTGACTCTTTTACTGCCTCATAGTTACACTTTGCCCATAGCACCGGCCAGTGATTGTGCTCAATCATAGGTGATTTGCCGCTGTATAAGCATATATCATCTGTAGGCAGATACTCTCCAAAGTCTGCCATCCAGCCATCAATGCCTATACCAAGTGTGTATTCTTTAATAATATCCTTAAACCACTCGAATGCCTCCGGGTTTGTGAGATCCACAACTCCACAATAAAATTCACCAAAATCCACGAGATAATCACTACCATCTGCCTTTGTTGCAAAATAGCCTTTTTCCTTGCCTTCCTTATAGAGCTCACCATCATTTACCAGATATGGATTAACATATCCCAAAAATTTGATGCCCTTTGCATTTATCTCTTTAATCTTCTTTGGCAGATCCGGATACATTTCCTTGTGATATTTCCAGTCCCATTGGAGTCTCTTTCCGAATGATGTCACTCTCTTTCCGCACCAATCCTGGCACCATATGCCAGCTACCTTGATGTTCTTATCAAGGGTCTTATCAAGCAATCCAAATGACCTTTCATTTCCACCCTGAACACCAATTATGAGCCCATTGTATACCCAGTCCGGGAGCTTTGGCTGCCTTCCAAAATATGCTGTAAGTCTCTCAAGCAGTTTGAGATATGTATCAGCACACTCTATGCGGATCTGCTTAGGTACCTCCCATATCTGCAGCTCATGAAAGCTGTCATTTCTGAAATCAAAATCAGCATATGCTGTTGAATCCACATGCAGATAATATTTATTTGTGGAAACAAAGGTTGGCTGTGGATAATTTGTGTTGTAATAGTCTCCTCCAGCTTTATTTTCTACATCCGAACGCCATGTAACGTAAGTTGTCTTATCACGTCCGACACCCGGTTCAGATGTCCAGATAGGAAAATTTCTTCCACGCAGATTAAAGTAAGACATCTGCTCACCGCAGCCATAGCATTTTTCCTCTTTATCCGCTGCTACCCTGAACCAGAATCGGTTAATCCTGTCATCCTTTTGTTCGAAATCAATGGTACACAGATTTTCGTCACATTTAATTTTCGCAATGATATAGCTTTCAAAGCATAGTCTGACTGTATCAGCTGTCTGAATCACATCTGTGAGCTTTAGTGGAAAACGCTCGGTAACATAATCTGTTATCTTGAAGTTACCTCTGTACATATCAACATCTTCCTGTCCTACTCCGACATAAATCATCGGTCTTTCTTTGCTATGCTCCAGAATCCTTTTTTCTCCCACAAAAAGCTGAAATTCATTATCATTTACTTTAATCTGCATTTAATAACCTCCCTAAGCTGTCTTTTTACGCTTGTTCATCTCTTTCACAATCAGAACAATTGTCTCAATCACAAATATTGCTGTTACAATAGCAATTCTTACTACATTTTTGTTCTCTGTTGCAATTCCTGCAGGCGAGAAAATGAAATACTCATATACAAGGAATGAAACAAGCCAGATTGCAAAAGCATTTTTATGCTTCCATGCTGTCATATCATAGCCATCATTTCTTGAAGCACTCTTGTCAAATACCTTTGTATTTGGTGCAATCTTGCTGCATACAAAGATGATTACAAGCATGATAACAAATGAGATAGCGTATATATACATATAGTTAATTCCACTAACAGCATTTGTGAATGGTGTGTCAATATGTGGGAAGATAAACTTGTAGCATGCGTAGAATGCAATATGGAATATTGTTGCACATATTGCTCCAAGCTTAGAACCTTTCTTTGAGAACATTCCTACAAGCACCATTGTAATGATAGGAATATTATAAAAACCTGTAAAGCTTCGTCCGAAATCATAAAGTCCTGTGCTAAGCACATCAAGGAATGGTGTAAAGATAATGGCAAATGCTGCAAATCCCCATCCAATTTTCTTTGCAAGTTTTACAGTAGCTTCCTCTGAGAGATTTGGATTAAAAATCGGCTTATAAATATCAATCATAAATACGGTACTAGCGGCATTGAGGAATGAATTGTAAGTTGAGATAATTGATCCAAACAATGCTGCACAAAACAGTCCTACAACCGGCCATGGCAATGACCTAGCTACAAGTGAAGGATATGCAAAATCCTTGCTTGTAAGACCTGGTACAAGTCTTGCTGCGATTACTCCGGGAATAACAAGAAGTAATGGTACCATCATCTTTAAAAAGCCTGAAAGTAAAACTCCCTTTTGTCCTTCCTTTAAGTTTTCAGCACCAAGTGCTCTCTGAATAAGTACTTGGTTAGTACCCCAGTAAAACAGATTTGCAAGCAGCATACCTGTAAAAATACACGCAAATGGTACAGGATCATTCTTTCCACCAATCGCATTGAGCTTTGCCGGTTCAGATGTAATAACATCCTTCACACCGACAATAAATCCACCTCCGCTTAATTTTCCAACAGCTATAAAACCAAATACGACTACAAGCACTGAGCCTAAAACAAGTAAAATTCCATTGATTGTATCTGATACAGCTACTGCTCTCATACCTCCAAGTACGGCATATAGTGCACCAATAATACCTACAAGCACTATAAGAATTGTAAGTGCCATACCCTCGCTGATTCCAAATACTGTAGCAAAATCAAAAATCTGTTCAAATGCTATAGCGCCTGCGTACAGACATACAGGAATTCCGATTACTAAATATCCAATAAGAAATAGGATAGAAACCATACGGCGTACGCCAACGCCATACCTCTCCTCCATAAACTCCGGCAGCGTTGTATATCCTTTTCTAAGATACATCGGCAAAAACACAAAAGCCATAATAATTGTGGCTATAACCGCTGTTGCTTCCCATGCCATACCTGAAATATTAGCTGCATATGACTGTCCCGACAAACCTACTAGATTTTCTGCCGACAGATTCGTAAGCAGCATTGAGCCTGCAATAAAAAAACCTCCAAGTCCATTTCCGGCAAGGAAATATCCCTTTGCCGTTTTCTGGTCATCGCTATTCTTCACTATCTTTCCTGAAATAATTCCAACCAGTGCTGTGAAAAGCACAAATGTCACCAAAGTAAATACTAAATGCTCCATAAAATCCTCCAATTTAATAGAAAAATATACATCGATTTGTTGAAACTAACTATTCACATTCAATCTCTTACATGATATACTTTTTCTGAAAAATGTTTTCCCACGCAACCGAAAGTACAGTAATATGTCCAGTATTCAGTCTTTCGGTCACGTGGTTTTTTAATAATAAAGTTTCTTATTCTCTCCAAGCAATCCAGGATATGCCCCTTGTTTTATCAATGGTTCTCTATCGGGATGTGCTATTACCCACTTATTCTTTTGCAAAAGCAGTCTCTCTTCTCCTATAGCAGCTTCATCTGCCCCTCCATTATTGAGTGGTGTATTGGTTCCCCTTGGAAGAATCACAACATCCTTAAATCCAATATCTGACACCCTGCATGGTGATAGATGAAGTGTCGTCTGGTACATCTCTATTGCTGTACCCTTTTCCACAAAAAATACCTTTACATCTTCAATACGATATGTATTGTCTTTTATCTCCCATGTATGTCCCAGCACCAGCATAAAGTCAGTTACCGCTATATTGATTTCACTGCCCTTATGATACTCAAAACCGTTGTATGTTGTGTTTCTGCCGTTACAGTAGCCTATCTGTATAGGCATCTCTCCATATATATGATTTTTAAAAAACTCTGCTATATGTGTACATTCAAGCTCTTCTACTGAAGCCACATATATATTTCCTTTCTCAGGAATTACAGTATTTTGTTCCATAAATGAAATAAGTTCGTTGCAATTGATATTTGAAATCACCCTTCCGTAGGTTTCAAAACATGGATCAGTGACACTGTATATAGTCACATCATTTTTTTCATTCAAATGTTTTAACATATTTCCCCCACTTATCTTTGCATTGCCTTGACAGCCTTTATAGTAGCGCAGAAATCTTCTTTTCCAAAGCCAAGCTCCATCGCCTTGTCATATACCTGTTTTGCAGCGTTTTCTCCTTGAAGCTTTAATCCACTCTCCTTTGCCATATTCATGCAGATATTCACATCCTTGTACATGTTTTCAATCGAAAAGGCAGTGGTGTAATCCTCATTTTTGATTGGCACATTTTTGGAATCCAGATAAAAGTTCTGTCCGCCGCCATATGAGATAGCTGTAGTATAGCTTTCTATATCTATTCCATATGCCCCTGCAAGTGTCAGTGTCTCATTTACACCATTTTGAATCTGTGATACAAGCGCGTTATGGCAGATTTTCATAACCAGACCTTTTCCGTTTCCGCCCATCCTGATGATATTTTCACCCATATAGGAAAGAATCGGCATAGCCTTCTCACATGCTTTTTCATCTCCACCGACATATATTCCGAGCTTTCCTGCAATAGCAGCAGGCTTCGATTTCACAACCGGTGCGTCCACAAACTCTGCGCCCGTCTTCTTTACCATTTCAGAAATCTCAACAGAAACAGATGGATCTATCGTGCTCATATCAATACAGAGCTTCGTATCATCAAGTGCCGGTAAAACCTCCTTATAAACAGCCATCGAATGTTCCGACTTTGGAACCATTGATATAATTACGTCTGATTTTTCTGCCAGCTCAAGCGAACTGCTGCAGCCGATTGCACCCTTGCTCTCCAGTAGCTCTACCTTCTCCTTTACGAAATCAAATACATATACCTCATCATCATGCTTCTTCACTATATTCTCACTCATGGACTCCCCCATGATTCCGAGTCCTACAAATCCAATTTTCATTGCTTATCAGCGCCTCCCTGTTTCATCTATTCTGTAACTGTATTATCCCATGCATTCTGGAATGTCTCAAGTCCCTGTCTGGTATATGCATGCTTGATACTGTCCTTGTATACTGCAAGACCTGTTGTAACGATATCTGCTCCTGCAACAGCACAGTCTACAATCTGCTTAGGTGTACGGATAGCCGCACAGATAATCTGTGTCTTTCCCTTATATCCGTAATTGTCATAGATATCTGAAATAGCCTGAATGTACGCTTTACAATCCTCTCCATTTGCCTCTTTCCAGCCGATGAAAGGTGAAACAAAAAGCGAATTATTCTTTGCCGGCAGAATTGCCTGTGCCGGTGAGAATACGAGTGTCACATTTGTTCTGATTCCCTCTGCCTCGAGTCTTCTTGCTGCCTGAATACCGGCCTCTGTGCACGGAATCTTGATAACAAAGTTGCTGCAGATAGCTGAAATCTTTCTTGCCTCTGCTACCATCTCATCTGCATCATCAAGGTGTGGGTTGATTTCAACCGAAATAGGGAATTTCTCGTATCCCTCGATTCCTTCCGCCTTAACCCAATCTGCCATCTCACTGATTACAGTAAGGAAAGGCTTTCCGCTTACCATTATGTGGCGTGGATTTGTTGTCACTCCATCAATACCAAATGTATGGTAGGCCTCCTTGATTTCTTCGATTTTTGCACTGTCCAGAAAATACTTCATGATTGTTTCCTCCTTAATAGTTAGTTAAATTTGTTAATTAATTGTTGTAAAAAATATAAGCCGTTATGTTTTTCTCTTGGCTTCTGTTTGTATTATATTACTATAGCATTGACTTTTCAATAGTATACAACGTTGCAAAAGCATTTTCAGCTATTTGTTTAAATTTATTAATCATTTTTTGTGCAATATGCAATAGCCATAAAAAATAAGCAGATAAAACTACTTTTTATTATAAAAAACCACCCGGAACTTTTTGCGTTCCGAGCGGTTTTTTAGTTAATCCTGTGATTGTACAGCTCTATCCTTATATGTCAGCTATTATTATCTACTTGCTACAGCTCTTCCTCTACCATGCTCTTCTCTCTGTTGAACGCATCATAGATACATGGAATTACTATAAGCGTAAGGATGGTTCCGTATACGAGACCTCCTATTATTGCGATTGCCATCGGCCTTATCATATCTGAGCCATCTCCGATACCTATCGCCGATGTAAACATTGCAAGTATGGTGGTCATCGCTGTCATCAGTATTGGACGAAGCCTTGTACGGCCTGCGTCTATGATTGCCTCATGCTTGCTCATGCCCTCTCTCCTGGCCTGATTGATGTAATCAATGAGCACGATTCCATTATTTACAATGAGGCCTGCCAGCATGATAAAGCCAAGCATTGATATGATTCCGAGCTCATTTCCCGTGATGAAAAGAGCTATAAAGCCTCCTGTAAACGCAAGAGGTATACAGAACATGATAATAAACGGTGAAAGCAATGACTGGAACTGCGCCACCATGATAAGATAGATAAATATCACTGCAAGCACAAGCATAAGTCCAAGCTGACTCATTGACTCATTTATTGTCTCATCCTCACCCTCCATGTCTATTGAATAGCCATCAGGAATGCTAAGTTTATCAATTTTTGATTTAATTTTATTACTTAGTAATGTTATATTATGGTTTTCATCAACCGCACCTGATACTGTAATATATCTTGTCTGAGCATCTCGATGAATGGTACTCAGTGTCTGTTCCTGCGAAATAGTGCAGATATCACTGAGCGGAATCTCCTTTTCACTGCCATCATTATTCTTATAGGTAAATGTAAGATTTTTGATGTCATCCACAGTCACATCAGACTGCTCTGCAGATTGTAAGTATACCTCATAGTCCTTTATGTCGGTCGTAATGGTTGTTGCGCTCTTTTGAGATGATATCTCACCGGATACGAGCTGGTATACCTGAGCCACCGTATAGCCATACTTTGCTGCTTTTTCCTTATCCACAGTTATCTTAAGCTCATTGATTGTATCTCCAAGACCGTCATCTATATCTGTCACTCCATTTGTGTCCTTAAGGATATCTGCCACATCACCTGCAAGCTTCTGCAGCTTGTCTATATCATTACCCTTAATCCTGACAGAGAGACCACTTCCGAAAAACTCTGATGAGTCCATAGCCTGCGAAGATGCTGTTACCTTGCAGTCCAGATTCTTTGTGCGTTTTTCAATTTCATCTATTACCTTATCCGATGAAACATCCGACTTCTCATCAAGCAATATATACATGCTCACGCTGTCGCTTCCTGAGCTCATCAGGTTCATGGTCGAGCTGCCGCCTGCTGTAGCTCCTATTGTGTCTATGCCCTTTATATCAGATATTTTGTCCATGACCTTATCAGACAGCTCTGTAAGCTGCTTGAAGTCAAGCTTTTCGTCATCCTTTGCCTCTATGGTAAGTGAAATCTGATTTGACTCCATGTCCATATCCATAAATGTCATTCCCCTTGACATGCAAAGTGCGCCACTGCCGACTAAAAGCACTACTGCCGCAATAAATACCACCGGCTTAAATCTAAGACATGTGCCAAGCACATTTCCATACCAATCCTTAAAACGGTCAAACCATGGATGCTTTATATCCTTCGTTTTTTTGAGCATGCCTGAAGCAATTGCCGGTACAAATGTGAGTGCCACTACAAGAGATGCCATAAGAGTAAACGCTACCGTAAGTGCCAGGTCTACAAAGAGCTGTCTCGTGATTCCATCAGTAAAAATGATCGGCGCGTACACACTTACCGTGGTAAGTGTAGAGGCAAAAATGGCTCCTGCCACCTGATTTGCACCCTCAACAGCCGCCTTCTTTACCGAATATCCCTCTCCCCTTAATCTGTAGATATTCTCGATTACTACGATTGAATTATCCACCAGCATTCCTATTCCAAGCACAAGTCCCGACATTGAAATGATATTTAAGGTGATATCCGTAAAATACATAAGCACCACTGCAACAATAACCGATAGAGGTATAGATGCTGCGATAACAAGTGTCGGCTTTATATCCTTTAAGAACAAGAGCAATACGAAAATGGCAAGTATTGCTCCCACTATCATATTCTGCATCACACTTTTTACAACCATGTCGATGTATACGCCCTGATTCATGAGCACTGTGGTGTGTAATCCGTCATTTTCCTTTTCCAGCGAATCAAGCTTGTCCAAAAGACGGTCTGTGACGTCTCCTGTAGAGTAGCCGGTCTGCTTCTCCATGGAGAGCATTATTCCGGGATTACCGTTGACTATCGCATATGTCTCATCCGAGTTGTCAGTCATCTCAACATCTGCCACATCACCGACATGAATAGGAGATATTCCATCAAGCTTCATATCCATAAGCACCAGATTTGTTAAATCATCAATTGATTTTACCTCATCTCCCACCTGTACTATGTACTGCGTGCCATTTGAATCATTTACATAGCCTGCAGGCATATCAAAGTTCTGTGCGACGAGCAGCTGCGAGAGTGAGTCAATTGTTAAAACTGCATTTAAGTTTGACTTGTCAAGCGCATCATCCTTACTCTTTTCAAGCTCCTTCTTTGAGCTGTCAAGAGATGCCGCTGCTGTTGCAAGCTGTGCCGACTGCTGTCCTATGCTTATAGAGCTGATGGCTGCCTGACTGTTTAGATTATCATAGGCATCTAAAAGTGCTGTCTCTCCTTGTGCTATCTGGTCAAGCCCGCTTTGGCACTGCTCTATACCTGTATTCACCTGAATGAGAGTCTGTGCTATCGCTGACGCTGCCGCAGGCAGATCATCTGCTGTGTTTACGGTGATTCCAAGCGCCGAGAGACCTGAAAACTGTGCTGCAATCTGCTTATCAACCTGCTCAAGCTGCGCTTTGAGTGCTGTGCCCGCTTCACCCGGTGCATTTGCGCCCTCTTTGAGTGACGGAATTGTCTTTGTATATGTATCACTATTCATGAAATCTGAAAGAGCTGACTGAATTGTTTCAAGCTGGCTCTTCTGCTCATTTAAGCTTGCAAGAGTACTCTCCAGCTGAGTCTTCTGCTCTGCAAGCTTTGCCTTTTGCTCCTTTAGCGTATCCACTCCCGCGCTCATCTGATCCGATGCAGATGTGATTGCGTTTTGTCCGCTCTCTATCTTTGCGCTTGCATCATCCATCTGACTTTTTGCATCGTCAAATTTCTTTGAAACGGCATTATTTATTTTCTCATTGAGCGCATCTATCTTGGCCTGATTCATCGTAACCTGTATCTGCTCGGTGAGCTCACCTGTCGCAGTCACTGATGCAACTCCCTCTGTACTCTCAATTGCAGGCTTAAGTGTGTTTTCCACAAAGTCTGTGATTTCTGACTTGCTTTTCCCATCCATATCCACAGCAGTCATCATAATTGGAAGCATGTCCGGATTTATCTTCATAATGGTCGGATTACCCACTCCATCCTTCCAGCCAGCCTTGACCTGATCTATTTTCTGCTGCATCTCTATCACTACAGAATCCATGTTGGCATTCTGCTCATACTCGCATGTCACCAGAGAATAGCTGTTATATGACATTGAGCTTACGTTTTTGATATTGGACGTAGTTGCCATAGCTGCTTCAAGCGGCGCAGTGACATCGCTCTCCACCTCCTGTGGACTTGCTCCCATATCTGTTGTCACGATAAGTGCATACTGAAAGCTCATATCCGGCAGCAGATCTGTCGTCATCCTGCCAAGCGATACAACACCAAGTACTATTACCAGCAGTACTCCTACAAGTACAGTAAAAGGCTTTTTTACACTATATCTTGATATCATCTGACCCCTCCTTCTTCTTTTCCTTGATAATGTCCTGCCTTAGTTTGATAGACATTGTGATTACTGCGATTTTCACAATAAATTTAATTCGCTATTATATTTTTATTATACAATGTGGCGGATTGCAACTCAATTGGTTTATACTTTTTTAAGAGTTTTTAACAATAAAAAAAGACACCCAATTATACGATTAATATAATTCGATGTCCTTAAATGTCTTTTAATATCTTTTATTTATTTCAGCTTCAAATGCCCTCTTCCTCAATCTCATCCTCATCATCATTGATACCTGCAACAGCACTTGTAACGGCTCCGATTACAGCGACAAGCGCAAAGATGATAACTAAAAAAATAACTATAAAGAATGCTACTAAAAAACCTGTATCTGTCATATAATTTACCCCCATAGCTGTCTCACAGCTTCTTTAAAATATAGTTTTAGTTTAACACACTTGTCTGTAAATAACAATATCGTAAAGGGCTAAATTATTGACTAAATATTGACTAAAATATTGATTTATGAAATTGCTCAGTCCTTGATCTGCATACCGTTTGCATCCATATGATAGCCTTCAGTCATGATCAGCTTTGATACCGGAACTATCTCATAGCCCATGTCCTGCAGCTTCGTGAGCATCTCATCAAGTGCCTGCGAGGTGTATTTTGCGCCTAGATGGCAGAGTATTATCGAGCCACAATCCAGGCTTTTGTGATTGCACACTGTATCTATAATGTTTTGCACACCATAGTTTTTCCAGTCGAGTGAATCCACATCCCACTGGATTGGATAATAGTCACAGCCATACACTGTGTCAATCAGTTCATTGTTGTACGAGCCGTATGGCGGTCTGAATACCTTCATATCCTTTCCGGTCAGCTCCTTGACCTTTTTGTGCACATCCATTATCTCTGTCTTCATCTCGCCTGCAGTGATTGTTGCCATATCATAGTGGTGCTCACTGTGATTTCCGGGCTCATGCCCTTTTTCAACCAGCGTCTTTACACATTCAGGGTTATCACTCACAAAACCTCCTGTCATAAAAAATGTAGCCTTTACGTTGTGCTTGTCAAGTGTCTCCATCATACTGTCAAAATCCTCTGCTCCCCAGGCACAGTCAAATGAAAGGGCTATCTTTTTTTCTGTTGTCTGAACCGAATATACAGGCAGCTTTCTGTCCCCGAACTGACTCACAGCACTGCTAAGTGTCTCCATCACCTCTATATTTTTCAGCTGTGATATGTCATACTCTCTGCCATATAAAGCGCCTGTAATAAGAAGCGCCGACAGCAGCACTCCAAAAAGGAATCTGTGTCGGCGTTTCTTTCGTTTTGTCCCATTATGTAGTTTTGTATTTTGCATGTATGCTCTGTATTCACTCATGCTATATACTATTCTTTATTATCACAAATTATGAATAATGAAATAACTCTATTTCAGTTCTTCTGCCCTTCCGATAAACTCAAGCACTACCTCAATCGACTGATGCGCAGCCTTCTCCGCAAATGTCTGGTAGTCTGTCTCGCCGCCATCTCCGTCTGATATTGAGCGAAGAATGGCAAATGGCACCTTGTTCACATAGCACACATGACCGATGCTGCCGCCCTCCATCTCTGCTGCGATTGCATCAAAGGTATTCGAAATATAATCCTTCTGCTCCTTTGTGGCAATAAACTGATCTCCTGTTGCGATATTGCCCTTTTTGTAGTGGATATTCCTGTCAGCTAAGCATGAGCACATGAGCTCCACCATTTTTGTATCTGCCGGAAGCAGAATCATATTGATGCCTGAAAGAAGTCCCTTCGGGTCTCCGATTGGCGATGTATCCATATCGTGCTGCAGCACGTTTGTGGCTACTGCCACATCAAGCACATTTAAGTCCTTTGTCAAAGTTCCTGCCACTCCGATATTGACAATCATATCTACATCATATTTCAAAATCATGGCCTCTGCACATATTGCCGCAAATACCTTTCCTATTCCGCATTTTGCCGCAACAACATACTGATCACCGATTTTACCCTCAACAAACTCCACACCGCTGTAAACCTCTGTCTGTGTGTCTGTCATCTGAGCCTTTAAGTCATCGACCTCCATCTGCATTGCACCAATTACACCTATTGTCATTTTATTTCTCCATTCCTGCTATCTTGCTATTATATTTTTAATCCTCGTTTACTGTGGATAAGTAAACTCCATATTGGTCTGGCTCTCAAGCACCTTAAGATATGCACGGCACTCCTTCTTTGCCTCGTCAAGTGACAGATTCTCGTAATGTCCGCACTCTATGGCTGATGCACCAAATACCGGTCCATCATACTCCAGTATCTGTTTTAAGACCTCTTTTGTGATTTCAAAAACCTTTCCCGGCTCAACATCCCTCACTACGAGGTAGAAGCCTGTCTGACAGCCCATCGGTCCAAAATATACCACATCATCTGCAATCTCAGAGTTTCTCACACATGTTGCAAACATATGCTCCACTGAGTGCATAGCTGAATTGGACATATAATCGCCTGCATTAGGTTTTCTTGTACGAAGGTCGTATGTGACGATTTCTCCGTCTTTTCTTGAAATATAAAATCCAGGTTTAAGAATATTATGATTGATTGTAAAGCTTTTAATTCTTTCCATAAAATTGTTTCTCCTTACTTAGTTGCTGCCTCAAACTGCTTCAGATAATCCTCAAATACATTGAGTGCATCATCCACAGGCTTTGGTGTGCTCATATCGACACCGGCACTCTTTAGCAGCTCGATTGGATTCTTCGAGCATCCACCGCACAGGAAATTTCCTATATACTTATCCACAGCAGGCTTTCCCTCCTCAAGTATCTTTTTTGAAAAAGCAACTGCTGCCGAATAGCCTGTCGAGTACTGATATACATAGTACGGTGTGTAAAAATGCGGTATGCGCATCCACTCATATGATATCTCATCATCCACGCGCATATCCGGTCCGTAGTACTGCACATTCAGCTCATGCCATAGCTCATTTAGCACATCCTTGGTAACCGGCTCGCCCTTTTGCATTTTCCGGTGAGCTATATGCTCAAACTCTGCAAACTGCGCCTGCCTGAAAAGTGTCGTCCTGAAGCCGTCCAGAAAATGTGTTATGAGATATTTTCTCTCATTCTCATCCTCACAATGCTCAAGCATATAGTTCATTAGAAGCGACTCATTGCAGGTGGATGCAACCTCTGCCACAAAAATCAGGTATCCCGCGTAGGTAATGCTCTGATGCTCATTTGAATAGTATGTATGCATCGCATGTCCCATCTCATGAGCCAGCGTAAACACACTGTCCAGATTGTCGGCATAGTTCAAAAGCACATACGGATGAGTGCCGTAAGCGCCCCATGAATACGCACCGCTTCTCTTGTTCTCATTCTCATATACATCTATCCAGCCACTCTCCATGCCAGCCTTAAGTGTGCTGACATACTCATCGCCCATAGGCTCAAGCGCCTTTACCACAAGCTTTTTCGCCTCATCATAGGTGTATGTGGTCTGTACATTGTCCACGATCGGTGCAAACAAATCATACATATGCAGATGCTCCACACCTAAAAGCTTCTTCCTAAGTGCCATGTACCTGTGCAGAGCCGGCAGATGTGCATGAACCGTCTCAATCAGATTGTCATAGACACTCTCAGGAATATCGCCACCGGATAAATACATGGCCCTTGCACTGTCATATTTTCTTACCCTTGCATAAAAAGTGTCATTTTTCAGCTTGCTGATGTACATCATGGAAACAGTATTGCTCCACTTCTTGTACGAATCATACACTCCGCGGAACACCTGCTTGCGCAGACTTCTGTCCTTGCTGCTTAAAAAGTCTATGAAATTGCCGTGCGTGATACGTATTTTATTTCCCTCGACATCAGTGATATACGGGAATTTGATATCCGCATTGTTGAACATGCTGAATATATTCTCCGGCGCTGCAGCCATCTCACCGCACTGCGCCAGGATATTCTCCTCTGCAGCCGATAAGGTATGCTCTTTCTGACGCATTATCTCATCAATCGCACGCTTATAGTGCATAAGCTCATTGCTCTCACTGTAAAAGCTCTCAAGCCTTTTATCATCTATCTGCAAAATCTCCGGACTCGCAAATGCCAGCGCACCTGATGCCTGAACAGTCAGTGTCTCTGCCTTTGACACATATGCCTGATATTTCGACACAGCAGTGTCCTGATGCGAGCGCTCATTCGCATAGACCACTATACGCTCTAAATAATAAGACAACTCATCCTGCTTCTTAAAAAAATCAAGCAGCGTTGCTGCACTGTCGGCCAGATGTCCCTTAAGTCCGGATAGATTTTCTGCAAGCTGTGACGCTTTTTCGCACTCAGCCTCCCACAGCTCATCTGTATCATACATATCCTCAAGCTTCCATTTGTACTCGTCTGAGATTTCATCTCTCTTTTGAAGCCTTTTCTCACTCATTTTGTGTTACCTTCTATCTTACTCTTTTTATTTAGAATCCCACACATCTACTCTGCAAAATGCATATAGACGTGTGGGATATATGTGAATTATAACAATTAAGCTCTACTTTGTAATTAAAGTGCCCATACCACCTGAAACAGTCTTGCCCTCTTTATTGAGCTTTGTGATAAGCACCGAACGGATGGCAGAGTCACCGATAAAGTCGATAGCCGCCTCAATCTTTGGAGCCATGGTACCCTCATCAAACTCGCCTGCTGCAAGGTACTTCTTTGCCTCATCGACAGTCATGGTATCAAGCGGCTTCTCATCCTCCTTGCCATAGTTCAGGCAGACCTTGTCAACGCTTGTAAGTATAACAAGTCTGTCTGCATCAAGAGTATCTGCAAGCTTTCCTGCTGCAAGATCCTTCTCGATAACAGCACTGGCGCCCTGAAGCTTATTATCCTGTGCTAAAACAGGAATTCCGCCGCCACCGCATGCGATAACAACCTGATCCGCATCAACAAGAGCCTTAATAGCATCCTTTTCCACTATATCAACAGGCTTTGGAGCTGCCACAACTCTTCTGTAGCCTCCCTCAACCTGTGTCACATGGTTGCCCTTCTTCTCTTCTTCCTCAGCCTCAGCCTCTGTCATAACACGGCCAATGATCTTTGTCGGATGATAAAAAGCCTCATCATATGGGTCAACAACCACCTGTGTAAGTATTGTAGAAACGGTCTTGTAAATTCCTCTGCCAAGAAGCTCTGTACGGATAGCGTTCTGTAAATCATATCCTATATATCCCTGACTCATTGCAGAGCAGACAGCTGTAGGTGTAGCTGTATACTCAGGATAAATCCTGCAAAACTCAGACATAGCAGTGTGAATCATGCCCACCTGCGGTCCGTTGCTGTGTGTGATAACAACCTCATAATCGTCCCTGATAAAATCTGCAACTGCCTTTGCTGTATGCTTTGTAGCCTCGTGCTGCTCCGGAAGAGTTGTTCCAAGAGCATCATGTCCGAGTGCGATAACTATTTTTTTCTTCTTCATGCCGACCTCCTATGCAAAATGAAAACTAATTTGCTTCTATTATCTAATATTTTGTGGAATTTGTCTAGTACTTTGAACTGATTTAAACAACATTTCCGCCACAGCGTAAGGGACGTAAGCCCCGGGCACCGGTGGCGCACACGTACTCTTGCAGGAGCGAATAGCGAAGTGGCTTAGATACTGTAGAAATTATGCCCATGAAACGCAGAAACACCCCTGCATGGACGCAGGGGTGAGGAGAAAACGCGCTGGAATTACTGCTGGATATCCTTTGCAGAGCTTAAGGTTACTTCAACCTTGCTCTCTTCGTACTGTCTGCCACTCTGACGGGCAAAAGTAAGAGTAACCTTATCTCCGGCCTTGTAGCTCTTTAACGCTGACTGCAGCTCTGTCATAGAAGAAATCTTTGTGCTGTCAACAGCAGTGATGATATCTCCCTCCTGTAAGCCGGCATTTGCGGCACCTGAACCAGCTGAAACAGATGAAACATACACACCCTGTGGGAAGCCGTAGGCTACCATCTCAGATGAAACATCACCACCCTTGATACCAAGGTATGCCTGATTCTCATTAGTATATTTTCCATTCTGGATAAGGCTCTCAATAATAGGCTTTGCAACTGACATAGGAATTGCATATCCAATACCCTCAACCTCAGTTGAAGAATATTTTACAGAGTTTATACCGATAACCTCGCCATTTTCATTTAAGAGTGCTCCACCACTGTTTCCAGGGTTTATGGCTGCATCTGTCTGGATAAGCTTGTTGTTGGTAACAGTCTCACCTGTCTGTGAATCCTGTGTAGTAACAGTTCTGTTAAGTGCACTTACTATACCTGTTGTGACAGACTGTCCGTATCCAAGTGCATTACCGATAGCAATTGCAGGACTTCCAACAGCTACACTATCAGAATCTCCGATTGTAGCAATCTTGATATTTGAGTAAGTATCTTTTCCAAGGTCTGCTTTCTTTACACGTACAACTGCAAGATCGTCATCCGGATCTGTTCCTCTGATTTCTGCCTTTACCACAGAATCATCATCAAACTGTACTGTGAGCTCCTCTGAATCTGCCACAACATGATTGTTTGTAGCAATATAAAGATAATCATCATCCTCACTCACAATAATTCCTGAGCCACAGCTCTGAGACTGCTGTGACTGCTTTCCGAAAAAGCTGTTGTAGGTGACTGTTCCTGTATTTGTGATAGCAACGATGCTAGGCATAACCTCATCGACAACAGATGATACATCTGTCAGATCATTTGCATCCCCTGAGGATGTCTGTTTAGTCCCTCCGGATGTTGTAGTTGTAAGCTTTGCACTTGCAGTAGAAGAATTTGAAATAGCTCTCGTGCCAATATAGCTTACTCCTGTGAAAACGCCGCCTCCGACGAGTCCGAAGATAAGAGCTGCCGCTACTGTCTTTGCTGCAAATGGTCCAAATGCACCAGGCTTTCTAGGTGCTCTCTGTTTCTTAGGCTTTACAGTCTGCTGGTATGCCTGACCATTCATATTCATCCGGCGGCTATATGAATTGTCTGTCGAACCTGCTGATGTGCCGCCATATGCATTATTATTTGTGCCTGAATTATACGACTGATTAGAATAAGGCTGGTTTGCATATGACTGATTTACATTTGGCTGTCCTGCTGCAGAAGCCTGCGAATATGGATTGTAGCTCTGTGAATAGCTTTCAGCTGATGTATTATTAGTCTGTGCAGCCTTCTGTGACTCATCCGGATTGTAAGGATTACCCGACATTGTGAAATTTACATTGTTTGTATTGTTATTTGTACTGTTAGTATTATTTGTATTATTTGTATCATTCATATTTCTATAATTGTTATCCATAATAATTTCTCCTTTCGTTTACATTTAGAAGTATACTGTCAATCTGTGTTTATTTTGTGACGGGATTATTTATTTTTTCATAAATCATTTAACTATTTATAGCCTATGTTCCCCATTGCAGGCCACTATGCGATTATAAAAATAAAAATAACTGCTCATCGGCAGATGCACCTCTAAGTCTGCGATAAATAGAAATTGCAGAATATCAATACATCCCTGCCAATGAACAGTTACCATAAATCATATATTAAATTTCAATTCCGTTCTTCTCAAGAAGAGCTCTCGCTGTTTCAACCGAATCTGTACCTGTCGCATTCTTTACAGGTGCAAACTCCTTCTCCCTGTCTACCTCAAATGGCAGGCTATTGTCCATCATGTATACCATATCGAGGATGAGTGTCTCGAACTTGTATGCATTCGGAGTCTCAGGCTTGTGCTCTGTACCATTCTCATCAATGTAAGGCACCTTCTTCTCTACCACATGAAGCGGAAGACTCTTCTCTGCGATAGCCATGAGCTTGTCCACGCGGAATAAATAGTTTAAGATAACACCAAAACCATACTGCAATGAACCATTCTCATTCTTTGCCTCTGCCATCTCCGGAGTGAGCTCGTAATACTCAACGATCGAAGGCTTGCCATTCTCAAGGCACATAGCACCTACTCTCTCATATGGATCGCATTTTCTGACCACCTTAGAGCCGCTGACACAGCCGGACTCGATTGTAGCACCTACAAATACAGGATCTGCAATCTGCTGAAGCACATTGTCCACAGCAAATACATTGAGCCACTCAACACCTTTGTCCTTCAAATCCTTGTCAAGACCGGCATTGATGAGCGACTTGAACCATCCACCGTTTCCGTTTGGTGACATGGCAAGTGAATCCTCAGATTTCATGAGCAGATTTCCATCAAAATCAACTGCCGGAACCATCTCCTGCACGAAAAACTTCACATAGTCCTTGTTGTATCCAAAATAGTCGTGCTCTTCAAAGAACTCTCTTGTCATGCTATCATTTATCTCGCTTGTCATAACATACAGAGGCACCCATGTACCGGTCTGATTTGTAACCTTCATGAGGTTTGCGACAAGCTGCTCAAAGATGTAGAGTTCCTTTGTCTTTCCGATATTGAACATGCCCTTAGCCTTGTCAAAGCCAAGACGTGTACCCTGTCCACCGGCAAGAAGAATTGCACCGACCTTGCCATTCTTGA
>OLQQ01000337.1_pt1 | contig 26632 bp, 20 predicted proteins | sample 1672041 | NCBI WGS metagenome assembly OLQQ01 (sample SAMEA3136639, study PRJEB25190) | human gut metagenome
GCCGAGAGGCCGCCTTCGCTTGGGAGGGGGAGGATCTTGTTAGAGGCTTACCATTTCCCGGCGCTCAGGTTCTTGCCGAGCAGGTAGCCGAAGGTGGTGCAGGCCCCGCCCAGGTTGATGCCGGGCACCTTGTAGTCGTACACGTCGCCGTACATGTCTCCCACGACGGTGCCCACGCCGTACAGGCCGGGGATGGGGTCGTTTTGGTTATCGCACACGTGCATCTGGATGTCGGTGTTGAGGCCTCCTGTGATGCATAGCGTGTAAGGCTCGTTTTTGATGCCGTAGAACGGGGGCTGCTTCACTGGCAGCAGGAAGCGCTTGTCCTTGTGGAACTCGTCGTCGAGGCCCGTCTCGCAGTACGAGTTGTACCGTTCGACCTGGGCGAGGAACTCCTCGCGCGGCAGACCCAGACCGTCGGCCAGCTCTTCGAGCGTGTCGGCCTTCACGGCGTTCTCGGCCATCGTGGCGTCGAAGCCGGCGTACTCGTCGGTGGTGGTCCAGTCGGTGTTGGGGTCGAACAGCGCCTGGATGGCGTCGTAGACCTCCTGCGTGTCGCGCGGCTCGCCGCCCACGCGGTCGCTCTGCCAGGGGGCGGAGTCCTGCACCCAGTTCTCGTCCCAGATGAGGAACGCGCATCCGTCGGGCTGCACGCGCTGCGGATAGGGCATGTAGCCGTACGTGCAGTTTTCGTTGGAGTAGCGCACGCCCTTCTTGTTCACCAGCAGGCCGGGGAACGTGGTGAGCGCGCCTTCCGCCCACCAGCGGCAGGGCAGCACCTCGTCGCCCATCGTGGCCAGCATGGGGGCGTTCGGCGTGTACTTCTGCCAGGACGCGCCGATCCACAGCGCCAGCTTGAGGCCGCTGCCGTCGTAGACGCCGCCGTAGCCGAAGGGCAGCGCCATGGGGCAGTACTTCGCCACCATGTCCTTGTCCTGCGAGAAGTCGCCCGTGGCCAGCACGACGCCCTTCGTGGCCTTGTAGCGGGTGTACTCGCCGTCGCGCTTGGCCACGCAGCCGGTGACGCGGCCGGTGTTGTCGCCCTCGCGGTCGAGCTGCACGGCGGTGGTGCTGAAGAAGACCTGGCCGCCGCCCTTCTGGATTTCCTCGGTCAGCGCTTCGACGACGATCTGCTGCGACGCGCCGGCCGCTTGGGCACCCTCGGCGACGAAGGAGTGGGATACGTTCAGCGTTTTGAGCGGGCCGCCGTCCCACCAGTCGGTGCCGCCGTCGCGCTGGTTGTTCTCGATGACGGCGGAGATGCCGTAGGGCTCCATCTTGTCCATGAGCCAGTTCATGGCTTTGCCGGACTCGTTGTAGACGAGCCACCACTTCTCCTGGTCGAGGCGGAAGCTGTTCGACGCGAAGATCTCCTGGAAGATGGGTTCGATCTCCTCGCGGGTGAAGTCGAGGCCCAGCTCGTGGGTGAGGCGCGTGTTGAACGCCGCGTTGGAGCCGCCGCGCGACACGGGGCCGTCGCTCGAGGCGATTACCACGACGTCGGCGCCTTCCTCGACGGCGGACGTGGCGGTGACGAGGCCGCCCACGCCGGCGCCGATGACGAGGATCTCGCATTCCACGGTGTTTCCGATCTTGCTCTCGTCCACGGGCTCGGGCGGAATCTCGAAGTTCCACTTCGCGTTCGTGAATTTCTCGGCGTCGAGCACGAGGTCGCCCGATGCGGCGGCGACGGTTTCCTTATCCTGCGGCGCGCATCCGGCCAAGCCGAGCGTGCCCGCTGCGGCCGCGGCGGCTCCGGCCACCGTGGCGCCCTTCAGGAAGCTGCGACGATCCATCGACCTTGCTGTTCCCATGTTCCCTCCTTTGTTCGGATGATCCCCTGCCGAGCGCTGCGGCGATGTCTTTTGCTTTGTCTTGCGCGACGCTCGACGGGATGTAGCGTATGCCCGATCGGGCCGGCGCGCGTCACTCAAAACGTGGCATTGGCGGGTTCGAAGGCATGCGGGCGCGCATCTCACTCGAAATGCGTTATTCCTTGGCGGCGCCGTCATTTATACTGGCACCATGGCATCGCGTCCATGGAAGGGGAGTCATGGAAAAGGGGAGAGCCGATACCGAAGGAGGCTCCGCGCTGTTCGTCCGCCCGACGGTGCTGGACGCAGGAATCGGGGTGCTGTACTTCTTCACGTCGCATATGGTCATCCGGGCGATGTACTCGATCGGGGTTGATCGCACGTCGACGGAGCTGTCCGTGTTCTTCCTCGTGGTCATCGCATCGGTCATCGCGGCGCATCTGCTGTCGAAGCCGCTGCTGCGGGCGCGCCGGTTCGCGGAATCGGCTTTGGGGATACCGGCGGTCAGCGTGACGGCGGCGTTGGGAGCCACGCTCGCGCTCGTGTCGATGCTGCCGGTGGTGGGCGTGGGGCTGTTCTATGCGTCGGGCGCCTTGCTGGGGCTTGCGTGCGGGTGGATCATCGTCATCTGGACGTCGACCATCCACGCTTCGCGGCCCGAGAGCGCCTCGTTCTACCTCGATCCGGCGCTCGTGGTGGCCGTCGTGTGCTATTTTCTGTTCCGCTGCGTCAGCTCGTTCTCGGACACGATCGCGCAGGGGTTCCTGCTCGCGCTGCCGCTGGTGACCATCGCGTGCATCATCCGCGCCGCCAAGCCCGCCGACGAGGGCGATGCGCCCGCGCTGGGCGAGGGGACGCAGGCGCTGCAAGTGCTGGTGGCGGTTGCAGCGGCGTTCGCCATCGGCTGCAGCGTGACCGTGTACTTGGCGGGGCGCGAGAACGACGTGTTGTCGTCGGGGCTTAACTACATGGTGCTGTTCGAGGTGCTGGCGGTCATCCTCATGGCGTTCTGCTGCTGGCTGATGAGCCGGTTCTCGCAGCAACGGGGCGCGCTGTCGCCGCGCGGCACCGCGGTGCTTTCGTTTTGCGTGTGCTATCTGCCCCTGTTCTCCATCGGGCTGGTGATGGGCGGGGCGGCCATCCCGTCGAACGCGCCGGACGCGCTGTGGGAGAGCAACGTGTGGGTGCTGCTCATCGCCATCTTCGCTTACGACATCCGCGATTCGGTGTACGCCATCCGCGGCTTGGCCGTGGGGCTGATGTTCGAGGCCATGTGCATCGGCCAGCTGATCGCGCGCGTGTCCACGCTGAGCTTCTCATCGTGCGCGCTTGCGGTGGCCGGGGCGCTGACGGCGCTGTACTTCTTCAGCGTGGGAAGGCAGCTGCTGCGCGGGGTGCCGAAGAGGAAACGGCCGCGCGAGGAGGAGAGGCAGGTCGAGGAGCCGCGGGCGCGCGCCGAGGCGGAGACGGAAGACGAGGCGATGCCGTCCGAGATGCTGGCGTACTGCCGCAAGCTCGCGCTGGAGAACGGCTTGACGCCGCGGGAGGCCGAGATACTCGGGCTCATCGCCATGGGGCGCAGCGCGAAGTACATCGCCGAGGAGCTGACGATCTCGCACAACACGACGCGCACCCATATCAAGCACGTGTACGAGAAGCTGAACATCCACTCGAAGCAGGAGCTGCTCGACCTCGTGCTGTTCGGGTCGGGATTGATATGAGGCGCGCCCGCGCCGCCGGGGCGGGCGGCGTGTTCGCGAGGGGCGGGATAGGCAAACGTCTTAAAAGGCACCTGCCCCTGTTTACGGCATTGATCGGTGTCGCGTGGGGCGCCGGTGGCGTTTGAGTGCTCGGTCATGTATACTACATGCATATCGCAGTTTCATGAAAGGAGCCCTCATGCCGGCGTTGCAGGTGCGAGATTTTCCCGACGATTTGTACGAGCAGTTGAAGGCGTATGCGGCCAGCCAGCATCGCAGCATCGCGCAGCAGACCATCGTGGCGGTGGAGCAGATGCTGGAGGCCGCCGACGCGCAGCATTATTGGGACGGGCATGACCTGCACCGCCTGGAGCGGCGCCCGCGTTACTTCGACTTCGACACCGAGGCGAAGCGAGCCGTGCGCATCGAGAAGCGCAAGGAGCTGTTCGCGGAGATCGACAAGCTGCCGAAATTTGACGTTCCGGATGATTTTCCGGACACGGTGGAACTCATACGCCAGGGTCGCGAGGAGCGGGATGCGATTATCGACGCGATGATTGCTGCCGAGAAGCAGAAGGCGGTCGAAGCATGATAGTCCTTGATTGTTCTGCGGCGGTTGACATGGTAAGGGAGACCGAAGCCGGTCGAGCTCTGAGGCAATTGATGCTTGAAGGAGAAGAGGTAATCAGCTCTCAGCTCTTTCTCATTGAGGTGTCGAATGCTTTTTGGAAATACCATAAAGCGGGTCTTCTTGATGAGAAAACGGTATGCGCCAACATCGAGAAAGCGATCGCTCTCGTAGACGAGTTCTGTGATCTTGATAAAACCCAGTGCTGCGAGGCCACGAAAGAAGCGATGCGCTTGCGCCATCCCGTTTACGACATGCTGTACTTCGTGCTCGCGCGGCGCAATGCGGCCACGTTGTTCACGCTGGATCGCAAGCTGCAGCAGCTGTGCTTGGACAACGGGGTGGACTGTGTGCTGACCGATACGAACTTCTAGCGGGTCGTTCGCGCGCATTTTGCATGAAACCGGATACCTGTTTCGACCCGCGCGCCTTCGATACTGTACAATGGCTAAGTTTGAGTAACGTTTGCCGCGTCACGGAGGGGCGGCGAATGCAGATAGCAGTGCTGAGGAGCAAGGAACCAACGTTATGACGGACTTCATGAACGAATACTGCATGCACACCGCCACGTGCGGCGAGCTGCGCAAAGGCGACGTCGGCCGCGAGGTCGTGCTGTGCGGCTGGGCGTGGCACAACCGCGACCACGGCGGGCTCATCTTCGTCGACCTGCGCGACCGCGCGGGCTACACGCAGGTGGTCGTCGATCCCGACTGCGTGAGCGCCGACGACTTCGCGAAGGCCGAGCACCTGGGCCGCGAGTACGTGCTGAAGATCGCCGGCACCGTGCGCGAGCGCGGGGCGGAGGCCGTGAACCCCAACATGGCCACGGGCGAGATCGAAGTGCTGGCGAAGTCCGTCGAGGTCCTGAACACGAGCGTGACGCCGCCGTTCTCCATCGAGGACGGCATCGAGACGGACGAGACCACGCGCATGAAGTGGCGCTACCTGGACATCCGCCGTCCCGAGATGTATCAGGCCCTGCACTTGCGCCACAAGGTGGCCCAGGCCATGCGCGGCGCGCTGAACGAGCGCGGCTTCCTGGAGGTGGAGACGCCCATCCTGGCGAACTCCACGCCCGAGGGCGCACGCGACTACATCGTGCCGAGCCGCCCGAACCCGGGCCGTTTCTACGCGCTGCCCCAGAGCCCCCAGCAGTTCAAGCAGATGCTGATGGTGGGCGGCATCGAGCGCTATTACCAGATCGCCCGCTGCTTCCGCGACGAGGACCTGCGCGCCGACCGTCAGCCCGAGTTCACGCAGGTGGACATCGAGATGGGCTTCGTGCAGGGCGAGGACGTGATGAACCTCATGGAGGACGTCATGGCCGAGACGCTGGCGGCCGTGGGCGTGGAGCACGCCTTCCCGCTTGAGCGCATGCAGTACCGCGAGTCCATGGACCGCTTCGGCAACGACCGCCCCGACACGCGCTTCGGCATGGAGCTGGTGGACATCACCGACATCGTGAAGAACACGGGCTTCAAGGTGTTCTCGAGCGTGGCGCAGTCCGGCGGCGTGGTGAAGGCCATCAACGCGAAGGGCGCGGGCGACTGGAGCCGCGGCGACGTGGAGAAGCTGGCCGACATCGCAGCCGAGAACGGCGCGAAGGGCATGGCCTGGATCGCGTTCACGACCGACGGCAAGGAGAAGAGCCCCATCATCAAGTTCTTCAGCGACGAGGAGTTCGCCGCGCTGAAGGAGGCCATGGACGTGGAGCCGGGCGACCTTCTGCTGTTCGCCGCCGACACCTACGAGGTGGCGAGCGCCGTGCTGAGCGCTCTGCGCCTGCACATGGCCGATGCGCTGAACGTGCCGCGCGAGGGCCATCAGCTGCTGTGGGTGGTGAACTTCCCCATGTTCAAGTACGACGAGGACGAGAAGAAGTACGCCGCCGAGCATCATCCGTTCACCCACGTGCTGGACGAGGACGTGGACAAGATCGAGAGCGACCCGCTGGCATGCGGCAGCTACAGCTACGACCTGGTCATGGACGGCTTCGAGGTGGGCGGCGGCACCATCCGTATCCACAACGCCGAAGAGCAGCGCGCCGTGCTGCGCACGTGCGGCCTGACCGACGAGGAGATCGAGGAGAAGTTCGGCCACCTCATCCACGCGTTTGAGCTGGGCGCCCCGCCGCATGGCGGCATCGCGCTGGGCCTCGACCGTCTGGTCATGCTGCTGGGCGGCAAGGCGTCCATCCGCGACGTCATCGCCTTCCCGAAGACGAGCTCCGCGAGCGATCCGATGACCGGCGCCCCGAGCGCCGTGACGGGCCGCCAGCTCAAGGAAGTCAATCTGCGCACGCTGTAGGGAAGCGAGCGAAAGAACGCATCGAGGGGCCCGTTGATCTCAACGGGCCCCTGTTCTATCCGAATGCGTTGTCGTCTGCGCCGGACTACGCCGCTGGTTCGCCGGTCTGGGCCTTGTCTTCCAAAGGCTTGCGCTGCCGGTTCAGGCGATCGAACTTGTTCTTATCGGTTTCGGCCATGCCTTGGCCGGGATCGTGACGTTTATCGAACAGCGGATCGGCGGGGTCGGTCCAGATGCGCTCGGCCACAGGTTCCCATTCCTCGATGGAACGCGTGCACTTGGCGCACAGGTCGCGCGCGCTTTCCTTCGCCTGCAGGTCGGTGGAGTGGGCGCCGGCGGTTTCCACCATGTCCGCCAGCACGTCCCGGTTCTCCAAGATGGGGCAGGGGCGCAGCAAGTTGTCGTTGAACGGCTGCCGCTCGTAGTACTGCATGAAGATCGGAGATTTCAGGGCATCGAGCAACGTCGTCTCGCGTATGTTCGCGTTGGCGTAGTGCGCGAACACGCACGGCTCCACGTCGCCGGCGGCGTTGATATGCAGATAGCGTCGTCCGCCGGCGATGCATCCGCCCACGAACTCGCCATCGTTTTGGAAGTCGAGGGTGAACAGCGGTTTCTTGCTGCGCATCTCGCGGACGAAGCGGTAGAGGCGTTCGCGCTGGTCGGCTTGCACCATGAGTTCGACGGGCGCGTCCACGCCTACGGGCATGTAGGTGAATATCCAGGCGAATAGGACGCCCTGGCCGATCATCCAGTCGAAGAACTCCTCGGAGGCGATGGAATCGGCGTTGGCTGACGTGTAGCAGCACGAGACGCCGAAGGGGAGCCCGTGCTGTTTGAGCAGGCGCATTGCCCGGACGACCTTTTGGTACGTGCCCTCGCCGCGGCGTCCATCGGTTGCTTCCTCGAAGCCTTCCACGCTGATGGCGGGAATGAAGTTCTTCACGCGCAGCAAATCTTGGCAAAACTCTTCGTCTATGAGCGTCGCGTTGGTGAACGAGAGGAACGAGCAGTCGGAATGCGCTTCGCAGAGCGCGATGAGATCCCGCTTGCGCACGAGCGGCTCGCCGCCGGTGTAGATGTACACGTAGGTGCCGAGCTCGGTGCCTTGGCGGATAATGGAGTCCAGTTCGTCGTAGGAGAGGTTTTCCTGGTGACCGTACTCGGCGGCCCAACAACCGGTGCAGTGCAAGTTGCAGGCGCTCGTAGGATCCATGAGGATGGCCCAGGGCACGTTGCAGCGGTGCTTCTCGCGCATGGTCTCCTGCTTTGGCCATGCCATGAGGTTGCCGTCAACGAGGAACGTCTTGATGAAGTCGTTGCGCATCACGGGATTCAGCTCGAGCAAGCGCGTGATGAGCTGGTACCAATTGCTCTGCTGGTCGATAGCGTTGCGGAAGGCGGTCCTCTGACTGGGGAACAAGTCGGCAGGTGCTACCTTGTCCAGCATATCCATGATCTTGGTGGCGTTGCGCTCGGGGTCTTCCAAGAGATAATCGAGCGTCTTCTCGAAGGCCGCGTGCTTGATCTGATCGGTTGCCTTCATCGCTTCCTCCTCTAATGCATTGATTGTTCCACGAATGCCGAATAATCATCTTACGTAGATTCCGGTAACGAAATGAAGAAGGGCGATCGCCAAGTTGGAAACGAATGGATCTATCTGGGTGTTCTGCAGAGGATCGGGTTCGATCAACTTAGCTGGAAAGACGACGGCTTGCGACGGCGCGGCACCGCAAGGCAAAGGATTCCTGCGGTCTCGACGGCGAACGCGATGGTCGAGACTGTGTGCTTTTGGTTGCTTCAGAGGGTTGGGGTTCGACCGGATTTTGCGCTTCCTTTATACTGGAACGGTTGTTGTTTTGAGTATCTCGAATGGGCCGGGGCGGCGCCATGTTCCGAACCTGGTCAGGTCCGGGAGGAAGCAGCCATAAGGGACCGCTGGCGAGCGCCCCTGCCTATTCGAGATACTTTTTTGTATCGGGCTGTGACCGCGAGGACGACATGGACATCATCAATTTCTTCGTCAACCTGCTCTCGGATCCGCGGGGGGCTATCGCGGGCTGGATCATCGCGCTGGGGCCGCTGTGGGTGTACTCGCCGCTGTTTCTCATCGTGTTCGTGGAGACGGGTCTTGTGTTCTTCCCGTTTTTGCCGGGCGATTCGCTGTTGTTCGCGGCGGGCGTGTTCTCTGCCGACGGTGGAGGGTTGAACGTCTGGGCTACGCTCATCGTGTTCTACGTTGCCGCTATCTTGGGCAACACGTCGAATTACTGGATCGCGCGGTTCTTCGGCGCGCGCATCATCGATTCCGGCAAAGTGAAAGCGCTCACGCCTGAACGCATGAGCAAGCTCGACCATTTCTTTGCCAAATACGGCGGGCTCACCATCGTCATCACGCGCTTCATGCCGTTCTTCCGCACGTTCGCCCCGTTCATTGCGGGTACCGGCCATATGAACTTCGGCAAGTTCACGCTGTTCAACTGCATCGGCGGCATAGCCTGGGTCAGCCTGTTCGTTTTGGTGGGATACTTCTTCGGCGGTATTCCGCTCGTGCAGGATCACTTCGAGGTCATCGTGCTGGGCATTGTCGCCGTGTCGGTGGCTCCGGCTATCATCGGCGCCGTCAAGGCCGCTATGAGCTCGCGCAAGAAGAAGACGGCTGACGGACGCACGCAGGCCCAAGCCGGGATCGATGCCGAATTGGTCGAGGAGCTCGAGCTGCGCGGCGCTCATGCGGCAGTCGAAGAAGGGCTCTCCGGCAAGCATGCGGCCCCTGTCGCGAAGGCGGTTCAGGAGATGCCGCACGGCGCTCATGCGAAGGCGGAGTCCGAAACGGAGTAGCAGGGAAGAGGGCGTACGCGATGGCAGAGGCACTTTACCGTAAATACCGGCCGCAGATCTTCGAAGACGTCGTCGGTCAGGAGCATATAGAGCGCACGATCAAAAACGCGATCGAACAGGACAAGGTGAGCCACGCCTACCTGTTCACGGGTCCGCGCGGCACCGGCAAGACCACCACGGCTCGTCTGCTGGCGAAAGCCTTGCTGTGCGAATGCGGCCCTACCCCCGAGCCTGACGGCACGTGCGATGACTGCGTGATGATTGCGAACGGCGAACATCCGGACGTCTACGAGCTGGACGCCGCGTCGCGTACGGGTGTGGAGAACGTGCGCGAGGAGATCATCGGTCGCGTCCAGTTCGCTCCTACGCGCGGGCGCTATAAGATCTATATCATCGACGAGGTTCACATGCTTTCGACGGCGGCGTTCAACGCGCTGTTGAAGACGCTCGAGGAGCCGCCGAGCCACGTGGTGTTCATCCTGGCCACCACCGATCCGCAGAAGGTGCCCGAGACCATCCATTCGCGTTGCCAGCGGTTCGACTTCCGCCGCATCTCGGCCGAGTCCATCGTGTCGCGCCTGGGTGCCATTTGCGTGTCCGAGGACGTGGAGTTCGAGGGCGAGGCGCTCGATCTGATCGCCCATCGCGCCGAAGGCGGCATGCGCAACGCGCTGACGTCGCTCGAGCAGCTGATCGCGTTCGGCGAGGGCAAGGTGACGATGGAGGTGGCCGAGAGGCTATTGGGCTCCATCGACACGAACGACCTGGCCGAGATCGTGCGCGCAATCGGTACGCGCGACGTGGCCTCGTGCTTCCGCTGGACGGCGGAGTACGTGGAAACGGGTGCGGATCTGGCGCAGTTCGTGCGCGATTTGGCCGAGCATATGCGCAACATGTACGTGCTGTCGCTGGCGGGCGCCGACGTGGCGCTTGAGGTGAGCGAAACCGTGCGGCGCGAGCTTGCGAGCGAGCTGCCGCTGTTCGGCCCTGACCGCCTGGCGCGCCTGCTGGGCGTGCTGGGCGACCTGTCGGCCGAGTTGAAGACGTCGACGAACCCGCGTCTGTCGTTCGAGATCGCGCTCACGCGCATGGTGCGGCCCGATTCCGACTTGACGCTGGAGGCTCTTGCCGAGCGCATCGAGGCGCTGGAGAGCGGGCACTCCGCGGTTGCGCACGTGATCGGGGGAGGGGCTGCTGCGGTTGCCGCCCCTCAGGTTGCGGCGGCTTCGGCTCCCCAGGTTTCGGTTGCGCCCGTGCCGGCTTCTCCGCCTGCATCCCCTGCGACCCAGGGGGCTCCGATGCCCGCCTCCCAGCCTTCCGCGGCTCCCGCTTCCGCTCCTGGTCCCGATCGCGCATCGTCGGCCGAACGCGCTGGGGCGGTGCCTGCCGCGCCGGTGCAACCCGTCGCTGCTCCGCAGGTTGCGGCGCCGTCGCGCGAGGCGGAGGGCGTTTCGGCTCCTCGACCCGCATCGCCCGTGACGCAATCTCAGGCTCCGTCCGCCGCGGCCCCCTCCGACCAGCTCAAGGCCAGCCTGCAGAATCCGGCCGCCTTGCAGCGCGTGTGGCAGGCGGTGCTGGCGACGCTCAAGAAGAACAAGGCTGCTTACGGCGTGCTGTTCCTCAACACAAAAGCGGTGTACGACGCGGGCAAGGACACGTTGATCATCGAGTTCCCGGCCGAGAACTCGTTCGCCTTCAAGGCGGTGCAGAAGCCCGACGTGCAGGAAGCGGTGTCGGTCGCGCTCAACCAGGCGTGCGGCGAGTCGTTGCACTTCGCGTATGCGCAGGGCGGCGCGGTTGCCACGGCGGCGGCTCCGGCCGCGCGTCCTGCCCCGTCGCCGACGCCGCGTCCGACGCCTGCTCCGGCCCAGCGCCCGCAGCAGCCTCAGCAGGCGGCTCCGGCGGTTTCTGCTCCCGCGCCGCGCCCGATGCCCGTGCCGGACTACGACATACCTCCGTACGAGGACGAGGTGGTTCCGTACGACGACGGTTACGTCTCGTCCGCGCCGACGCCCGCGCCTGCTCCGGATCCAGCTTCGGCGCCGACGCCTGCTGCCGTCCCGGCTCCCGCGGCTCCGGCTCCGGTGGATGCTCGCACGTCGGCGACGCCCGAGCCTGCGGTGCAGCAATCGCCCGAAGAGCTGCAGGCCATTCTGGCCGCCGGTTTCGGCGATGGCGTGCGCGTCGAAGAAGTGAGAGAATAGCGCGACAGCTAGTTCGCCGCACGTATGCGGCTTGTTCGAAACGACCATGACAGATAGGAGACGACGATGTCGAAACGAGGCGGTTTTCCCGGCGGCGGCGGTAACATGGGCGCCATGATGAAGCAGGCGCAGAAGATGCAGGCCGAGCTTGCGCGCGCCCAAGAGGAGATCAAGGACATGACGTTCGAGGCCACCGCCGGCGGCGGCATGGTGAAGGTGGTTGCGAACGGCGACATGACCGTGGACAGCATCGTCATCGACCCCGAGGCCGTGGATCCCGAGGACGTCGAGATGCTGCAGGACATGGTGGCCGCCGCGGTGAACGAGGCGCTGCGCGGCGTGTCCGAGATCAGCTCCCAGCGGTTGAACGCCGCGACCGGCGGCTTGAACATCCCGGGCCTTATGTAACCTGGTTCGGATAGAATCGCGATCATGTACGCTGTGCCGTCCATTCAGAAACTGCTCGACGAGCTTGAGCGCTTGCCGGGCGTGGGGCCGAAGTCGGCGCAGCGTATCGCGTACTGGATCCTCAACGCCGACAAGGCGACGGCGCTGCGCCTGTCGGAGGCCATCGCCGAGGTGAAGGAAACGGTGCGCTTCTGCTCGCGCTGCTTCAACTACGCCGAGGACGACCTGTGCGAGATCTGCCAGTCGTCCAAGCGCGACGCGGGCATCATCTGCGTGGTCAGCGAGCCGCGCGACATCCCGCCCATCGAGCGCACCGCGGTGTACAACGGCGTGTACCACGTGCTGGGCGGCGCCCTTTCCCCGATGGAGGGCATCGGCCCCGACGAGCTGCGCATCGCCCAGCTTATGAAGCGCCTCGCATCCGACGAGGTGCGCGAAGTGGTGCTGGCCACGAACCCCAACGTTGAGGGGGAGACCACGGCGACCTACCTCGCCCGACTCATCAAGCCGCTCGGCATCGCCGTCACCCGTCCCGCCAGCGGCCTGCCCGTCGGCGGCGACCTCGAGTTCGCCGATGAGGTTACCCTCGGCCGCGCTATCGAAGCCAGACGGCCGCTGTAGGGGAGGCGGGCAGGGGAGTTTACTCCTCTCGCTTGCGAGTTTAATCTTGCCGCGAACGTATCGAAGCGAGCGTATGAAGTACTATGGGACGTATGGCGACGGCATTGACGGGTGATGTCGGGTGCCGAAGGGGCGAGGGGGACGTATGAGGGCTTGGCCGGCGGCGAAATACCTGACGTACTGTTTCTGGCGTTCGTGGATCCTCGTGGTGTATACGGCGCCGATCTGGAGCTACGTAGCGAACGGGACAGGGTCCGCATCGTGCTCGTTCTCCATGTATGCTTGGTCGACCGTTGCATTCGCGCTGGTCGCGGCTCTGTTGGCGTTGTTCCATGAAAAGGCTTCTCTCGTTTTGGCGCGCAAGGGCGTTATGTGCCTTGCGGGCGTAATCTCGTCGGTCGGCATGTTGATGGAATATGCGGGCGCGTTTCTGTTCTTTGACGGAGCCAACCTGCTGTTCGTGTCGGGAGCGCTCCTAACGGGCGTCGGCACCGCGTTCATTGCCGTACGCGCCGGTCAGATCTACGCGGCGACGCGTCCGGTGGTGGCCGTGACGAACACGGCGCTGTCCGAGTTGGCCTCCGGGCTCGTCTTCTTCTTCGTGGTGGGCACTGTGCCGCAGATCGCGCTGTTGGTGGCGGCGCTATTGCCGTTGGCCGCCGCGTTGATGACGCTGTTCGAGTCCGACGCGGACGCGACGCGCGGACTTGTGCGTCGCCGCGCGGCCGACATCGATGCGGCCACGCGTCGTGCAAGCGTCTTCGCGTTCGCGCGCTTCCTCGTAGTGGTGTTCCTGCTCACGTTCATGGCGAACCTGTCGAAGGGCGCTTTCGCCCTGCAAGATGCCGAGGCGTCGTTAGCGAGCGGCACGATAGGCGTGTCGCTGGTCATTTTGGTCAGCTTCGTGTTGGTGCTGGTGAGCAGCTTGCTCAAATCGTTCGATTTCGGCGTGGCGTATTACCCGCTCGTGCTCATGCTCGTGCTGGCCGTGGTGGTGGTGTTCTCGTCGGATGCGGGCAATATGGCCGCTGCGGCGGTGATCGTGCTGGTGTACTGCTTGTTCTCTCTGTTCATGTGGTGCTTGCTGACGTATTTGGCTCGCAGCGATTATTGGAGTTCGATTCAGGTGTTCGGGTACGGACGCTCGGTTTTCGCGCTCGGTTCGTTGGCAGGGCTCGTCGTGGGGCAGGGTTACCCGCTTGCCGAGATGGATGGCTCTGAGTCGTTCATCGTCGGCTTGGTGTTGGCGTTTTTGCTGGTGGCAGCATCCATGCTGATTTTCAGGGAAAGCGATGTGCGCAAGATCACCAGCGCGGGATGGCTGGCGGTCGAAGCGGTGGCCCCGAAATCGTCGGTATCGGACGGGCTCGATGTCGTTCGCGATGCCGTCGTCGCAGACGACTCTCGCGACATGTTTTCCGAGGAGGTGATCGCCGAGATGGGGTCCGGGGTCGATGCCGATGGGTTCGCGGCCGATCACAACCTCACTGCACGCGAGCGCGAAGTGTTCGAGCTTATGCTGCGCGGCCGCGATGCGAAGTCCATCGGCGAGGCGCTGGTCATCTCCGACAACACTGCGAAGGCGCATATCCGCAGCATCTACGCCAAGACGGGCGTGCACACGCGTCAGGAGTTCATCGACGCCACCGAGCATGTGATGCGCTGAGCCGTTAACGATCTCGCCTCCCCTCGATGGCCGCCTCTGCGGCCATTGCTTTGTCTAAGGGTTGTTTCTCCTGATGAAAAGACAGTTTACTCCTGCAGTCAGCCGGTTTAGCCCTTCCAGGCGATAGGCGAGCGCCTTCGTCGCGCGCACAATCTCTCTCGTGAAGGTCGCAGGAACGTTCTACCCCTGCGGCCGTAAGGAGACGAGAGAGAAAGGCGATGTGTATGAGTCAGCTCAACATGTCGAGGCGCGGGTTCGTGAAAGCCGCAGCCGCCACCGGAGCGCTTGCCGCATTCGGCGCGACGGCGGTCGACGGCGCGACGTTCCGCGAAGCGCATGCCGACGAGACGACCTCCCAAACAAAGAAGGTCTACACCTCGTGCCAAGCGTGCATCTGCAGCTGCGCCGTCATCGCGACGGTGCGCGACGGACGCGTCATTCGGCTCGAAGGCAATCCGGAAAGCCCCATCAGCCGCGGAGGCCTGTGCGCGAAGGGCCTTTCGGGCATCCAAGCGCTGTACAACCCCTGTCGCAACAAGTACCCCATGAAGCGCGTGGGGGAGCGCGGCACGAACAGCTTCGAGCGCATCAGCTGGGATCAGGCTATCGAGGAGATCGCGCAGAAGCTCACGCAGGACTTCTTCAAGTACGGCGGCGAGTCGCTGGTGACCTCTACGGGCGGCGGCGGGAACCCGCACTTCAGCTCGCCGTGTCGCTTCACGCAGGCGTTGGGATCGCCGAACATCTTCGAGCCGGGCTGCGCGCAGTGCTTCCTGCCGCGCATGGCCACGTTCTCGCTCATGTACGGCGGCAGCAAGTCGGGCACCACGTCGATGGCCGATTCCAAGTACGGCGGCTGTTCGTCGCTGTACTTCCCGGAGGACAATCCTATCCAGACGCTGGTCATGTGGGGCACCTGCACCAGCTACCACGCGCCCAGCGGTTCGGGGCGCGCCATTGCCGAGCTGCGCGCACGCGAGCAGGGGCTCAACATGGTAGTGGTGGACCCTCGCTTCACGCCCGATGCGGCTATGGCCGACGTGTGGCTGCCCATTCGTCCCGGAACCGACGTGGCGCTTATGATGACGTGGATCCGCTACATCATCGAGAACAAGCTGTACGACGAAGATTTCTGCAAGCGTTGGACGAACCTGCCGTACCTCATCGACACCGATACGAAGAAGATGCTGCGCGCCTACGAAGTGGGCCTGGGCGAAGCCGATGCGGAAGATGCGGAAAAGACGTTCGTGGTGTGGGATCAGAAGACGAACTCCGCGAAGGCGCTGCCATGGCCGTACGACGAAGCGCTGGACCCCGCGTTCTTCGGCACGTACGAGATCGACGGCGTCGAATACCCCACGGCGTTCACGCTGCTGCAGGAGCGCGTGGACGAATGGACGCTCGAAAAGGGCTGCGAGGTATGCTGCCTTGAGAAGGACCAGGTGGAGAAGGCCATCCGCATCTACGCGGAGAACGCGCCGTCCGGCCTGGTTCTGGGCGTGGCCACCGACATGAGCCCTCAGTCGGCCCAGGGTACGGAAGGCGCCTGCATCCTGGAGTTCTTGCTGGGCAACGTGGAGAAGCCGGGCGCGCTGCTGCAGCGTTTCCCCGACCCGCCGAACAAGGTGGATCTCGGCACTATGAACACGCTGGTCACAGGCGATATGCTGGAGAAGCGCCTAGGGTATCGCGAGCACAAGGGCCTGGGCATCTGGTCGCATGCGCACATCCCCACGGTGTTCAAGGCCATCACCACAGGCGAGCCGTACCAGCCGCGCAACTGGATGGAACGCTCTGGCAACAAGCATGCGATGATCGGCAACGCGGGGCAGCTGTCCGAGATCATCGACAAGATGGAGATGATCTGCCATCTGTACATGTACCCCACGGCCTTCACCATCGAAGCGGCCGATTACGTTCTGCCCACGCAGGAGTGGCTGGAGAGCTATTTCACCATCGCCCACGCGAACAAGATCATCATCCGCCAGCCGGTGGTGCACTTGTACGAAACGGTGAACGAGGGCGTCATTTGGTCGGAGATCGCGCATCGTTGCGCCGAGCTGGGCAATCCGTTCGCTCAGAAGGCCTTCGACAAGGAATACCTGGCAACGCTGGGCACCGATCTGGTGTACTGGCGCGGCCAGCAGGAAATGATGGACTTCCATATGGGCTCGCTGCCTATGAGCTGGGACGAACTGGCCGAGATGGGCGCGTACGAGTGGATCTCCAAGGAAGACTACCTGACGTATTACACCTACAAGACCATCGATCCGAAGACGGGCAAGGAGAAGGGCTGGAACACGCCGTCCAAGAAGGTCGAGCCGTATTCGGAAGGCACGCTCATGCTAGGCCGCACGGGCGAGCCGTGGGCGAGCGCCGAGGGCAAATCCTACGTCATGCCGCCGGCCGACGAAGATTACGATCCTTTGATCTACTATCTGGAGCCCGAGGAGACGAACCTCACCGATACGGAATATCCCATCATGCTGACCCAGGGACGCATTCCGCACTACCATCACGGCACGTTGCGCAACATTCCGTATCTGCGCGAGCTGTATCCGGTGCCGCTGGTCAGCATCCATCCCGAGACCGCCGAGAAGTACGGCGTGGAGGACGAGCAGTGGGTGTGGGTGGAAAGCCGTCGCGGCAAGGTGCGCGGGAAGGCGCATGTGACGGCGGGCATCGCAAAAGACGCCGTGCACATGGAACGCTTCTGGAATCCCGAGTACCTGGACACCGACACGCCGAGCAAGGCCTGGACTGAGATGAACGTGAACATCCTCACCAAGACCGACGGGCGTTACAGCCCCGAGCACGGCACGTACACGCTGCGCGGCTTCACGGTGAAGGTGTACCCGGCTCCCGAAGGCGCGCCTGAAGGCGCATGGATCAACCCGACCGATTTCGAACCGTGGATGCCTGAATTCAGCGAATCCACTGAGGTGGTGTTCAAATAATGGCTCATTACGCTATCGTCGTCGATCTCGACCGCTGCATCGGCTGCCACGGCTGCGAGATCGCCTGCAAGAACGAGAACAATATCGCATTGGGCGAGTACTGGAACAAGGTGGTGGAACGCGGGCCTTTCGGCGAATATCCCGATTTGGAGATGTATTTCCTGCCCACCATGTGCCAGCAGTGCCAGGATGCGCCCTGCGTGAACGTGTGTCCCACCGGGGCCAGCTATCGCGACGCCGACGGCATGGTGCTGGTGGACAAGGAGAAGTGCATCGGCTGCAAATACTGCATGATGGCCTGCCCGTACGGCGTGCGTTCATGGAACGCGGCCGAGAGTGTGGTGGAGAAGTGCACGCTGTGCGCGCATTTGTCCAAGAACGGCGAGCTTCCCATGTGCGTGCGCACGTGCTCGGCCGGCGCCCGGTTCTACGGCGATATCGACGACCCCTCGTCCGATGCGTCGAAGGCTCTTGCCGCGGCCGATCCCGCCAGCATCCACACCCTGCAAGATGTGGGGAACCATCCGGCGACGCACTACATTCTGTCGCCGAAACGCGCCGCTTGGAAGGAAGGTGAGTAGCCATGACGATCCAGTGGTCTTTGGTTCTGTTCACGGTGCTGTCGGGATGCGGTGCCGGACTGTTCGCCTGCACGGCCCTCGATGAATTTCGCGGAGGCGCGGCGTCGAAGGTGCGCTTGCCGGCATGCGCGGTGGCGGTGGCGCTGCTGGTGGTGGGCGGCATCGCGTCGGCTACGCACCTGTCGCACGTCGATCGCATGATGGCGGTGCTGGCTCATCCTACGGCGGGCATCTTCCTGGAAGCTTTGCTGCTGGGCCTGCTGGCGGTTTGCATCGCGGTATACGCGCTGCTGGTGAAGCGCGAGGCATCATCCGGAGCCCGCAAGGCGCTCGCCGCGACGGGTATCGTGCTGGCCGTGGCGTTCGCGTTCGCCTGCGGCGTGTCGTACATGATGACGTCGCGCCCGGTCTGGAACACCGTCGCGCTTCCGTTGGCCTACTTGGGAACGGCGCTGGCGACAGGTGCGGCGTTGTACCTGGTGATGTGTGCGGCGCTCAAGGTTGACGAGGGCGACGTGAAGAAAGCCGGCGTGTACGCGGCGGCGGGCGGTGCGCTGTCGCTGGTGTTGACGGTGGCGTTCGGCCTTGTCAGCGGTACCGCCTTCGGCGATCAGGCCGCGCTCTTCTGGGTGGCCGTGGTGCTGTGCGGTTCTGCGGCGCCGGCGGTTTGCGGCGTGCTGGTCGCGCGTAAATCCGGCGGCGCGCTTTCGTTGGGCGTGGTGGCGCTGGCGGGCGCCCTGGTGGGCTCCGTCGCCGTTCGCGCGGTGATGTGGCTGGTAGGCACGGCAGTGGCGAACTACTTCGGGTTCGCGTTGTAACCGGAGATCCCCCGAGCGCCGTATCGCGCGGCGCCCGGGTTCGAGGATGAAAGCAAGGCGAGAGTATGGCTGACTACACAAGGCGAGCCTTTCTGGGATTCACCGCCGCCACGGCCGCGCTCGCGGGCGTCTCGGCGATCGCCTTCGCGGGCGAGGGCGGGCTGCTGCGACCGCCGGGCGGCCAGGACGAAGGCGCGTTGGTGGCTGCATGCGTGAAGTGCGACCGCTGTCGCTCGGCATGCCCGACGAACGTGGTGGGGGTAGCGCATGTGGAGGATGGGCTGCTGCAAGCTCGCACCCCCGTGCTCGACTTCCACAAAGGGTACTGCGATTTCTGCGGAAAGTGCCAGACGGCCTGCCCGACCGGGGCGTTGGGGTCGTTCGATCCCCAGCGCGACAAGCTGGGCGTGGCGGTGGTGCAGAAGGACCGCTGCATCGCGTACTTCGAAGGATGCGTCGAATGCGAGAAGGCGTGCCCGTACGAGGCGATCGCGTTGGACGATGTCGGGCATCCGGTGATCGATGCAGCGAAGTGCAACGGTTGCGGCGTGTGCGAGAACGTGTGCCCCGCGCTCGTGTACCGTTCGTTCGCGGGCGGGTCTCGGCGGGGCGTTGTCGTGGTGGCGCCCGAGCGCTACGAGCGTTTGGGGAGGACGACGGTTGAGGGCGAGAGCGAGATGATCGTATGAAACGGGAAGGGAAGCGGCGCGTGAGGGCGTCGACGTTGCGCGTGCTGAGCGCGCTCGGCGTCGCGGCTCTCGTGTGCTTGGGGCTGGCGTTGCACACCGGCACCGGAACGCCCAGCTCGTTCGGCATCGCGGACATTGCGGCGCTCTGCCCGCTCGGCGGTGTCGAGGCGGCCATTGCTTCGAGAACGGTTGTCCCTCCCCTGCTCATCGGGCTGGCGATGGTCATAGTGCTGACGCTGCTGTTGGGCCGGGCCTTCTGCGCCTGGGGCTGTCCCGTCCCGTTGTTGAGACGGGTGTTTCGAGGAAAGAAGGCCTCGAAGCGCGATGCTTCTTCACGGGATTCCGGGCCTCTCGATGTCCCGGCGTCCGAGCGCGGGGGTTTGCGCGATTCGCGCAACTGGGTGCTGGGCGGGGCCATCCTCTCGACGGCTGCGTTCGGGTTCCCGGTGTTCTGCCTTGTGTGCCCGGTCGGTTTGACGTTCGGAACGCTCGTCGTGGTGTGGAGGGTGTTCCAGTTCAACGAGGTCACCTGGTCGCTTCTGGTGTTTCCGGCCATGCTCGTGCTGGAGTTGGCAGTGCTGCGGAAATGGTGCCATCGGTTCTGTCCGCTGGGAGCGCTGCTGTCGTTGGTGTCGCGCGGCAACCGCACGTTCCGGCCGCAGGCGAACGTCGGGACGTGCTTGCATGCGGCTCACGGCGAGCGCTGCCATCGGTGCGCCGACGCGTGCCCGGAAGGCATCGACTTGCATGATCGGGCGGCTTCCGCTCCGCTCAACGAGTGCGTGAAGTGCCGCGAGTGCGCCGACGCGTGTCCCGTGCACGCTATCACGTTTCCATTCCTGTCCAAGAAACCCCTGCTCGAGCCTTCTGCGGCCGAGCGCGATACGAAGGAGGAGCAATGAGCGTCGAAGAGGTGTTCAAGGCTGCACCGGGATGCCAGAAGGTGCTGATGACCGCGTTGAAAGCGTGCCGTACGCCGCGCACGCCCAGCGAACTGGACTCGATCATGGACGAGGTGCTCCGGTGCAACCGTTCGGTCTATCGTCCGGCGGAGCTGCGCGCGCTGCTGGAGCGCTACGGCGCGCTGGCGTACGAACCCAGCGAGGAAGAGCAAGCGGCGCAAGCTGCCCTTGAAACGGGAGAGGAACCCGAACTTGCCGTGGACGAGGACGGCAACTTCGTGACGACTGCGCCGGCCGAGGGCGTATGGGCGATCACCGAAGCCGGCGTTGCGTATCTCGATTCCGATCCTATCGGCGCGAAGGCGCAGGCGCTGCTGGCCAAGGACGCGGTCTACCTGCCGGTGTATCGCGCCTTGCTGGAGTTCGCCGCCGAATGCCCGCGCGACAAAAGCGCCATCGACGCGGTGATCGACCCTCATCCGCTCGTGCAGAATCCGCGCTTGTTCGCCGGATATTTCCTGGGCGAGCTGGAGCGCATAGATGCAATGGAGTGGGCCGATGCCTGGCATGTCACGGAGCGCGGTCTCGACTTGCTGGAAGCGCTGCGCGATGGAGAAGACGACGAAAGCGGCGTTGCCGCGAAGGAGGCATGATGATTGACGAGGGAATGCGCGCCTTGGCCGAGGCGCTCCGGCAGCAGAGTGCGGCGTACGGGTTCGTGGCGCGTTTGTTGCGCACCGAGGTGGATGACGAGGCTCTCGGGAGGCTGCGCGCGATGAGGTTTCCTGCCGCGAGCGGCAACGATCATCTCGATGCGGGCTATCGAGGGTTGTGCGCTTATCTGAACGCAGGCGGAGAGCGCCAGCACGGCGATTTGGCCGTGGACTTCCTGCATACGTTCATCGGCGTGACGCAGGATCGAGAGCAGGTGGCTTTTCCGTACGAGTCGGTATACACCTCGCCTGAGCATCTGCTGATGCAGGATGCACGCGACGAAGTGCTGGCGGCGTACCGTGCGGCGAAGGTGGTGTTGGTGGACGAAGCGTGCGAGCCCGAGGATCATCTGGCGTTCGAGTTGGAGTTCATGCAGCTGTTGGGAGAGCGCGCCGCCGAGGCGCTGGAAGCGGGGGACGATGGATCGTGCGCGAACCTTTTGGAGGCTCGCCGTGCGTTTCTCGAGGAGCATCTGCTGAACTGGGTTCCCGATTTCGCCGACGACGTGCAACGCGTTGCACGCACGGGATTCTATCGGGCGTTGGCCGACATCGTGTTAGGGGTGCTTGAAACGGATCAAGCGTTCCTGGAAGACGTGCTGGACGATGCCGGGTTATAGGCAAGAAAGTGTGTCCGTTTTAGGGGTGTAAGGGCAGGTCAAACCCTCGATAAACCATCGTTTAAATTTCGGAGGCAGGTTTAAGTGCCTGGCAAGAATGTGTGTCCGCTTTCGACTTGACACCGCAGGTCAGAGGCCGTAAACCGCCCTCTTAAATTCCGTGGTTCAATCACGGGATGAAGAAGATACTGTGCCCTGCGTGCGGGGGCGACACGAAACGCAACGGGAAGACCTCGTCGGGGGCGACTCGTTGGCGCTGCAAGGCATGCGGCGCATCCACCACGCAACGTTACGACAACGAGCCTAAACTGCTAGAGCTGTTCCTGAGGTGGCTGCTCTCGAAAAAGACCCAAGGCGAGTTCGGCATGCCCGGACGCACCTTCCGGCATCTCACGAATAAGTTCTGGGACCTGTGGCCCGTGGCTCCTGTCTGTGACGAGGTCCACCACGTGGTGGAGGTGGATGGCCTTTGGCTGGGGCGCGACGTCGTGATTATGATCGCCTGCACCGAGAAGCACGTGATCGGCTGGCATCTAGCGAGAAGCGAGAACGCGCAGGCGTGGGCGGCGCTCATGGCGCGCATAGCCCCTCCCGACGTCGTGATTACCGATGGCGGAAAGGGGTTCGAGAAGGCGAGACGCGCCGTGTGGCCGAACACACGCGTGCAGCGCTGCGTCTTCCATGCGTTCTGTCAGGTGAAGCGCCAGACCACGACCAGGCCGCGGCTCCAGGCGGGCGTTGAGCTCTATGGCATCGCCAAGAAGCTCATGCGCATAGGTAGCCTCAACGAAGCTGCGGAGTGGCTTGCGGGCTTCTCTAATTGGTGCACGGCATGGGAAGGATTCCTAAAGGAAAAAGAGGTGGTTGACGGGCGGATCCGCTACAAGCACGAGAGGCTGCGCACTGCGCGCGGCGGGCTTCTGAAGCTTTGTAGGGCCGGTACCCTATTCACCTATCTCGACGAAGGCTTGCTCGAGGGAGGACCTGTTCCGGCGACTACGAACAGGATCGAAGGCGGCGTGAACGCCCAGATCCGCCACATGCTGCGAGAGCATCGGGGATTGAGGCTGACGAGGCGCGTCAAGGCGGCGTTCTGGTGGTGCTATATGGACCTTGAAGCCCGTGCAAGCCCGAAAGAGATCCTGAAGGAAATGCCGACGGACGTCCTGATTGCTGAGTTTTATCGAGCAGCTGCCGAAGCTAGCGAAAAAGATGAAGCGGTGGGGCGCTGGGGCACTGCTGTGCAATGGAATGACCTGCATGCAAGCGGCCCTTATCGCATGGATTACGATTAGGCTCTGGACACACTTTCTTGCCTATAACCCAAGACGTGCTGGACGATGCCGCATAGCGCGGAACGCAGGCATAAAAAATGGGACGCGAACGTCCCAAAGAAAGACAAAGGGTTCTGCCCCCTCCAAAAAACAGAACCCTTATCTTTACCGAAGCATCAAAGCCTCTGTAAATGCACGGATTATTATACCACCCCTCTTCACGAAATCACAACATATATTTTCGGCGAGCAACGAGTGGGGAACTGAGCTGGGGCGACGATGCCGACGAGCTCGTATTCGGCTTGGTGTGACCGAGATCAACCCTTCGTCAGGCGCAGGATGTCCTCGCGCGAGGAGACGTCGAGCTTGCGATAGATGTTGTGGATGTGGGTGCGCACCGTGTTCGGCGAGATGAACAGCACGTCGGAGATGTAGGCGCCGCTGTGGCCTTCGGCGAGGTAGGCGAGGATTTCCTGCTCGCGCGCCGTGAGGTTGTGCGCGTCCGCCAGCTGGGCGCAGCGGTCGGGCGAGCTTGCGGGCGTCGCCTCGTCCTCGGCGTGCTCGGCGGCGCGCTGTTCGTCGTGCGCATCGCGGGTGCGGCGCATGTACGACGAGAGCACCATGACGAACGCGTACAGCGTGGTGGTGACCGTCACCGCCACATGGACGAGGTCGTCGTCGAGCACGCTCGCGAAGCTCTGGCCGGCGAACGAGGCTGCGCAGAACAGCAGCACGGCGGTGGAGAACACGAGGTCGGCCGAGAACTCGCCCGCGTTCGCGATGGCGCATAGCGTGGCCAGCGTGAGGATAGCCGCCAGCGCGTACAGCGCGTAGGTCAGAAACGACACGAGTCCCGACCCGCTGCCCACCGATGCCGAGATGCTGGTGGCCGCCAGCAGCACCATGGCCATGAGCGGCAGGAACGTCTGGTGCATGCCGCCTCGCAGCGCGAAGCGCTTTTTGCGAAGGGTCGTGTACGCCAGCAGCGTCGCGGCATCGAGCGCGAGCGCGGCCAGGTAGGCGTTCTGGCTCTCGTTGAACGCGGTGCGCATGACGGCCATCGCGAACGCGAACACGAGCGGCCCCAGCCCGGGCGCGACGACCACGTCGGCCAGCGAGGCCAGGGTGGCGCCCGTCGTGCGGCCCTCGGCGCGTTCGGGGGCGGTCTGCTCGGTGCTGTCCGCCGTTCCCGAGAACGCGAGAGGGACGATGACGGCCGCGATGGAGCTGAGCACGAACAGCACCGTCACGCCCGGCAGGGGCAGCACGGCGTACAGAAAGCAGATCCCGGCCGACAGCATGCTGGCAAGGGAAACGGCGACGAGCGCGCGCTTGATTTTGAAACGCGCGCATATGCGCCCCCACGTGAGCGCCAAGCACACGTCGCCGAGGGTGGCGGCCACGGCAAGCGCGATGAGCAGCGCCGTACCCAAGCTGCCGAACCAGGAGAAGTACGCGAACGCGAGCGCGCAGCACAGGCACAGCATGCCGCCCCCGGCGCCCAGCAGCATGGACGGCAGGCGCTTTCCCGCCAGCGACAAGCCGAGGAACAGCGCGCCGAACAGCGTGGCCGCCAACAGGGTGGTTTCGGCGAAGGTGCCCACGAACAGCAACGTATGCTCGAAGCGCAGAAACGAGATGACCGTTCCCGAATAGATGAGCAGCGTGGAGAACAGGCAGGCGACGCCAACGATGAGCGCTGTCATCGCAGGCAAGGAGAGCCCTTCGCCCGCTCGCCCGCGTTCGAGCTTGCCCGTTGTTTCGCGTTGCGTCTCGATAGCCGCCTCCTTCCCTCGCCGTGCGTCGCATTATAGCATCCGCGCATCTCACCTGCGCAAACAATCGGCGTTGAGGCGTCTACGTAAAATCGTTGAGAAGCATTCGCCATCTGCGGAAACGCAAATCAACGTTTTTTCGGATGGAAGCGTGCGTCGGTTCGGGCAAAGATGGGGTCGCAGGGTACGAAGCACAACGCAAAGGAGATGGGGAACATGGAACTTTCTCGCAGGAACTTCTTGGTGGGCGCCGCCAGCGCCGGCGTCCTCGGCGCGATGGCCGGGCTGACCGGATGCGCGCCGCAGGCGTCGTCCGCGTCGGCTAAGAACGGCGACGCGTCGTCCGCCGACGCGGCGGTCGCGCGTCCGACCTATTACATGTGCGACGAGGATTGGCTGGGAAGCGCGCCCGAGATCGCCGACGCCGACATCAAAGAGACGAAGAGCTTCGACGTCGTGGTGGTGGGCGGCGGCCATGCCGGCACGCAGGCGGCGCTTGCGGCGGCGCAGGAGGGCGCGAAGGTCGCCGTCATCGAGAAGCACAACGACGGCGAGATCGTTTACCGCGGCGACGACATCTGCTCGTACAACTCCAAGATGCTGGAGGCGTGGGGCTTCGGCCCGTACGACCTCGACGAGATCGTCAACGAGTACGTGCGCCGCGCCAACGGCCGCTGCAACACCGAAGTCATCCGCTCGTTCGTGTACAACTCCGGCGAGATGATGGACAACCTGGCCTCGCTGATCCCCGACACGTCGGACGTGTTCGACTACGAGGGCGGCCAGTGCATCGTGCAGATCGCCTACGACAAGCCCAGCGGTGCCGATTACCCCGTGGAGGTTTCGGGCTACAAGATGTGGGCGTCCACGGTGCAGACGGTGGGCACGAAGAACGAGCAGCCCGTGGGCAAGAAGCAGAAGACGGGCATCTCGCGCCTGTCCGAAATCGAGGAATACTGCCGCGACGCGGCCGAGGATCTGGGCGCCGAATGGTTCTGCGGGCAGACCGCGGCGCGCTGCGTGCAGGATGCCGACGGCGCTGTTAAGGGCATCATCGCCGAGGACGCCGACGGTAACTACGTGAAGTTCGAGGCGGCCAAGGGCGTCATCCTGGCCACGGGCGACTTCGGTGGCAACACCGACATGGTGTGGGAGCTGTGCTCCGAATGCGCCGAGAACGCCGAGCGCCACGGCGTGGACCGCGCCGAGCTCATGGGCATGACCGACTGCGACGGATCCGGTCATAAGATCGGGTGCTGGGCGGGCGGCGCCATCGAGAGCCATCCCCGCCCGGTTGCGGGCGACGCGCCCTCCATCTCGTTCGGCCCTTGGGGCTCCACGCCGTGTCTGTGGATGAACTGCAACGGCCAGCGCTTCATGAACGAATCGTTCGCGGGCCTCGTGCTGGCGCAGTCGTGCCGCCAGCCTATCAACCCGGAGGCCAAGATGGTGGGCAACTTCGCCATCATGGACAGCAAGTACATGAGCTACATCCAGGCGGGCGGCCTCGATCACGGCGCTCCCAACTGGGGCTTCCCCGAGGGCATTGAGGAGTTCCAGGCGCAGATGGCGGCGGCGGATCCCGCTGCCGGCACGGTGGAAGTGCGCGGTTTGGAGATCGCGAACCGCACGAGCCCGTTCGTGAACGAGATATTCGTGGGAGCCACGCTCGAAGACGCGCTGAAGAACGCCGGTCTCGAAGGCGAGGCGCTCGAGAACGCCAAGGCCAGCGTCGAGCGCTACAACGAGCTGTGCGCCGCAGGCAAGGACACCGACTTCGGCAAGCCGGAGAACCTGCTGATCCCCATCGACGAAGGTCCGTTCTTCGTTGCCACGCAGGGCACGAACAAGCTGTACGGCCCCGGCCTGAACACCCTGGCGGGCTTGTGCGTGAACGGCGATTACCAGGTGCTGACCGCTTCGAAGAACGAGGTGATCAAGGGTCTGTATGCCGTGGGCAACACGATGGGCGAGCGCTACGGCAACGCCTACAACTGCCCCTCGGCCGGCAACAACATGGGCAACGCTATGACCAGCGGCCGCGTGGCCGGCAAGCACGCCGCAACCGCGTAGCTCTTCAACCTGCCATACCCTCCCTCCCTCGGAAGCCGCGC
>OLQQ01000346.1_pt1 | contig 26122 bp, 20 predicted proteins | sample 1672041 | NCBI WGS metagenome assembly OLQQ01 (sample SAMEA3136639, study PRJEB25190) | human gut metagenome
TATATAGAGTAGATCCTGCCGCAATGGATTTTTTAAAAGTAAATGCGAAGCCTGGTACACCGGGTCTTCCATTAGGAGCTGATAATTTAGGAAGAGATTTGCTTGCAAGGTTGATCCATGGAGGTCGTGTCTCCTTGATCGTGGCAGTCGGAGGAATGGCGGTTGGTGCTGTGATCGGTATTCTGGCTGGCTTAATTTCAGGATATGCAGGTGGAAAAGTAGATATAATTATCATGCGAGTGATGGATGGTATGTCAGCATTCCCTTTTACATTATTAGCTTTAATGCTTATGACTGCTCTTGGAGCAGGAATTGAAAACGTTATTCTTTCCATTGGTATTGCAAGTGTTCCGGGATATGCCAGAATGGCCAGAGGACAGGTACTTGTTGTAAAAAATGAAGAATATATTAAAGCAGTGAAAGCGTTTGGAGCAAGCAATAGTCGCATTTTATTTAAACACTTGCTTCCGAATATTGTATCATCGTTAATTGTATATGCAACACTGAATGTTGCAGGTGCAATTTTGACAGAAGCTTCACTTAGTTTCCTTGGAATGGGAATTACGCCTCCGGATGTATCTTGGGGTGCAATTTTGAAAGATGGACAGGATGTTATCAGAAGTGCCAGTCATATTGCAACTTATTCAGGACTTGCTATTTTAATCACAGTATTAGGCTTTAATCTATTGGGAGATGGAATACGTGATGTATTAGACCCTAAGATGAAAAAATAAAAGGGGAGATAATATGAATAAAGAACCATTATTAAAAGTGGATAATTTAAAAACACATTTTAACACTGCTACTGGTATAGTGAAAGCAGTAGATGGTGTTACTTTTTCATTGGATTCCGGACAGACATTAGGAATAGTAGGAGAATCCGGGTGTGGTAAAAGTGTAACTTCTTCTTCAATCATGCGTCTTCTGCCTAAAAATGGTCATATTGTTGAAGGATCTATTCTTTTTGAAGGCAAGGATATCGTTAAACTCAGTCAGAAAGAAATGCTTCAAATACGTGGAAATGATATTTCAATGATTTTTCAGGATCCGATGACTGCGCTTGATCCGGTATATACAATTGGCTCACAAATAATGGAAGTAATCAATGCACATCAAAAGATGTCAAAAGCAGAAGCAAAAGAATATGCTGTAAAAGTGTTGAAAATGGTAGGAATACCAGAAGCCGAAAAGCGTTTGAAATCCTATCCGCATGAATTTTCCGGCGGAATGCGGCAACGTGTAATTATCGCAATGGCAATTGCATGTAATCCGAAACTGATTATTGCAGATGAACCTACAACAGCTCTTGATGTAACCATTCAGGCACAGATTATGGAACTGATCGGAGAACTGCAAAAAGAACTGGATATGGCGATGATCCTCGTAACCCATGACTTAGGTGTTGTAGCGAGTGTTGCAGATAAGATTCAGGTGATGTATGCAGGAAAAATTGTAGAACGTGGTGATGTACGAGAGATTTTCTATCAGTCTACACATCCTTATACGAGAGCTCTTCTGGATTCCGTTCCGAAGATTCATTCTACAAACAAAGAAACATTATATTCCTTAAAAGGAACGCCGCCGGATCTTATCAATCCGCCGGTTGGATGTTCTTTTGCTCCGCGTTGTGAGTATGGAATGAATATCTGCAGAAAGAAATATCCGGAGCTTACAAAATTCAGTGATACACAGGAATGCAACTGCTGGCTTCATGATCCAAGAGCGGATGTGAGCAATCTTCCTGAGAATATGATAAGGAGGAGACAGTAACCATGGATAAAAAAGAAGTACTGATCGAAGTGAAAGACCTGAAGAAATATTTTCAGGTTGGAAGAAACCAGACACTGAAGGCAGTGGATGGGGTAAACTTTAAGATCTATAAAGGTGAGACTCTTGGAATCGTAGGAGAATCCGGCTGTGGTAAAACAACCTGTGGAAAGACAGTTATGGGGCTTTACAAGGCTACAGGCGGTGAAGTTCTTTTTGACGGAGTTGATATTAATAAACTGAATAAAAATGAAAAGAAAGAGTTTACAAAGAGAGCTCAGATTATTTTCCAGGATCCATATTCTTCACTGAATCCGAGAATGACAGTCGGTGACATCATCGGGGAAGGAATTGACATTCACAAGCTTTATACCGGAAAAGAACGCCAGGAAAAGATTTATGAATTACTGGAACTGGTCGGACTTAACCGAGAACATGCGCTTCGTTTCCCTCATGAATTCTCAGGCGGACAAAGACAGCGTATTGGAATCGCAAGAGCACTTGCTATCGAACCAGAATTCATCGTTTGCGATGAGCCGATTTCAGCTCTTGACGTTTCCATTCAGGCACAGGTTGTCAACCTGCTGATCGAACTTCAGCAGAAGAAAAACCTGACCTATCTCTTTATCGCACATGACCTGTCTATGGTAAAACATATTTCAGACCGTGTCGGTGTAATGTATCTGGGAAATATGGTTGAATTTGCAGAGAGTGATGAATTATATCAGAATCCACTTCATCCATATACAAAAGCGTTGATGGCAGCGATTCCGATCCCGGATCCGGACACAGAAGAACAGAAGAAGAGAATTCGACTCGAGGGAGAGATCCCAAGCCCGGTTAATCCAAAACCTGGATGCAGATTTGTGACGAGATGCAGATATGCAACAGAAAAATGTCATCAGGAGACACCGCAGCTTGAAGAACTCAAACCGGAACACTTTGTAGCTTGTCATAGAGCAAAAGAGTTGATGGAAGATCACCCGCAAGAGTAATCTTGCTGGATATAAAGGAGGAAGACTATGAAAAAAAGAAAAACATTAGCGATGGGACTCGCAGTAGCAATGGCAGTCAGCTGTCTTGCCGGATGTGGCGGAGATGACAAAAAAGCTAGTTCTGACGGAAAAACAGAACAGGTTCTGAATATCTCCAACAACAGTGTGGTTGTCGGACTGAACCCGCTGATCAACACAACTGGCCCGGATAACTCAGCATTTAACATGGTATTGGATCCACTCGTTAAAAGAGTAACTCAGGAAGGAAATACCTATAAAATCGTGCCTGCTGCAGCAGAGAGCTGGGATATCAGTGAAGATGGACTTACTTATACTTTCCACATGAACAAAGATGCGAAGTGGAGCGATGGAACGAAAGTAACTGCAAATGACTTTGAATTTACTTTCCAGAAGATGGCAACTCCATCCGTTGCAGCAACAAATGCATGGCTGTTTGATGGAATTATCGAGAACTTCTCAGAAGCTCTTTACGATCAGGGAAAGAAACCGGAAGAAATCGGTGTACATGCCATTGATGAAGATACACTGGAAATCAAAATTATCCACCCGGCATCTTACTTCCTGGAACTGGTTTCCTCATCAGCTTATCCGGTAAACAAAGCAATGTATGAAAAACTCGGAAGCGACTATGCAACATCAGAAACAAAGACTGTATTTAACGGACCTTTCAAGATTGAAAGCTGGAGTCAGAATACAGAGATGGTATTGGTAAGAAATGATCAGTACTGGGGAGCCGACGATGTGAAGCTTGACAAGATCAATAGCAAGATCATTCAGGAATCAGGTACTGCAGTTCAGTCTTATATCAACGGTGAACTGGATGTGATCGGTACAACGGATGCAAACTGGGGAAAGACTATCGAAGAACAGGGAGAATCTGAATCTTATCAGGTTCCGGATAGTGCACCGGAATTCTTCATGCTGAATGCAGCAAACGAATATCTGTGCAATGAAAAGATCAGACAGGCTTTATCAGTAGCTTATGACCGTCAGGAAATGATCGATACTCTTCGTAATGGAAAAGGTGTTCCGATTTATTCTATGATGCCAGATACCATTCAGGTTGGGGAAAAAACATACACAGAATTAGTTGGCGGAAAGAACCATTTCGTTCAGGAACTTCAGGATGAAATCAAAGATCCGAAAGCTTTACTTATTGAAGGGTTAAAAGAACTTGGTAAAGATCCAGACCCGTCAAAAGTGACAATCCGTTATGCAAGCCGTGGTACATCTGAAGTATCTAAAAAGATTGCTGAATGGATGAAACAGCAGTGGGAAAGCGTTCTTGGAATCAATATCGAAATCGATATGATGGAATGGAACATCATGTGGGATAAGATTGACGCCGGTGATTACGATATCGCAACAGGCGGCTGGGGACCATACTACAATGAACCAAGTGCTCTTCTTCAGTTATTCGATCCGGATAATGGATATTTCAACGCAGAAAAGACAGGATGGTCTGGAGAAGATCCTAAGAAATATCAGGAACTTCTGAATGAAGCAAAATTTGAAGTTGATGACCAGAAGAAGGCAGAGCTTTATTTGCAGGCAGAAGAACTGGTTGTTAAGTCAGGATTGATCGAACCTACCTATGTTGAAGAAGCACCTACATTTGTTAAGAAATATGTGAAGAACTACTTCGTTTCTACAGTTGGTCAGGTTGATTTCTCAAAGGTTTATATTGAAAAATAGCATGTCTTTTAGAGATATAAATTAAACAAAAATGTCATAGAGGTTGCAAAACCTCTATGGCACTTTAAGGTAAAAAATAAAAGTAAATGGAGAAATGATTATGTATGTAATTAAAAATGGAACCATTCATACCGGAACGGGTGAAGTGCTCGAAAACTATGATATCTTAATCGAGGGGAAAAAGATTAAGAAAATCGAAAAGAATATCTGCGAAGCAGATGCAGAAATTATCGATGCAACCGGAAAACAAGTTTTCCCTGGTTTCATCGATCCACATTCTTCTATCGGAGCTATGGGGATTCCGACTCGTTACAGAGATAATGCAGAAACTACAAATGTAATCAATCCGGATCTGAGCGTGAAGTATGCCATCGATCCAGATGAAGTGAATGCACAGGAATTCTACAAATCAGGAATTACATCTGTTGGATTTTCACCGGATCACAGCAATGTGATCGGAGGACAGATTACAGTGTGTAAGACAGCTCCGGATCATATGGCAAACCGTATTGTAAAAGAGCACGCAGCAATGAAGGGGAGCGTATGCTCAACCGTTAAGGATGTATATGGTGCAAGTAACCAGATGCCGAAAACAAGAATGGGAATTTTCCATTTGCTCAAAGAAGCAATCAGAAAAGATGACCTTTTGAAGAAATATCAGATGCCATTTGTCATCGCTGCAGAAACTGCAGGTGAGATTCAGTGTCTTATGGAGCTTCTGAAAGATGAAGATATCCAGCTTACAATCGTAGATGGATTTGAATTTGGCGATGCGATTGAAGAACTGAAAGAAAAGAAAGTTGGAATTATCTTTGGTAATTTCAGCAATCTGTCACAGATTTCCAAACATGAAATCGACCTTTCCAGATTAAAAGAACTGGTAGAAAACGGAAACCGCATCGCATTTACAAACACATGCAAAGGTGCTTCTGAAGGTAGAGAAGTATTCATCTGGAGTGCAATCGAAGTATATCGTGCAGGAATCGATGCCGAGGATGTAGTAAAAATGATGACGATCCAGCCAGCCGAGATGCTTGGTGTTGCAGATCAGATCGGAAGTATCGAAGTTGGAAAAGACGCGGACATCACAATTTACAGTGATCATCCTGTAAAATCTTATGCGGCACACGTACAGTTTTGTATGATAAATGGAAAGGTGGTATTATCGTAATGCAGACATTAATCAAAAATGGTATTTTGTATACAATGACAGAGGATAAGGGCATCTTTCAGGGGGATATTCTCGTCGAAGGAACAAAGATCAAAGAAGTAGCAGAACATATCAGTGAAGACTGCTTAGAGGATGGAGATAAGCTCATTGAGGCAGAAGGATATTATGTTCTTCCGGGACTTATCGATGCACATTCTCACATCGGATTATTTGATTTCAATGTGGATCCGGGTGTAGACGATGCCAATGAGATGACAAATCCGGTTACTCTTTCTGTTGATGCACGTTTTGGAACAAATCCAAAAGCAAGAGAATTTAAAGTAGCTTATGAGCACGGAATCACAACCATGCTTCTGACTCCGGGAAGCGGAAATGTATTTTGCGGACTTCCGTTTGCACTTAAAACTTATGGAAACAATGTGTTTGATATGACAATCAAATCTCCATGTGCTGTAAAGATTGCTCTTGGCGGTAATCCGAAAAATACATACGGAGATCAGAGAAGACTTCCGATGACAAGAATGGGAATCGCTAAGGTTCTGGATGATACCTTTGCAAAAGCAAAGAAATACATGGAAGACAAAGAACAGAATAAAGAAGTGGAGTATGATCCGGATATGGAAGCTCTTTGCCTGGCTTTAAAAGGAGAAATTCCATGTAAGATCCACTGTACACAGTATGATATGCTCACAGCAATCGAGATTGCGAAAAAATACAACGTACACTTCTCATTAGAACATGCATGGGGAGCAACCGATTATCTGGATGAAATCGTGGAAAGCGGATGCGATATATGCTACGGACCGATTGCAACTTACCGTAGCCCTGGAGAACGTAGAAAAATCGATGTGGAAGCTGTAAAAATGCTGGATGACAGAGGGGTGAATGTGGCGATGATCACTGATTCACCGATTCTGAGTGAAGAATCCCTGTATCATCATGTGGGAGAAGCAGTGCGTGAAGGACTTGCACAGGAGAGAGCAGTAAGAACGGTTACGATCAATGCTGCAAAAGTGCTGGGCGTAGAAGACCGTCTGGGAAGCCTGGAAGAAGGAAAAGATGCAGATATTATTGTAATGAAAGGAAAACTCGGACTTGATACCGATGCGATGGTATACTATACGATGATTGAAGGTAAGATCGTATATCAGAAATAGAAACCAGATTGATAGATAAAAAAGAGAGATCAGTGAATTTCAAATATTCACTGATCTCTTTTTCTAATTGGATGATAGATTCTTATTGTCCATTGCCAGAATCTGAGCCGCCGGTATTGCCGGAATCAGTGCCGCCACCGGTATTACCGGAATCGCCACCGGTATTACCGGAATCGCCACCAGTATTACCGGAATCGCCACCGGTATTACCAGAATTGCCACTATTATTACCGGAATCAGTGCCACCGCCGGTATTGCCGGAATCACCGCCGGTACCACCGGTAGTATCCCCATTAGTGCCGGTAGAGTTACCGGAGGAGTTTCCACCCGTTGTACTATTAGAATCGGATTTGTCATTCGAATTTTTTGTACTGTTTGTGGTAGTTGACTTGCTTGCATGTCCGGAACATGTCTCGGTCGGGACAGTATCCGGATCAAACCATTCGGTCTGTGACGGACAGCCGGAACCGGCAAGTTTACCGGAAATTGTACATACGCTCTTCTGAACGAGAGAACCTGGCATCGCGAAGTCTTTGTAGGTTAGTCCCAAAGCTTCATCGATCCGGTTCATGATCTTAGCCCAGATCTTGAAATGATAGTTCCAGCTTCCTTCAGACATTTCCTGGTTACCATCGTAACCCATCCAGATACCACAGGTATAATACGGTGTAAATCCTTCGAACCAGAAGTCACGGTTGTCGGAGGTTGTACCGGATTTACCGGATGCAGGCATATTATTGAGCTGTGCATCGGTTGCAGTACCCTTTGTGACAACATCCTGCATGGCGTTGGTAAGAAGTGCTGCAGTTGTATCTTTGATCACAGTGTGGCTTTCCGGATTGGAGTTGTCGATCAGGACATTACCATCATGATCCAATACCTTTGTGTACAGGGATGGTTTGTTATATACACCGCCGTTTGCAATGGATGCATAGGCTGCTGTCAGTTCATAGTTGTAAACACCATGGGAAATACCACCAAGAGCAAGAGACTCTACAGCATCGTCTTCGGTAAGTGTGGAAAGACCAAATTTCTCGCAGTATTCAAAACCAAGATTGATACCAATCTTATTCAATGTCTTTACCGCAATGATGTTCATGGACTGTTCGATCGCCTGACGGTATGTTACGGTACCTTTATAGTAATCGCCCCACCAGTTATGAACCTGATGATGTTCCAGGTCGTGCTGATAGTAGTATTCTTCATCAACTTCGGTGGTAGCAAGTGTAAGATCTGCGCTGTCCAATGCCGGAGCGTATACGGCAAGAATCTTGAATGTAGAACCTGCGTTACGGGTAGAACCCTTGTATGCGCGGTTCAGTCCACGGTTGGTTGTCTTTTGTCCACGGCCACCGACAAGAGCTTTGATCTGCCCTGTTTTCTGATCGATGATGGTCAGTGAAGTCTGCGGCTGTGGAGAGAGGTTGACATACTCATCATAGGTCTCGCCATCCTGGAGAAGACTGTTACGGAATGCGTCAATTCTTTCCTGTGCAGCTTCCTGTGATCCGAAGAGAAGTCCTTCATCATCACCGTACTGATCTGCCCCGAATTGTTTCAGGTGTCCGGCACTGTAGTTATCTACCGAGCCATCAGTATGATAGACTGTGAGGGCATAATCAACACCCCAGTCAATATTGGCCGGATAATTGTTGTCATCATTCAATTCTTCATCACAGATGTTCTGCATCGTAAGATTCTGAGTTGAATAAATGGTGAGACCACCGCTGTACAGTGCGTTCTCTGCCTGTGTCTGGGAATATCCAAGTCCGTCTTCTGAGGTGAGATCTTCGATCAGCTGCTCAGACAGGGCATCAACAAAATAAGAGTTGACGGTGTTGGTCTCTTCGATCCGTGTATTTACGTTCTGAATTCTGGAATATACGTCATCTGCCAGTGCTTCATCATGGGCAGCCTGGTCGATCCAGCCCTGATCGAGCATATTATCCAGAACTTTTTTGCGGCGGGTTGCGTTGTCTTCCGGATTGGTGATCGGATTGTATCTTCCCGGATTCTGTGTGATTGCAGCGATGGTTGCAGATTCGGAAAGGTTAAGTTCATTGACATCCTTATTAAAATATCTCTGTGCAGCTGACTGTACTCCCAGACAGTCCTGACCAAGGTTGATCGTGTTCAGGTAGCTTTCAAGGATTGAATCTTTATCAAGCTGCTTTTCAACCTGAATTGCGAGATACTGTTCCTGGATCTTACGTTCCAGCTTTTCTTCAAAAGTGTTTTCATTTACAAAGTCAGGGAAGACATTGTTCTTGATCAGCTGCTGGGTAATGGTACTGGCTCCTTCAGAGAAGTTGCCACCATGAGTGATACCAACAACAAAAGCACGGATAATACCTTGAATATCAATACCGTTATGCTTGTAAAAACGGGAGTCTTCGATTGCGACGAATGCATGCTGCAGATCCTTCGGGATCTGATCAATCGTCTTATATACACGGTTGGCACCTGCACCGGTGAATTCGGCTATTGTTGTCGTGCCGTCATCTGCAAGTGCGGTGGACGTATAACCCTGTGGTTTGATGCTGTCAGCTGTAATCTCAGGTGCATTATCAATCACATGCTTGATGATAAAGCCACCTCCGATCGCTGCGAGGATACAGCAGACAAAGATACATAATAGAAAACCTTTAAAAAGGCGAACGCCCAGTTTCTTTTTGTGCATATTCTTTTTCGATGTTATGCGTTTTTGTTTTTTAGAAGCTTTTCGCTTTCCATAATTCATGAATGCTTCCTCCTTCATATTGCAATATTATATCAAACTTGATAATCTAAATAAAGGAAAAATTGAAAACTTCAATGTTCCATTTTACAAAATTAAGAAAAATTTCGGAAATATAGGGAAATTGTAACATTTTTGTAATTTTCTTGCATCTGAAGAAATAGATTTGTATACTGGGAATAGTGAAAATATAAGGAAAATGAAGGGAAAAACGCAGACATGCAGGAAGAATACAAAACAGTATACCGGGGAGGAGAAGGGGAAATTGTTGAAAAGAAATCCCGTTTTATCGCAACGGTAAGACCGGTACACTCAGAAGAAGAAGTACTGGCATTTATAGAAGAAGTGAAGAAAAAATACTGGGACGCAAGACATAACTGTTTTGCTTATGTGATCGGTGTAACAAATCCAACTCTGAGATGTAGTGATGACGGGGAGCCTGCAGGTACAGCAGGAAAACCGATGCTGGATGTGCTTACAGGGGAAGGTCTTCACGATACGGCGGTTGTTGTGACCAGGTATTTTGGCGGGACGCTTCTGGGAACAGGTGGTCTGGTGCGGGCTTATCAGGGAGCAGTAAAGGAAGGTCTTCAGGCAAGTACTGTGATCACAAAGCGCCTGGGTTACCGGTATGAGATTGGAACGGATTATACCGGACTTGGGAAGATCCAGTATATCCTCGGACAACGGCAGATCAGTGTGCAGGATACACAGTATACGGATAAAGTGCTGATGAAAGTGATTCTGCCTTATGATCAGGAGCAATGTGTGGTTTCCGAGATTACAGAGGGAACAAATGGACAGGCTGTGATCGAAAAAGGAGACAGCTGCTATTTTGCGGAGGATGGAAAAGAAATCCTGGTTTTTGAGGAATAGAACAGGAAAAAGAACCCCTATACAGAACGGAGAATCCGTTCTGTATAGGGGTTTTAATGTCTTAGTATACAGGAGGAACTGCAGACAGCAGGTTCTCTGTATGAGCTTATTGGTTTACTGGAATTCCGGTTCGATCAGACCGTAGGTTCCATTCTTTCTCTTATATACGACATTGACTTCGTCTGTCTCAGCATTGCTGAATACGTAGAAGTTATGTCCGAGAAGTTCCATCTGAATGCAGGCATCCTCCGGGAACATTGGTTTGATGCCGAAACGTTTGGTACGGACGATCTCAATCTCGTCTGACTCTGCTGCCGAAGTATCGGATTCAATAAATTCCTGACGGAAATCATGTCCGCCCTGCTGTTTTGCAATCAGTTTGGTTTTATACTTTCTGAGCTGACGCTCGATAATTTCTTCTACGAGATCAATGGATACATACATATCGCTGCTTTCCTGCTCGGAACGGATAATGTTTCCTTTTACAGGGATCGTAACTTCGATTTTCTGACGTTCTTTTTCTACACTGAGTGTAACGATAATGTCAGTTTCAGGAGTAAAATACTTTTCCAGTTTTCCTAATTTCTGTTCTACAGCCTGTCTGAGACCAGGTGTGATGTCAATGTTTCTTCCGCTAATGATAAAATTCATACAGCTCAACTCCTTTTTTCTCATATTTCTCATAGTATGTACGGAGATAAGTGCATCTATAAGAGCTTGACCGGCAGGATGTATAGATAGTTTTTATATCCTTCCGGCTATAGCTACATTATACTCTATCATAGGGGAGAGATGCAATGGTAAATGCAAAAAAATTATTAAAATTCTGTAAAGAAAACTGAATTATCAGAAAATTCTGTCAATGTATGGAGCGGATTACTTCGATACGACTGATCTTGCCGTTATGCATTTTGGCAACGCGCAGACCAAAATTATCGAAGAATGTACTTGCACCAACACCAATTTCTGTTTTTTCCTGTTCAAATCTTTTAGTGATCACGTCATATAAGGTTTGTTCATCTTCATATGGAATATGGACGTGCAGGATGCTGTTTACAATTCGTGCTTTTGTAGTAGCACGGAAAATAATTTTCTCAGATTCATCAAATTCAATAAAAAGGAACTTTCTGGTTGCAAATAAAAGTGCGATGGAGATCACACCGATCAGGCTGGATACCGGATTGTTATGTGCCATGATCACCTGTCTGGCGATGGCAAATAACAGCACCTCAAACACAGTGGAAGGCTTGTGCTGATAAAGCATACGGATCAGCTCGACACCAATGATCAGATTGAAACAGGTTTCTACCAGGTCTTCGTAATTTGGATAAATATTCAGATCCGGAACATTTGGCATGGACAGGATCAGCTGGACAAGCAGAATGATGATTCCGGCAGCCAGAACGAATGAAATGATAAATTCCAGAAGTACGGTCAGCTTATGGAGTGCTGCGTTTAAGTATTTTTTCATAAAAAATCCCCCTTGTTCGTTGTATACAAAGATTGTAACGGATACAAGGGGGAAGTGTAAAGAAAAATCTATAGTTTTTTACTGGAAATTGCTTCTCTTACGGAGTTTCGGATCCAGAATCTTTTTACGGATACGCAGGCTCTTCGGTGTGACTTCCAGAAGTTCATCGGTATCGATGAAATCAAGTGCTTCTTCCAGACTGAGGATTCTCGGCGGAGTAAGCTTTAAGGCTTCATCAGCACTTGAAGAACGGGTATTGGTAAGGTGTTTGGTCTTACATACATTCAGTTCGATATCATCTGTCTTCGCATTCTGACCGATTACCATACCGGAGTAAACCTTTTCACCAGGTCCGATGAAGAGTGTTCCACGATCCTGTGCGTTGAACAGACCGTAAGCTACAGCTTCACCTGTCTCGAATGCGATCAGGGATCCCTGGCTTCTGTACTGGATATCTCCTTTATACGGAGCGTAGCAGTCAAAGGCTGTGTTCATGATACCGTTACCTTTTGTATCGGTCAGGAATTCTCCACGATAACCGATCAGACCTCTTGACGGGATGGAGAATTCAAGACGGGTGTATCCGCCATTAGACATTCCCATGTTGCGGAGTTCGCCTTTTCTCTGGCTTAATTTATCAATAACTATACCTGTAAATTCATCCGGTACATCAATGTATACGGTTTCCATTGGCTCGAGCTGCTTGCCGTTTTCGTCTTTTTTGTAAAGAACTTCGGCTTTGCTGACTGCGAATTCATAACCTTCACGACGCATGTTTTCAACGAGGACGGAAAGATGAAGCTCTCCACGTCCGGATACCTTGAAGCTGTCTGTGTTGTCTGTCTCTTCAACACGAAGGCTGACATCTGTATTCAGTTCACGGAACAGACGGTCACGGAGGTGACGGGAAGTGACGAATTTACCCTCCTGTCCTGCAAACGGACTGTCGTTGACAACGAACTGCATTGCGATCGTAGGCTCGGAAATCTTCTGGAATTCGATCGGAACCGGATTGTCCGGCGAACAGATCGTATCACCGATGGAAATATCTGCAATACCGGAGATTGCAACGATAGAACCGATGCCTGCTTCTTTTACTTCTACTTTATTCAGACCGTCAAATTCATATAATTTGCTGATCTTTACTTTTTTCTGTTTGTCCGGATCATGATGGTTTACAACAACTACATCCTGGTTGACAGAAATCGTTCCGTTATCGACTTTTCCAACACCGATACGGCCAACGTATTCATTGTAATCGATGGTGCTGATCAGCATCTGTGTACCTGCATCAGGATCTCCTTCCGGAGCCGGGATGTAATCCAGGATGGTCTCAAACAGAGGAACCATGTCTTTCGGTTCATCGTCGATATTGTAAGTTGCATATCCGTCTCTTGCAGAAGCAAAAAGGAACGGGCAGTCAAGCTGTTCGTCGGATGCGCCAAGATCGATGAGAAGTTCAAGAACTTCATCGATAACTTCATCCGGACGTGCTTCCGGACGGTCGATCTTGTTGATACATACGATAACCGGGAGCTTCAGTGCAAGAGCTTTTTTCAAAACGAATTTGGTCTGTGGCATGGCACCTTCAAAAGCGTCAACCAGAAGAACCACTCCATTGACCATCTTAAGGACACGTTCTACTTCTCCGCCGAAATCGGCATGTCCAGGAGTGTCAATGATATTGATCTTTGTATTTTTATAAACAACTGCAGTGTTTTTGGAAAGAATGGTAATTCCACGTTCACGTTCGATATCGTTGGAATCCATTACTCGTTCGGCTACTTCCTGATTTTCACGGAAAACACCGCTCTGTTTTAAAAGTTCATCTACTAATGTTGTTTTACCATGATCAACATGGGCGATGATAGCAATATTTCTAATGTCTTCACGTTTTGTCTTCATATTCTCAAAACCCTTCTTATTACCTATTTAAAGTTACAACCCGTATAGTTTATCACATTTTGAAAAATTTACAAGTAGAAAGAAAAAAATTTGACTTTCTGCAAAAAAAGAGGTTACTTTTTGTTCTAAAAACTGGAAAAGCTTCATAGATTAGATAGTGATCAAGAGTAAGAACGCGGTAAAATACGCCTGCGAAGAGGAAGGAGATTTACATTATTATGTCAGATAAGATTATTGAAAATAACCAGGTAACGATCATGGGAAAGGTAGCAACTGAATTTTCATTCAGCCATGAGGTCTTTGGAGAAGGCTTTTATATGGTAGAGGTAGAAGTGAAAAGACTGAGCAATTCAGAAGACCGTATTCCGCTGATGATCTCAGAGAGGCTGATCGACGTGACACAGGATTATACCGGAGAGTATATTATGGTGCACGGACAGTTCCGCTCTTACAATCGGCATGAAGAGCAGAAAAACCGTCTGGTATTATCCGTATTTGTACGGGAGATTTCCTTTATGGAAGAAGAACCTGACGGGACAAAGACCAACAGTATCTGGCTGGATGGCTATATCTGCAAGGAACCGATCTACCGGAAGACACCGCTTGGAAGGGAGATTGCAGATCTTTTGCTTGCGGTTAACCGCCCATATGGAAAATCGGATTACATTCCATGTATCTGCTGGGGGAGAAATGCAAGATATGCCTCCGGCTTTGAAGTGGGAGAGCATGTACAGCTTCTGGGAAGGATCCAGAGCAGGGAATATGTAAAACGGATTTCAGATACCGAGACAGAAAAGAGGGTTGCTTATGAAGTTTCGGTCAGTAAACTGGAAAAGACTCTGATTGACAGTGCCTGCATTTAATGCTAAACTTGATTTGATCGTTTAGTATCATAAAGCAACATGTCAGGAGGAATATTATGGCTATATTTACAGGATCAGGAGTGGCACTTGTAACGCCGTTTCATGAGGACGAGAGTATAAATTATGACAAACTGGATGAAATGCTGGACTACCATTGTACACATGGGACCGACAGTATTATCATCTGCGGAACAACAGGTGAATCCTCTACTTTATCAGAAGAAGAGCACATGGAATGCATCAAATTTGCGATCGAGCGTGTCAAGGGAAGAATCCCGGTGATCGCAGGTACCGGTTCCAACAGTACCTACACAACGATCCAGATGTCAAAAGAGGCAGTAGAAGACGGTGCAGACGGACTGCTGCTTGTAACACCATATTATAACAAATGTACACAGGACGGACTGATCGCACATTATACCGCTGTTGCAAAAGAAGCAAAAGCACCAATTATCCTTTACAGTGTGGCGAGCCGTACCGGTGTGAATATTGCTCCGGAGACAGTTGCAGCTTTACATAAAAATATAGAGAATATTGTTGCGGTAAAAGAAGCATCAGGCAATATTTCCCAGATTTCAAAGATCATGCAGCTGACAGATGGCAAGATCGATCTGTATTCAGGCAATGATGACCAGATCGTACCGCTCCTTTCTGTTGGAGGAAAGGGTGTCATCTCAGTTCTTGCGAACGTGGCTCCGCAGTATACACATGACATCTGTGCAAAGTTCTTTGAAGGAGATGTCAAGGGAAGCTGTAAGATGCAGCTGGATGCGATTCCGCTGATCGAGAAGTTATTCTGTGAAGTGAATCCGATTCCGGTTAAAAAGGCTTTAAATCTGATGGGATGGCAGGCAGGTCCTTTGCGTATGCCTTTGACAGAGATGACAGAAGCACATACAGCACAGCTTGCAAAAGAACTGGAAGCATTTGGAATTAAACTGGCATAATAAAGGGTCAGATTATAGAGAAAAGGGACTGACTGGAGTATCCATCAGTTCCTTTTGTGCTATACAGGAATTTGTGAAAAGATACACAAGAAAATGGAGATAACAAGGAGGAATACAAAATGGTTAAGGCAATTATGCATGGATGTAACGGAAAAATGGGACAGGTGATCTCGGGACTTGTAAAGGAGGATGATGTGATCGAGATCGTGGCAGGTATTGATAAATTCACCGGAATCGAGAATCCGTACCCGGTATTTACAAGCCTTGCAGAGTGTGATGTGCAGGCAGATGTTGTGATTGATTTCTCAAACGCAGCAGCAGTTGATGAGCTCCTGGATGTATGTGTGGAGAAAACTCTTCCGGTTGTTCTTTGCACAACAGGACTTTCTGAGGAACAGCTTGCAAAGGTGAAAGAAGCAGGAGAAAAAGTTGCGGTTCTCCGTTCTGCAAATATGTCACTGGGAGTCAATCTTCTGATGAAGCTTTTAAAGGATGCAGCAAAGGTTCTTGCTCCGGCAGGCTTTGATATTGAAATTGTAGAAAAACATCATAATCAGAAAGTTGATGCTCCAAGTGGAACAGCGATCGCACTTGCAGATTCGATTAATGAAGCGATGGCTGACCAGTATGTATACAATTATGACCGCAGCCATGAACGAAAAAAACGTGAGAAAAACGAAATCGGGATCGTTGCAGTACGTGGAGGTACGATCGTTGGACAGCATGACGTCATCTTTGCGGGGGCAGATGAAGTGATCGAATTCCACCACACTGCATATTCAAAAGCAATTTTTGGAAAAGGTGCAGTTGAAGCTGCCAAATTCCTGGCTGGAAAACCGGCAGGAATGTACGATATGAGTGATGTGATCGGACTGTAAGCAGAAAAAGCTTTTATACAAGAGGGAGGAAGTTATGAAAGCATTAGAGGAGAAATATCTGGAAGGGCTGTCGGAATTATTTCCATCAATCGCAGCTGCGTCCACAGAAATTATTAACTTACAGGCAATCGTGAATCTTCCAAAAGGAACGGAACATTTTCTGACGGATATTCACGGAGAATATGAAGCGTTTGCACATGTGCTGAAGAACGGATCGGGTTCGGTAAAGCGCAAGGTCGATGATGTATTTGCAAACACAATGAGCAGCCGGGACAAGCAGACACTGGCAACCTTGATCTACTATCCACGGGAGAAGATGGAGCGGATCCGGGAAGAAGAACAGAATATGGATGACTGGTACAAGATCATGCTGTACCGTCTGATCGAGGTAGCAAAACGTTCGGCGAGCAAATATACCAGATCGAAGGTCAGAAAAGCACTCCCGAAGGATTTTGCATATGTGATCGAGGAACTGATCACAGAAAAGTCAGGAATGACAGATAAGGAATCATATTATAATTCGATCATCAGTACAACTATCCAGATCGGAAGAGCGGAGGAATTTATTGTAGCCTTGTGTGAACTGATCCAGCGTCTGGTTGTGGATCACCTGCATATTGTCGGTGATATTTACGACAGAGGTCCGGGACCGCATCTGATCATGGACAAGCTGATGGAGTATCATTCGGTGGACATCCAGTGGGGGAATCATGATATCCTGTGGATGGGAGCGGCAGCGGGGCAGAAATGCTGTATTGCGAATGTAATCCGTATCTGTGCCCGCTATGGGAATCTGGATATTCTGGAGGATGGATATGGGATCAATCTGCTTCCACTTGCAACTTTCGCGTGGAAACAGTATGCAAAAGATCCCTGTGAATGCTTTTTATTAAAAGGGCAGGACAACTGCAAACCACAGGAGATGGAACTGAATATGAAAATGCACAAGGCAATTTCTGTTATCCAGTTCAAAGTAGAAGGACAGGCAGCAGAGCTTTATCCGGAATTTGGTTTCCAGAGAAGAAACTTTCTGGATAAGATCAACTACGAGGAAGGGACTATAACGATAGGAGGAAAAATCTATCAGCTTCTGGATGATTATTTTCCGACAATAGATCCGAAGAATCCATATCAGCTTTCAGCTGAAGAAGAAGAGATCATGAACCGCCTGGTAAAAGCGTTCCAGAGCTGTGAAAAATTGCAGAGGCATATGCGTTTCCTTTTGAACAAAGGAAGTCTTTACAAGATTTACAATTCCAATCTGCTGTATCACGGCTGTGTTCCACTGAATGATGACGGATCACTCAGAAAGGTAAAGATATACGGTAAAAGCTATCAGGGAAGGACACTTTATGATGTGATGGAGTCCTATGTGAGAAAAGGATTTTTTGCGGTAGATCCGGATGAAAAGAAAAAAGGGCGTGACCTGATGTGGTATATCTGGCAGGGTGCGAATTCTCCTCTTTTCGGCAAAGATAAAATGGCGACCTTTGAGCGTTATTTCCTTGCAGAAAAGGAGCTGTGGAAAGAGAAAAAGAATGCGTATTATCTTCTTCTTGAAGATGAAAATGTGATGAACGGAATTCTGGATGAATTTGGCCTGGACAGAGAAATTTCCCATATCATCAACGGACATGTTCCGGTGAAAACGAAAAATGGAGAGAATCCGGTCAAATGTGGTGGAAAAGTGCTTGTTATTGATGGCGGATTTTCAAAAGCGTACCAGAAAGAAACCGGAATTGCAGGATACACGCTGATCTATAATTCCTATGGACTGATCCTTGCGGCGCATGATCCGTTTGAATCGACGGAGGCAGCTATTGAAAAAGAAAGAGATATCCATTCGGACAGTGTGATCGTAAAACGGACACTCGAACGCAAGACGGTAGGAGATACTGATGTTGGAAAAGTACTGAAGGAACGGATCGCGGATCTGGAGGCATTGCTGGACGCTTACAGAAGTGGTCAGATCATCGAAAAAATTTAAAAATAAGTATAAAAATCCTTTTTCTGCGGATAGTAATAGTACAAGTATTTTACAGAAAAAGGAGAATTACAACATGCAATATCTAAGAAGAATGGTTCTGGTTTTTACCTGTGTGATGCTGATGGGAGGAATTACGGCGTGTGGAAATGGTGATAACGCTGCAAATCCGGATACGAATACCGGTGGGACGAATCAGAATGGAACGGTAAATGATGTCACAAACGATATCGGAGATGGTGTTGAGGATGCAGTAGATGATGTGGAAGACGGAGTCGATGATATGACCAGAAACAGGACAGAGGACCGGAATGTAAATGATAATCATACAATAGATGGTCAGGAATAGGGAAAAGGCAAGACTTTGCGGAAAAGTCTTGCCTTTTTTACAGACAAAAGGTAGTAAAATGTCCGTGGGTGTGATACAATATGACGGTATGTAAAGACGAGATCAACAGAAAAAGCGGAGGACTTCATGAAATTTCGACCATGTATAGATATTCATAATGGTGCAGTCAAGCAGATTGTGGGTGGCAGCCTGAAAGATGCGGGAAATGCAGCGGTAGAAAATTACATATCCAGACAGGATGCAGATTATTATGCGACAATGTATAAGAAAGATGGACTTACCGGAGGACACATTATTTTGCTGAATCCGCCGGCATCGGAATACTATGATGCGACAAAGGCACAGGCACTGAAAGCACTACATGCCTATCCGGGCGGAATGCAGATCGGCGGAGGAATTACTGCAGAAAATGCTGCAGAGTATCTGGAGGAAGGGGCAAGTCATGTGATCGTTACATCCTATGTATTTCAGAATGGACAAGTGCGGTATGACCGGCTGGACCGGCTGAAAAAGGCAGTAGGGAAAGAGCATCTGGTACTGGATCTCAGCTGCCGGAGGCGCGAGAACAGTTATTATATTGTAACCAACAGATGGCAGACATTTACCGAGCTCAGACTGATACCGGAGGTCCTGGAAGAGCTGTCCGGATGGTGTGATGAATTTCTGGTTCACGGGGTTGATGTAGAAGGAAAAGCATCTGGTACAGAGGAGGATCTGGTCAGGATGCTTGCGGCGTGGAACGGACTTCCGATCACCTATGCCGGTGGAATTGGAAGCATGGAGGATCTGCGGGAGTTTGCACGGATCAGCGGGGAAAAGCTGGACTATACGATCGGCAGTGCACTGGATCTTTTTGGCGGTAAGATCCCGTATGCCGAGCTGACAGAACCGGTGAAATAAACTGATTGAAGAATAAAAGAAATGGTGCTACAATGGATACTGTCTATCTATAGCGGAAAAAAGCAAAACACTTCAGACAGAAGTGATAAGCAAGGAATATAAGGAGCTTAATAAAATGGGAATTATTGAAAAGATATTTGGAACGCACAGCGAACATGAATTGAAGCGAATCTACCCGATCGTGGATCATATTGATGCGCTGGAGCCGGAGATGCAGAAGCTCTCCGATGAGGAATTGAAAGAAAAGACGAAAGAATTCAAGGAGAGGCTTGCAAAAGGAGAGACACTGGACGATCTTCTTCCGGAAGCGTTTGCTGTTGTAAGAGAGGCAGCTGTCCGTGTACTTGGAATGCGCCACTACCGTGTACAGATGGTCGGGGGTATCATCCTGCATCAGGGCCGTATTGCCGAGATGAAGACCGGTGAAGGTAAAACACTTGTATCTACACTGCCGGCATACTTAAATGCACTGACCGGAGAAGGGGTGCATATTGTAACAGTCAACGACTATCTGGCAAAGCGTGATGCTGAGTGGATGGGAAAGGTTCATGAATTCCTGGGACTGACTGTTGGAGTTGTTCTGAACCAGATGGCTAATGATGAACGACGTGCAGCGTATAATTGCGATATCACTTATGTGACGAATAATGAACTTGGTTTCGATTACCTCCGTGATAACATGGTTATCTACAAAGAACAGCTGGTACAGCGCGGTATGAAATATGCACTTATCGATGAGGTTGACTCAGTTCTGATCGATGAAGCGAGAACACCGCTTATCATTTCCGGACAGAGTGGAAAGTCAACCAGACTTTACGAAGCATGTGATGTTCTGGCAAGACAGCTGGAGAGAGGTGAAGCAAGCGGGGAATTCTCTAAGATGAACGCCATTATGGGAGAAGAGATCGAAGAGACCGGAGACTTCATTGTCAATGAAAAAGAAAAGAATATCAACCTGACCGAAGAGGGTGTGAAGAAGGTTGAGAAGTTCTTCCATATTGAGAACCTTGCTGACCCGGAGAACCTGGAGATCCAGCACAACATCATTCTGGCACTGCGTGCACATAATCTGATGTTCCGTGACCAGGATTATGTAGTAAAAGATGATGAGGTCCTGATCGTTGATGAATTTACCGGACGTATCATGCCGGGACGCCGTTATTCTGACGGACTTCATCAGGCAATCGAAGCAAAAGAGCATGTAAAGGTCAAGAGAGAAAGCAAGACTCTGGCTACCATTACATTCCAGAATTTGTTTAATAAATATGAGAAGAAATCCGGTATGACAGGTACAGCCCTCACAGAGGAACAGGAGTTCCGTGATATTTACGGAATGGACGTTATTGAGATTCCGACGAATGTTCCGGTACAGAGAATTGACCTGGAGGATGCCGTTTACAAATCAAAGAAAGAGAAATTTAACGCGGTTATTGATGCTATCTGTGAAGCGCATGAAAAAGAACAGCCGGTTCTGGTTGGTACGATCACGATCGAAACTTCCGAGCTCCTCAGTAAGATGCTCAGTAAACGCGGCGTAAAACATAATGTACTGAATGCCAAGTTCCATGAACTGGAGGCTGAGATCGTTGCACAGGCAGGACAGCATGGGGCTGTTACGATCGCAACCAACATGGCAGGCCGTGGTACGGATATCAAGCTTGATGAAGAATCAAGAGCAGCCGGCGGACTGAAGATCATCGGTACAGAACGTCATGAATCCCGTCGTATTGACAACCAGTTGCGTGGACGTGCCGGACGTCAGGGCGATCCGGGAGAATCCAGATTCTATATTTCTCTGGAGGATGACCTGATGCGTCTGTTCGGTTCCGAGAGACTGATGGATGTATTTACCAAGCTTGGAGTAGAAGAAGGAGAACAGATCGAGCACAAGATGCTTTCAAGTGCGATTGAGAAGGCTCAGAAGAAGATTGAGAGCAATAACTTTGGTATTCGTAAGAACCTGCTTGAATATGACCAGGTAATGAATGAACAGAGAGAGATCATCTACGATGAAAGACGCAGAGTCCTTGACGGTGAGAATATGAGAGATTCTATCTTCCATATGATCACAGACTTTGTGGAAAATACTGTCGATGCCAATCTTTCTGAGGAACAGGATTTTGAAGAATGGGATCTTGGAGCAATGAACCGTGAACTTCTGGATGTGATTCCAACGCTTCCGCCGGTTACGGAGGAGGATGCAAAGGATAAAGAGCCAAAAGAGATCAAGCATCTCCTGAAAGAACGTGCTGCAAAAGCATACGAAGAAAAAGAAGCACAGTTCCCGGAAGCAGAGCATCTGCGTGAGGTGGAGCGTGTGTTCCTTCTGCGTGTGATCGATGCAAAATGGATGGATCACATTGATGATATGGATCAGTTACGTCAGGGAATCGGTCTGCAGGCTTACGGACAGAGAGATCCTCTGGTTGAATACAAGATGATCGGATATGATATGTTCGGTGAAATGACACGTGCAATCGAAGTGGATACAGTCAGACTTCTCTTCCATGTCAATGTAGAACAGAAGGTTGAAAGAGAACAGGTTGCAAAGGTAACCGGTACCAATAAAGATGACAGTGTTGCAAAGGGTCCAAAGGTACGTGCCGAGAAAAAGATATATCCAAATGATCCATGCCCGTGTGGAAGCGGCAAGAAATACAAACAGTGCTGTGGAAGAAAATAAATACGACTGTTTGGATTTTTATATAATTTTATGAGATTTGAGGTGATACAGTGGTTGAATTAGACGGATTTAAGCAGACATTAAATGCGTATGAAGAACCCCTGAAGGAAATGAGGGATTCACTTTGACCTGGCAGGCAAAGAAAAACGGATTGAAGAGCTGGAAAGAAAGATAGAAGAACCGGGGTTCTGGGACAAGACAGAGCTTTCGCAGAGGATTATGAAGGAACTCCGGAAAATGCAGGACTGTGTGAAGGAGGTCCGGGATCTGGAAAGTTCATATGAAGATATCAATGCACTGATCGAACTTACGGAAGAGGAAGAAGACCGGGAGATGATCAAAGAGATCCAGCGTGAGATCGCTAAATTTGAAAAAGAATTTGAAGATCTCAGGATCCGGACGCTTCTTTCGGGAGAATATGATTCCTGCAATGCAATCGTGACACTGCATGCAGGAGCCGGAGGAACAGACAGCTGTGACTGGGCAAATATGCTGTATCGTATGTATACAAGATATGCACAGTCAAAAGGATTTCAGATAACCGTGCTGGACTATCAGGATGGAGATATTACCGGACTGAAAGGAATCACGTTTGAAGTAACGGGAGATAATGCATATGGCTATTTTCAGTCAGAAAAGGGAGTGCACCGTCTGGTGCGTATTTCTCCGTTCAATTCAGCAGGCAAGAGGCAGACATCTTTTGCATCCTGTGATGTGATACCGGATATTGAAGATGATATTGACATTGAGCTGAATGACGATGACCTGCGGATCGATACCTACCGTTCGAGCGGAGCCGGAGGACAGCATATCAACAAGACTTCGTCTGCGGTGCGGATCACGCATCTTCCGACAGGAATCGTAGTGCAGTGCCAGAATGAACGTTCGCAGCTTTTTAATAAGGACAAAGCGATGCAGATGTTGAAAGCCAAGCTGTATCTTTTGAAAAAGCAGGAGCAGGAAGAAAAGGTATCCGGCATCCGGGGGGAAGTTCAGGATATCAATTTTGGAAGCCAGATCCGATCCTATATTTTACATCCTTACAATCTGGTCAAGGATCACCGTACCGGTGAAGAGACCGGAAATGTAAGCGCAGTTCTGGATGGGGAGCTGGATCCATTTATCAATGCTTATCTGAAACAGAGGAGTAACAATGGATAATACAAAGTACTATGTGGTAAAGAAAAAAGCAGTGCCGGAGGTGCTCATAAAGGTTGTCGAGACAAAGAGACTGCTCGCAACCAGACGTGGAATGACTATTCAGGAAGCGACAGAAGAGATCGGTATCAGCAGAAGTTCTTTCTATAAATATAAGGATGATATTTTCCCATTTCACGAAAATGAAAAAGGAAGGACTGTTACGATGGTTATTCAGCTTGATGATACACCGGGGGTTATGGCAGAGCTTTTAAACGCGGTGGCAAGGTATCAGGCGAATATCCTGACGATTCACCAGAGTATTCCGATCAACGGGGTGGCAACACTGACGCTCAGTGTGGAGGTGTTGCAGACAACGAAGAATCTGTCGGAGATGGTGGAAGAGATTGAACAGCATTCAGGTGTGCATTATTTGAAAATCGTAGGCAGGGAGTAGACAAAAAGATGAAGATTGCAGTATTGGGTTATGGTACCGTAGGTTCTGGTGTGGTAGAGGTTCTGGATGTAAATCAGAAGCTGATCGCGACACGGGCAAAAGAAGAAATTGAAGTTAAATATGTGCTGGATCTGAGGGATTTCCCGGGAGATAAGATCCAGGAAAAGATTGTTCATGATTATGAGATTATCCTGAATGATCCGGAGATTGGAATTGTAGTAGAAGTGATGGGCGGTGTGGAACCGGCGAATACCTTTGTCAGAAAAGCGCTGGAAGCAGGAAAAAGTGTCGTGACATCCAATAAGGCGTTGGTTGCCAAGCATGGATCCGCACTTCTTAAAACAGCGCGGGAAAAGAATGTGAATTTCCTTTTTGAAGCAAGTGTGGGAGGGGGGATTCCAATCCTCCGGGCACTTGGATCATCCCTGACAGGTGATGAGATCGAAGAAATCGCAGGAATCCTGAACGGAACAACCAATTACATGATGACCAGGATGTTCTACGAGGGAGCGAACTATGAAGAGGTTCTCCGTGAAGCACAGAAGAATGGATTTGCAGAGGCAGATCCGACTGCTGATGTGGAAGGACAGGATGCATGCCGGAAGATCGCGATCCTTGCATCGATCATCTCAGGAAAATACGTGGATTTTGAAGAAATTTATACCGAAGGTATTACAAAAATCACAACAGAAGATATGCAGTATGCAAAGGCTCTGGGAATGAATATCAAACTTCTTGCTGAATGTAAGCATGTGGACGGAACTCTTTATGCGGGAGTTGCACCGGTGCTTCTTCATGCAGAACATCCGCTTTACAGTGTGAATGGTGTATTTAATGCCGTATTTGTAAAGGGGAATATGCTGGGAGATGCGATGTTCTACGGAAGTGGGGCAGGAAAGCTTCCGACTGCGAGTGCGGTTGTGGCTGACATTGTGGCAGTTGTACAGAATCAGGGCAGAGATATCATGAATTTCTGGAGCGAAGAAAAGCTTACATTGGAAGACAGAAGCAAGACCAGCAAGAAGTTCCTGGTGCGAATCCGTGGAAATGAGGATGCGCTCAAAGAACGAATCGGCAATGATTTTGGTGAAGTAAGATTTGTAGAGGCAGGAGTCAATGGAGAATTCGGTTTTGTCACACCGGTGATGACCGAGGGAGAATACGAGGAAAAAGCAAAAGCTTATCCGGAAATCCTGCATATGATAAGAGTAGAAGAAGAAGTCTAAAAATGCAGGAACTGTAGGAGGAAATTATGCTGGTAGTTAAGAAATTTGGCGGCAGTTCAGTTGCAGATAAAGAGAGGATCTTTAATGTGGCAAGACGCTGCGCAGAAGAGTATCAGATGGGGAATGATGTGATCGTTGTTCTCTCTGCAATGGGAGATACAACAGATGAACTGCTTGAGAAGGCAGCCGAGATCAATCCGTATCCATCAAAACGAGAACTTGATATGCTCCTTACCACGGGAGAGCAGGCATCTGTGGCACTGATGGCAATGGCACTTCAGTTTTTGAATGTTCCGGCAATCTCGCTGAATGCATTCCAGGTAAAGATGCATTCTACGGCGCGGAACGGAAATGCAAGATTTAAAAGAGTGGATACAGACCGTATCACCCACGAACTGGAGAACCGTAAGATCGTGATCGTAACCGGATTCCAGGGAGTCAACCATTATGGAGACTATACCACACTTGGAAGAGGTGGATCCGATACGACAGCTGTGGCACTTGCGGCTGCAATGCATGCAGACAAATGCGAGATTTATACAGACGTAGACGGTGTTTACACTGCAGACCCGAGAGTGGTACCGAATGCACGCAAAATCGAAGAGATCACCTACGATGAGATGCTGGAGCTTGCAACATCAGGGGCAAAGGTTTTACATAATCGTTCTGTAGAGATGGCGAAAAAATACGGGGTTGAGCTGGTTGTACGTTCCAGCCTGAACACAGAAGAAGGAACCCTGGTCAAGGAGGTAGCAAAGGTGGAAAAAATGTTAATTACCGGCGTTGCGGCAGATAAAAATACAGCGAGAATTTCAGTAATGGGTGTAGAAGACAAACCAGGTACTGCGTTTAAGATTTTCAATACACTTGCAAAGCATAATATTAACGTAGATATTATTCTTC
>OLQQ01000349.1_pt1 | contig 26003 bp, 17 predicted proteins | sample 1672041 | NCBI WGS metagenome assembly OLQQ01 (sample SAMEA3136639, study PRJEB25190) | human gut metagenome
ATACCGCAAAGTGGGGCGTGCAGATTGCGGGAATGATTTTTCAAACAGGCTCTAGTTTATATTCTGCAAAAGGGACGACATCTGCTCATAAAGCTCGTCTTTTGTGGCGGCACCCATTACAATGGAAATGTACGGCTTTCCATAAGCATTCTGGCTCAGCAACGCCAGACAGTTACCTGCATTGTCCGTAGTACCGGTCTTTCCACCCAGAATAGTCACATTCTTAGGAGGGGTAGCTTCTCCTGTGAGATAATGGTCTGTGGCAAGTAATGTGGTACTTGCACTGCTTCCGTCCGCATGAGTATATTCTACTGTATAAGATCCGGACTGTGTAATTTGAGTAAACTCTGGATAATTCAAAGCTTCCTTTAGCATCAGATAGATATCATAGGGAGTGGTATAATGGTTTTCATCCTGCAGTCCATGAGGATTGGTAAAATGAGTTCCGGTACAGCCAAGTTCCCTGGCATAACTGTTCATCATCTCCACAAACCCATCTGTAGAACCACCCACATGCTCTGCAATAGCCGCTGCTGCGTCATTACCTGAATAAACCAGCAGACAATGAAGAAGCTGATCCATAGTCACCTGGTCACCTGCCCAAAAGCCGCAAACCTGTGAACCCTCCTCCAGATTCAGATTCTCCTGTGTAATGGTTACTACGTCATCCATATTTCCATATTTCAGTGCCAGCATAGCTGTCATGATCTTGGTGATACTTGCCGGGTATACCTTTTGAAGTGCCTGTTTGGAATAAAGCACCTTTCTGTCATCCAGATCCAGAAGAAGTCCTTTCTGGTTTTCCCCAAGGGAAACACCATCCATCGGAACATCTGATACGACCACACACAAATTCTTAGCAAAACCATCAGCTCTCAGGCTGTCTAAGTCTGTAATTCCACCAGAAAACTCTCTGGAAGCTACATATGCATCCTCCAGCTTATCAAAAACAGTTCCATTTCGGAGAACATAAATTGCACCGATCCCAGTACCGCCAAGCACAACAAAAAGCAACAGTAAAAGAACAGTATTTCTGATCCTCTTTCTTCTGGAGCTTCGAAATCTTGCCTGTTTACGTCTTGAGTTCTTCTTTTTTGCGGCTGTCATAAATATTCCTCTTTCTTATCAATTTCTTTTCTCTTAAGTTCTTTATTATAAGTACTGCTCTGCAGACCTACATTCATCACAAGCCCCATACCGATAAACAAGCTGACCAGGGAAGTCAGACCATAACTTACAAAAGGAAGAGGCGTACCAGTATTAGGTGCCAGTCCAGTAGCAACGCAGATATTCAAAAAACTCTGTATAGCTACCACACTGCCAATTCCGCAGCAGATAATCTTCCCGGCCAGATCCTTGGCCCTAAGGCTCATCCTGATACATTCAACTGAAATCAACAGCAATAATACGACCAAAGTTGTACATCCTATAAATCCATACTCCTCTCCGGCAACTGCGAAAATAAAGTCGGTCTGGTTCTCTGCAACAAAGTTTCCGGCATTTACAGAAGAAACCTGGTCATCCCCGGTAAGTTTTTTTCCAACCAGTTCTCCGGAGGCAATCGCCGTCTTCGAGTTATTCTGCTGTTCAATATCCTCCTGGTATTCCTCGTTTTCCGGATAAAGGAAAGACATAATACGTGTTCTCTGATAATCCTTGATCAAAGTCTGATCCGGCTGCACAACAATAGACAAAAATATGATCAGAAGGGGAACCGCGATCAGGATCGCACCTCCGATGATCTTGTAGCTCAGTCCTGCTATATACAGCAGAATACAGAAAATAATGGTTACCGTAATGGTATTTTTCATATCCGGTTGTGCATAAATAAGAGCCAATGGAACAGCCAGAAGGAGCACTGATTCTGCCAACACCCTGAAAGTATTGATATCATCTTCATGGTCCATAAAAAACTTGGCAAAAAACAGAATAATAATAACTTTGGAAAGCTCGGTAGGCTGAAAACGGAAACCACCGATATCCAGCCATCTGGACGCACCTCCAGCCTCACTTCCGAACAATCGTACACCAATAAGCATAAGCAGATTAAAACCATACATGATCCACTGGAAATTCAATATCCAGGAATAATCCATTAACGATAAGATCACCAGCAACACAAGCCCCATCACAACGCCCAAAAGCTGTTTATTTCGAAGATCTGGCGATGCACTTGCTACCAGCTGCACTCCAAACAGACTGATCGCAGTCAGAAGGATCACTAGTTTAAAATTGTAAAAACGTAGCTTATACTGTTTAATCATAAATTTATCTGTCCTTTTTCGTCAACACAGGGATATACGCCATTAAGACAGGCGGTTCCTGTGATATCTGTATTTTCACTTTAGTTTCCTCTATGGTCACATACTTCTTTACTGTATGTACCAGATCGCTTTTTAACATTTTCATCATCTGTGGAGAGCATTCTATGCGTTCTGAGATAAGAAGAAGTTTCATCCTGTCGCGAGCATATCCTGCTGAACGCCTTCTTTCATTTAAAAAGGTCTTCATGCAAAATCCCTCCATTTCAGAGCATTAGTTGACATAACATTATTACAAACAACCAACATGCTATTTTGCGTAACTAATTATTACCTGAATATCAATGTCTTTTAAACAGTCGTGAAAACATACCTTTCTTCTGTCTGAGTTCTGCAAAGGGAACTTCCTCGCCCATAAGCCGTTTACAAATATTCCGGTATTCCTCCTCTGCCTGAGAATTTTTACCAGAAAGAGGCTCTCCCTGATTGGTTGCTATCACAATCTGCTCGTCATCTAAAAGAGTTCCAATCAGATCTACAGCCAGAATCTCTGTCACATCATCCACAGACATCATATCTCCCCTGGCGATCATGTCCGGACGAAGACGGTTGATGATCAGATGGATATCCCGCAGATCATTTGCTTCCAGAAGACCAATGATACGATCCGCATCGCGAATTGCGGATACCTCCGGGGTCGTCACTACAAGAGCTTTATCTGCACCTGCAATGGCATTCTTAAATCCCTGCTCAATTCCAGCCGGACAGTCCAGCAATATATAATCAAACTCCTCCCGCAGATCATCCGTCAGTTTGATCATCTGTTCCGGTGATACGGCGGTTTTATCCTTAGTTTGCGCAGATGGCAGCAGATAGAGCTCCGGATGCCGCTTGTCTTTGATCAGAGCCTGTTTCAGACGGCAGCTTCCATTCACCACATCTACCAGATTATATACGATCCGGTTCTCCAACCCAAGCACAACATCCAGATTACGAAGACCAATATCCGTATCCACAACCACGGTTTTCTTTCCCATCATAGCCAGACCAGTTCCTATATTGGCAACTGTAGTGGTTTTTCCTACACCGCCTTTTCCGGATGTAATGACAATGACTTCACCCATTTCTTCTGATTCCTCCTAAACAAAATGTTCCAAAATCCTGGTATTTCTCTTATGGATATGCCTGCCGGAACACTCCCGGCAGGCATATCCAGTACTGCTGATCAGACTATGAACAGCAGCAAAATCGTTTTTAGTCATTCGATGTATCACTGGTATCTGTAGAAGCAATACCTGTGAGAATAGAATCTTTATCTGCAAGATTGTACATATATTTAAAAATATCATTAGCAATCAGACATGCATTACCGGAGCTGTATCCATTGGCAATACGGATTGCCACCGCATACTCCGGATCAGAGGCCGGCGCATAACCGATAAACAGACCATGGTTTGGATGGCGAAGATCCAGCTCTGCTGTACCGGTTTTACCTGCCACTTCTACTCCAAGACCATCAAACTGGGAATGAGTCTGGATCACACGACGCATACCATCATGGATCACATCCCAGATATTTGAAGAAATATTTACCACATCCTCGATTTCCGGCTCATACTCCTGAATCACCTCTCCCTTCGGGTCCATTACTTTGTCCAGAAGAGTCAGTTTAAATACATTCCCGGAAGTAGCCATAACAGTAGCATAACGAGCCAGTTCTGATGTAGTAAACAGGTTATTTCCCTGTCCCATATAGGATGGAACTGCTTTGGCATCGGAAACCTTCGGAGTTGCCTCTGAGAGCTCGATTCCAGTCTTCCGATCCAGACCGATCAATGAGGCATATTCCTGAAGCTTATTCAGACTCTGCACCTCGGAGAACTCATTGTCCCCAACTTTTCCCAGCTGAAAACCGATCATGTTAAAGAAATAGTTACAGGACTGCTCGATTGCTGTACGGATATCCAGACTTCCATGACCATTCTTATACCAGCAATTAATAGGCGGATCTACATAGTCAAAAGTTCCGGTACATTCAATATATGTACCTTCGTCAATAATTCCTTCTTCCATTCCTGCAATTGTTGAAAGAAGCTTTAAAGTGGAACCTGGTGCAGTGGTTTGCTGGGTCGCTTTATTGAAGAACGGACTGGACTGGTCAAGTGCCAGTTTTGCATAATAATCTGTATCCATATCATTGGTCAGACGATTATTGTCATATCCGGGATAGGAAACAAGTGCAACTACATCTCCAGTCTTTACATCTACAACCACAGCGGACGCTGAGCATGGCATTAATGCCAGCTGTGCAGGCTCTATCTCCAGAGTGTATATCTTGTTGATCATGAAATCATAAGCTCCCATTGCTCCGGAAGCCAGATTCTCATAATCATCATCATTTTTATCAAGGACTCCCTGCTCATAAAGCACCAGGCAGATTTCCTGTCCGGAAATTGTATCTTCCTGCAGCATGTATTTGTAAAGGAGCTTGGAAAATCCAGTATCTGTACTGAGATAGTCGATAATATATGCTGTCAGTGCCTGATAAATTTCCTCAGAATCCAGATACTCTCCTTCCGGTGAAAAGCTGCTGATGTCGATCCAGCCCTGGCTTGTGGCATAAGTCAGGTAATCCTTCAGGCTGATGGTTTCATCTGTTGTCCAGGCCTTGTAAGTAGCATCTGATGTATCAATGGCATCTTTGGAAATAATTCCAAGCGTGTCTCTAAGAAGGTCATTACAGATGTAAGACAGATATTCCTGTGTTTCTTCATCTTCATCCTTATAGGCTGGCGGGTTTGAGCCATTCAGCTTCGTGCTTATTGTATCAAAAACTCTCTGCTGCTTTTGTTGAAATTTGGCATATAAATTTTTTTCTATGTCAGAGGCATCCTCATTGCTGAATTTGGTGATGTCAATCACACTGTTGGAAATCAGGGCATTGTATACATCATAAATAGGAATACGGATCTGACTGGCATCTGTGACATACGTGTAATCAAAAGTCTTTGCCGCATCAATTTTCGTCAGAAGAACACCCGCCACACGCTGTTTGAGGATCTGATAGATTGCCGATTGCCAGTCAGTATCAATAGTAAGCTGCACATCATCTCCCGCAACCGGCTCTACTTTGGTATCCTCGTCAATTTTCAGAACCTTTCCAAGGTTATCAACAGAAACCGTCTCCTTGCCGTCTGTTCCCTGAAGGGTAAGTTCCATATACTGCTCAATTCCTGCTTTACCTACGATCGCATCATTGGAATAATCCGGATTCTGTTTCCGAAGCTCTGTCAGCTCCTCGGAAGAAGCCTTACCTGTATAGCCAAGGATTGGTGCCATACTTTCATCATCAATATACTGGCGGATGGAATCCTCAACCACATCAATTCCCTGCAGTCCGGTCTTATTCTCCATGATCGCAGCTACCGACTTTTCACTGACATTGGTAGCAATGGTAACCTGCATATATTTCTTAAAGCTGTTGGTATTCAATTCATAGCGGATAGTTGCAATATCAAGCATTTCCTGCTTGGTCAAAGTAAGAGGCAGACCATGGGAGGTCAGTTCATCCTCTGTATAAGCACGATCACCGCTAAGAACGATAGAAAATTTCTCGGAACCAGTGAGAAACTCCATCATCTGATCCGCAGTCGCCGTCTTCTGTTCATCTTTCAAATCATCGATCAATGCCTGTCCATAAATATCAGCACGGAAACGGTTCAGGGTAAAGCCCTCAGCAACATCAAAAGCATACTCTCCATTCTTATCTACCACAATATGGAAGGAATGGGTAATATCATCTCCGTTGCTGTGAAGAATCTGAAGCACCTGATAGGCTACACCATTTAATGTAAGATTCTTCTCCCTTGTAGAAGTGTAAGTTCCATTATCCTCCAGTGTCAGAGAATAGGAAAGCACATTAGATGCAAGAATATCACCATTTCTGTCCAGAATATTTCCGCGGGTGCTCTTGAGCACACGCTCTTTGGTTGTCCTGGCCTGGAATTTGCTGATGTAATCCTCTCCCTGAATAATCTGCAGATCAAATAATCTACGCACCAGAACAACTGACATTATCACAAATACCAAGATCAGGACTGTTGTTCGTTTTAAACTGATTTTTTTGAAAATTCGTTTTATTTTAGTACCCAAATTGACTCACTTTCTTTCCTGGTTATGTTCATGTAGTGATAGTTTATGTAACGGAAAATCCGGTATACAATCAAGGTAATAAATACCGTGTAAAACATTTCCGGGATAATGATCCTGTACAGATAAGTCCCAAGTCCCAGTCTGCCTCTTAGGAGGAACTGCAACCCATAAACAGACAGATTATATAAAAGATCTGCAATTGCAGTCAGAAACATAGGAACCTTCACATCATCATCGTAATAAATCCTGTGCGCATATCCACTTAAATAACCAATATACATATAGATCAAAGCATAAAATCCAAATACGGATCCAAAGAACAGATCCACAAAAAGCCCTGAAAAAAATCCTGCCCAAAGGCCGCTTTTGCGCCCGCGCATAAGCCCCATGGATACACAGAAAACCAGCATCAGATTAGGAGTTACAGAGCCAATAGAAATCAGATCCATAACCGTACACTGCAGAAGAAAACATATTACGATCGTAAGAAAATAGACAATCTTACCCTTCATCTGCGCCCTCCTGTCCGTCTGCTGCACTGCCGTCAGTATTGTCGCTACTCTCCTGACTGCTGTCGCCAGAGGTACTGTCAGAACTGCCGCTGTCAGAATTACCTTCCACCTGCGCGGTTCCGTCTACCAGATCCTGCTTATTCACAGTAATAACAAATACATCCTTCAAATGAAGGAAATCCACAGGTGTTACAATGGTTCCTGTCTTAGTCAGGTTATTGCTGTCTACCTGCACTTCGCTTACATAGCCGATAAACAATCCTTCTACAAATTTCTCACTGATATTGGAAGTGACAATACGTTCCCCGACAGTCACCTTGTTCTCCTGATCATAAAGCTGCTCAAAGCGAAGCTTTCCTTCATCAATCAGTTCCAGGTCTCCGTTTACAATACAGTTATCAGAAGTGCTTACTGTCATGGCACTTACACTGCTGCTGTCATCAATAATGGAACGGACAGTAGCCCAGGAGGAACCAACTTCTGTGACAATTCCAACAAGCCCCTTGCCTGCGATCACATTATTATCGACCCTTATCCCATCATCAGAACCTTTGTTGATCATAAAGGTATCGTACCAGTTTCCAGGATCTTTGGAAATGATAGTCGCAGCTACCTTCGGATAGTCCTCATAGGTCTGGTCCAAATTGTAAAGCTCTTTCAGTCTCTGATATTCCCCTTGATCCTGGATCAGTTTGTTATTCTGTGTAGTCAGGCTGTCCAGTTCTGCTTTCAGCTCTTCATTTTCAAAAAGCAGATCCTGTTTGTCCTTGAAGCTGTCCCTGACGGAACGGACCATACTGCCGATCTTTTCAATGCTTTTTTCAAAAGGAACTATGACAATTCCTGCTGTTTCCTGCAAAGGAGCTGTGGAAATTCCTGAAGCAAATGTAGCAACAATACAGCTCAGGCAGAAAAGTGTCATAATCGCCAGCAAATGTTTACTTTTCAGATTTATGCGAAATCGAAATTTTTTCTTAAGGTTTTTCATAAAATGGCACCCCTAAAAATTTATGATTTATAACTGTTCAGTACCTTCACAGTTACTATAATTTTCTTTGTGTGATGGGCTGAGCCCATTTACGAAGTTCTTTGTCGTGGATGATCTTCTCCAGCCCTTTGACAGCTGAAGTTTCGTAAAGATCTGACAGGTTAAAAGAATAGCCTGTATAACTTGCCAGATATGTATCAATATGAGGGATTCTGGTGCTCCCTCCGGTAAGGAAAATGCCTTCTTTCGCAATGTGGTAGGAGATCTGCGGCGGGATACGTTCCAGAAAAACTTTCATCTGGGCACCGATCTCATTGACACAGTTCATGATTCCCGCATTGACTACATAGGCAGAAATAACCTCTTCCCTGGGAAGACCGGAAACACTGTCAATTCCTACAACCTTACGGGCCTGCTTGTGCTGGTCTGCAAGCCGTCCCATTACCAGCTTCAGCCGCTTCCCTGTACGGGTGCCGATCTGAAGATTATAACGCTTGCGTACTTCACTGCACACTGCCTCATTCATCTGACGTCCGCCAATTGGAATCTTCTTATTTATGATAATACGGCCTCCCGTAACAATGGAAAAATTCGTACTCTGGGCACCAATATTTACAATCATGCTTCCTGCATTGTTCTCCAGATCCACACCCATAGCTATGGCATCTGCAATAGGAGCCTCTACCATGTAAACCCTGTTCTTCCGCAGCCAATGTCCATTCGCCACCTGATAATAAGCTCTTTTTTCAATAGCAGTCATGTCCAGAGGAACTGCAAAGTACATGACAGAGCCTATTCCCAGAATTTTATCAATTTTTTTCATCATACTGTAAAGTACAATTTCCTGCAGTTCCAGATTGGCTATCATACCAAAAGCCATCGGCGAACTTACGGAAATATCAGAGGGTGCTTTCTCAAACATTTCATACGCTTCGTTGCCCACGGCTATGATTTTGCGGCCCTTGGCCGCAATCATGTTCTTCTCAATGTAGCTTTTATTTCGAATCATGGAATAGACCTTGACGGAACTGCTTCCAAGGTCTATTCCATATGTTTTTTCAAACAGCATATATCTGTCCCTTCATCATTACTATGCCCTGCAAAAACAAATACCCGCCACTGGTTTACAGACGGCGTCAGCACTTCTGGCGGATCATTCCTCCGGCATCATTCCCTGTTCTTTAAAGCTAATGTATCTCTGGTCACCGATCACAACGTGATCCAGAAGCTTCACCCCAAGAATCTCCCCAGACCGGTAAATACGCTCTGTAATTTTCTTATCACATTCACTGGGCGTAGGATCTCCGCTTGGATGGTTATGAACCAGGATCACACTTACAGCGTGAAACTTCAATGCTTCCATAAAAACCTCCCTGGGAGTGATCAGCGTTGAATTCACAGTTCCCCGGGAAAGCATCTGCTCACCAAGAAAATGGTTTTTTCCATCCAGCAGCATAACGATCAATATTTCCTGCTCTTCGTGCCGGAGACGTTCCATATAGTATTTTGCTATCGTGATGGGTTCGTTAAAAGAAAGTCTTGGTCTGGCAACAGCAGACGCCATCCGCTTGGAAAGCTCCCCGATACATTTCAGCTGGACGGCCTTGACTTTCCCGATTCCGTTCACCTTCATCAGATCCGGAATGGACATATGTAAAAGTCCCAGAAGTCCCGGATAGGAGGTATCTTTCGTAAGACTTAAGATTTGATTGGCGAGTACAAGAGAATTGCAGCCTTGTACACCGCTTCTCAGGATCACTGCCAGAAGCTCGCTGTCGCTGAGCACGGATGGTCCCCACTGCAGACATTTCTCATAAGGACGTGACGACTCCGGCAGTTCTCTGATGGTCTGTTTCATTTCATTCATATCTTTCACCTGCAGTTCTCCAGGACTGACAGGATACTGCTCACGCCATACCTGAAACTTACTTCGCACAGCTTTGCCAATGAACAGTAATGGGACTGTTCTTCATGCCATAATAAGCAGATACTTCTTATTCCCCGAGACACAAAGACAATTTCCCCCGCACTGTGTTTCACAATGCAGACTCATTTTAGCATAAAAAAGGAGAGATGTACACTCTCTCCTAAAAATTTCTGAACTTTTTAGAAACAGCTTCCGCTACTTTTATGCCATCCATAGCAGCAGAAGTAATCCCGCCTGCATATCCAGCGCCTTCCCCACAGGGGTAAATCCCCTCATAGTTTGCTTCCAGGGAATCCTTATCACGGACAATACGCACCGGAGATGATGTTCTGCTTTCCACGCCGGACAGCACTGCATCAGGACGGTCAAAGCCTTTGATTTTTTTTCCAAAGGCAAGAACACCCTCTTCTATGGAATCACCGATCTCTTTTGGAAAAATACTGCGCACATCACCTGGAACACAGGCGCCCTTGATACAAGGTTCTACATCTTTAAGTCTTGTACTCGGCTTATGCTTCTGATAATCCTCAAACAACTGTACCGGAACCTTACCATTTCCAGCTTTCCACGCTGCGCGCTCCAGATTGCGCTGGAATGCTACGCCGCCCAGAGGCCCCTCTTCCGGAAAATCAGCCGGAGTTACCGATACGATCAGCGCACTGTTTGCATTGCGGCTGTCCCTGGCCTGATAGCTCATACCATTTACAGCAAGCATCTCCGGTTCTGAAGAAGCGTTTACTACATAACCGCCCGGACACATACAAAAGGAATAAACACCACGGCCATTTTCACATGTGTGGGTAACTTTATAAGCAGCAGCTCCAAGTTTCTCGTTTTCCTCTTCCCCATAAAGAGCCAGATTGATCATGGACTGTGGATGTTCCATACGTACACCTACTGCAAAAGATTTTGGTTCCATATAGATTCCTTTTTTCTCAAACATGAAAAAGGAATCTCTTGCGCTGTGTCCAACTGCCAGCACACATACCTGGGCCGGAATCCTTTTTTCCCCATTTATCTCAATTTCTTTTAACTGACTGTTTTCAAAAAAAAGATCTGTCACTTTGGAACGAAACTGGAATTTGCCGCCCATTTCCTCAATTTCATGGCGAAGAGTCTCCACCACGCCAACCAGCACGTCTGTACCAAGATGTGGTTTCTGCTGATAGATAATTTCCGACGGTGCACCCGCCTGCACGAAACGCTTCAGTACTTCATGATTTCTTCCTGAAGGATCTTTTACCAGAGTATTTAGTTTTCCGTCGGAAAAAGTACCAGCACCCCCTTCACCAAACTGCACATTGGAATCCGGATCCAGTACGCCATTTTTCCAGAAATTCTCGACAGTCTTCTGACGGACATGCGCTTCCTCTCCCCGTTCCAGAACCAGGGGGCGGTAACCTGCCTTCGCCAGATACCAGGCACAAAAAATTCCGGCAGGTCCGATTCCTACAATGACCGGCGGATATTTCAGTTCCTCTTCACCAGGAGATGGAAATGTATATTCTTTTTTCTGAGTTAACATAATGTTATTATTGTGAACTCTTCGAAAGATCTTGCTTTCCTGGTTTTTATCCTGCAAAGACACATCTACCGTATAAACAAATTTTTTATCCTCTTTATGACGGCAATCCAATGACTGCTTCACTATTTCGTAAGTGAAGCCTTCATTTTTCAGACGAAGCTCCTTACGGATCTTTTGGCTTAACTCTTCCGGGGTATGATTAATTGAAAGTTTCAGCTGGGTAATTCGAATCATGTTATTCTCCTTTTTCAAACACGCTCTGACATTTTGCTGGCATTCACTCCTGCAACATAACCGCTGGACCAGGCCCACTGCAGATTGTAACCGCCACATTTCCCATCAATGTCCAATAGTTCTCCTGCGAAATATAAGCCTGAATTTCGTGTGGATTCCAAGGTTTGGGCGTTAACCTGCGTAGTATCAACGCCGCCTGAGCACACCTGTGCCTGTTCAAAAGACTGATAACCAGTCACTTTAAGCGGATAGCTGCTGATTGCTTCTTCCAGATCATTTGCTGACAAAAGCACTTTTGCAAGCTTATCCGGGAAAAGTCCGGTCAAAAAGTCTTTTTTTCCTTTATAGGGGCAGTTTTCCTTTCGTATTTTCAGAAAAGCTTTCAACTGTTCCCGGGAAAATTCTGGCAGAAAATTTAAAATCAGAGTCACATTTTTTCCCTGTTTCAGTGCACGGATTCCGTATCGGCTGACCTGAAACACCGGAATTCCAGATACGCCATAATCAGTAAGCTGTAGTTCTCCTGTTTCCTCTGTGACTTTTTTCCCATCCACAAGCAGCGTAATTCTGCCTTCTGTGCGGACACCTGCCCAGCCGGAAAAGCCTGTATTCCTGCATTTCAGGGCAGTTAAAGCCGGGAGAGGCTCTATGAGCCTGTGTCCCAGTGCTGCGGCAAGCTCATAACCGCTGCCATCGGAACCGGAAATTGCAGAAGCTTTGGAACCATTGGAAAGAATAACTGCTTCACCCTCGTATATCCAGCCTTCTACCTGAACCTTCCAGATATCCTGTTCCTTAAAAACACGTTGTACTTTTTGGTTGGTCTTGATCTTTACCCCAAGATTCCGTGCTTCCATACACAATACCTCAGCAACGCTTGCTGCCTGTCCGCTATGCGGATAGAGATAGCCGCCGTTTTTATTCACAGGATAAATTCCAAGCCGGGTAAAAAATTTCACCGTGTCTTCTACCGGAAATTGATTCAGAACTGCCTGTTCAAAGCCTGGATTTTCGCTTCGATATGCATCAGACGGCACCTGGATATTGGTAAAATTACATTTGCCGTTTCCTGTAGCGCAGATCTTTTTGCCTGGTTTTTCATTTTGTTCCAATATGGTTACAGCGGCCCCGTTTTCTGCAGCTGCAATGGCTGCCATCAGCCCGGACGCCCCGCCGCCTGTAACGATAACACGTTTTTTCTCCATATAAACTCCCGTTTTTTACATCTGTTTTAAAGAACTTATGGTAACGGTTCAGCGCCTCCCTGTTACACGCCTGGCGTTGCACGAAAATTCATGTTTTTCATGATTTCACTGTAATTTTACCAAATCCTGCTCCACAAGTTTCTGCAAGGACATCATAACACCTAGTTTTGCATGCTCCCAGGTAAGTCCTCCCTGGAAATATACGGCATATGGCTCTTTCACAGGTCCATCTGCGGAAAGCTCAATAGAAGAGCCCTGTACAAATGCGCCAGCCGCCATAATGACCTGACTGTCATAACCTGGCATATCCCATGGCTCCGGATCAACATAACTGTCAACCGGGGCAGCAGCCTGAATCCCCTTACAGAATGCGATCAGACGCTCCGGACTTTTTAAAGTCACTGCCTGAATAATATCCTGCCTTGGCTCTGTGGAATTTGGAACCACGTCAAATCCAAGCTTTTCATAAATATTGGCTGCAAAAACAGCGCCCTTTAACGCACCCTTTGTCACCATCGGTGCAAGGAAAAATCCCTGATAGAAGGAACGGTTTACGCCAAGTGAAGCTCCCACCTCAGCACCAAGTCCCGGACAGGTCATACGGTAAGAAGCATTTTCCACGCACTCTTTGGTTCCCGCAATGTAACCGCCAATTGGAGCAAGTCCGCCGCCCGGATTTTTGATCAAAGAACCAACCACCATATCTGCACCAACATCACTGGGCTCAATCGTGTCAACAAATTCGCCGTAGCAATTGTCTACCATACAAATCACATCAGGCTTAATGCTCTTTACAAATGCGATCAGCTCACCAATCTGCTTTACTGAAAAAGAGGGGCGTGTCATATAGCCTTTGGAACGCTGAATCTCAACCAGTTTTGTTTTCTCATTGATTGCTTTGCGGATATTTTCATAATCGAAAGTTCCATCCTCAAGAAGATCCACCTGACGATAAGTTACTCCGTATTCTGCCAGGGACCCCTTGGATGGACGGATACCGATCACCTCTTCAAGAGTATCATATGGCTTTCCGGCTGGTGCCAGCATTTCGTCGCCTGGGCGCAGGTTTCCAAAAAGAGCAATGGCCAGGGCATGCGTTCCACACGCAATCTGCGGACGCACCAGACATGCTTCTGTGTGGAATGTATCCGCATAAACCTTTTCCAGAGTATCACGGCCGTAATCGTTGTAGCCGTAACCGGAAGAAGAGCCGAAGCACTCCTCGCTGACGCGGTTTTTCTGCATAGCCAGAAGAACTTTCATCTGGTTATATTCTGCAGTTTTGTCAAACTGTTCAAAACGCTCCTTTAAGGATTTTTCTATTTCATGGCAAAAATCGTAAACTTGGGAAGAAATTCCCAGCTGCTCGTATAATTCTTTCATAATAAATTTTCCGTCTGTCTGACGGTATTCCTCCATTTTTTTGTTTTCAAAGCGGGCGATTACCCCCTGTGGAAAATCTGATTATCGAAATAACTACTCTCCAGTTATTCCTTTTTCATGGCAAACGCTCAGCATATATTCCAGCATTTTATTCTCGTCATACCCGAACTCATCTTTATTCACCCACACTGTTTCCGGTTCTCTGTGGAACCAGGTGAGCTGGCGTTTGGCAAAGTGCCGGGTGTCGCGCTTCAAGATCCGCACAGCCTCTTCCAGCGGCATTTCTCCATCCAGATAGGCCAGGATTTCTTTATATCCAAGACCCTGCATGGAAACCATACCTCTGTGATAGCCCATGTCCTTCAGCTTCTGGACTTCTGCCACAAGACCGCTGGTCATCATTTCATCCACCCGCTTATCAATGCGTTTATATAAAAGCTCCCGTGGTGCATTCAGCACAAAGTATGCCAGATTATAGGGGCTGGTTCGTTCCTGCTGCTCCTCATTGTGTGCGGAAATAGGGCTATGGTTCTGATGATAAAATTCCAGTGCGCGGATTACACGCTTCGTGTTGTTTTCGTGGATCACTTCGGCGCTTTTGGGATCCACCTCTGCCAGCATCTGATGAAGATATGCAGCACCTTTTTCCTGGACAATCGCCTCCAGATCGGCCCGGTATCCATCGTCCTGCTCAGCCTGAGTAAAATCAATATCTCTGGTCACCGCCTGAATATAAAAGCCGGTTCCCCCCACCAGAATGGGAATATGTCCCCTGGTGTAAATCTTTTCCATGGCATCCTTTGCCATCTGTTGAAAACGCACAATGTGAAATTCATCCTCTGGCGTCAGCTCATCCACCAGGTAATGGGGAACTCCCTGCATTTCTTCTGGCATGATCTTCGCAGAGCCAATATCCATATATTTATAAACCTGCATGGAATCTGCAGATATGATCTCGCCGCCAATGGCTTTTGCCAGAGAAATAGACAGCCTGGTTTTTCCAACTGCAGTGGGACCGGTAAGGACAATAAGAGGTTTTTTCATAATCTCTCCTGTTTATACAATTCGCTTAAATTTCTTTTCAAGATCATGCTTTGTCATGGCAATGATAGTGGGACGGCCATGAGGACAATTATATGGATTGTCCAGAGTAAGAAGCTCGTCGATCAGCTTATCTGCCTCCAGAGCAGACATCTGATGATTTCCTTTGACAGCAGATTTGCATGCCATTGTGGCAAGTCTTGCTGTGAAAAGGTCAAAAGCATCCTTTGCACCTTCTCCTCCCAGATTATCAAGCATTTCCAGAAAGAGTTCTTCTTCATGGAATCCGTACAAATTTGTCGGAACTGCACTGATACAGTATTCCCTTCCACCAAAGGGTTCAATCTCAAAACCATATTTTCTGAAATATTCTTCGTTGGCTTTTAATTTCGCCTGTTCATCCATGTTCAAGGTCACCACAAGCGGAGGATTCAGATATTGCGATTCAATGGACTGTTCTTTAAAACGTTTTACAAAGCGCTCATAATTTACCTTTTCGTGAGCTGCATGCTGGTCGATAATGTAAAACTGGTTTTCAAATTCCACCAGCCAGTAGGTGTCAAACAACTGGCCAATCAGCTTATGGCGGCTTCGGGATTCTGGTGCCAGAAGTTTCTCCTGAAAAAGCTCAAGCTGCTTTCCCCCAACGGATGGATATTCTGTACCTGGATCACTCTGCTCAGGCTCAGATTTATCTGGTATCTCATAGTTTTCGGATACAGCAGTCTCTGCCTGATTATCGGCGTCATTCATTCTCTCAGCCGATATGTTATCTTCTGCCGCTTTTTCATCTAAACTTTTATACGCTTTTTCTTCTGCTTTTTTATCCGCTCTTTTATCTGCCTCCGCAGCCTCTTTTAAAGTTCCTGAAAAAAGAGCTTCCTCTTCCTTGCTGAATGGCTTCGCCTGATAAATTGCCTGCTCACGAAGAACACTGCTGGCCTGACAGCCAGAGCTGTTTACAAGGCTTCCAGATGAATTTATTTTTCCAGTTGGAGCTGTTTTTTCAGTTAGAGCTGTTTTTCCAGTTAGAACTGTTTTTTCAGCAGCCTGTGAATAGCAGCTTTCATTATTCCCTGCGCTGCTTCGACCAGCTTTTTCAGCAGCACCTTCACAATGAAGTTCCGTCCTGCGGCTTTTCTCAAATGGCTCCGGAACTGCTCCGCGGCTTACTGCTGCCACCTTTGATTCCCGCTCCTCTTTTCCCACTGGAACAACCGGTATCAGTTCTCTGTGAAGAAGCGCATTGTGAACAGCCTCGTAAATGGCATCATACACCTCCGCCCCTCTTGCAAAACGAACCTCCAGTTTCCGGGGATGAACATTTACATCCAGATCATTTCCTGTCATCTGGATCTGCAATGACACAAAAGGAAATTTATGCTGCATGACAAAGCCCTTATATGCATCCTCAATGGCCTTCGTAATAATATTGTTTTTCACAAATCTGCCATTTACATAGTAGTTCTCAAAGCTTCGGTTTCCTCTGGAAACCTCCGGTTTGCCGGCGTATCCCTCAATTTTCATAAAATCATTTTCGTAGAAGACTTCCAGAAGTGCTTTCGCCATATCCCGGCCATATACATTATAAATAACATCCTTCACATTATAATTGCCGGAAGTATGCAGTTTCACCTGTTTGTTCTGAATATATTTAAAAGAAATCTCCGGATGGGAAAGAGCAAGCTGTTCCATCATAGTTCCAATATAATTTGCTTCTGAAGAATCAGATTTCAGGAACTTGCTCCGGGCCGGTGTGTTGTAAAAAAGATTCCGAACCAGGAAAGTAGTTCCATCTGGAGCTCCCATTTCCTCAAGGCTTTGTTCTACGCCGCCTTCGATCACATAACGCACGCCGCTGATAGCAGAAGGAGTTTTTGTGATCAGCTCCACCTGGGAAACTGCGGCAATACTGGATAAAGCCTCACCACGGAATCCCAGTGAGGCTATGTTTTCCAGATCTTCTACTTTTTCAATTTTGCTGGTAGCATGACTTAAGAATGCCGTAGGTACCTGAGCAGCCTCAATTCCCCCTCCGTTGTCTGTAATACGGATCAGCTTCTTTCCTCCATCTGTAATCTCTACTGTTACAGCAGTAGCACCAGCATCAATGGAATTTTCTACAAGCTCCTTTACAACAGAAGAAGGGCGCTCTACCACCTCACCTGCTGCAATTTTATCAATGGTATGTTTATCTAAAACTGCTATTTTTCTCAAGTTTTTCTCTCCATATAAAAGCAGGTTGACCGCTTCGGTTCACAATACGGACATGTCGCCTGCCGGTGACAGCACCATATATGAAAGTCAGCTGTCAGTTACCATCTGTTCTTTATCTTATTCTGAAGATTGTATAACGTATTTAAGGCTTCCATGGGAGTCAGATTTCCAATGTCAATGCCTTTTAATTCTTCAATAATGTCATTGTCCTGTACAGTGTCAAATAATGACATCTGCGCCATATCCATTTCTACCTTCGGCTTCTTCTTCGGTGAAGCCAGATCTTTTACAGCAGCAGTAATGTCTGCATCGCTTAATTCCTCAACCAGCTCTTTTGCACGGTTAATAACAGAATCCGGAACACCTGCCAGCTTGGCGACCTGAATTCCATAGCTCTTATCTGCGCCGCCTTTTACAATCTTGCGGAGAAAAACAATATCGTCACCTTTTTCCTTAACTGCAATGCAGTAGTTGGTAACGCCAGATAGTTTTCCTTCCAGTTCAGTCAGTTCATGATAATGTGTGGCAAATAATGTCTTGGCTCCACAAAGCTTTGTATTACTGATATGTTCAATCACTGCCCAGGCAATGGCAAGACCATCAAAGGTACTGGTTCCACGGCCGATCTCATCCAGGATCAGAAGGCTCTTGGCAGTGGCATTTCTAAGGATATTGGCAACCTCAGTCATTTCTACCATGAAAGTACTCTGTCCGCTGGCAAGGTCATCTGATGCACCTACACGAGTAAAGATTCTGTCTACAATTCCAACCACAGCCTTATCTGCCGGAACAAAGCTTCCAATCTGCGCCATAAGTACGATCAACGCAGTCTGACGCATGTATGTAGATTTACCTGCCATATTGGGGCCTGTAATAATGGAAATTCTTTTTTTAGTATTGTCAAGGTATGTATCGTTGGCAATGAACATATCATTATCGATCATCTGCTCTACAACCGGATGACGGCCACCTTTGATATCTATAATTCCGCCTTCATTTACCTTCGGGCGTACATAATGATTGCGCTCAGCAACAAGCGCCAGGGATGCAAACACATCCAGACCTGCAATTGCCTTGGCTGTACGCTGGATTCTTATCACTTCCTGGCCAACTTTATCACGGACATTGGAAAACAGCTCGTATTCCAGGGCATAAAGTTTATCTTCAGCGCCAAGGATCATATTTTCAAGGTTTTTCAACTCCTCGGTAATATAACGTTCTGCATTTGCAAGAGTCTGTTTACGGATGTAGTTCTCCGGCACCAGTTCTTTAAACGTATTGGTTACCTCAAGGGCATAGCCGAATACACGGTTATATTTGATCTTCAGGGATTTGATTCCGGTACGCTCACGTTCCTTTGTTTCCAGCTCTGTAAGCCATTTTTTTCCATCTGTGCGGGCACTGCGGAATTTATCCACATCTTCGTTAAAGCCTTCACGAATAATGCCTCCATCCTTCTGGGCAAGGGGCGGTTCATCTACAATGGCGTGCTTGATCAGATCTGTAATATCTTCAAGACTGTCCATGTCCTCGTAGATTTCTTTCAGAATCGGTGCCTGAAAGTCCTTGAGAACCTGTTTAATATAAGGAATCATTTCCAGAGAGGACGCAAATGCTACCATATCTCTTGGATTTGCAGACTTAAAGCTGATGCGGCTGACCAGACGCTCCAGGTCATACACTGGATTGAGATATTCCCGGATCTCATCGCGGAGCATCGGTTTCTCATTCAGCTCTTCAAGAGCTTCCAGTCTGCGATTGATCTCTTCTGCATCGATCAGTGGCTGTTCCACAAAGGAGCGAAGAGTACGGGCACCCATGGCTGTTTTAGTCTTATCCAGTACCCAGAGAAGAGAACCTCTTTTCTGCTTTTCACGGAGGGTCTCCACCAACTCCAGATTTCGTCGGCTGGAGCTGTCAATCAGCATATAACGCTCTGCCGTATAAGGACGGATGGTAGTCATCTGAGAAAGTGCAGTCTTCTGCGTTTCCTTAAGATACAAAAACAGCGCTCCGGCAGCTATGATTCCACTGTCATAATCGCTGATTCCAAGGCCTTCCAGATTGGTTACGTGAAAATGTTCCCTTAATTCTTTTCTGCAGGTATCATCATCGAAATACCAGGCATCCAGGGAAAAAATACAAATTCCAAGACGTTCTTTCAAATCGTCTGTGTCAACCCCACTCATAAAAAAGGAATCATTACATATGATTTCAGCCGGACTGAATTTGTTGATCTCATCAACCAGTTTCTGGCTATTTGGTACTTCTGTAAGGAAACAGTCACCTGTGGTAATATCCGCTATTGCACAACCAAAGCGGTCTGCTATGGAGACAATTGACATCAGATAATTGTTCTTTGACTCATCCAAAGAAGTTGCATCTAAAGTAGTTCCGGGAGTAACCACACGGATAACAGCACGCTTTACAAGTCCTTTTGCTTTTTTCGGATCCTCTACCTGTTCGCAGATTGCAACTTTATGTCCCCGTTCAATAAGACGGTTAATATAGGTATCAGCTGCATGAAAGGGAATTCCACACATAGGAGCACGTTCTTCCAGACCGCAGTCTTTACCGGTGAGCGTCAGTTCCAGCTCCTTGGATACCAGAAGTGCATCATCAAAAAACATCTCGTAGAAATCCCCGAGACGATAAAATAAGATGCAGTCTTTGTATTCTTCTTTTGTTTTGCAGTATTCCTGCATCATGGGCGACATGTTCATACTTTTGCCAGAACCCCTTGATTTATCTGCATTTGCGCCGCTTTTGGAAGTGTTACTGCACGGTTTCTGCACGGTTTTTTTAATTTTCTCGTTATCAGTAGTATTATTCATATTTATCCTTTGTTGTATTCTCTTCAATTTGGGGAATATTTTCTTCTTCGTATGTTTCTATAAATTTATTGAACTCATCCGAAACATATTCCTTCTCCAAATGCGTATAATAGTTTGTCATATTTACGCTTGAATGTCCAGCAATTTTGCTTACAGTAAATGGTGACATATTTGACTGGTTCATTCTCGTAACAAACGTATGCCTAAATTTATGTGGATACACACTATAAAGATGTGGTTCCCTGTTTTCTATCTGTGCACGTTTTATCTCTTTTTTATCAATGATGTTTAATATACGTGAACATTCCTGAGAACCATACTGGGGAAGGAAGAGATTACCGGGCTTTGTTGTAAAAACAAGATCTGGGTATTCGTCTTTTAAAACGTTATTTGCGCCCCATTTCGAACCATATTTTTCCTTGTCCATATCCTGCTTTACCTTCCAAGTCAGAAAGGCATTTTCAACTTTTTTTGACATTGGAATCCAACGGTAACTTGCCTTCTTTTTAGGTGTTGTTATTTGTTTTGTATTGTATGGGTTTTCAACACGATTTTTTTTGTTATCATAAAAAATAGTTGTTTTATTAAGGGTTTTATAAACACGAATTCTGTGTGAATGAAAATCAATATCCTCCCATTGAAGAGCTGCAAGTTCTCCAATTCGCATACCTGTATTCAGGATAATATAGAACACTTCATAATATCTTGTATTTTTTGCAGCATTCAAAAAGGTTTCAATTTCTTCCTTGGTCAGAACTTTTTCTTCATCTTCCTGTAATGGATCGACTACAGCTTCTTCCGATTTCGCAATTAAAATCCCTTTACATGGATTCATGGGAATCATTCTGCTATCTACTGCACTGTTTAATAATAGATTTACAATCGTCAGCGAATGCTCCACTGACGTTTCTGCATAGCCATCTGCCTGTAATCTTTCCACCATATTACGAATATGGGCAGGGGTGAGACTTTCCAGTCTCACCGAGCCAATATAATCTGTAATTCGTTCAAATCCATCAACATAACCATTAATAGTCGTGTTTTTTAGGCGTCCTATATTATATAGCTTCATCCACTCATCAAACCACTCAGCAGTAGTATACTTTCGTGCTCCTGCATTAAGCCCCATAATATATCTTGCTTTTTCATGATCACGCTTCTTTTTGAGTTTGGCTAAATTGCTGTCATATAAGTAGATTGGTTTCGGGGAACCTTTCGTATATATTCTGGCCACATATAGCCCATCTGATCTTTGGTAAAGCCCACGTCCAAGTTCTTTACCTTTTAAAGATTTACCCATATGGCATTCATCCTTTCCAGACCAGATCTCAAGTACATCAGAATATTATCACGTTCTCACAAAATATTCAAGAGTACTGTTTGTCCAGCCATTTTTCAAATTTTTTCTTATGAACAAGCGTTCTTCTCCCGATCCGGACCGTAAACTCATTTTCCGCCATTATAGTTCGCACAGTTCTTTCTGATAAACCAGTTAATTCGCATGTTTCCTTTACTGAAAGAAGAAGTTTCTCTGGTTCTTCCTGTTTATTTCCTTTTCTTGTCATATTATCCCTCATCTTTCGTAATTAAGTTATCAACCAACAACGTACTTTTATTTTCTCTTTGCTCCAGTAGTTTTTCTATTGCCTCCTGTCTTGTTATTCGTTCCCTGTTGGCTTTTAATGCAACATATTCCTGTGCCACTCCATATGCTTTACAACAGGCGTTATAGCTTTTATATGTTTTCCCACGAAATTCAAATTGTTTTTTCCGTTTCTTTTCGTAACAATAAGCAGCCGCCTCTTCAAACAGACAATTTGTTTCCCGCATGTGTCTAAGAACCAGTTTTTTAGTGATCCCAAGGGCTTTGTAACATTTTTCTTTTGACTCATATTCCTGTCCCATAACAATAACTCTCTGTGGTTCCGGCATTTTCCCTTTCACTTTAAGTGCTGCTTTTCTCTGGGCTTTTAACTGTTTCTTTTCATTTTTGCGAATGTAATACTTGACTGCTTCAGAAGCTGTAATATTTTCACGCAGCATCTTATTACACACCCAGCGATAAAGAATTCCCTGTTCCTTACAACATTTCTGAAGATCTGTATACACCATTTCCCCAATTTGTATTATTTCTTTATCCACAGCTGCTTGTCTGCTTGCATAAAAATCTGCTGCCTCCTGCACGGAACAATCATGACGGTATATATACCCATAAATATCTGTTTGGCGTATCTTAAGAACCCGGCAAAAATCGTGAAGATTATCATATTTTGTTCCATCTTCCAGATAAATCGGCTCTTCTGACATCTTCTGCCATTTTTCTTTCTCTGTCTTGTAATAAAACAAAGTTTCATCCACTCCAGCATTTTTATATATAATCCTGTCACACACCCATCTGTAAGAAATTCCAAGTTTCCTGCAACATTCTCGGACATCTACATATTTAACGCCTTCAAATGTAATAGGCCCAGTTCCAATTTTGTTCTTAACAGCAATATAATACCTGATTGCTTCTTCCTTGGAACACTGATTGTCTTTTATATAATTGTAAACATCAGCTCTTTTAATTCCATATTGCCTACATGTTGCTGATACCGATTCAATAAAATAATTGTCATCAAAATTCTTTTTTCTCCTTACAGGGTGATCTAAGAGAAAGAAATCCAGTGCATCTTGTAACGAGCTATTCAGCGAAATGCTTTTTTGTCTGACCTTGTTTGGCTCCAGATTAAATTCACGACAGCACTCTGTAAACATTGAATATTCCTTTTCTCTATAAAAAAACGGGGACGGATTACTATATTTTCTTTCTTCCGCTTTTTTTATGCAATGGGTCAATGCAACAGCTCCGGTTTTTCCAGTTTCTGCCATGCATTTTCGTACTGTTGATTCTGGTATTCCCATTTCCCTGCAGCATTTTGCTAAAGAAGGATATGTTTTTCCCTTGTAAACGAATTTTATCTGTTTCGTATACTTAATTGCTTTTTCTAATGCTTCCTGAATGGTATCACCATAATCATATTGGTAATGTCGCACGGTAAATTTATTTACACCATAAAATTCACAGCAGTTGTCGAGATTCAACCAATTCCGATTGCGAAAAACAAATTGATTCTGCTCACGTATTTCCATGAAATGATCAAGTGCCTCCGTGAAAGAACAATTATTCGTATGTCTATACCCTAAAACAGAACCATACTCAAATCCAAGTTTCTCACAACAATTTTTTTTGCTTAGGTATAAAATACCTTCATATTCAAAATAGAATCTTTCAAAATATTTGGTTCTCCGCCTTGGTTTATGCATAATATCGTCTTCCTTTCAACATATGGAGTTGACACAGCACATACTTTCCCCCTTTCGTATTGGAGATTGGCATTTGGAAACAATAAAAGCGCCTAAAATCAATAATCTTCTTGATTTTGGGCGCTCTATTCACGCATATAATTTTTTTAATCTCAAACAAAATCGAGATAAGAATTTACGCAGTATCTGCTGCCAAATGCCATTTTTATTATATCATTCTGTAGTTTTGTGTCAATTTCACCGTAGTTCCATATACGTAGTATTTTAATTTCATCACCATGATAATTTACAAAATTATTTTCTAAGACTCGTATGAGCCAACAATATAGGAACAATACCATTTATGCAGCATTTTCCATTAAATCTTCCTCCAGAATATCCGCAAGCAGCTTTCCAGTAAAGCCAAATCCGTTCACCTTTACTTTCTTTTCCCGCAGATCCTCAATTTCTCTCTTTCGAAGATCACGGCTTTTTAGTGCAAGTATCTTATCTTCCTTATTAAGTTTGCGCGAAAGCTGTTTCTGCCAGCGCAATAAAAATTTCTCAGCCTGCTTAATATCCGGGTTCTGCCTGTCAAAATATGTCCGTTTCTGGCGTACCGTCCCGTCTGGTTCTACTTCCAATGTATAATATGGCTTTTGGGGTGCATTCTTTTTTCTCAGGAACAAAAGATAAGACTCCTGTTTTGCCATACGCGCAAAATAAGTATCTTTTCCGATGATGCAGTGCTGCAGTTCTTCTCCTTCTTCCAGAATATCCTTGATATTCCGCGGGGCCAAAATTTTGAAAGTATGATCGCTATATTCATATTTTCTCAGATTTTCACAGACATTTTCTATACCAGGAAATTTTTCTGTAATCTCTTCGGCTTTTATATCCAGTTTCTTCTCTATCATCAATTGAACCAGTTCGTTATGCCGTTTTTCCAGTTTTCTCACACGGTATATAATTGGATCCTTCACGTCCATACCAAGCTTTGACGCCATGCCAAGATAGTCTTTCCAGGTACCAATGAGCTCCTTTGGTTTTTTTTCACTTTCTTCTGCCTGTTTTTCCAAATAATTTTTCATCTGCTCCGGGCTCATCCGATCCAGTACAAACAAAAGGTCTTCCGGACAGATCTGCCATTTCGAGAACCAGGCAATCACGTTATCTTTTATCACTTTTTCAAATCCCTTTTCATAAGTCAACCATTGCAGAAATACTTTTCCACCATGATTATTGCGAAGGCGGTTCAGGCGGAACTTATCAATCCCAAGAGCATGTCCAAGCGAATCTGCTTCCTTATAAAAAACAGAAGTATTGTTTTCTATGATTTCCTTTGCAAGCTCATTCAGCCCGGCTTTTATCAGCTGCTCCAGATAAGGATATTGCTTTAACCGATGAAAATAGGCTACCGGCTCTACTGTTTCACTTTTTCTGACCAGCTCATGGAATCCGCTTCTTTTAAGCTGATTATTTTTTATTCCATGGAGTGACTTTTTGTAGATATGCCCCGGATAGCGGGGTTCATATCCCCAATTCCCCCAGCAATAAGGGTTGTATGTATTCAATGACCCATGGATCCATCTGTTCTCTTCTGTCCCATGATAATAGCCCCAGTAAAATTTTTTTTCGTTAAGGTCTTTATCAAATACATATCGTCGCAGCTCTCTCCAGTTATAAACTGGTTTTGTATAAGCAACCATGTCATATTTCACATCTGCCCTGAATTCACGAATAACAAAATTATCACCGCATGTCTGCAAAAGATATGCAGTTTCTTCTTTTGACTTTACCATGCGCTGTCTTCCCACTGCCTTATATTGGATCTTATGCCTGCAGTTAGGACATTTTCCCGTCCTGTTGTGTTTTACGCCATTCACCACCACATTCTTTTCACACCATGTACAGTAGCCTGTGATATTTTTCTTCCGGGAGTATTCATAAAAAATGTAATTCTGTGTAATTCCCACTCTTTTCAGCCATTTCTCCCAGTCCTTCGGAGTTTCCCTGACGTATTTCATAACCTGGTCCCAGGCGGTTGTTCGTTTTAAATGTTTCTGTATCTTTTGCCTTTCCCGTACCTGTTCTTCAAAATGAAAAAGGCCATAACATACATTATCTTTTTTATATTCCTCACCCAGGGTTTCCCATATTTGACTGCGGCTGTTTAGATCACACCAGGTATGATCTCCCTTTACCCCTTTAGGCAGTTCAATTTTATCCAGCATTTTATTGGTCCATTTCTTCAGCCGGTAATCATATCCTATGAAGCAATCATTTTCCTTATCAATGAACAGGGTATATAAAGGTCTTCTTCCGCCAGCAGTCAAAATATCTGTAACAAAAAAACCAATTTTTAAGATATTTTCGTCCATTTCTGCCTGAATGAACAAACCAATTGGATATTTCATTCTCTCATAAGCCATATTTCCG
>OLQQ01000350.1_pt1 | contig 25986 bp, 18 predicted proteins | sample 1672041 | NCBI WGS metagenome assembly OLQQ01 (sample SAMEA3136639, study PRJEB25190) | human gut metagenome
TGACTATCTTCGCCATGACAGTCTCCTTTCTCCGGCAGCGCTTCCGGCGCCGCCTATTTGGATGGCACAACTACAAACTGCAGCTTCGCTGGAGAGAGCGCCACGGCTTAGACCCCGTCGTGGCAAGTCCTTCCAGATTTGCCGATGAGCCAGTTATACCATCTTTTTTGTTCAACTGCAACATGAAATTACATAGACATTTGAGCAAAACGAATAAGTAAATTGTTCAAATGCACAAAAATGTTGAACGACGGCGTTTTCTCCTTTATGCAGTTTTTGACCCAATATTGGATATTATCCGCAATTAATTCTCTCGTTCTGTATAGCGATGGAAACAAAAGGGTAACTCATGCACGCACAGCACCGAACATGAGCGCGCCGCTGAGCATAGGGACTGCACAATCAACTGAAAAGAATATCTTTTGGGAAATTTCCCGCGTCGTCTTGCCGCTGGATCGACGTATCCGAGTCTATCGAACGAATGTTTCACGTGAAACATTCGAAGATAGTCCGAAGGACCCCTCGACGAGGGGTCCTTCGGATGCTGCAGCGCCTGTTTTCTCTTTAGTAGTACCGGTGGTACGCGGCGCAGCTGCCCTCGCTTGACACCATGCAAGGACCCACGGGGTTCTCGGGCGTGCATACCTTGCGGAACAAGGGACACTCGTTGGGCGCCATGATGCCGCGAAGCACGTCGCCGCAGCGGCAGCCCTTCGGATCCTGCGTGGGCTCGACGTCGGGCTGGAAACGGCGCACGGCGTCGAACTGCGCGAACTCCTCGCGGATGCGGTAGCCGGAACCGGGAATCTCGCCCAGGCCGCGCCAGAGGGCGGTGCACGTCTCGAACACCTCGTCGATGGCGGCCAGCGCCACGGGGTTGCCTTCGGGCATGACGCCGCGCGCGTAGGCGATCTCGATGTCCGCACGGCCTTCGTGCAGTTGGCGCATGATCATGGCGATGCCCTGCAGCACGTCAACCGGCTCGAACCCGGTGATGACGCCGGGTATGCCGTACTTCTCGGCCAAGAACCGATACGGCTCGGCGCCGATGATGGTGCTGACATGGCCGGGCAGGATGAGCGCATCCACCTTGAGCTGCGGGTCGTTGATGATGGCCTCCAGCGCGCCGGGCATGTTCTTGTGAGCGCCGAACACGCTGAAGTTCTTGAGGCCGGCCGCGGCCGCGCGCTTGATGGCCATGGCCACCAGCGGCGTGGTGGTTTCGAAGCCCACGCCCACGAACACGATCTCGCGATCGGGGTTCTGCTGGGCCAGAGTGAGCGCGTCCAGCGGCGAGTACACGATCTGCACGCTGCGGCCCGCCGCCTGCTCGGCGAGCAGGCTTGACGTGGAGCCCGGTACGCGCGTCATGTCGCCGAACGTGGCGATGGTGATGCCCGGCACGCGGGCGAGGGCGATGACCGTGTCGATATCCCTGTTCGAGGTCACGCACACGGGACAGCCCGGACCGGACGCCAGGCGCGTGCCTTCCGGCATGAGGTTGCGGATGCCGTTGCGCGCGATGGCCACCGTATGGGTGCCGCACACTTCCATGAGCGTGGCGCCGCCTGCGGGCGACAGCTTCGCGATGGACTCGATGAGACCGCGCGCGAGTTTAGGGTCTTTGAAGGCTGCCAGCTCGGATTCCATCGTGGCCGCGTCGACCGCGCGCGCGAGGTGCTCGGGCCTATCCTTCGGCTCGACGGATGTTTCACGTGAAACATCCGTTCCGGTCGAGGAGGTCATCGCGCTACCTCGTCGGCTGCGGGGATGTCGTCGCCCGCCAGCTCGGGGAACTGCTTGATGAGGTCGATGGTTTCCTGCGCGTAGTCAGGATCCACCACCTCGATGGCGAACCCGGCGTGCACCAGCACGAAGTCGCCGACGTTCGCCTGCGGCGTGAGGTCGAGGGATATGTCGCGCGTGACGCCGAGGATGTCCACCGTAGCCAGACGGTTGTCCTTCATTTCAGTCACTTTTGCAGGTATGGCTAAGCACATGGCTGTTCTCCTTCTTCTTTGCTCGAAGCCCATGCTACCACAGCCTGGCCGAAGGAGATGCAGCCGTCGTTGGGCGGCAGATCGCGGTTGACGGCCACCGTGAAACCCGCCTGCTCGAGCGCCGCCAGAGCGTGCTCCAGCAGGTAGCGGTTCATGAACACGCCGCCGGACAGGGCAAGCGTGGTTATGCCGTACAAGCTGCGCACGAGCTCGGCCGCCGTGACGATGGCTTGCACGAACGCGTCGTGGAAGCAGCGCGCGATGATGCCGACAGGCACGTCGGCCGCGAGGTCGTCGAGCAGCGCGGCGAACGCTGGCGCGGCATCGAACAGCACGACCGAGGTGTCCTGCGCCGTGCTGGCGGCAGTGGCGGTGTTCTTCACCACCGCGATGGCGTAACGGGACGCGGCTTCCCGAGCGGAGGCGCTAAGCCCGGCATCGTCATTCTGAGCGGAGGCGCGAAGCGCCGGAGTCGAAGGATCCCGGTTGGTGTCAGCAGGGGTCGCATCGGTTGCGTCGGCGGCAGATGTTTCACGTGAAACATCTGTTCGCCCGATTGCGGCTTCCAGCAGGATGGCGGGCTCGCCTTCGTACGCAGGCTCGGCGCAGATGCCCAACAGCGCGCTGGCCGCGTCGAACAGCCGGCCGACGGACGAGGTCATGGGCGTGTTGATGCCGCGGTCGATCATCTGATCGCACACGGCCGCCTGCTCGCCCAGAGCCTCGAGCGCAGCCGCAGCCCCCGGATGGTCGAGCAGGTCGAACGCCCACAGCACGCCGTAGGCCATGCGCAGCGGATGCTTTACGGCCGCCGCGCCGCCCGGCATGGGCACGTAGGCGAAGTTCGCGAAACGCTCGAACGCAGTCAGGTTGGTGAGCAGCACTTCCCCGCCCCAGATGGCGCCGTCCATGCCGTAGCCCGTGCCGTCGAACGCGATGCCGCACACGGGGCCGGCCAGGCCGTGCTCGGCCATCACCGACACGACGTGCGCATGATGGTGCTGCACCTCGGTGACGGGGAGGCTCTGCTCGTGGGCCCACTTCGACGTGAGGTACTCGGGATGCAGGTCGCACGCGATGCGGTCGGGTTCGATCTCGAACAGCGTTTCGTAGCGGTCCTTCGCCTGGAGCCACGCGTCGTAGGTTTCGGCGTTCTCGAGGTCGCCGATGTGCTGCGACACGAACGCCTCGGCGTCGCGCGTGAGCGCAAACGTGTTCTTCTGCTCGGGCCCGGTGGCGAAGATGGAGCAACCCTGTTCGCGAACGGATGTTTCACGTGAAACATCTTCTCCTTCGCGCGCCTTCGCGGGCATCGCCAACGGGAGCGGCGCGTAGCCTCGGGCGCGGCGGATGAATTGGACGGCTTCGCCGGCGCTGCCCGCTTCGATAACGCGCACCACCGAGTCGTCGTAGCGGGCGCGGATGGCGCGGTCGTGGCCCAGGAACGCGTCGGCCACGGCGAACAGCTTCTCGTAGGCATCCTCGTCGTCGATGACGATGGGCTCGTCGTGGATGTTGCCCGAGGTCATCACCAGCATAGGGACGGCCGTCGCTGCGCGGGATCCTTCGGCTTCGCGCTGGGAGCTGCGCTCGGCACAACCGCTCGCTTTCGCGAAGTCGTGCAGCAGCAGATGCTGGAGGGGCGTGTAGGGCAGCATGACGCCGAGTTCGGGGAGGGCGTCGGCCAAGCCGGGAGCAAAAACAGCATCGGGGCGCTTGCGCAGCAGCACGATGGGGCGCTGCGTGGCCGTGAGGATGCCCTCCTCCGCTTCGCCCGCTTCGCAATAGGCACGCACGGCTTCCATATCGGCCATCATGACGGCGAACGCCTTGCCCTCGCGGCGCTTGCGCGCGCGCAGCAACGCCACCGCTTCGGGGTTCGACGCGTCACACACCAGATGGAAACCGCCCAGGCCCTTCACGGCCAGGATCTTGCCCGCCAGCAGCAGTTCCACGGCGCGCGCAAGTATGGCATCGCTCTCCTCGCGCGTGGTTCCCCAGGCGATGGGTCCCAGGGGCGCGTCAATGGCATCGGAAGCGCACAATGTTTCACGTGAAACATTTGTTTGCGCCGCATGGGAGGCGGAAGCGCCAGCGGGGACGTCAGGGGCGGCCGGCACGTCGGCGGAAACGCCGGGGGCATGAACGCCGGCGAGCGCTCCGGGCATGCCCTCGTGTTCGCGCCAGCTGATATGGGGGCCGCATTCGAAGCACGCGTCGGGCTGCGCGTGGAAGCGGCGGTCCAACGGGTCGCCGTACTCGCGGGCGCAGCGCTCGCACATGGGGAAGTCCTTCATCGACGTGCTCTTGCGATCGTAGGGCAGCTTCTCGATGATAGTGAAGCGCGGGCCGCAGTTCGTGCAGTTGATGAACGGGTAGCGGTAGCGGCGGTCGTTCGGGTTGAACAGCTCGCGGGCACAATCGTCGCAGGTGGCCAGGTCGGGCGACACGAGCGTGGTCTTCTCCACGGCGCCTGCGTCGGAGAAGCGGATCTCGAACGAGTCGAAGTCCTCCAGCGGCACTTCCTTCAGCGTCACTTCCTCCACGCGCGAGGCGGCCGGTGGGTTCTCGGACAGCTCGATGACGAACTCGTCGAGCAGCTTCGTCTCGCCCTCGGCATGGATGAACACGCCGTCGGTGGCGTTCAGCACCCATCCGTCGATCAGGTATTTCTTCGCCAAACGGTAGACGAAGGGGCGAAAGCCCACGCCCTGCACGATGCCTTTGACTTGAATGTCCAGCGCTTCCTTCATATGATCGCCTCCGCGTTGTGCTGTGGCCTTCAATCTACGAGGGCGGCTCGACGGCCGCCCTCGGGGTGTAACGCTATCGTGTCGCGCGGCCGCCCGCTAAGCCGTCGGCACCGTCATGGTTTCCAGGATGTCGGAAATCACTTCAGCCAGCTGGCGCAGCGTAACGCCCGAGTTGTCGGGCAGGTGCAGGTGCACCACGCGCCGCCCGCGCTCGGCCAGCGTAACGAGGTCGCCCGACGCCTGCGCCTTGGCCAGCGAGCCCAGGCTTTCAGCCTCCTGCTTCAGCGGGATGTCCTTTAGCTCGTCGGCCGACAGGATGAGGAACACGCCGCAGTTCGGGCCGCCCTTGTGCAGCTGGCCGGTGGAGTGCAGGTAGCGCGGACCCACTTCCAGGCAGGATACCACGCCGCGCTTCTCAGCCACGCCGTGACGGATGGTTTCCAGCGCCTCGCGTCGACCCTCGCCCGTGAACGGCAAGAACGCGTTGAGCGCGAAGAAATCGCCCGGTTGAATGCTGCCCAGCAGCGCACGCAGCGCGCTGCGGACATCGGTGCAATCTTTGAAGCACGGAGACAGGCGCACTTCCACCTCGCCCATGTGCACCTCGTCGATGAAATCCTGCACGAAGTCGGGCTCGGGCTGGCCCTCCTTGAGGATGTCGAGCACCACGGCCTTCGCCGACGCCACGTCGGGCTGGTCGAAGGGGCAGATCTTCATGAGGTAGCCGCACATCGCGATGGCGTATTCCCACATCACGAAGTGCTCGGCCAGCTCTTCGACGGAGTCGATCTTGTAGTTGGCGCGCGGGATGGCCGGGTCGATGTAGGACAGGCTCATCTCGAAGTTGCGGCGCTCGTCCCACAGGTCGTTGCGCGTGAGGTACACGATGGCGCTGCGATCGCCCGGGTCTTTCTTGAGCAGCAGGGAGTCCACCTCGATGTTGGGCAGAATGCCCTGGCCGTCCTTGCCCAGGCTCTCGGCCACCAGCTGCTCGATCCACAGACCCAGAACGCGGCCGCGCTTCTGCGTGAGGAACGTGAACTTGTTGCGTCCCTGCAGGTAGTTGTCGTACAAAAACGATGCCAGGCCGATGGCCGGGTTGTCGATGGCGTCCTCGCTGCACTGGCGCTCGGCGTCGATGGCGTGCGCCATGAACTCTTCCAGGTCGATGCCCACGAGCGCCGCCGGCAGCAGGCCGAACACGGACAGCGCGGAGAAGCGCCCGCCCACGGTGGGCTGGCCGGAGAACACCGCGGCCCACCCTTCTTCGCGCGCCTGGCGCTCAAGCATGGAGCCGGGGTCGGTGATGGCCACGAGGTGCTGCACCAGCTCCTCTTCGCTGATGCGGTCGGCCACGGCGTCGCGCACGGCACGCAGGGCCAGGCGCGGCTCGATGGTGCCGCCGCTCTTCGACGAGATCACGAACAGCGTGGTCTCGGGCTTCGCTTCGGCCAAAATGGCGCGCACGCGCACGGGCGAGTCGGAGTCCAGCGTCTTGAACGTGATCTTCGACGAATCGGGCTTGTTGTATTTCGTGATGGTCATGGGCGCCTGCGTGGAACCGCCCTGGCCGATGAGCACGACCGTCTTCAGCCCTTGGGCGATGATCGAGTCGGCGAAATTCTGGATGTCGCGCAGGGAGTACGGCGAATTGCTCGCAAGGTCCGTCCATCCCATGTATTGCTCGGAGCACGCGCGCGCTTCCTCCGAGAAGTCGTACAGGCTCGCATCCTTGGCATGGATACGGCTGGCAACGCAGTCCTTCACGAGGGCTTTCGCGGAAGGATACAGTTTTTCTACATCACCGGATAGCATACAACCTTCTTTCAGCGTAATTCGCTCCATTCTAGCAAACGGTGACGAGGCTGACCATCGTGTTTGCGCTTGTGACGGAGTTGTGGACAAAGCGTGTGGGAGCGCGCCCGAGAACGAGAATCAGCGCGCAAATCCCAAGCATTTCCGTACTATTTCATTATTGATTATTTATATTAATTGATATATAGTATCGATATCAGATGGGCTGGAGAGGAGCCCATCGGGAAGACGAGGGAGGAACCATGTCCGATATTTCTAGAAGGAACCTGTTGAAGGGCGCCGCCGTCAGCGCCGTGTCCATTTCCGCGATGGGCCTGCTGGGCGCCTGCGCCGCCCCGAGCGAGCCGAAGGCCGAAACCACGACCGATCCGTCCGCCGACGGCACCGGAACCGGCAGCGGGACGAACAGCGAGTATATGGCCGAGGTGCTGGAACCCACATCCATGCCCGATGCCTCGACGGCGAGCAATTTCAACATCATCTACGACAGCAAGACCACCGTCGGCACCACCTACGAAAACCTTATGACGGCCATCGCGGGCGAGACGGGCGCCACCACCAAGTACGAGGCGTTCTCGAAGGTCGCCAAGAACGAGGGCTTCGACGTGCTGGCCCGCCTGTTCCAGTGCACCGCGGACGCCGAGAAAATCCACATCGGCCTCGAGTACGACCTGGCCAAGGAGATCGACCCCGCAACCGAGAAGCCCGAGCCGCCCGCGGTCGAGGAGCACGAGAGCGACATCAACCTGATCTCCGGCGCCAACGGCGAGATCTACGAGACCTCGGACATGTATCCCTCCTTCATCAAGAAGGCCCAGGAAGAGGGCAACAACAAGGCCGTGCAGGTGTTCACGCGCGCCAAGCTTGCCGAGGCGTATCATGCGAAGCTGTATATGGATGCGTACACCACCATCGACACCCCGTTCGACGGCAAGTACTACCTGTGCCCCATCTGCGGCTACATCCACAAGGGCGAAAACTTCACCGCCTGTCCCATCTGCCTGGCTCCGAAGTCGTCTTTCACCGCCTACTAGGCCATTACCCCACATTTCTCTGTCGGAAGCGCCCGAGGGTTCGTCTCTCGGGCGCTTTTCGCATTCTCGCATGCGATTGGAGCGATTTCCCACCTTCGCGCCTGTCCGCCGCCCGCGAACCTCGCGCCGCCCGCTGCGCGCGAACCTCTCGCCTGTCTGGTGCCGATGCGTCCCCGTCTGCCGCTTGCGGGCTTCGCGACTGTCCGCGGTTTGCGCGAACAAGTGTTTCACGTGAAACACTTGTCGTAATGCCATGCGACAAGCGAACAAATGTTTCACGTGAAACATCGCTGGGACTGCCGTCTTGAGCACAGGCAGAAGATGCCGGAACCGAAGATCCGTGCGATTATTGCAGATGATTTTATGGCCGACGCCGCACGGGATCCTTCGACTCGCTTCGCTCGCTCAGGATGACAAAGGGGGGGCAGCGCCGCTCGGGATGACGGGGTCACTCACGCGGGGACGCAGGAGGGAAAAGCCGCTTTCCTGATGGCGCTCGTGCCAAAAAGAAAAGGGCCGACGATTCTCCGGCCCTTCGAGGTTCGTTATGCGGACGCGCCTTACAGCCCCAGCGCCTTCTTCAAAGCGGAAACTCGGCGACGGGACACGGGAATTTTCTCGTCCACGGCGTTCAGCGTGAGCAGCAGCGTACCGCCCGACACCGATTCGATCTCCTCCACCATCGAGAGATTCACCAGATAGCCGCGGTGCACGCGGAAGAAACCGTGACCGTCGAGGCGCTTCTCCAGCTGAGCCAAGCTGACCGTGGAGAAGTAACGATCCGTATCCGTTTGCAGGTACGCGTAGTCGTCGCGCGCCATGACGAAGCGGATCTTGTCGATGCCGATGAGGATTTTCTTGCCGCCCTTTTCGACGGGAATGCGCTCGGACTTCTGAGCCTGCACGTGCAGCGACACGTGCTCGCGCACGCGCGAGATAGCTTGCGACAGGCGCTCGGTTTCGACCGGCTTCACCAGGTAATCGATGGCGTTCACCTTGAACGCATCGAGGGCGAACTCGCTGTACGCCGTCACGAACACCACCGCAGGCGGGAACTTGAGGTGCTGCAGCGCCTCAGCCAGCTGCAAGCCCGTGGCTTCGGGCATGTTCACGTCGAGGAACATCACGTCGCACGGATATTCCTTCAACTTCTCGATAGCCTCGCGCACACTGGCAGCTTCGGCGACAACCTCCGTCTGCCCCAGCTCGTCAAGCAGGAACTTCAGCTCTGAACGCGCAGGAGCCTCGTCATCGACGATCATCGCTTTCAACACCTAAGCCTCCTACCCTCCGTACGTTTGCTTTCGACCATTATAAATCATGGATCACCGAAACCGGCCAAAAGCCGAAAGATAGGAGCAAGCAAACCGACGAAAGAACATCAACCACCGCTGACCATCGGTAAATCCGCCGTTACCCGCGGGGATCGTCCGTGAGGTAGCGAGCGCGCAGGGCCTCGCGCTTTTCGTCGGTGACGCTCAGCTGGTCGCGCACGTAAGCGTCGAGGCTGCCGTACTGCTTCTCCACGGCATCGAGCGCGGCGTGCAGGAAGCGCGGATCGGCGGAGTTGATCACGTGAATGCTCTTATCCAGCTTGTCGCCCAGACCGAACGAGGAAAGCGCGTCCATGATGTTCTGCGTTTCGGATTGGACGTACTTGTTCGTGGCCAGATAATCCTGCTCGACGGCCTCGCGCTTTACGCCCAACGCGTGCAGCAAGAGCGCGGCGGCCAAGCCAGCGCGATCCTTGCCGATGGTGCAGTGCCAAAGCACGGAGCCATCCTCGGCAGCCAGCACATCGTCGAAGAACTGCGCGAAGCCGCGCTGGCTCTGCTCGTCCAACATCATGCGCTCGTACACTTCCTCCATGATGCTGGCAGGGTTCTTCTGCACGGTGCGCAGCATTTTGAGCGCCTGCATCATGCCGCCCTCGCGCGTGACGCCGAATGTGGAGGCGCTCAGCACCGGCGCATCCGCGAACCGAACGCCCACCAGGCCGTCCTGTGGGTCGGGATGCTCCTTGCGCTCTTCTTCGGTGCGCAGGTCGATAACCGTGCGCACCTGGTAGTCGTCAAGCAGCACTTCGAGGTCGCGGGCGGTGGCATGGTCGAGCGCACCCGAGCGCAGCAGGCGCGCATGCTTCACGTAGCGCCCGTCGTCCGTGGGCAGGCCTCCCACGTCGCGCGTGTTTGGCAGACCCTCAAGCACGATGCGGCCGCCTTCTTCGCTCTCGAGGCCTTCGGCCGGAGCAATGCCGATAGCAGGGGCGAAATCGGTGGGGACAGTATCCAGTTGGGACATGGGAAAAGCCTTTCGACGACGATGATGAGCGCGCAGCCGGAAGCGTTTTGTCGGCGCTAGCCGGGGGGGGGCTTCCGGCTAGCGCCTCACGGAATCCTTCGATTCCGCGCTTCGCGCTGCGCTCAGGATGACGACCGGGGCGGAGCGCGTCAAATCACCCGTCCCCTTGACACACCCTTCGCTATTGCAGGTCGAGCTGCATGAGCTTGTCCAGCGTGAGCGCGTAGATCTTGAAGGACTGCTTCAGCAGGTCCTCGCTGACGCCCTCGTCCGGACCGTGCATCATGCCAACCCATTCGGGATCCTCAACCCACGGCTTTTCGGGACCGAAGCTGGCACCGCTCTTGAACTCGCGCGCGTACGTGCCGCCGCCCATGGTGAACGGCTTCGCGTCCTCGCCGGTGGCCTCGTTGTACGCGTTCAGCAGCGCCTGGATCACAGGGCTGTCGGGCTTTACGAGGAACGGCTCCATAAGCAGCGTGTTCTCAAACGAGCCGCCGATCTCGCTCGCCAGCTGGCGCAGGCGCTCGGTGATCTCGTCGGCCGTGATGGACGTGGGGAACCGACTGTCGAGCGTCTGCACAAAGCGGTCGTCCTCGATTTTGATGGTGCCGCCGATGACGGTGAGCGGGCCGAAGTACTCGTCGGAGCTCTTGATGCCGATGCCGCTGCCGTCGGTATGATTGAGCAGCTTCTGGTCGAGCTCGAAGAACGCGCGCTCGTCGGCGGTGCACAGGTCGTGCTCCAGCAGGTAGTCCACGATGAGGCCGATGGCGTTCACGCCTCCTTCGGGCATGGAGGCGTGCGCTCCTTTGCCGGCCGCAGTGATCTTCGCGCGGCCTTCGCCGTCGGCCGCAACGGTAATGCGATCAGTATTCGGCAGGTCGGCAGCGTCGGCCTTCACCACGGCCTCGGCGATGCCGGGCACCGCGTTCGTGGCCGCGCCGCCCGTGAACTCCAGCACGATGCGGTCGGCGATGGGCTTGCTGATCAGCTCGCCGTCGTAGCCACCCTTCTCGCCGTAGCACACGGGGAACTCGGCATCGGGCGTGAACAGGAACGCCGGATCGTCGTAATGCTTGTGGTAGTAGGCCACGTCGGCCATGCCGGATTCTTCGTTCGCGCCGAACAGGAAGCGGACGGTGTAGGGGAACTGAGGAGCCTCGCCGGCGTCCTGCAAGTCCTTCCAGAACTTCATGGCGTGCAGCGCCACCACGCTGGGGCCCTTGTCGTCGAGCGTGCCGCGACCGACGAGGTAGCCTTCCTTGCGCGTGACCGCGTACGGCTCGAAGTTCCAGCCGGGACCGGCGGGAACCACGTCCATGTGGCCGATGATGCCCAGCTGCGTGTCGCTCTTGCCGGGGAAGTCGGCGAACCCGATGTAGCCCTCGGCATCGTGCGTCTTGAATCCCATGTCGGAGGCCATTTCAAGCGCGGCTTCCAGCGCCTCCTTCGGGCCGGGGCCGAACGGAGCGCCTTCGGTCGCCTTGTCCGATTCCTCGAAGCTGGGGATGCGGACGAGCGTCTCGATGTCTTCGACCATCGTCTCCCAATTTTCCTCGAGATACGCGTCGATCTTCCTGGTCAGTTCAGCATGTTCCATGGCAAATTCGCCTCTCTATTCGAGTGCGTCGGCTTCGAAAGCGGCCGAAACGCCGCGTTCGCACGTAGATACTTTCATTATGATGCTTGCGGCTGCGGTGCGCTAGGCCGTCATCCATCTGTTGACCGAAACGCCAAGCGACCCCACGCACGCATGCATGGGGTCGCTTGGACGAAAACCCTTCATCGGCCCGTCCGCTAGGAGGGAAGGGAGAGGGCGGGGAGCCGAAAAGGTGCGTTTTAGAGAGCTCGCGCCACGTCGTTTCCGCTGCGGATAGCAAGGGCGATGTTGAAAGGCTCGTTGCAATCGCCGATAGCATAGGTCTCGGAAACGGAGATGCCGTCGAGCAGAGCGGTGTTCGGCTCCATCTCGGCGCCATCGATGACGGCGTCGCAATCGATGGTCACGTTCGTGCCCACTTCGGTGGCGATGGTGACCTGGCCGTCGCCGATCTGCTTGATGGACGCCCCCGGGTACACCTTCACGCCCAGCGAATAGAGCGCCGTGGTCATGAAGCGCATCGCATGCTGGGACTGCTGCATGTCGAGGTCTTTGTTGGCGCTCGGCGTGACGATGGTGACGTGCTTCTTGCGCACGGTAAGCCAGAGCGCGCAATCGAACGCCTGGGCATTCGAGCCGTACACGACGACGTTCTCCCCCATGTCGGCGGTCATGAACGAGTCGAAATCGATGACGGGGACGCCGCCGCTCACATCGAGCTTGGTGCGCGTGCCGCCCACTGCCAGGATGACCGCGTCGGGCGCCTCGGAGTCGATGAGGGCCTGATCGACCTCCTTGTTCAGCGTGACGTTCACGCCGGCGATCTCAAGCTGTCGCTCCAGGTAGGCTGCAAGGTCGTCGAGGTTCTCGTGCGGGCCCTTCACCATGCTCGCGAACCCCAGCATGCCGCCCAGAGAACCGGTCTTCTCGAACATCGACACTTGATGGCCGCGCAACGCCGCAATGCGCGCAGCCTCCATGCCGGCGGGGCCGCCGCCGACCACCATGACCTTCTTCGGGGAGGATGCCGGCTCAAGCTCGTAGGTGGCCGGCCCCTGCTCGGTCATGACGCGCTGGGTGAGCGCGTTGACGCGGCAATACCCCATCATGCGGTTCAGCTGGTTGCTGCCGATATGGCAGTGCAGGCAGCGCGTGCACGGGGCGATCTCGTCCGCGCGGCGTTCGCGAAGTTTGTTCACATACTCGCTGTCGACGGTGATCGGGCGGTTCATCAGGAAGAAGTCCACCTTGCCGTCGGCAAGCGCCTGCTCGAAGAAGTCGGGGGCGTGCGCCGGATCCATATAGGTGACCGTGCCGCAGGGGATCTTCACCGCTTCCTTGTAGCGCGCGACGACGTCGATCAGCATGCCGGCGCCGCTGTGGCTTCCGTCAAGCTGGCCCTGGAAGTGGCGGCTGAAATCCCATTGGGTGCCGTAGCCGGTCGCGCCCTCAATGCCGTTCAGGATGAAGTACAGATCGCTGGCGAACTGACAGGGGTGGTTTCCCAGAGGGCCCAGGCGCAGGTGCATGGAATCGCAGCCGGCGGCCTCGAACAGCTTCGCGAACTCGATGCCCTCTTCGACCGTGATCACGAGGTTGCTGGGAGCGGTCAGGGTGTTGTCGAGGTCCATGAGCGTCGCGTTGTTGGTGAGGTTGTCGTTTTCCTCGACGCAATCGATGAGCATCTGCACGACGAAGTCGTCGCCGCAAGCAGCCTTGATCTTCGCGATGCACTCGGTGACGAAGCGGGCGCGATCCTCCAAGCTGCCGATGCCGTACTGGTCGGTGCGCGTGTTGTGGAAGCGCGAGAGGAAGTGCTCGCCGATGTTGAAGCCGGCCGCGTTGATTTCGAGCGCCTTGAAGCCCATGCCCTGGATGGTTTGCGCAAGGCTGACGCCGACATCCTCGATCTTCACGATGTCGTCGACCGAAAGCTCGGCCACATCGCCGCCCATGTACGCCCATTGCAAGCCGAGCGACGTGCCGTACTGCGCGCACTCGTCGACCAAACGCTTGCAGAAGTCAGCCGCATCGGGCGCGGCCTCGTCCCCGGCGATAAGGGATCCCAGTTCGCCCTCGACCCAGATGAACTCGACGCCGCCCTTCGCCATATTGACGTAGTACTGGAAGAATTCCTCGGTGAGGCCGGCCAGATACGTCGCCGATCCGGCGGCGGACTTGATCATGCGATGGCTCGACTCGATGGAGCCGATCTTGATCGGCGAGAAGAGCGTGCTGAAATCCGTGGTGTTCTGGCGGTAATCGGTATCCTGCGGGTTGACGTACGATGCCGCGATGAACTCGGTGTCGTTCGCGGCCGCCCCGTTTGCGCCCGCCGCCTTGCCGCCATTGCCCGTGGCCGCCGCGGAATCGTTGGCCGCCGGAGCGCAGCCGGCCAGCCCCGCCCCTGCGGCGGCTATACCCGCAACTCCGAGCCCCGTGAGAAAGCTTCGCCTGGTTAATTCGGTTCCCATGATGCATCCTCCCTGCATGTCGTTTTGGTTCTTGCTCGAAAGCAACTCCATCGCCCCTTCGGCGACCGCCTCAGACTACGCAAGACACGGGCATTTTTCCTCACATGCGGCATGTGAAATGAGGGGAAACGAGGCCTCACGCCCCACATGGCACGGGCGGTTTTGCCCAGAACCGTTACAATAGGCGCGGGGACTCAAAGCGTTCGCGACGGGGGGGGGCAGAGTGGGACATCGCATCATCATGTATTTCGGCTTGGCGCTCGCCCTGCTCGTCGGATTGTTCACGCTCTGGGGCGGACTCTCCTTGGGCGGCCTCACGCGCCTGGGAATACCCGAAATACTGAAATACTGGTCGATTCCCCTGCTCATAGCGCTTGGATTGACGTTCTTCTCGGTCCTTGCGAAACGCAAGCCGCCGACAAAGCGCTGCTCGAGCGCGGCCGCGGTGGCGGCAGGCGTCTTCGTTTTGGGCGGGTACGCCGTTCTGTTCATAGAAACGACGGGGGTTCTGCGCCTTGCAACGGTGAGCGCATCGGCGATTCTGGTAGGCGTGGGATACGGCCTTCTCTCGTTAGTTTGGCAGCATCGCCTATCGTCGCTTGCGTTCGACGACGTAGTGAAAACGCTGCTGTTCGCCCTGGTCATCCAATCGGCAGGCTACCTGCTGCTGTGCGCGCTCCTGCAAGACTGCACGTGGGTGGTCTTCCCCTTCCTTGTCGCGTTGGCGGTCGCTTTCTGCCTTATCGCCCTTCGTCATCCCGAGCCGAACGAAGATCGCCGAACGCACTCGAAAAGGCGAAAGGGAGCCTTGAAGAGCGCGGTTGCCGAGCTGAGCGATCCGCTGCTGTGCGTATGCGCCATCGCCTTCGCCGTTGCCCTGACGCGAGCCATCACGCTCGACGGGATAGAGCGAACCGACGCGATCAACCTCATCGCCAGCGGCTGCATCATAGTCGTCGCGCTCGCCCTCTACGGCATATGGTTCGTGTTGGGAGACGATCGCGCGCCGTTCAAAAAGCTGAGCATTCTCGGACTCTACCGAGCGTTCTTCCCGATCATCGTCACGGCGCTCTTGGCGCTCTCGATCGTGGGCAATTCGCTGGCGCTTTCGGTTGCGACCTTGGTGTACGTGCTGTTCACATTTGTTTCGGTGTTCATCATGTCAACCAGCATCTCCGTAGCTCGCGCACATAGCGTGCCGGCGACCTCCGTGTACGGAGCATTCGCAGGAGCCACGTACTTCGTCTTTGCGGCGGCGACCGCGTTGGGAGCATGGGTGTACTACCCGCGAAACTTCGGCGCAGCCACGCTTTCGGTCATCGTTCTGTTCGTGTTCTACATCCTGGCGATGTCGTATGCGGCCATCCAGGCGCGCAAGAAGCGCCGAGGGGAGGATGCCACAACGCGAAACCCGGTCGAAGCGAAAGCCACGGTTGTCGATGGGGTTTCGGAGCGGTGCGCGGTTTTGTCGCAGCAACACGGCCTCACGGCGCGAGAAAACGACACGTTGCTGCTGCTGGCAAAGGGAAGGGACGTTCCCAGCATCGCGAAGCAGCTGTTTATATCGGAGAACACGGTGCGATCGCACAGCAAGAGCATCTACAAGAAGCTGGACATCCACTCCAAGCAGGAGCTGCTGGACCTCTTGGAGACGATCGAGCTTGGATACGAGAACGGCCGCTGAGCCGACGCGTCTCGCGATGCCCCCAATTTGAAGTATTTGCAGCAGCCGCGCTCCGACTGGAGCACCTCCAGCGGCGAACAGCGGCTTTACGCTGTGGTATTCTGACGCTATCGATACGCAAAAAGCAGCTCCCCGTTGAAGAGAGGGAATTATGCAACGAAAGACCGGCGAACCGGCCCGCACGGTAAGGCGAGCTCCGCTTCTCGTCTTCTTCATGCTAGCTTTCGCGCTGTGCCTCGCGCCCAGCGCGGCTTATGCCGGGCCCGCCCTGGAGATCGAGCAGGGCTACGTCCAGCCCGACGGAGCGACCTTCCAGGCCGGGCAGCGCGGTGACGAGTTCTTCCACTACGTGCGGACGACCGAGGGTCTCCTCGTTCAGAAGAGCCCCGCCGACCAGACGTGGTATTACGTGACAAGCGAGGGCTTCGGCCTCGCGCTCGGGCCGCGCGCCGACGAGGCCGCACCGGCGAACGCTCTGACGCCCTCGGTGCTGGCAAACGATACCGGCAAGATGGCCTACTCCGCGCTGGGCGGAGGCGCCTACGTCCCCCGGGACCGGGGCGTCGGCGAGGCGGTGACGCTCTCCGACATCGAGGCCGCGCAGGCCGCGTCCGGCGCAGGCGCCCGAAACGCGCGGTCGGTCGCGCAGACCGAGACCTCCCTGCCGCTGATCACCATCGTCATCGGGTTCGCAGGCGACGAGGGCACGAACCTCGGCCCCGACGACATCGTCACAGGGCCGAACGGGGCGACGTGGAAGGCCTCGGAGCAGCGCTACCGCGACGACTACGATTGGAACAGGCTGCTCTACAGCGGTGAGAACAGCATCACCAACTACTACGCCACCATGTCGAACGACAAGTTCTCCTGGACGCCGGCGACCGAGGAGACCAGCGCGTACGGGGAGGGCGGCAACACCAACGCGTACGACGCGCCCGGCGACGGCGTGATCCACGTGACGCTCGACCGCAATCACGGCAACTGGAAAGGGGCGGAATTCATGAGCCCCGAGGCCAAAGACCAGCACGACGCGTACGTCGACGCGCTCAACGAAGCCTCCCAGTACATAGACTTCGCAACCTACGACGCGAACGGCAACGGCGTGCTCGAACCGACCGAAGTCTGCCTGCTGTTCATCGTGGCGGGCTATGAATCCTCGGGAGGCGAAATCGATCCGTCAACCTGGGCCTGCCGATGGCAGCTGTCCAGCATGGACAAGGACAGCTTCGCACCCGCAACGATCGTCAACCCCATCACGCACAGCGAAATCGTGGTCGACGACTACATCACCATGGGAGAAATCCTTACGAACGACGTCGTCACCGCTCAGCCCATGCCCACGAGCACCGTCGCGCACGAACTGGGACATTACCTGGGACTGCCCGACCTGTACGATGTCAACTACACCTCGTATGATCCCGATGCGACCGTCGACCAATTTCCCTGGTTGGCCTACGACGTAGGAGAAATCAGCTTGATGGCAGGCGGATCGTGGGGCAACTACATTGCCGATAGCGGCGAAACTGTCTTCGTCCCCGTCAGCTTCGACCCCTTCTGCTTGGAACAGCTCGGCTACATAGAGCCCGTCGAGGTAGCCGCCGACGGCACGTACGACGTCTCCACGCTCTGGAGCGACGAGGGCTACCGGTGCCTGCGCGTCCCCACCAGCACCGAAGGCGAGTACTATCTGGTGGAGAACCGCCAGTACGAGAGCTTCGACCGGGGATTGACGTCCTCGTACCGCGCCGAACGCCATAAAGACAAGCCGCAATACTACAACGAAACGGGCGGCGTCGTCATCTGGCATATCGACCAGGGAATCGTGGATGCGCGCGGCACGACCGCCGACGATCCCCTTTTGGGTAACACCGTGAACACGGTCGACCACCGTCCGGGCGTCATGCCCGTCTATCCGGAGAATACGGAGTATCGGGACGGCCAGGCACTTTACACTCGCCCGTTCTTCAACGCCAACGCCTGCGAGACGTTCGGCATGGAGGGCAACGTCGTTCCGCTGCTGCAGTACGACGGCTGCAACACGCCCGCCGAGCGCGTGGACTCCGGCATCGTCCTCTCGGTGGGCGACGCTGTGGCCGACGTCATGAGCGTGACGGTGGACCTGCCCGAGCCGGACGAGCCGGGCGGCGGCTACGAGGAGAGCTCGCACGTCGGCGAGATCGCCGGATCGCGCGTGGAAGTGTCGGGATCGTTCCCCGCAGGCGCCGAGCTCTCCTTGGCGCTCTCGGCCCTGACCGATGAGCAGAAGGCCGAAATGGCAAAGGCGTCCGACCAGCTGGGCGCGCTCATCGTCAGCGCTGACGCGTCGGTGGTGGACGCGGCGACCGGCGAGAAGGCCGCGCACGAGGGCAAGCTCTCCGTGTCGTTCTCGGTCGACAAGCGCTACGAGGGAGAAAGCGTCTGGATGGTCCACCGGAAAGCCGACGGCTCGCTCGAAACGGCGAAGGTTGCGGTGGAAAACGGTCTTGCGAGCATGACCGTCGATGAGCTGTCGCCGTTCGCCGTGTTCGAGCAAAAGGCAGCCGTTCCCGGCGACGACGGGAACGTGCCCCCGTCCGGCAGCCCTGGCGGCGAAGAGCCCTCGGGCGACACGCAGGTCGAACCGCTGCCCGGCAAGGCGCTCGCCTCCACCGGCGACAGCGCGGCGGCACCCGCTGCCCTCGCGCTGGCGATAGCCGCCGCCGTTGCGGCGATGATCGCGCAGATAAAGCTTCGCCGCCGCCACGATTCGCAGACGCAATAGCAGCAGCCCCTCGCCCGGCGCTCCTCAGAAGCGGCCATAGCCGTGCTATACTCGCTTTCTCGCACGCCCGGAGAAGAAAGAGCCCCTATGCTGTGCACGAGGACACGCTCGAACGGCATCATCGCGATCGCAATCGCTTTCGCGCTCGCTGCAAGCAATCTCGCCTTCGCGCCTCAGCCCGCGCATGCGCAACCCGAGGCGAACGAAGTCGTCATCGTGCAGAACATGACGCCCATCGGCAGCGCCGAGGAATACGACGCGCTGCTCCCGTCCGGCTACCCGAGTGCCGACAAGCCCCTTTCGGCCGGAAATGAAGGCGAATCGACCGACGAGGGCGCAACCGGGGAAACGCCCCTTTGCGGCGCGCGCTCTTTTGCGCCAAGCGATGCCGAGACGATGTCCTCGCTGAAGCAGCAGATCGCCGCTGACGAACCTCGCATCACGACTGCCGAGAAAACCGATTACCAGGTAGGCGATTCGAAGACGTTTCGCGCCGCAGGCCGTCCGGAAGGGTTCACGGCCACGGCAGTGGCTGTCGGAGAGCTGTTCACCCTGTGGGTCGAGGACGCGGAGTCCGACATGCTCCCCGCAGATCTGGTGCAAAAGCTGGCTGGCAAGATCGACCCCGTTCTTCGAAAAGTAACGGACGCCTTCGGGTCGACGGTTCGCGTCGATTTGGACGGCGATGGGAAAACCGCGTTCGTCTTCCACCGATTCCCGCCGGAGACGGAGGTGCTGGACGGCTATTTCACCTCGATCGACTTGTACACACCCGAGCAGCTGACGGCTGCAGACCTGATCGAAGAGGCCTCCTACACCAACGCTATGGACGTGCTGCACCTCAACGTGCTGAACCGAAAGTCGTTGGAGGGCGTGGGCGAGTTCGACGAGAGCCTCGTCCCGCCGATGATCGCCCACGAATTCCAGCACCTGGTGAACTTCGCGCAGACAGACGGCTCCAGCGAAACATGGCTCAACGAGGCGTTCTCCCAAGCGGCCGTGGCCATCGCAGGATACGGCTCCACCCAGAAAACCCGAGCTCAGAACTTGGCCGTGATGGTCAACCTCAGCGGCCGCATTCCCCCGTTCGTATACGAAGGAAGCTTCGTGCCGGACGCTTCTCTGGGCGCAGGAGGAACAGCGGTGTACGCGCACGGCTACCTGTTCTCACGCTATCTCGCCAACCAAACCCGCGGGCTTCCCGGAGGCGGCGACAGCGTGTACCGATCGGTGTTCGACGCGATGCGAGACGAGCGAGGGCTGGGTCAGTGCACGTCGGAGAGCCTGATGGCCGCACTCGACAACATCGGGTACGCGGGCGTCGGCGACGAATGCGCCGTGGCCAGCCTGGACGACCTTGCCCTCGGTTACGCGACGGCGCTTTTCCTGCGCGAGGAAACGGGCCAGCACAGCTTGGTGAACCGCGCAGGATCCAATCCGTCCATCGTGGACGGGTTGGAAGTTCCCCTGCTTTCCGTGCCGGAACCCTCCAAGTCGCTGCAAGGAGGCGGCTCGGCGACGATAGCCTCATTGGCAGCCTCGGGAGCGCCGGACGCGAATGCCGGATCCGGCACCCAGACGACGTTCGCCACCTCTTCGCTGCCTGTTTCCTACAAGATAGCGGCAAACCCGTCGAGCGGACCGGTGAAGCCGGGAAGCCAGATCGCACTGAGCTCGCCTCAGCTGGCAAGCCTCCCCGGCGCGCATTACGAGGTTGCGACCCTCACCACCTACGAGCAGATCCTCAACTTGAGCGCGCCCTTCCTGCCGCTGGAAGACCCGCTGCTGTTCGAGCCGGGCGTTTTGGCGTACGCGGTTCGTATTGCAAGCGACCGTGGAACGACGCCCCACACCGTATTCGGCTTTTACGAAACCGCCGAACCAGACGAGGGCGAAGGCGACCAGGGCAACGATCCGCCCGGCGGCACTCCCCCGTCGGACGATGCCGGAGACGCGCCTTCCGGCGGGGATCAGCCTTCGGGGGGCAGCCCCTCAAGCGACGGCGCGCAGCATCCCGGCAGCGCGCCCGATGACAACGGCACCGACGACGCGCGGATCCGCCAGATGCCCGCAAAAGCGCTCGCCGCCACCGGCGATGGAGAGGCACCGATCGCCGCCCTCGCACTGGCAGCCGCGGCAAGCCTGTGCTGCATGGCGCTCGCACGATGCGCGAAGAAACGGAGCGTCGGCTCCCCAGCAAGGTGACAAGAGACTGCGCCGATCGAGCCATCTCGAACCCGCAGCCGAGCTCGGCGGGTTCGATCGAGCTTGACGCATGAAGGCTTGACGACGTATTCGCAATCGCGGACTCGACGCTATTTTCTACTCGATGCTTTGATCGAATTCCGGTATACTGTCATCCTGCGCCCGAGTGGCGGAATGGCAGACGCGGCGGTCTCAAAAACCGTTGTCGAAAGACGTGCGAGTTCAAATCTCGCCTCGGGCACCAGTTAGCTACGCAAACCCCATCCTTTGGATGGGGTTTTGTTTTAGTTAGATTTCTTACGCCAAAAGCATCGCCATGGCAGGAATGGTTCCCATAGACATAAACGTAGTTAAAAACGTTCCCTGGCTCATGCTTTCCACATCACCATCGGCATCAATACACATCATAGTTCCGCTTGATGCCGCAGGCATTGCCGTAATAAGAACAATAGTACCGAGCAGTAATGGATCGTTTAAGAAGAAACCGAAGACAAAATAGCAAGCGAGCGGCATAACAAGAAGGCGGCATACGCTTGCAATCATTGCTCTCCAGTTCACAAACGCATCTTTTAGAGGATTTTTGGCAATCGATGAACCCAAAACAAACATTGCGCCAGGCAAGGTGAATTGTCCGATAGTAGTAAAGGTGTTTGAAACAATACCTGAATCAGTCACGTTAAAGAGTACGAGGAATACTGAAACTACGCAAGAAATCATACAGGGACTCACAAGTGAAATGCCTAGCTTCTTTAGACGTGCTTTAAGCGAAACCACTTCACCCGATTTTTTATTGGAAAGAAGCATAACACCAACAGTCCACGTTGCAAGCGTTGAAGGAATATTGAAAATCGCGCCATAAACTACTGCTTCAGGACCAAAAATAACATTAAGCAGGGGGAAACCAATAACGGACACATTACTGAACACCATGAGATATTCAAGAGTGCCACGAGTGCGATCATTCGAACTTACAAAGTGACCAATAATTACCGCAATAAGCGTCACAAACAAATAGGTAATAGCTCCCCACTCAATTATCTCCAAAACCATATCAAGACTCGGGAAAGAAGTGCTGTTCAAAACAGCAGCCACAATCATGCAGGGCATGGTGATATTTAAGACAATGAAGGAAAGTTTGGAATCGAACTCATCGTTCATAACACCGCGTTTACGAGCAAACGCCCCTACCGCAATCATCGCAAACAATAATCCCATTTGCGCAGCAGCAGTTTGAAAAACTTCCATCATTTCCTCTTTCGCTTCACTGATCGTTTATTCGATCAAATCTATTGGTCGTAGTACTTTTCATTTCTTTAGTGCGTTGATGACTATAGAAGCGCCGTGCAACAACCTCAAACGAAATAGGAAGTTTTGAAGAACAAAACAGGTATTATTATGCATATGTTAAAGTGTTTTCTATGCATTATTTCTATAAGTATCTATGAATTAGCTCGTTAGCTTTTTTGAACAGACACTAGACAAACCGTGAGCAGAATAAGACAACAATGAATCTTTCTCATCTTCAATATTTTCGAGAGCTTTCGAAAACGCAAAGCTACACCAAAGCTGCCCGCAACTTATATATTTCCCAGCCTACCCTTTCACATTCCATCGCTACTCTTGAAGAAGAGCTTGAGTGCAAACTTTTTAGAAAAGCTGGTCGCGGCATTGTTCTCACCGATGAAGGTAAGCTTTTCTCGAATTATGTCGACGATTCGCTTCGCGTGCTCGAAAAGGGAATAATCGAACTTGAAAAAAGAAGGGGGCGTCTTTCTGGAATAGTGCGTCTTGGAGCAATCCAATCGGTACGAACAGCTTTTCTTCCCGAAGCAATGCTGAGCTATCGCCGCACACGTGGAACATTGGTCGAGCTCGCGATCAACCAAGGCTCAACCAACGAGCTTATCTTTAACTTAAGGCAAGGAATCGACGAGTTCGCTGTTACTTCCGAATTCAAAGGAAATGGTTTTGAATTCACTCCCTTATTTAAACAGCGATTGGTTGTTATTGTTCATAAGGGTCATCCTTTGGCCTCCCACAAATCCGTTAGCATCCACGAACTAAAAGACGCTCTTCTTTATACCTATCGTGAAGGAATAATTGTTGGTTCCGAAGTGAACTCCTTCCTTATTAAGCACGGACTCAACCCCAGCGAAATGAACCTTAACCGTGACAGCGATGATGAAATGATCCTGGGAGGACTCGTTTCACGCGCCCCCGTTGTTGGGCTCGGCGTTGACTCATCAGGTCTCGCCCCTTACAAAGACCTTGTTACCATCCCCCTTAAGGAAAAAGATGCTCAGCAGCTACACCCCATTGGGATACTGAAAGTTGCTGGCAAACAGCTTAGCCCTGTTGCTCAGGATTTCATGGATTTCCTTGTCGATTTTGCACGTAACTATTACCACGAAGGCAGCGGCGTTAACCCCAACGCGTAACTCATCGGTATTGCCTTATGTTGTCGCTTACGCAAAACCTAAGCCATAGCACTACAAAATGAAAGCAACCAAGCAACCTAGAATAATGGCAGGCGCAAAGGGGAATGCCGTTTCTTTATGGAGGATAAAAAAGTACCCAGCCAAAACAAGAGCTGCCACCGTCATAAGCAGAACAAATACTGGCAACTGCAAGGGAGACAAATACAAGCAACACACTCCGACAAGCTTTATATCTCCCGCCCCCAGTGGTTCTATTGATGCAGTTCTCTCCCCATCTCTGGAACCATTGTTTCCTTTTAGTGTCCACACGAGCTTTTTTGCTACCATGCTCAAGCCTTTAATTAATGCCACCGCCACTACGGCCATCGCACACGAAAGCCCCAACGACGAAAACGAAAGCTGCTCACAGAAAAGCGCTAGAGAACTTGAAAATTCACCTCCAATATCAACAGCAGAAGAGTCCACCAGAATAATCAACCCCGCAAAAGAGACCCTTACAACAACTAACTCAATAAGGGTCTTGAGCGATATTAAGCGCGTGTTCCAATCTTCAATCACAATGCTCACCAGCAAAAGACCCGCTAAAACAAAAAGAAACAGCAGGAAAACCATGCCAGCCACCGCAATAACCAACGAAACCCCCTCGATCTCTTACTATCCAGAACACTCTAGGAGGCTAATTTCATTTATTTTTCAATAGTGTTTAATTTATTTTTCTTTACTTTTTCACTTTTTTCTTTTCTCACACAAATAGTAAGCACTTTGACGCAGAAACGAACGCTTCAAGCTACTAAAGTTCCGTTACCTTTCCTAAGCCTAAGGCAAACAAAAAATCCCGCAGAAAAACTCTACGGGATTAAAAGCAGTAAATCTGTTCTAGGAAATTTTAAATGCTAAATTCTTTTTCACCTTTGAAAACTGCCTCAGCGTCTTCAACACTCCAGTCACCCAAGGTGATAGCAGAAATAGCATTGCACAAACGAATAGCTTCCTCAGTAGAGCGCATGTGAATATTGCGGCCCGTTGCATTGCCACAAGCACCACCAATGTGAATTTGGTTGTGGAGCTCGGTCAAGAATACGTTAGCATCTGCCTTAGAACCACCTGCACAAACCAAACCAGTACGACCAGCAGCCATAGAAGCAATCTTCAAGCTTTCAGAAGAAGACTTACCGTCAACCTCATGAGGAGGATTAACCTTGACGAAGTCTGCGCCCAAACAAAGCGCAACGCCTGCTGCACCTGCGATTAAATCAGGATCTTTCTCGTCAGCGACAGCCTTACCACGAGGATAAATCCAAAGAACAACCAAAAGACCTGCAGCATGAGCCTCAGCAATAAGCTCGCCAGCTTCAGCCATCATGGTTGATTCATACTCAGAGCCCAAGTAAATGGTGTAGCCCAAACCAACAATGTTCACGCCAGCTTCGCGCATAGCAAGAACAGCTTCCAAATCATAGAGCTGAGGGCTGTAAGGATCATCCTGTGAACCCTTAACTAAGTTGGTTTTGGAATTCATTTTGATCAAATAATTGATCTCTGGATAATCTGGAGCGTACTGAGCAACCAAACCACGCTGACCAGCAAGAACACCAATGGTGCCTTTAGAACCAATCTCGAAAAGATGCTCTGGCTCTGCGTCAGAAATATCAATACCTTCACCGTAGAAGTCTTTGTTCAAATGCTCAATTTTCTGATCACAAGCGAACAACATCAAACGGCCAGTACCACGAGTTGCTTTCATATAGTTTTCGATGTAAGTCTCACGAGCTTCAGGCATTACGTCTGCTGGGACTTTTACCTGGTCACGAGTAATGGTAGGCATATTTCCTCCTTTATGCACTAGTAACATGAGGCTATTATAGCGTAAGGATTTATTAGGAAAGATATTCTAAAACCATTCCCGTTTACCGTACACATATATTCGTTCAAATTCACTTTGTGTTTTCGTGAGATAAAGAACACCTTCGATAATAGCGATAACCCAAATTACTCCCGCTGCAAGTCCGATGGTAAAGATGCCTGCCAAAATACTGATAGCAAGCATAATGAAGCCTTGCGTGTTATACCCCAAATAGAACTTATGAACCCCAAAAGCTCCCAAGAAAATAGCAAGTAAGCCCGCTGCTACATGGTCTTTCTGGGAAGCATACGGAGCCGAGTAGTGGGGCTGAACAGGCTGATATTGATATTGATATCCTTGATTCTGAGCTGCTTGATACTGCCCATTCGTTTGACTCTGCGCATCGGCCTGCTGCTGGTTAGGCTGTCCTTGAAAAGGTTGTGACGCTTGCGCGTTGGTCTGACCCTGCTGGGGGGCTTGAGTTCCTTGAGCTTCAGCTTTCACAGATGCTTGAGCACTAACGCCAGGCTGATTGGCGGCACTTGATTGGAAAGACGTGGCGGCTTGACAGGTTACATCCGGCCGAGAAGGCATTGTACCCTGATCACCCACATTTTGATCACCCTGAGTCTGCGTTTTTTCCTGTGGCGCCCCTTGCGACGAAGAAGTCTGCATGTTTTCTGCTGCCTGACAATTGCGTTGTACTTCAGCAAGTTTTTTCTCTGCTGCTGCAAGTGCCTCACGCGCAGCTTCTAACCCTTTTTCCGCTGCAGAAAGAGCCTCGTCACGAGCTGCCTGCTTGAAATCTCCCGTTTGGTTTGATTGGTTAGTCTCTTTATTATCTTCCCCCATCAGAGTCCCCCCTTACTTACTATGCCCGCTAATTGCATCAATAATGCGATTTCTTAACAGCAATACAATAATCGCAATGAGGGCAGCAACTACGAAGATTATGACGCTTGTTACTATGTTGCCATCTGCTAAACCTGCGGCAGCATACGTTGAAATAATGACACCAGGGGTTCTGCCAATCGTTGAAAGAAGGAGAAACGTTCGGAGATTCATATCGCTCAAC
>OLQQ01000379.1_pt1 | contig 24357 bp, 27 predicted proteins | sample 1672041 | NCBI WGS metagenome assembly OLQQ01 (sample SAMEA3136639, study PRJEB25190) | human gut metagenome
TTGATCTGCTGAAGAAGCTTGGACGTGTAACCGTTTCATGGTCGATCAACACACTGGATGAAAATTTCAAGAACGATATGGACTCTGCTTCAAGCATTGAGCGTCGTATCGCTGCTATGAAGCAGGTATATGAAGCAGGGATCCGTACAGTCTGTTTCGTATCCCCGGTATTTCCCGGTATCACGGACTTTGAAGCGATCTTTGAGCGGGTAAAGGATCAGTGCGATCTGTTCTGGCTCGAAAACCTCAATCTTCGGGGTGGCTTCAAAAAGACGATTATGGATTACATAGCAGAGAAACATTCTGACCTTGTGCCGCTTTATGACGAAATCTATAACAAGCACAACCGCAGCTATTTCAAAACTCTGGAAGAAAAAGCCGAAGAAATGGCAAAGCAATATGACTGTTCCTTTGTTGATAATGAAATGCCCTACGGCAGGGTGCCACAGGGACATCCAATCATCGTAGATTATTTCTATCATGAGGAAGTCCGTGGAACAGAGAATACAGGAAAGCGGAACAAATAATATATTTAAGGAGAGGTAAAGAAATAAAAAAGTAAAGATTACAGTATTAAAGACAACTTTAGACAAAGATTTAGCAAAAGAATATGGAGTGAACGGCTTGGGCGTATGTCCTTTCTTTAAAGAGGGCCAGGTATTTGTCACGGACATTTCAAAACCAGATGGATTTTGCGATGAGGCATGGAAAACAATTTCTCATTATGCATTTGCGTTATCTCATGGTCACACGGAACCGTTTTTTGGCGGAAGCTGGATTGAAAACCCTGAAGTAGCAATAACTTGCTGTAATGATGGAATTCGCCCGGTAGTTTTCAAAATGGAAACTGCAAATGAATAAATCAATAACTGCCTTTGCAAGCAGACAATCACAGGTGACAGTATAGAGTGCTACCGCACCCACCACTATCATTCAAAACTGAATACCAGCCACCCAATAGCGGTCAGCGACAGCAGCAAGTCTGAAAAGATTTGCTGCTTTTTTTGTTCGTGGCTTTCAGTTTTGACGGAATCGAACGACAGTCCGCATCATAGATTTACATTTTTCCTTTTCTCTGCTCCGTGTTTTACGGTAGAATAATCCACTCTCCATTGGCGGGAACATGGAGCTGCGTCAGTTTCTTCCGGGCGGCAAAGGCTCTAACATCATCGCTGGAGAGCAGGGCGTGGTTTACGCTGTCCAGATGGGTAGCAATGATGGTGGCGTTCGGTGCTTTTTTGCAGATTATTTCTACGTCATTCAAATTCATAATCAAGCGGCCCATGGGCATGGTCGCCTCACAGCAGTTGAGGACGATCACATCCGGGTGGTAGGTATCAATGGTCTGCGCCATGCCGTCAAAATATACAGTGTCCCCGGCAAGGTACAGCGTTTTGTCCTCGCCCTGCAACACATAGCCACTGGATTCACCAAGATACGCCACAGTTTCCAGGTTGTCCCCATGTCGGGCGGGCACCTTCGTGATGGTGATTCCTCCCATGTGTAATTCCGGCCCCTCAAAGGCGGTGACGCAGGAAAAGCCCATGCCTGTCACAAGTTCCTTGTCCTCCTCATTTTGCACCATCACCGGGATGTCTTGAGGCAGATAGTCCGCAGTAAAGTGATCGGGATGGATGTGGGTCACGAGACAGAAGTCCACACCGTTGAGGATCTTATTCGGCGGCAGGGGCAGGTCGTTCAAGGGATTTTTCATGCCGATCATTTTTCCTCGCACCAGCGTAAAGGAAGGCCCTGTGCCCCTGTCCTGAAGCCATGGGTCCAGCAGGATGGTAATAGAACTATACTGGATTTTTAAGGTTGCATTTCGGATTTGTTGAATTTTCATATTGTTTTCCTTCCATCAGGTATCTTTTCTTCACAGAAACGGCCATGCCACACGCCAGCACTGCGCATAAGATGCGCGCAAATACGGTACACCACCAGATCATGATCTGCCCACCAAAAAGCGGAGGCAGAATTAGCATAAACACCAACATCAGCACAGGTTCGATAAAAATCAACAGATAGGAGAGTACTACCCGTTGGGACGCATAAAAGCCGGATGTGGTGATGCGTGAAATGGCGACAAAGGGCACCGAGACCAGAAAAATCGGAAGGATGGCAGAAACCTCCTGATTGACTTCCACCGAAGTACCAAACAGAATGCCGATCTGGCTTCTGCTCACATACAGGATGAGGCAGCTTGCGAAAGCCAACAGCAGAGAAAAGCCATAGGCAAGCCCTTGGGTAGACCGCAGTTGCCTATGATTGTCCTCCCCATAGAACCGGCTGATCAGCGGCTGGCTCCCATCACCGATGCCCTGTAAAATCAGCGAGATAATGGAAATCATGTAGGCGATACACGCATAGACCGCAATGGCGCTTTTCCACCACCATACAAAGGGAAACAAAATTGTTCCTCGGCGCTGACAATGAAGAAACAGCCGAATTAACCGTACCTATGTATGACTTTGGCGATTGGGCTTCAAGGATGAAAGCCTATCGCAAGAAAAACCATATCACACAGCAGGAGCTTGCACAGCTTATGGGCGTAAAGCATTTTACACTTCGTAGCTGGGAACAAAAACAAGCAAAGCCACCTTACAATGTATGGCGGCTTCACAAACACTTATTTGATGATTCCATCAAGCTCACGTGATTTTAGGTTATCCAGTATTTTATCAATAACGGCTATCTTTTCATCCGTAGTTAGATTAGAACTGTTTAGCCTGCGTTCCACCACCTCTAAATGAAACTCGTTGATTTTATCGGAAAGGGCGTGAAAATCCATATTTTCTGGAACATGGATAATAACATTCTGAACACAATTTCTTTTCATTCACGCCCTCCTTTCGATAAATACCAGACACTTTATGTTATGAAAATGTCTGTATGTCCTATTCCATCTTATGAAGCTGTACGATTCTGGTGCAGCTTCATTTTATGTCATAAGCAAATCGAACAGCTCTGGCATAGCTCACGGGAATCCCACCCCTGCATGGTTCTCATGCAGCCGTACCCTTTGCCTGCGACGGTTCATTTACGCTCGGACTGTGGCTGTACGGGAGTATCATTATCACGATAGGGAGGTCATGGCGGCAGCTCTGCCAAAAGCTGCATACGGAACGCTGACTTGAATCGCTCGCTAATTCATCCCTCCTTTCGGGGTCATGGCGTGTCAGCCCGTCGGCTCTTTCCCTATCGAAACGTATTCGATTGCTTTATTCAATTTTCAAGGAACAACGGCTTGTCAGCCTGTCAAAGCATACTGACGGAAATATGCTTTGATAGAGTGGCAAACTTCCCTGTTCGGGAAGCGTGAAGCATATCAACACGCTTCCACGAAAGGGAAAATGTTTTATTCTTCTCCGATTTCAAAGGATAAAATCTTCGCAATCAGTCTGGTTTCCATCCTGCGGCGTAAGGTTTCATCAACGACCATGTGCTGATTCCCGTATTCGTCTTTCATGGGGCGGAGGGAGCGTTTTGCGATAAAGCCGCTGTAATGCTTTACAATCTGGTTGATAGCTTCTGTATCGCCGTCCGTCGCCGCCACAATGACAGGAAAAGGAATCATGGGATATGTAGTCTTCATTCTTCGTTTTCCTCCATAAATTCTTTGATAAAGGCAAGTCCGCTGGTTCTGTGACGGTAAACCGTGGAACGGTTCAGTTTTAGCAGGTCTGCAATTTCTGTGTCGTTCATATCCATAAAATAATACAGCAGGATAATTTCACGCTTCTTGTCCGTCAGATTCCGTAATGCTTCGCTTAATAAATCGCTTTCTACTCCGACTGTGGAATCATTCAGCGTGAAGATATGAAAATCAGATGGGTAACTGTCCACAGTTGCGAACTGACTGACGAGGTAATCGCCCATATCGGAAAACAGCGTTTCCCGTTTAGACTGTCTGGACAGGGCTTTCATATAGTCCTTGCGCTCATCGTCCATAGCACGCTTGCAGATATAATCAAACTGATTCTCAATAGTTGTCTGAAAAGAAGATGGCTTCATAGTATCTCACCCCCTTTCTTGCCATGAAAGGGAGTGAATCGAACTCCTTTGCCCCCTTTCGCACTAAGTCCCGACACGAAAGGGCTGCCAGTTGCATTACTGGCAAAAAAACTTTAAGAAAAGTTTTCGGCAACCAAAAAAGCACACAAACAGACTTTACAATCTGCTTATGTGCTTCATTAGTACCTGCTATGTATTGTGAAAAACCATATAGGTGGGCATTTTTATCTAATGTAGGAGAATGGCTTTTTTTAATGACATACCACTTGTAGAATTATGTCGAACGATTGTGTCGTGCATGGCGGCTACCTCCTTACGAGCCGCCGAGCTTTCATAGCTGACTTCAACACATCCTCCGTGGATTTCATTTAACAAACAAAAAAACGGCGGCTTTCTTCAAACCGTCGTCTGGATATAAAACTGATTTTGACACAAGAAAATCATGCTGCCAGATAACGGTTTTTTTTATTTGCCGTCTAGCAGTATACTTTTTTGTATAAATCGCATAATAGGAACTGAAAAACCTTATAATACGTTTTTCTATACCTGTCACTTATTGAACAGGAACAGTAAAATGTAAATAGGTGGTTTATTATGCGTAAAAAAGAAGATAAATACGATTTTAAAGCGTTTGGGCTTGCGATAAAAGAAGCCCGTAAAAAGCGAGGTTTAACCCGTGAACAGGTGGGCGCAATGATTGAGATTGACCCACGCTATTTAACCAATATTGAGAACAAGGGGCAGCACCCCAGTTTACAGGTGCTTTATGACCTTGTATCTTTATTGAACGTGTCCGTTGACGAGTTTTTCTTACCTGCCGCTGATCTGGTAAAGAGCACCAGACGCAGGCAGGTAGAAAAACAGATGGAAAATTTTACGGATAAAGAATTAATGCTTATGGAAGCTCTAGCAAATGGTATAAGTAAAGCGAAAGAAGCAGAGGAATAGTCAAATGTTCCCTGCTTCTCTTATTTTGCTTCTTAATTGCAAAATTGCTTTATACTGATAAATGAAGTATTTGATATATTTTGCAATTCAATGATTTTCGTGGTTCTCTCTCATAAAAGCGATACTCTACATATTTCCATTTATCAGGATTATATATTAGCACTTTACCTAAACACCTTTCAGAAGTTTTCAAGAAGCTTAATGGTGACATTTGATTTGATGGTAAAATATCATTTTCAATTTCCATAGCATATTGAGAATTATTAAATTCCTTACCCAAATCACATAAAAGCGGAATACCAATATTTATTCTCTGCCAGCCAAATGATTGTAAAATATTGTTATAGAAGCCCTCAAAAATAAATTTATTCATCCCTCCACTGTCATTCCATAGGTATAACGGTGAATATTCGTTATGGCTTTCAGATGTACCATCTTTTTCCTTAATTAGATATGCTTTAAACATTAAATCTTGAAAGCCGTCTGTCTTATGACCATTATTTTTTACACGTTGCCTTATGTTATCCATATCATAGTCATCCGGTAAAAAAATTTTATATTGCATTGCAATCATATTTATTCCTCCTCACTTCACTTCACATAACACCCTGTAAGTAGCTTTCTACTTACACTTTTATTATACATTTGCTCCTGCATGATGTATAATAGTTGTTAATGATGGTTGTTATCATTTTAAGTGATGGAGGATATGCTATGGAAAGTTTAGAATTAAGAATTTTCAGAGAAGTTGCACGTACTAAAAATATATCAAGAGCTGCCGAAAATATGGGTTATGTGCAATCCAACATCACAGCTCACATTAAAAAATTAGAAACTGAATTAAACACAACTTTGTTAATACGGCATAATAAGGGTGTAACGCTGACCGAAGACGGAGAAAAATTATTGCAATACGCCGAACAGATTATATCATTACTGGATAAGACTTTATATACATTCCATAGAGATATTAGACAATTAAAAATTGGAGCAACACAAACAATAGCCGGATATTTACTTCCTCAATGTTTGATTGAATACCAAAAAAAATTTCCTAATATCAATCTATCGATAACTACTTCTAATCAGCAAGAAATGGATAAACAGCTAGGGCAAAAATTATTAGATTGTGTTATCACGAATGACCCTCATGTATTCACTAATGCACAATGTATTTTTAAAATCAGAGAATATCTTTCTATTATAACACCTAAATTTTGTGAATCTATTTCCCAAATATGGCAGTTGCCAATAGTTGTTAACAACTTAAAGACTTGTCCGTATCGCAAAATATTAACGGATTTATTCTTACGTGAATCTGTATCATTCAAGATAATAGAACTTGATACAGTAGAATCTATTATTAACACGGTTGCTGCCGGCGGGGGAATTTCATTACTTCCCAAGAATATATTACGAAATAAATTCACTGTAAATGAGTTTGATATTCCAGAGGTTGAGCCTACCTCAATCAATGTATGGATTCATAAAGATTCTGTCCCGTCAGATTTTATAACATTTAAAGAAATTATAGAAAGTCTAACTTGTTATCAATAAAGAATAAGGCAGTAATCTGTTAGCGACTATCTGCCTTATTCTTTCCTTATTTAATCTATAATCTTCCAGTTATTCCCGTTCTTTTCCAGCACCAAGTCAAACTGTGATACCTGCGTTGCTTTTGTCTGCTGGTCGAGGTACTTCACAGCCACGGAAACTGTCACTTGACTGTCGCTGCGGTTGTAGATAGGGTTTACCAGTTCCGAGAATACATAATCTTTCCCAATAGGCTTTAACACGCCCTCATTCACATAATATGACAGCTCTTTAGCGGTTGCGGTTGGGTAAAGTTTAAAGAATGTCGTCAGAAATTCGTTGATTTCATCCGTCGTCACAGCGTCCATCGTTCCGTCGCTTTCCTTTGCCTTTGGCGTGTAGCCGGATTTCACGGGTATGCTGGTGATGGTTGGATTCTTTGTGAGAACCATATTTCCAGAGCCATCCACATAGACCGTGACTTCATAAGCGGAGCGTACCGTCTTCGTGCTTCCGTTCTCCGTGATTAACTGTTCCACAGTGAAGATCACGGAGAACTGGTTTTCATCCGCCTGCGTGACAGACCATATCTGTACCCCATTGACCGCCGAGGACACGGGAATATCCTTGCGGATGGTATCGGTATTTAATGCCTGCAATTCTCCCGTCAGATAATTCTTGATGGCGTTCTCCCTGTTGTCAATGGAAGCCGCTGTCTGTTCCCACGAATAGTAGACCTTTGCAAAGTTCGTCACAAAGTTCTCTATCTTGTGGGTATCAATGATTTTTTCCTCAATGACCTTTGTTTCATGGATGGTATGAACGTCAATCGCCGTGAAATTCTTATACACTGCAAAGCAGAAGCTGACCGCCAGCAGTACCCACAGGGCAATTACAATCCGCTTGTGGGTATTCGCCTTATAGATACGGGGCTTCTTTTCTTTTGGCTGTTTCTGGTTTTCTTTTTTTCTTATTTGAATCATAGTTTTCATCCTTTCTATTTTGGGATTCTTCCTGCACTGGCTAAATGCTGCTGCCAGTAGGAGCTTGTCAAATCGGCATAGCCGATAGGGTCGCCTGCATGAAACATACGGTTATTTCCTTGATATATCCCAACGTGCGTAATATAAGTGCCTGCGTTATAGGTAGAGTGGAAAAAGACCAAATCCCCAGCCTTTGCTTCGGACAAGGGGATATGCTGTGTCACGTTGTACTGTTCCTGTGCCGTCCGTGGCATGGAGATTCCAGCCTTGCCGAAACACCACTGGACAAGACCGGAACAGTCAAAGGAGGTAGTAGGGGAAGCTCCGCCGAACACGTACCGCCAGCCCTCATATTTTAAGGCTTCATCCATGATAGCCTGTACCGTTTCGTCGTCAAACTGTGCTACTGTTAGATATTGTGACACCACCAGCACGTAGAACATATTTCCGTAGTTATACCGCCATCCGCCGTTTTTCTCCACAGCGATAGGGTTTGTGTAAGTCACTTTTGTTCCGCCGGATTTATCCCTTGCGAAACTTTCCGCCAGTTCAAAGGTGTATTTCTTCCCACGGTTCGACACATAGTCAAGAAAGCCGCCGCCATAGTTATAGGACTGAATGACGGCGTTTAGGTCACAGCCCTTTGCTTCGGCGGAAGCCACCAGTTCCGAGAAATACTTGCAGCCCTGCTTGATAGAATCCTCTGTGCTTAGTGAGTTTGGCGGCAATCCCAGCGATTCCGAGGACTGCATAACATCTTCCAGCGTGCCGCCGGATTCCACCTGTATAATTGCAAGCAGAACATTGATGTATTCCTCAATCCCGTATTCTCTTGCGTACTTTTCCAGCAGGGGCTTATGTGCCAGTACCTCCGCTGACACATTCATGCCGCCATACTGGATATGAGAACCGCCGCCGTCTTCTTCGTCCGAGAACAAGACGACCACAAACAGGAGCAGGGAGAAAATCAGCACGAACATCCCAGAGCTTGCAATGATGATATGCTTCAGCTTCATTTTTTCTCCCCTTTCTTAACTTCGGCGGCAGTTCTGGACTTCTCCTTTCTGGTTGATTCACGCTTAATGGTGGAGCTGCGTTCCTTAATGGAATGTCGCTGCGGCTCTTGCTCTACTGTGGCAGGGGCAGCCGCCTTTGGTAGCGGTCTTTCTGAATGGGAAGCCGTCTGCACAATCTGCCGTTCTGCCCTCTCTGGCGGCATATCCGCTTTGATGGTATGCTGTTCTGTGACGGCTGGCTGCGAATTGCTTTTGACTATCTGCCGTTCTGCCCGTACTGGCGGTGTTTCCGCTTTGACCGCTTGTTTTTCCTCCACGGCTGGCATATCCGCTTTTTCTTTCACGGATGATACCACAGGTCTTTCCGTCGGCTTGCCAGCACTTCCAGCCTGTACCGCTGGTCTGGCCGTCTGTGTCTGGCTGCGCCCCATAGGCTCACGTGATTCTGTCTGGGGTGTGGTGGTGGCAGGTCGTTCATGCACAGGGGAAGCGGTTTTCTGCGGTTCTGCGGCAGAAGTTTTTTTGCTTTTTGTCTGCTCCATTTCTGCCCGACGCTCCGCAATGGTCTTCCTGCGCTGTTCCTCTTTTTCCTTGCGCCCCTCCGCTCTGGCGGTTCTGGTCTGTGTCATACTGGATGTAAAGTCACGCACGCCCTCCGACACCTGCGTTTTCCCGTGGTAAAGAGCGTATTTTGCATTGACGGGCAAATCCTTTGCCTGTTCTTTCAGCCCTGCGGCGGTGTCTATAATCTTGCCTTTGGTGTCCATGACCGCACCTGCCGCCTGTCCAGCCCGTTTGCCAAAAGAAGCCTTTTCTTCTGCGCCGCCCTGTCCGTCTGGTCGGGTATGGTCTGCCTGTGTGGTTCTGGAAGCTCCCGAGCCGGAAGCCGTACCCGATTGTTTAGAAGCCTTAGAAACGGCTGCACCAGCCCCAAGAGCCGCTACGGAACGCCCCAGCTTATGCTGTAATCGGTGCATATGGGCGTGCATGAGCATACGGGGTCTTCGCATAATACGGCTTCCCACGCTTTGGGAATCGCCACTCTGTAAGGAGAACATACTCATTAAATCCCCCAGCTTAAAGTAGATTCCGGCAAAGGTCACAATCTGCAAGAACGCAATAAGGAAGAACGGATAACCAGCGGACAGTGTATAGAGCATAGTAGAAATGCTGAACGCTATTGTAATAATGAGCGTAATTCCTGCCCTCGTCAGAATGGTATTAAACAGCTTTGTGATGGCACGTTTTGACATTCCGTCAAAGGTGGGAACCATGCTTAAAATGAAGCTCACAGGCAGGAACATAGCGTAAATGATGAATAACACCTGCGAGAAAATCATGATACCTGTCAGCAGAAACACGAACACGGAAATACCAATATTGAAAATAAAGAGGAAGAACACCATTCCCAAGCGGTTAATGGTTTTCGTGACAGTAAGGTTTGTGTTCTCTAAGTCCTCGATTTCCTCCACGACGATTTCTTCCCTGTCTTCTCCATTGTTGGTGTCGGGGCTGGTGGATAGTAAACTCTCCACCCGATCCGCACCAACACTCTCTATATCCGAGTTGCCGTATTGAAGCAGAAGCCACGGTTGCTGTACTTGTATGGAGAAAAGACTATCCCTTATCAAATCCACGCTGTCCTTGCCCTGGCTTTCCGAGTTCGGCATGACAATCTTCGTGCCAAGTGACAGGCTGGCGTTACTGATGTCTGCGGAAAAGTCATTGATTTTCCCGATATAGTCGGGAGCGTAAGCGATAAAGGACGCTGACAGCACGAATACCACCACGAAATTTACAACAGCGTGGATTGCCTTTGTGGTTTCACGCTTGATAAGCCCCGTGTAGGCGACGTAAATTCCCACGACAAGAATCAGAATCAGCAGGAATCCGATATAAAATCCCTCCGAGGACAGCCCGTTTGGGGTAACGCCTGCAAGGGTCTGCATATTCTTTCCGATAGAATCCGCCGTTGCCGATATGAAGTCCAGTGAATAGGCTTCCTGTATCAGATAGCCCGTGGCATTGGAAAGATAAAGGCTGATAGTCCAGATAAAATTCGTGATGGCGTAAAGCCCATACATGACCTGCTTTCCGATACCGTCCAGCCAGTTCCACGGCAGCCAATCCCAGCCCGTGTCCACATAAAAATCAAGCTGGTAGTTGTCCAGTGGGTACTTGCTGTATTCGTTGGCGGCATTGACGGTATCATCCACTAGCCCTGCGGCATGGGCGACCGTTCCCAGCGTCGCTAACAGAAAAATGGTAATCACGAATACCAGAAGTACCGTAACTGCCACTTTTCCAAGCCGCTGTATATTCCATTTTCTTTTCCGTTCCGGCTTGTCTCCTGCCGCCGGATTCCGGTGTAACCGCTTCTTTATTGTCATTCCTCCACCTCTTTTCTGACGGGCGGTCTGGTATCAAAGGCGTGCAGCAAATCTTCAAATATCGGATGGAACTGTATCACGCCTACACGCCCATATAGGTCACTGATAAGGCACTGTCCATTTTCAAGGTCACGCAAACGCTTCTGGTTGTTCTCGTCCTCTGCGTCCACGCCGAAAAAGGAGAGCGTCTTTTTTATCTCGTTCATATCTGTGGAACGGAACGCAAATTTTAAGCCGAGATTGTTTTTCAGCTTTTCATCCAGCAAATCATCCGTGTTCTGCGTGACAAAGTAAACGCCTGCGTTCATTGCTCGCCCAGCCCTCACTAACTTCATGGACAGGGTTTTTCCCTGCGCCACCTGTAAGAAGCTCCATGCTTCGTCAAGGTCTACAATCTTAAAAATGCTGCGGTCTGTATGGATGAAATCAAGGGCAAAGGTGCTGATAACGATTAGCATAGCCACGGACAAAAGCTCCATTGTGGTATATTCCTCAAAGCTGGTTTCCTTATCTGGCAGCACCAAATCCGCTACTTGTATGATGTTCAACTGCTTTTCAAGGCTGATGGACTGCTCCACATCCCCGTGTGAGAAAAGCAGGTGTGCAAAATCGTAATCCGTGAAAGATTCGATATGGTCGGCAATGCTTACGCTGATGGGCGTTCCCTCCACACGCAATTCCTCAATGACTTTCAGTAAGCCCCGTTCCTCACTGTTGGTTACGGCACGAATGGCTTTTCTAAGGACAGGGAACTTTTCGCCGTCACGGGAGGAAATGCCTGTAAGGAATGTGAGAATGTCGATTGCCAGAGATTCCGAATCTTTCGGATTCTCCATAATCACATAAGGGTCAAGCAGCCCCTTGTTCTTCTCGTCCGAAGTAAGATTGACAATGTTAATCTCGTCGGCAATCTCCGGCAGCGTTTCTTTCCAGTTCCCACGTTCCGCCTTTGGGTCTACAATGACCGCCTGTGCGCCGAACAGGACGGAGTAATAGACAATCATGTTGTTGGAGAATGATTTTCCGCCGCCCAATGAGCCGACGAAAGCGGCAGCAAGGGCGTTTGTCACAGAACCTTTTACCCCTTGACTGGCGAGGGCAGGTTTCAGATACACATTTCTTCCCGTGTCAAGGCTGTACCCCACATAGATTCCCTCATTCTCCCCCAACATCTGCGTAGCCCCGAATCCCAATCCGGCGAGGAAGTCGCTTGTCACATACTGGATGTAATCATTCATATACCGCTTGCTGGCAGGCAGAAATTCCCCATGCAAGCCCAGCATATCCCCAAACGGACGCACCAGCTTTACGCTTAAATCGTCGTAGAAATCCTTGACTTCATTACAGCGGCGTTTCAGCTCGTCAAGGTCGGGAGCTGTGACACGCACCACGTAGGACAACTTATACATGGATTCCTTGCTCTGGTCTAAGGTAGTTTCCAGCTCGTTCACACTGTCCAGTGCTTCCGCCACGTTGGAGCTGGTTTCATTGTCGCTCTGCCATGCGTGGTTATCCAAATCTTTCAGCTCTTTCTTCTTGTTGCGGACAGTGGACAAGGCTTTCCGGTTCGCCACGATTTCCACATTCATACTGGTATCAATGGGAAAGGTGAACTGCTGTTGCTGATAGTAAAAGATTTCAGAAGACGGGAAGTCAAGTTCGCCCACAATGGAATTGATGGTGAAGTAAGCGACATATGCCGTGGAATCCTCCTGCTCGATTTTCAAATACCGCTGCTTTTCTTCAATCAGACAGCGTGTCGGCTTAATAAGGTCGTAATATTTTACCAGCGTTTCCTTATCCAGTTTTTTCTTCGGCAGATAGTATTCGTAGTCCTCGTATGCCGTTCCTGTCTGCCCGTAAAGGTGTTCAATAAGATAACCGAAATCGTCCTTGTCCAGACGGCGGATTTTAAAACGGCGTGAAATTTTATTTTCCAGCAGTTTTTCCATCTTAGAAAAACGCCAGATTTCATCATTGCTCATAGAAACAAAATCTCCCATGAGCTTATGGTTCACATCATGGATGAAATCAGAAAAGGCGTTTGCCGCTTCTTTACCCACGCTTTTAATCGTGACTTCCTGCTCATTCAGAATCAGCTTGAAGCCGATAAAAAAGCGGTAGTCTACTTGATTTTCCCCAATCATGGAAATAAGGGCTTCGGTCTGTGCGTCGATTTTCTCATAGGCAATTTCTTTCAGCCTGCCGGACACTTCCTTTTTAGAGCGTTCCTGCGCCGCCCTTATGCTGGATTCTGTGCTAATCTGCAAGGCGTGGATTCTTCCGTCACGGTTCTGTGCGATTAGCTGCCGGAATGAATCGTGGACTTGATATTTCTGTTCTGGACTAAGGAACGAATAATTGTAGGGAAGCAGCTCATAGTAGGCGAAACATTCCCCGTCGTTGTTCCACACCAGATTGTTTTCAATATACTTAATCGGATATGCCATAAATTTCACTCCTAACTGCCGTGATGGATTCTGCCGGATGGTCTTTCCCCAGCTTCACGGTCTTTCCTGCATAGGTCAGTTTCGGGCGCACCAGATAGGCGATAACGGATTTCAGAAAGCCGTAAGGTTTCTTCCCATCAAAGGTTTTCTGGCACATGAACCATGTAAGCGCAAGGGGAATCCCAAAGTATTTAAGGAAAGCCCCGTCTATCATGGACAGCGGCGGCACATTTCCAAGCAGCATGACGGCAAACAGCGATACCACGAACCACGTCATTTGCGTAAACGTGATAGGGAACGGCAGCTTAAAGTCATTGATGGAATATAGCACCTTTTCCACCGACCAGATACTTGTGTAGCTTCGTATTTTCTTCATGTAATCAGTCCTTTCATTATTTTTTGTCCTGTTTTTAAGGACATCAAGGTATACCCTTGTGGTGTTTCTAAAAGAGTGTGGGGCAGCATGGAAGCCGCCCCGAAAAATAAAGAATCTGTCAGAACATCCCCTGTCGGGTTGTGATCTGCCAGATTCTTAGCGAGTGATTTCAAATACGCCGTGGTTCGTGACAACAAAACTGCCGCTGATTTCAAGGTCACGCCCGTAGGCTTCATAGTCAATGTAGTTTTGCAGGCTTGCCGGCACTTCGCCCAAAGCACCTGTTTCTTCAATGAAATAGCGTGCCACATCCGCCATGTCCTCACAGTCGGGATAATGGATAATATCGTCTTCATGCTCGCACAATTCTTCGATACCGCCGAAATAGGATTGCAGTTCGTGAAGCTCTGCCTGTATGTCCTCCGGTAAATCCTCCACCATTTCACATAAGCGGTTTACTTCCTCAATGGGCGTGTACTCGTCGATTTCAAAGGGCAGTTCGTAGTCATGGATGGCGTATTCTTCGTATTCGTCATTCAAACCGATACGCTCTTTCACTTCGTCAAAATCAATGGGCGGCGTGAACCATGCCCCAACCAATTCTCCCTCGTTGTATTTGCCTAAGTTGGCAATATAGATTCTCATTTCTTCGATAGTGCGTCACATCCTTTCTGAAATTCTTTGTGTACCATTCCGTCACCCCCTTTTCATTCCCCCTATGCCCATCTCCCATAGGGGGAAAGGAGTGTTTGCGTGACCGCAAACAAATCGATTTAAGCTCCGATAATCTTGTTGAACAGCTCTAACAGAATGTCTTTCACACCAGCGGCGTTGAAGACCAGACCAACGGCAATCAGCGAGATAATCAGAAAGCCAATCAGCTTGCTAAATTCACGTTTGAATCCGAGGTAAAGCCCAATCACGACGATTGCCAGCAGTACCAGAGATTGTGCGTTTGATAAAAACCAGTTGTATAAGTTCTGTCCGAAATTCATAAAATCGCTCCTTTCTTTGCTTGAATGTCAATAGGGAATAAAAAGCAGTTAGATAACCACCTCCTTTGCAGTGGCGGCTTGCTGTTTTAAAATCTTTTTGTGCCGTTCCGTCAGCTTCGCACTGGCGATAATATCCTTTACGACCTGCGTATGGTTGATTTCATCCAGCTTCATAGCCACTTTCAAGGTGGGGGCTACTTGATGGGAAAGCCAGTTCAAGGTACGCTGGAATGAATATGGTTCCGGCTTCGTTGTCAGCTTCATGCTTTCTCGATTTTCCCCGATAAACCACGCCCATTCCTCACTTGTCCGCCATTCAGAACGGGGCTTCGTATTGTCCTTATCCACGAACCGCACATAGCGGTTGATAATCTTAAAAGCGGTTCGTTCTGGATTGTCATACGCCAGCAGGTCACGGAGGGCATAGTAAGCACGCTCATTTTTCAGCCGGATTTCAAAGCGGTTCTTGACTTCGGCTTCCTCTATGGGAATGTCATTTTTCTTGTACTGCTCAAAATCCTTTTCATAAATGCAGAAGTACACTTCACTCTGTAAAGAGCCGATATACAGCGTGTTTCCCATGCACTCCTTTTCATCCCTCCGCACCAGCTCGCCGCTGCGGTAGCTCTTAAAGCTGCGGAACACGGAAACACATTCCTCATTCCGGCATTTCTCCGTCAGACGGGGGATGTTTAGAATCCCTGTCTTGTCGTTGATGGCAAGGTCAAGCCGTTTCATCACGCCGCCCTCCACCAGACAGTCCATGAAAAACTCATACCAGCTTCGTTCCTGTGCCAGCAGGTAGCTTTCAAACTGGCGGCAGCCACGCCCTTTCAGTTCCAGCAGCACGCCTTTTTCTTCTTCGGGCGATACCAGCACGAATATGTCGCCCAGGCAGTAATGTTCAGCGTAAGAATAAAAGCCGTAGTCTTCATGGAGCATATAGGACAGCTTCAACCTCAAAATATCCTCAACCACGTGCTTCACATCCAGAGTAGGGAAGCGAATCCGCACATAGTCAAATAGCATTTCAAGGGGAGCGTCTGGATTGAACCGTTCCAGTGCTTCCATGATAGCCGCTTTCCGTTCGGCAGATGGAAGTACCTTGCCCGTTTCAATGTCGCTTAGATACTGGCGTGTCATGCCAGCAGCTACCGCAAGTCTGTTCTGCGAGATTCCATAGCCGGAGCGTTTTTCCTTTAATTCCTGTACCCAAGTATCGTGATTCAGTGAATATCCCTCCAATCAAAAAGGCGTATGTCAACTTTCGGTACTTCGCTGACACACGCCGGATTTTAAGGAATCCCATGTAACCAGCAGGATTCCGCTTTATTTTCAGACTGTTTCCAGTCGATTTGTACCCCCCTGTTAGATACGGGGGGTTAGGTGCTGGCGTGCCTTGCGGCACACCAGCCAGCAGGTCAGTCCACCCCTGCGGCTTCCGCTCCGCACGCCGCCTGTGTGTCCTGCCTGCTGTTTGCAAGTAGTTTGATTTCCTTTAGGAAGTCGTGTCCTTTTGGCACAAGGGGCGTGTAAAATTCCGATATGACGCTTGTTCCCACATCCACATAGCCACGCCCTTTTATCTGCTTCAAGAAAAAGTCCTTGTCGGTTTCCCCGAACATCATCCCATAGCCCATTTCAGACATACGCCCAAGAGCCACACGGAAATTGAACTGGTCACGGATTCCGTCGCCCAGATATTTTGCGTCCGGACGCTGGCAGGCAAGAATCAGAAAGAATCCGGCCTGCCGCCCCAGCATGACAATCTGTTTCAGCTTATTAAGGACGGCGGCGTTCTCCTTTGTTCCCAGCATTTCCATGAACGCCACATATTCATCAAAAATAAGGAAGTTCGCTGGCAATCCCAAGTAGGCGTAGTTTTCTCCTGTCTTGTAGCCCTCCATCTGCTTCATATCCTCGCTGCGTTTCATCATTTCATCATAGAAACGGTCAAGGCAGGCGGTCATATCATCCTTTTTATAATAGACGTTTGGCATGACGGCTTCCAAGTCGGCAAGGTCGGCGTTCTTCGGGTCTAAGACGTAGAGAACAGCATTTGTGCGGAGCAGGGCTTCTATGAGCGTCAGAATGAAATACGTCTTACCGCCGCCCGTTCCTCCGGCAATCAGCATATGGGGCAGCTTGTCATACTCCCACCAGATATTTTTCATCAGCCGGAGCCTGCCGCCCTTTGCCTGCACATCCTCTATGGAAATGCGGTTTGCGATAGTGTCATAGAGCAGGGTATATTCCACGTAGGAATCCTTTAATTCCTTGTCGGTCAGCTCACAGTACAGACCGCTTTCCAGTTTCTTTTCCAAGTGCAAAAGCTGGTCTTGATATTTTCCCAGCGTGATTTCCACCCGAATGTGAATCAGCCCATTTTTTAGCTGGTAGTAGATTTTGGGAAAATAGCTGATTTTCTCCTTTGAACGGCTGGAGGACAGGTCTTTGAAGAAACCGTCTGACTGCACCTGTTCCGCTTCATACCATTTATTTTCCAGAACCATCTTCGCCAGCTTTTGGCGGTGATAGAGCTGTTTCACATAGTCACGGCAGTAGTGCCGGAAGACCAGAGCCGCCGCCAGACAGATAAGCCCTGCTACACCCATACTGATAAGCAGGTAGGGAATGCGGATGGATTCTCCAAGCTGCCTTAAAGTAACATCCTGCCAGTCTGTCTGCATGATTGATCTGCCATGAAACAGCAGGACAATCAGCAGAAAGACTGGCAGCAGGGCGATGGTGGCAGTATGGAAAACTAAGTCTTTGTCCGTGGCACGAATCCGCTTGCCACGTGGGAGATACTGTTTCATGCTTGATTCACTCCTTTTCTAAAAATTTAATAAAAACCCGTGTAGAGCAGCGAATAGGTTTTTTCGCTGTCTTCTGTACGGGCTGTAAACAGAAATGTATAGCCGGAAATGTCGTTGCACAGGCAATCCGGCATAAATACATTCAGATTTTCCGGTGGTCTGTAATCTTCTAAGGCTTCGTTCAATAGCTGTTCCGCCATCCAGCGGTATTCCGGCAGGGCAAGAAGCCGGAAGTCGTCTTCGTACTCGTCATATCCTGTGATACCATCCATAGGCTTCCTATTTTACAGCCGGATTGTCCTTCTTCGGCGGCTGCGGGTTTCCGGCAGGGGCAGCACCTTTCTTCAAGGCAATATCATCCGCCTTGATATACCAGTCCACCTCTGCCCCTTGAAACGTGGCGGTTGCGACGGTATCGGCTACGGGATTGATGATTTCCACTTCTGCGTTATATTCAAACTCTTTCAGCGGCACGCTGGCAGGGATGGACACTTGAATCATCCGCCCCTGTCCTCTGGACTTCAAATCGTAAGTGCGTTCCTTGATTTCATCCGATACCGTACCATCCTCATTCTGAATCCGTACCTCACGGCGGAGGGCGGAGAATTTCAACGCCCCGAATGTTGCTTCCTTGTCAATGACGATTCCATTTGCTAATCTCATAAATAGATACCTCTCTTTCCTTATGCTTTTACCATGTCGTCTGCATGGAGGATGTAGTTTGTAAAGCCACGGGTGCCGATTTTGTAGCCCTCTGCGGTAATACGGGGATTTACCAGCTTTACCCGTTCTTCAAAGTCAAAGTGCTTTTCTCCTGCTTCGGCTGGCAGAATCACAACAATATCATCCGCCCTCTGTACGTCAGAGTACAGATTGAAGCTGCGTGTGAGTACGGTCATGCGCCCATTGATTCTGCGCTGTTCTGTCTTATCTTCTCCGGCAAACTCCAAGCTGCCGAATGTCTTTTCCATGTTCGGGATAACAAATTTAAGTTCCATATGTTTTTACCTTTCCTTTCTGATGATTGATGGTTAATGGGTTTTGATAGTTCTTCATTCAGCTTCGTGGAGAATACCTGTCTGCCTGTGATTTATCAAGGGCTGGCGTTGTGCTTCGCACCCTTGACAAATCCCATTCTGACAGGTAAAGGGTAGTCAAGCCGAATAAGGAGGATTTCTGCCAGCCCGTGACTGGCACAATCTCCACATGATGTTATGCGGAGGGGAACGCTCCTGCGGTTCTTGCCGTGGCATGGGTATCACATCCTTTCTGAATTTTGGGTAAGAAAAAAGACGCTCATTGATGAACGTCTTGACAAAAGTGTTACACTGTGATACACTATATATAAGGAGGTGGATAGTTTGGCTGTTTCTGAAAATAACGTGAGAGTACCTATAACAATTCCAAAGGAATTAAAGCAGCAGTTAGATAATCTGGCAAAAGAGGACAAGCGTACCTTTTCCAACTTATGCGCTAAGATTTTATCTGACTATGTGCAGCAGAAAAAGGATGGTGAGTAACCTTTGAGAATCTATATATACAGCCGTAAATCGGTATATACGGGTAAAGGGGAAAGCGTTGAAAACCAGATTGAAATGTGCAGGGAGTATATTTCAACCAAAATCCCCGAATCGGATAATGCGGAAATCGTCGTTTATGAAGACGAGGGCTTTTCCGCAAAGAACACGGACAGACCACAATTCCAGCAAATGCTCCGTGATATAAAACTGAATAAACCGGAATACGTTGTCTGCTATCGTCTTGACCGTATCAGCCGTAATGTCAGTGACTTTTCTTCTCTGATTGAAGACTTGAACAGCTACAATATTTCATTTATCTGTATCAAAGAAGAATTTGACACCTCAAAGCCTATGGGAAAAGCCATGATGTACATAGCTTCGGTTTTCGCCCAACTGGAAAGAGAAACGATTGCAGAGCGTGTCCGTGACAATATGCTAATGCTGGCAAGGACTGGACGCTGGCTGGGCGGCACTACCCCAACAGGATTTACCTCTGAAAAGATACAGGAAATCATCATTGACGGTAAAATCAAGACTTCCTGCAAGCTAAAGGACAATCCAGATGAATTGAAAGCCATTGACTGTATTCTGGAAAAATTCTTAGAGCTTCGGAGCATATCCGGCGTTAGCAAATACTTAATCAAGCAGGGAATCAAATCACGCACAGGAAAAATGTTCTCTCTGTTAGGCATTAAAGAGATATTACAGAATCCGGTTTACTGTATCGCTGATGAAGACGCATGGGAATACTTCACGGAACATCATTCAGATGTTTGCTTTGAGAAAACCGATTGTTCTAATAAATACGGTCTGCTGGCATACAATAAGCGTGATTACCGAAAGAAAAGTGCCCCAAGACAGGATATGGATAAATGGATTGTCGCAATCGGTAAGCACAAGGGGCGTATTTCCGGTAAAAAATGGGTAGCAATTCAAAATATCTTGAAAGACAATATCCCCACTGGGAAGAAGCCTGCTATCATGCACAATGACTATTCCTTACTATCCGGCTTAATCTTCTGTGATAAATGCCAGAGCCGGATGTTCGCAAAGCAGCGGAGCGGCAAAGGCGGCAACCGTGAACTTTACGACTATATTTGTAACAACAAACTGCGTGGCGGCTTAGATTTATGCGACTGCCAAAATCTCAACGGTCAGCAGGCAGACGATATTGTTTGTGAATATCTCATGCAGTACACGGATGAAAATTCCGGTATCTACAAGCTGCTGGAAAAGCTGAAACGTGATTTACAAGGACAGACACAAAAAAGCCCCGTAGCGGTCATTGATGATAAAATCAAAAAATGTAACAGCGAGATTGACAATCTTATCAACACACTGTCACATGGAAGTTTAGGAGCTGCGTTCATTGAACGTGTAAATGCCAGAATAACAGAGCTGGACAAAGAACTGGCTTCCATGAAAGAAGAAAAAGCCCGTCTGCATAAGGATGTAAACATCATAGCGGACAGGGAAATCCAAGTGGATATGCTGTCCACGGCGTTATCCAGCTTCAAAGACAATTTCCATACGCTGACGATTGAGGAAAAGCGTACCTTAATCAAGCTGATGGTTAAGAAAATTGTCTGGGATGGCAAAGACCTCCATATTTTTATCGACGGCGAGTAGGGAACTGTCAGCCATCTACTCGTCGTATGGAGCAAAGTTGCCGTTTGGATGGTGGCGCATTCCCCGCCGTAAGAGGCAGAGAAGCGATTGATGATCATCAGCGAAATGTTGGGCGACATGGCAAGCCCGAAGGGAGCAAGGCCGACCCGGACCACAGAGGATGTGGCCGGCAATACTTGATCAAGGTGGATCTTCATCGTGAACCGGCCTTTTCTGAACAAGTAGGCCAGGGCAAAGAGCATGGTCAGTCCTTGCCCGAGCACAGTCGCAAGGGCAGCTCCTGTCATGCCCTGTTCCCATACCCAAACGAAAAGATAGTCAAAAACGATGTTTGTTGCAAAGCCGGAAACCATCGAAATCATCGCAAAAGACGAGCCGCCCAGATTACGGATGAATGGGACGAGACCTGTGCCGAAAATCTGCAAACCCGTTCCGAATGAAATGATGATAATGTACTCCTGCGCCAGAGGTAACATATTCCCACTTGCGCCCAAAAGTTTTAGCATAGGGGCGTTGTAAAACAGAACAAGGGTCGTTAAGAGCACGCTGAATCCGAGCATCAGCCAGTTTGCTATGGCGATTAACCTGTTTGCTTCTTTGTCTTGTCCTCTTGCACGCTCGATGGAAAAATAGATTGCGCCGCCCATACCCAGTCCAGTCCCCACCGCCTGGATAAACGCCACGATAGGGTAGACGATCGTCACAGCAGAAAGCCCCGCATCCCCCCAACCGATTTCCAATAAAATAGCCATCTACGATGGAATAAATGCCCGATAGAGCAAAGGAAAAAATCGACGGGAGGACATACCGAAAGAATATCCGTACATCCTGTTTGTTTATGTTCATCACTTCTGTCCGTCCCCCAGTTCACGAAACAGCCGGATAAACAGTTCGCTGTCCTCATTGAGCCTGCGGATTCGCTCCAGTCCCATTTTCTCGATGACAGCAAATTCGGCGTTCCTCAGCTCGGACAAAATGCTGTCTGCATATTGCTTGCCCGCTTCGGTAAACCGAATCTGTTTGTTCCGTTTATCTTCTGGCAAGGGTACAAGCTCCACATACCCCTTGCTTTCCAAATCCTTCAAAACCATGTTGGTCGTCTGCTTGGGCATGGACCATTGTTGGCTGATGCGTTTCTGGGTACAGGGATCTTCACTCTCGTCAATGGAGATGAGGGTTAGCAGGCAACAGGCAGAAGTTCCATGCTGCTTGGCCCAGTCCTCATAGATGTAGTTGGTCTCCCGCCACACCTCATAATACCGATTGAGTTCTTCCATACGACTCATTTGTTCCTTCAATGCAATTCCCTCCTATATTCAAAATAGTCCGTAACCGTACTATACAATAATAGTCCGGTTACGGACTGTTGTCAAGGAGGGCACTTCAAAGATTCAAAATGCAGCCAATAAAATGGGGTGCAGCCCACTTCTCGATGAGAATGATTATTTTTTGCCCATTTTGAATTCATCACTTGACATTGTGGCAAAGAACTGTTTACACCCGATGAGGTCAGAAAGCTGGATAACAAAAAGTGTATTATCTTTATCCGTGGATTTGATCCAATCATGGACAATAAGTTCATACCATTCAATCATCCGATGTTTAACCAGACAGCAGATGGTAAGGGAGAGCCTTATGTTCATCAGATAAGAGGAGCAGATAATCTTATCGGTCCGCCATTTGAGATTCTTTCAGACAAGGCAGTTAAGTATTATGAAAAACTGAAGGATAAGGGCGAGAATGTGTATATTGATTCTCTTACCTATGAGCAGTTTATGATGCTTGGTGATGCGGAATTAAGCAGAAGATTCTCCATGCAGGATGAAGCAGAGCAGAAGGCAAAGATTGACAGGGAACAGGCAAATGAGATTGAGTATGTTGATGAATCGCAGAAAGCAGATAGTACAGCAACTGCCAGTGGTTCTAGTGGAAATGCTGGTGGTAAGCCTGTAAGAAATTCTGAGAGGGAAAAGCCTAAGTGGGAAGATACCATCACAAACAGAATGCTGCATTGGTCATATACACCGGAGCAAAAAGAAGAGGTGAAGAAAGCACTTGCTGCAGGCGTCCCCAAAGCAACGATTCTTACTTACTTTTATCCGGAGGTTACTGTGGAGAAGATGAGTTCATACAGAAAGAAGCAGTAAATGTTATCGCATAGGCACAGAAGCTGTGGTATACTGTGTCTATGTGAAATGAATGTGTTTTACAAATCGGAATTTGTGGAGAGATTTCCTGAACTTTCCTTATTTTACAGGCTTTTCAGCCCATTAAATAGTGAAATGATATGTATTTTCCCTTATTTTTGCCCTTATGCGGAATCCGCAAGGGAAATAAGGGGAATTTTTGTCGCATTGCATATCAATAATTGGTTCAGTGAACCAATTTTGATTTAAGCATTGCTCGCTACTTTATCAAGAAGTCTTGCGGAATCCCGTTTTGCTTTTCTTGTTGAGTGAGCGTAAATATTCATTGTGGTACTGACATCAGAGTGTCCTAACAGTTCCTGTACATCTTTCGGTGCAGCCCCATTGGAAAGCAGATTGCTGGTGTAGGTGTGACGTAACTGGTGGAAATGGAAATCTTCAAATCCTTCCAGTTTCTTTGACACTGATCTGCATACAATGCCGAGTGTACTCGGCAGTTCCAGGGAGCCATCCGGTCGCAGGCAGACAAAGGAGATTTCTTTGTAATCTGCCGGGACTTCCTGTGTACCGTCAAGATGATAGTATTCATAATAGACCCTGTTTTTCACATGCACTTCTTTGTAGTAATTGCGGTGATAGAGTTCGCTATACTGCATCCGGTTTTTGAGCTGCTCTTTTCTGGTAGCTTTCAGTATTTCAGTCAGAGTATCTCCAAAATCAACAATTCTTACTTTTTTCCGTTTCGTTGGTCCAATAATGTTTTTGTGTTTCATGCCGTCGTAGCGGATACTGCGTTTTATGGTCAGGCATTGTTCTTCAAGGTTAATGTCCTGCCATGTAAGACCACAGGTTTCCCCGATACGGAGTCCAGCATAATACGCAATCTGAATCGGCAGAATGGCAGGTGGGTTTTTCTTTTCCAGATACTTGATAAGTCGCTCATAATCCTCGTGTGAAATCGGCTGTGTGCTTTCTTCCACTTCATCATCAGAAAAGAGGTCAACTTCCTCTGCCTGTCGTTTCAGCTTGATATATTGCATCGGATTGAAACTGATTAACTGTTTTGGAAATACTGCAAAACGGAATGACTGCTGTAACACTGCGGAAAAAGAATGGATATAATCTTTGCTGTATCCTTTTCTTACTTTCCCATCTGGAAACTCACCACCAAATGTAAGCAGGTCGAGGAAACCCTGTAAATGTTCGGCAGTAACTGTTTTCAGCTTTCGGTCTGCAATCGGGTGTTTCTTGATACATCGGATTGCACCAAGATAATTTTCCACTGTACCGTTGCTGAGTGTCCCAGTTTTCAGTTCTTCTTCTGCCCACATGTCCAGAAGTTCCCCTACGGTAAGATTATCTGCCTTTGCAACAAACTTCTTATCTTCGTAGTCTTCCAGTGCCTTGCGGAGAAGCTTTTCCGTCTCACTTTTACTTTCGGTTCCGGCATATTCTTTCTGAACCATTTTTCCGCTTGCGTCCTCTACATAGAAGCGATAGTACCATTTCTTTCCTTTTTTTCTAACAGATCCTTTTG
>OLQQ01000380.1_pt1 | contig 24280 bp, 8 predicted proteins | sample 1672041 | NCBI WGS metagenome assembly OLQQ01 (sample SAMEA3136639, study PRJEB25190) | human gut metagenome
ATGTAAAAGCTTATGTAGATGGAAATGTTCAGAGAACGGAGAACATTCAGTTCAACGCATCTTCCCAGCAGAAAATTACAATGGACTTACCAAAAGGAGTAAAGCTCCATAATGTATCTACTGGAAATGTAAGTGCGGCAGGTGCAAGCGTAACAATTGGAGGAGGAACCACGTTTTATCTTTCAGCGCCTCTGACACAGACAAAAGATGTAAGTGCTACTTTTTCTGCAAAAATGAAGGGAAGTATTACAAAAGATTATTCAGCATATAAACTGACTACGAATGCAAGTGTTCAGGATCTGGCATTTGTGTTTGGAGAAGGTGTTGCTGATGAAAAATATGTAAGCTTAAAGGTGTCCTGGATTGAACAGGCTACGATCGAAATCGTAAAGAAAGACGATACAGCGGATGTCAATCTTGCAGGTGCAGTATTCGGCGTTTACAGCGATGAGGCTTGTACAAAGCTGATCACTCAGATGCCTGCAACAGATAAGAATGGAAAATCCTCTGTTACGATTATCAAGACACAGGATACCGTTTATCTGAAAGAAATCACAGCACCACAGGGATATGTAGTAAATGCAACGGCAACAAATGTAAAACTGGTAGCAAGTAAGACCTCAGCTGTAACCGTGGAAAATAAGGAGCAGCTTGCAGAGCTTACTGTTTATAAAGAAGGTCAGGTGCTTACCGGAGCAGAAGTCAGTGAGAGTGGAACCGTATTCCATTATGAGAACCGCAGACAAAAAAATGCTGTTTACAACGTGTATGCCGGAGCAGATATTGTGACTGCGTATGGTACAAAAGTGTACAGCAAAGGTGATCTGGTGAAAGAAAATCTGACAACAGGTGAGAATGGCTCTGTTACCCTGAAGAATCTCCATCTAGGAACTTATGTGGTAAAAGAAGCAAAAGCACCGGACAACTTCTATAATGGCGGCGAAGAAAAGACAGTGACGCTGACTTATGCCGGACAGAATAAAGAAGTTGTATTTGCGGATGTCACCTTCAACAATGAGCGTCAGAAAGCAGAAGTCACTGTAGTAAAACAGGATAAAGATACAAAGAAACCGCTGGAAGGTGGTATTTTCGCCCTGTATGCGGCAGACGATATCAAAAATGCAGATGGTGTAGTTGTTGTAAAGAAAGGCACCCTGATTGAGAAAGCCACTACCGGTGAGGATGGAAAGGCAAAATTCACAGCAGATCTGCCTATCAATCATTCCTATTCCGTAAAAGAAGACCAGGCACCAGAAGGCTATGTAAGAAATACAGAAGACGTGTATACGTTCAAGTTCTCTTACACCAATGATAAAGAAGCAACCGTATCTTTCGCCCATACCTTCAGCAATGACCGTGTGACAGCAAAAATCAATTTATTCAAAGTTGATAAAGAAACAGGAAAAGCCGTTCCGCAGGGCGATGCAACACTGAAAGGTGCAGTCTACGGATTATATGCCCGTGAAGATATCGTGCATCCGGATGGAGCAACCGGTGTGATTTATAAAGCAGGGGAACAGGTGGCTTCTCTTACAACGGATGAAAAAGGACAGGCTTCTGTAGATGGCTTATATCTTGGCAAATATTACGTCAAGGAGATCACACCACCGACCGGATACCTGGCAGATACAGAAGAACATGATCTTGAATGTAGTTATGAAGGTGATATGACTGCAGAAGTAAAAAGAGAATGCATTTCCAGTGAACAGGTGATCAAGCAGCCGTTCCAGATTATCAAAGCAGCCAACAATGGAAAGACCGATGCAGATCTGTTATCCGGAGCCGGATTTACAGTTTATCTGAAATCTTCCCTTACAAAGAAAGCAGATGGAAGCTATGATTTTGATTCTGCTAAACCAGTAGTGAGTGGAGAAAACGGAGCTACTGAGATTTTTACAGATGAAAAAGGTTATGCCTGCAGTATTCCATTACCATTTGGAAGCTATATTGTCCGTGAAACAACAACACCACACAATTACAAGCCAGTCGATGATTTTGAAGTGAATATCACAGAGAACCATCCGAATGAGCCACAGATCTGGCGTGTGCTTCTGGACAAAGAGTTCAAGGCAAAATTGAAAATTGTGAAAAAAGACGATGAAACAAAGAAATCCGTCCTGATTGCAGGAACAGAATTTAAGGTATATGACCTGGATAACAAAAAATATGTGGAGCAGGTAACTACTTATCCTGTGACAACCACACACAAGTCTTATTTTACCGACAGCCAGGGATATCTGATCATGCCGAAGAATCTGAAGATCGGACATTACCGGATTGAGGAAGTCAACGCACCGGAAGGGTACACAATCAACAAGAATTATATGGAGATTGCTGTTGATGCAAACACTGCTTATCAGATGGATTCAGAAAGCGGCGATGCCATTATCACAGTTGATTACGAGAATCATCCGGTAAAAGGAAAGCTGACGATCTATAAAAAAGGTGAGATGCTGAGTGGATTCAAAAAGGATTTTGTTTATGAAGAAAAATATCTGAAAGGTGCAGAGTTTAACGTCTATGCAGCGGAAAATATCTACACACCGGATTATCAGAAAGATGAAAATGGAAACAGACAGCTGATTTATGCAAAAGATGCTCTGGTAACAACGGTAACGACCGGGGAAGACGGAAAAGCAGTTGCAGATAACCTGCCGCTTGGTTCTTACTATGTGGTAGAAAAAACAGCACCGGAAGGATTTGTTCTGAACCATGACAGATCGGATGTAGCATTTGTCTATGCAGATCAGGATACACCTGTGATCGAACAGGAAGTGACTGTTGGTGATGACAGACAGAAAGTTGCAATCCAGGTAGAAAAACAGGATGCAGAAAACGGAGCAACGGTAGAAGGTGCAGTCTTTGGCATTTATAACAAAGATGATATCAAAGCAGAAGGCAAAGTCATTGTCAACGCTGATACCCTGTTACAGGAAATGACTTCTGATAAAGATGGAATTGCTTCCTGTACGCTGGATCTGCCACTCGGACAGTATTATGTAAAAGAGTTAAAGGCACCGGCAGGATTCGTTTCTTCCGATGAAGTTCTGAATCTGGATGCTTCTTATCAGGGACAGGACGTGAAGACAGTAAAACTGAAAACAGTGAAGAAGAATCAGCCGACAACGGTTGAAATTACAAAATCAGATGTGACAACAGGTGTGGAACTGGATGGAGCAAAACTCACCGTTCTTGATAGAGAGGGGAATGTCGTAGATCAGTGGACTTCTGTAAAAGACCAGCCACATGTGATTAAACGACTGACCGTTGGGGAGGAATATACCCTTCGTGAAGAAATCGCACCGTATGGATATCTGAAAGCAACGGATGTGAAGTTCACACTGGAAGATACCGCAGAGATTCAGAAGGTAGAGATGAAAGATGAAGTGCCGACAGGACTTTTAATCATCAACAAAAATGGAGAATTTTTGGATAAAGTGACACTTCTGGACAATGTAAAAGGCACTGTGGAGCATCTCTTCGAATATGTAACCGGAAGCCTTACAGATGTGACTTTCGATGTATTTGCTGCGGAAGATATCAAAGCGGCAGATGGTGTCAGCAAAGATTATTACAAAGCAGATGAAAAAGTAGGAACTATTACTACAGATTCCAATGGTATTGCACAGATGGATAATCTCCCGGCAGGCAAATACTATGTGAAAGAAGTTAAAACTGCCCATGGCTATGTATTGGATGGAGAACCGAGATATGTTGATCTTTCCTACCGTGATCAGGACACACCGGTAATCACTTATGATGAAAAATGGCAGAATACCCGTCAGAAAGTAAAGGTTACTGTTCTGAAGAAAGAAAAAGATACAGACCGTGTTCTTGCAGGCGGCGTCTTCGGCCTTTATACCAGTGAAGATATCAAAAATGTAAACGGAGATGTGTTGCTTGAGAAAGATTCCCTCATCGAGCAGAAAGCAACCGATGAGAAAGGACAGATCACTTTTGCGGCAGATCTTCCAGTAGATGGAAAATATTATGTAAAAGAGAACAGTGCACCGGACGGATTTGTGACAACGGAAGAAGTGCAGGAGTTTACCTTTGAATATGCCGGAGAAGATCAGGCAGAAGTAAGCTATGATTTTACGTTTGAAAATCAGCCGACCACAGTGGAACTGACAAAAACAGACCTGACCACAGGCAAAGAACTTCCAGGTGCACACCTGAAAGTGACGGATGCAGATGGAAATGTTGTGGATGAATGGACTTCTACAGAAGGATCTCATGTGATCAAAGAACTTGTTGTAGGTAATGAGTATACCATGACGGAAACAAAACCGGCAGACGGATATGTTACTGCAGAGAGCATTACCTTTACGGTTGAGAATACAGCTGAGATTCAGAAGCATGAGATGAAAGATGATGTGACCAAGGTTCAGATCAGCAAGACAGATATCACAGGAGATACAGAGATTCCTGGTGCAAAACTAACGATTCTTGATAAGGACGATCAGGTAGTAGAGAGCTGGACTTCCACAGAGGAGGCACACTATATTGAAAAACTGCCAATTGGTAGATACACCTTACGAGAGGAACAGGCACCAAAAGGATATCTTCTGACATCGGATGTGACATTTGAGGTGAAGGATACTGGAGAAATCCAGAAAGTGGTTATGAAAGATGATACTGCCAAGGGAAAAGTCATTCTCAATAAGACAGATAAATCATCTGGGGAACCGCTGAAAGGAGTAGAATTTGAATTCCGTGACAGCAAAGGAAAGGTCCTGGAAACCTTAAAAACAGATGCTGCCGGTCATGCCGAGAGTAAGCTGTATGAGATTGCCGCATTCAAGAACGGCAAATATGATACAGCAATCAAGTATTATCTGGTGGAGACAAAAACACTGGATGGATACACACTGGATCAGACCAAGCATGAAGTGACATTTGCCTACGCAGACGACAGTACGCCGGTTGTAGAAGTTACTTTCAATCTGACAAATGAGAAACCGGAAGTTCCGGAAACACCAAGCACACCAGATGTGCCGCAGTCCCATGAAGAGACGAAGGTATCAGATGCACCGAAGACAGGAGATAACACAAATATCTGGCTGCCGATTCTGCTTCTGCTTATCTCTACCGGAGGCATGGCAGGACTTTATATCAGCAGAAAGAAAATCAGAAAACAGTAATCCTCAGTAAAGGGGGCCCTGAATCAGGGCTCCCTTTAAAATACAAAAATTCACAGAAAGGGACAGAAAAATATGATGAAAACAATGGAAAAGAGACAGGAAGCAAGAAAGAACCAGGAGAGAACTTTAAAAAGAATGATGGCTTATCAGAAAAAAGCCGAGCAGATGGTCAGCAGGAAAAGAATGAACCATCACATGATCAGAAAGGGGTAAAAGCGTATGATGAACAGAAAAGAATTTTATGAATATGTCAAAGATAATGTAAAAGACTATTTGCCGGATTCATATCAGAATGGAGAAATCCGTATTGAAGAAGTTGCAAAAAATAATGGATTAAGGTTGACTGGCATTTCAATTCCACAGGGTGATCAAAGAGCTGTGCCGATGGTATATCTGGATTCTCTTTATATGGAATATGTCAATGGAAAAAATCTGGATTCCTGTGTGGGTGATGTGGCAGATATGCGTATTGAAGTGCAGGACAAAGCGGCATTTATCAATATGGGTCTTCCGGATATTTTGGATTATGAAAAAATGAAGGACAAATTACAGGTGAGAATCTGTGACCGGGAATGGAATGAAGAACGCCTGGCTGATAAAGTTGTTACCGAACATGGAGATTTTGCAGCATATTACGCAGTGAATGTGGAAGAAAACGAGGGAGGAATTGGTAGTATTCCGGTTACTGTCAATCTTATGAATGAATGGGGTGTGACAGCAGAACAAATCCAGGCAGATGCAGTGGCGGCAGACAGAAATCGTGGTGTTGTTTTGATGGACATGAATGAAATGATAAAATCCATGATTTTTGGTGAAGAAGCAGAAAATCTTTTGAATGAAAAACTGAATGTTGAAGCAATGGAAAATCCAATGTTCTGTCTTTCAAATGCACAAAAAATGAATGGTGCATCACTGTTACTGCAGGAAGATATTCGTAAGCAGATCGGTGAATGCCTGGGAAGTGATTATTTTGTTCTTCCCTCTTCAATTCATGAGGTGCTGATTCTTCCTGATAACGGAATGTTTGAAGTACCGGAATTAAATGCCATGGTACAGGAAGTCAATGAGACGCAGGTAGAGAGGCAGGAACAGCTTTCGGATAAGGTTCAGTTCTGTGATGGAAAGACAGCAGTTATGGAAAATGCCGAACGCAGGGAAGCACGTCTGGAGAAAGAAAAAGCAGCAGAAAAAGCAACTGGGAGAACAGAAGCAAAAGGTGGAATCCATGGAAAACTGGAGAAAGCCAAGGCGGAGATCAAAGCAAAAGGGACAGATACAATCCCAAAGAATAGGGCGAAAGACCTTGCCTCAGTATTATAACGAGAAATAACGATGATTTTGAGGGGACTGTGTGAGCAGTCCCTAATTTTATGAAGATGGAGGAGAAAAGAATATGGACTGGTGTTTATATGGTGATGATAAAAGAAAGGAAATGGATAGAGATTTAAAACCGGAATATCTTTTGGATGACTTACGGAGATATCAGGATGTATTTGGTGAAGAATTTGGTGTAAAAGAGCTTCTTATGCTGGAGGATATCCGGGTAAAGGCTATGATTGCCGGAGCACTTGCAGATATGCCGGAATTTCTTATTGATCAGATTGGAAAAGCAAGTAACAGTAGTAATTTTCCTTCTATGACAAGGGCAATGGAACGGATTGCCGATGTTGTAGAAGAAAAGTGGGAAGAAGAAAGGGAGTAACAGATGGCAAATAAATTATATGCAATGGAGCAGCTGACGGAGGAAGTGGCAAAGGACGTTTCCGCTAATCCGCAGGAGTGGATACGTTTTCTAAATACTGCATCCAGGCTGTACCGGTACACTTTTCCGGAACAGCTCTTGATCTATGCACAGCGTCCGGGAGCAACAGCCGTGGCATCCATGGAAATCTGGAACCAGAAGATGTACCGATGGATTAAAAAGGGTTCTAAAGGAATTGCCCTGATAGATAACACATCCGGACCAAAAACGAAACTCCGATATGTTTTTGATGTGCAGGATACTTATAAGGTAAAAAATCTGGGCAGAGATCCGCAGTTATGGAATCTTAATCCAGAAGGAGAACAACTGGTGGCAGATTATCTGCAGGAGCGGCTGGCACTGGAAGCAACAGAGGGAGGATTAGCAGAGGTTCTTCACCAGGCGGCAGAAGAAAGTGTGCAGGCCTGGTTGCCGGATGCTTTCGACGAACTGCAAATGGATGTAGCCGGCACTTTTCTGGAAGATCTGGATGAACAGAATCAGAAAGTGGAGTTCCGGGAACTGATGACAAACAGTGTCTGGTATGTGTTACTGAACCGATGCGGACTGGATGTGCAGGAATATCTTGATGCAGAGGATTTTCGTCATATTACAGATTTTAACCAGTTAAAGGTTATTGGACACCTTGGAAGTTCTGTGAATGAGATCAGCAGACCGGTATTGATGCAGATTGGACGATATGTGTTGAATGACTTGGAAAAAGATCTGAAAACGGTTGCAAAAGAAAAAGAAGTAGCTTATAATGAATTTAACACGTTAATTCGTGAAAGCAAAACAAGGAACACAGAAGATAGAGGAGAAAATAAGGAGGAAACAGAGCATGAGAGAGATCACTTACAGCCAGAATGGAGAGTACCAGATTCCGGATATCAGTCTGGAGGAGACGAGAGGAACGATCGGGAAGTACGGATTGATGAGGAAAGAGTATCTGAGAAACCACAAAGTAGCCAGATTCAACATTCTGACCTTACAGAACCGTCTGGACAGTCATCTGATGGAAATCGACAGCCAGGCAAGGCAGAGAGTAGACAACCTGATGTCAGAACTTCTGGAGAAAAACCCGGCACCGGACAAAATGGCAGACGGGATGGCATGGACCAGACACATGAACCAGATCAAAGCACAGGCAGAGGAACTGGTAATTCAGGAGATTATTTACAATCAAGTCTGTTCCCGACAGAAGAGGAACAGTTAGGAGAAATAAGGAAAGCGGTAGCTGCATTAGAACAGCCAGCCGCTTTTCTTATTTCTGATGAAGTAGTAGATGATATTCTCCGCACGGGAAGTGGACAGAAAAATACACTGTTTCATATTACGGCAAGACTGATTGAAGGTCTGGATAATGAAGAAATGCAGAACTTCCTGAAGGAGGAATATGAAACAGGTGGAAAAGGATTTACCATAGATGGACAGAAAATCAGTATCTGGTATGACAATGATGGTATCCGTATCCGACGGGGAGATTCCGCCAGAAGAAACTTTGATCGCATGGTTACGTGGGAAGAAGCGGCGGACAGAATCCGGGATATGTATGAGGATAGAAGTTACGTGGATAATCTGATTTCCAATAACGCCATTGAACAGGAGCAGGAAGAAATGACCAATCTTCTTGCACTCCATTTTCGGGATACCAGCAGAAACCGGGAGGAGCAGCAATCATATTCGGATTGGCAGGATGTCGTGCGGGAAGCTTGGACAGATTCAGCGGAAGCAGATGCAATTGCCCATCGCTTTGAATGGCTGCAGAAAGATATGGATGAGAATCCAGAAGATTATCGCAGGTGGGAGATTCAGCATAATCCGGAATATTTCCAGCGTTTTCAGGATCTCCAGAGGGAGCGTTCCTGGGTAGACCAGAAATTTACGGTCGAACGTCCGGCCCTTTCCTTTATCACACAGGATGAGATAGATGCAGTCCTTAGAAGAGGCGGGATCACTGCCGGAGGACGGAATCGGATCTATGAGTATTTCATGGAACATCACGATATAAAGGATGCAGCTGAGTTTCTGAAAAATGAGTATGGTACAGGTGGAGCAGCACCTGGGATACCGGGAGCGTATGAATCCGATGCTTCCCATGATGCGAAAGGATTAAAACTTGCGAAAGGGAAGATTGGCAGTCCAGATGTAGAAGTTCTATTAAAGTGGAATAAGGTTGCAGAACGTGTCCGTCAGCTGATTCGCACCGATGATTTCTTATCACCGGAAGAACTGGAAAAGTATGAAGAACGGCAGGAAGCACAGAGACAGGCGGATCTGGAAGGAGCTCAGCAGGCTTTGGAAGTGGAGCAGGAAGGCTCTGATCAGCAGGAAATACGAGAGGAAAATCAGGAACCGTCGGAGGTTGAGACACAACCGGAAGCAGTAGAAGATGCAGAAAAAAAGGAAGATATAACACCAGAACAGTCTGATATTCCAGCAACAAACTTCCATATCACAGATGATGAACTGGGACAGGGAACACCAAAGGAAAAGTTCCGTGCTAATATCATGGCAATCCAGCTTTTAAAGAAATGCGAGGAAGAAAACCGCAATGCCACACCAGACGAACAGGAGATTTTATCCCGATATGTAGGCTGGGGAGGTCTTGCTGATGCTTTCGATGAAACAAAATCCGCATGGGAGACGGAATATCTGGAATTAAAGACAGTCCTTACACCGGAAGAATATGCAGCAGCCAGAGCTTCTACCTTAAATGCCCATTACACACAGCCAATCGTGATTGAAAGTATGTATCAGGCGTTGGAAAATCTGGGATTTACAAAAGGAAATATCCTGGAGCCATCCATGGGTGTTGGTAACTTCTTTGGAATGCTTCCTGAGAAGCTGAACCAGTCAAAACTCTATGGTGTGGAACTGGACAGTATCAGCGGTAGAATTGCAAAACTGCTTTACCCAGATGCCAATATCCAGATTAAAGGTTTTGAGAAGACAGATTATCCGAATGATTTCTTCGATGTGGCAATCGGAAATGTGCCATTTGGAGCTTATAAAGTGAATGACAGGCAATATGACCGCTATAATTTTATGATTCACGATTATTTTCTGGCAAAGACAATCGACCAGTTGCGTCCGGGTGGTGTGGCAGCTTTGATCACAACAAAAGGAACCATGGATAAAGCATCACCGGAAGTCCGAAAGTATCTGGCAGAACGTGCCGATCTCCTTGGAGCCATCCGCCTGCCGAACACAGCATTCAAAGCAAATGCAGGAACGGAAGTCAGTGCAGATATTTTATTCTTCCAGAAGCGTGACAGCATGACAAAAGAGATGCCGGAGTGGGTGAATCTTGGAAGTGATGCCAATGGAATTACGGTCAATCAGTATTTTGCAGACCATCCGGAAATGATTCTGGGTGAGATGAAAGAGGTATCCGGTCCGTATGGTATGGAAACAACCTGTATGCCGATAGAAGGTGCTGATCTTGAAGTCCAGCTTGCAGAAGCTGTCAGGAATATTCATGGAAATATGGCACCTGCAGTTGATGTGGATGCAGAACTGGATGATGTACCAGAGAGTATCCCGGCAGATCCGAATGTTCGTAATTACAGTTATGCGGTTGTAGATGATCAGGTATATTACCGTGTTAACTCTCTGATGAATCAGGTAAAGATGCCTGCCGCTACTGCAGAACGTGTAAAAGGTATGGTGGAGATCCGAGACACGGTGCGTGAACTGATTGCCATGCAGATGGAAGAATCCGTAACAGATGAAGAAATTCACAAACAGCAGGAGAAATTGAATCAAGTATATGATGCTTACACAGCAAAGTATGGAGTCATCGGAAGTAATGCAAACAAGCGGGCGTTTTCTGATGACGCTTCTTATTGTCTGTTGTGTTCTCTGGAAGACCTGAACGAAGATGGAACATTGAAGCGAAAAGCAGACATGTTTACGAAACGAACCATCAAAAAGGCAGTGGCGGTAACCAGTGTGGAAACTGCGACAGAAGCCTTAGCATTATCATTGAATGAAAGAGCAAAGGTGGATCTGTCCTATATGGCACAGCTGACAGGAAAGACAGAAGAAAAAATCACGGAGGAACTGGTTGGAGTTATATTTAAGAACCCACTGACAGACCAGTGGGAGAGTGGAGATGAGTATTTATCTGGAAATGTCAGGGAGAAGTTAAACACAGCAAGAACCTTTGCAGAGAATCACCCGGAATTCACACCGAATGTCCGTGCATTGGAAGCAGTTCAGCCAAGAGAACTGGAAGCATCTGAAATCGAAGTAAGGATTGGGGCAACCTGGATTGAACCATCGGATTATCAGGACTTTATGAGGGAACTGCTTCATACTCCGTGGTATCTTGCACAGAAGGAGATACAGGTAAAATATTCTGAGGTGAATGGTGAGTGGCGGATTACCGGGAAAAATGCAGACAGTCCAAGAAATGCGTTTGCCTATGCAACGTATGGAACCGAGAGGGCAAATGCTTACCGGATTCTGGAAGATACACTGAATCTGAAAGATGTTCGTATCTATGATAAGAGTGTCAATGAAAATGGGGATGAGATTCGTGTCCTCAATAAAAAAGAAACTATGCTGGCATCACAGAAACAGGATGCCATGAAAGCAGCATTTAAGGATTGGATTTTCAAAGATCAACAGAGACGTGAAAGACTGGTAAGAGTTTATAATGAACGGTTTAACAGTATCCGTCCCCGTGAATACGATGGCAGTCATCTGACTTTCCCAGGAATGAACCCGGAAATTGAACTTCGCCCACATCAGAAAAATGCTGTCGCACATCAGCTTTACGGGGATAATGTGCTTCTGGCTCATGTAGTAGGAGCTGGGAAGACCTACGAGATGGTAGCGGCTGCAATGGAGAGCAAACGTCTGGGATTATCACAAAAGAATCTATTTGTCGTGCCGAACCATCTGACAGAGCAGTGGGGAGCCGAGTTCCTGCAGTTATATCCGGGAGCCAATATCCTGGTGGCAACCAAGAAAGATTTTGAACCGGCGAACCGGAAAAAGTTCTGTGCCAGAATCGCTATGGGAAACTATGATGCGATTATCATCGGTCATTCCCAGTTTGAGCGTATCCCAATCTCTGATGAGAGGCAGGAAGCCATGCTGCGGAAGCAGATTGACGATCTGGAAATCGCAATCCAGAGTGCAAGATATGAGCAGGATGGCGGCCGCTATACGGTAAAGCAGATTGAAAAGACCAGAAAAACGCTGATGACAAGACTGGAGAAGCTGAATCAGAAAGAGAAAAAGGATAATGTAGTTACCTTTGAAGAACTGGGAGTGGATCATCTGTATGTAGACGAGGCACACAGTTATAAAAATGCGTTCCTTTATACAAAAATGAGAAATGTAGCCGGAATTGCCCAGAACGAAGCACAGAAATCAGCAGATATGTTTAATAAATGTCAGTATCTGGATGAGATTACCGGTGGAAAAGGCATTACCTTTGCAACGGGCACACCGATCAGCAACAGCATGACGGAACTTTATGTCATGCAGAGATATCTGCAGAACAGCAAATTACAGAATATGGGCTTGGGATTATTTGATTCCTGGGCATCCACGTTTGGAGAGGTTGTGACCAGCATTGAACTTGCACCGGAAGGAACCGGATACCGAGCAAAATCCAGATTCGCCAGATTCTATAATATCCCGGAACTGATGAATATGTTCAAGGAGATTGCAGATATCAAGACTTCGGATCAGTTGAATCTTCCAGTACCGGAAGCGGAATACGAAACTGTAGTATTGAAACCAACAGAACAGCAGAAAGAAATCGTAGCAAGCCTAGGAGAGCGTGCGGAAGTGGTAAGAAACGGTGGCGTAGATGCTAGTGTAGACAATATGCTGAAAATTACCAATGACGGAAGAAAACTGGCACTGGATCAGCGATTGGTCAATGAACTATTGCCAGACGATCCGGGCAGTAAAGTGTCGGTCTGTGCAGAAAAAAGCTATGAAATCTGGAAAGATACAGTTGTACAGAAATCGGCGCAGATCATTTTTTGTGACTTGAGCACACCGAAAGGCGATGGCAGTTTCAATGTTTACGATGACTTGAAACAGAAGCTGATGGCGAAAGGTGTACCGGAAAAAGAAATTGCATTCATTCATGATGCAAATACCGAAGCAAAGAAGACGGAGCTGTTTGGAAAAGTAAAATCTGGGCAGGTTCGTTTTTTGATTGGTTCAACAGCAAAGATGGGTGCCGGTACCAACGTGCAGGATCGTCTGATTGCTCTGCATCATCTGGATATTGGCTGGAAACCGTCTGATCTGGAGCAGAGGGAAGGACGTATCATCCGGCAGGGAAATCACAATAAAAAGGTTCATATCTTTCGGTATGTGACAGAATCCACCTTCGACAGCTACATGTGGCAGTTGATCGAAAATAAACAGAAGTTCATCTCCCAGATTATGACGAGCAAAGCACCGGTCAGAAGCTGCGAAGATGTGGACGAAGCGGCACTGTCCTATGCAGAGGTTAAGGCACTGGCAACTGGAAATCCGGCAGTAAAAGAAAAGATGGCACTGGACGTGGATGTGGCAAAACTGAAACTTTTAAAAGCCAATCACATGAATAACCAGTACCGTCTGGAAGATGATATTGCAAGAAATTTTCCACAGCAGATTGCAAAATTGACCGAGACTATTGATAGCTACAAAGCGGATATTGCCCATTATCAGGAGCATAAAATCACAGATCCAGAACAGTTTTCCATGGAGATCAGCGGCAAAGTATTTACAGAAAAGAAAGAAGCAGGAGCGGCACTACTGGCAGTCTGCAAGGACATGAAAGCAGTCGATGCAGCAATGGATATCGGAAACTATCAGGGATTCAACATGAGAATCCAGTTCGACAGCTGGAGTAAGGAGTTTATCCTGTCTGTGAAGCATGAATCGGTATCGAAAGTTCATCTGGGAGCAGATGCCCTGGGAAATATCACCCGTATCAATAATCTTCTGGAAAGCTATCCGGAGAAACTGGCAGAAGCGGAGCAACGATTGGAAACGGTACAGGAGCAGCTTACAAATGCCAAAGAGGAAGTTGGAAAGCCATTCACAAAAGAAGAGGAACTGAACCAGAAACTGGAGCGACTGTCAGAACTAAATGCCCTTCTTAATATGGATGAACGGGAAGACACAGAAGCAGAGCAGTCAGAATCGAAAGAGAAAGAAGAACGACCGGCACGTGGTTCTATCCATGAGAAATTGCAGATTTATAAAGAAAAAAGCCAGCGGGAAAGCGAGAATGGCAGGGAAGATAGAAAAAGGGACTTCGGTCTGGAATAAGAAAACAGGAAAGATGGCATAATTTGGTAGAAAGAATGTTCTGCCGGTTATGCCACTTTTGGGAATACAGGAGGAACTTATATGGCGAGAAACATGATAACAGGAATAGAAACGCAGAAAATGCAGGAATATACACAGGAACAAATAGACCGTGCAGAACACATGGGAATAGCAATTCCAGCGGACGTAAAAGAACAGATTTTTGAATATGCAAATCTGGTTGGCGAAGAAGAGAAAGTAAGGACGCTGGTAAGAAATCTGGCAGATGCAGTCAATCGGTCAGATGAAGATAGAGTAGAGGAACTTCTGGATGATGCCCAAATGGATATTCAGGACTTACCAGATCCAACCATAGGCAAGCTGGAACTTCGGGATTATGGATATACAGCAGAGGATATGGTGCCGCTTAGAAAAGCAGCAGCCCTGGATTATCACAGAATGGGTTCTAAAATCTATTGCCTGGGTAGTGATGGCAGCAAGGGAGAGTATGCAAGTAAAGAAATGATACAGGCACATGAAGGGCTGTTTGGCATGGAATCACAGATGTGGGAACGGATAAGGGATCAGGATCTGGATTATGCAGATGAAGATTTTGGAGCATTTCAGGAGCCGATGAATGTGATTGGACAGGAAGAAGCTCTGAAATTATATGATGCCGGAGCAGATATCTATCTGATTACCAATTTTTCATCACCAATCTATGTTACAGAGCGAATGGAGATTGAACGAGGTCCGGAGCATTATCAGATGTCTACAGAAGAACTGGAACGATTCCGCAATTTGGAATGGGAGATGCAGAAATATCCGCAGATTCAGTCTTTGAAAGAGGCAAATCTGCTATTAGGGACAAGACGAACATTCGGTATTTATCAAATAAGAGATGGTTTGCCAGGTGAAAACTATGCGTTTATGAATATGAGCTTCATTGAAAGTCACGGGATGCAGATTAAAAAAGAAGACTATGAACTGGTCTATGTGGGAGAATTATTTGGAAATATGTCGCTAGATGATATATTTGAACGATTCAACATCGACAGACCAGAAGACTTTCGAGGACATTCCCTGTCTGTCAGTGATATCGTAGTTCTGAATGAGGGGGGAAAGGTAACCGCTCATTTTGTAGACAGTATCAGTTTTGAACAGCTAGATTCTTTCCTGAATCTGGAAGAACAGGTTCTTAGTGAACTGGCATATGAGGTAGGAGAACGTTACTTTGCTATTCAGAGAACAGAAGAAGGATATGATTATTCCTTTTACGATGAAGATTTCCGCCTGATGGATGGTGGCGTCTATGAAAATGATGAAATCTCTATTGAAGAAGCGGCAGAGGAACTTCTGGAAGACGAAGGCTGGACTGGAGAACGCATCCGTGGAGATTATGATCAGTTGATGGAAAAAGTAGAAGAAATGGATGAGGTTGTAATGGCAGAGATTCAGAAAAGCCAGGGCGAATATAAGCCATTGGCAAAGGTAGAAGAACTGGAAGAGGCAAATTATAACATGATTGATAATGTCCTCAATAATATGCCACCGAAGAAAGAACCGTATCTGGAATACTTTGCCGCAGAATGTGATGAGTTCCATGATATGGGAGCTTATGAAAAAAGTACCGATGTTAATCAGATTGCTGCGGTTTATGAAAAATATAGGGAGAATCCTGAGAATGCCTATCGAGTATGCAGTATGGGGATTATCTATCGTGATCCGGAAGACAGTTACTATGATGATGCTGAATTTGCAATCGTAAAAGGAAATACAGTACTTGGAAATCTGATGGACGATGTTCGATTTTATGGAGAACTTGCACTGATACGGGAAGGGATTGAGAAAATTCATGATGCATTGCCGGACTATAAGTATGTACCAATGCGGGATGTTCGGGAAGCAATGTATCCAGAGAAGATGACCACAGAACAGTTGGCAGAGGCATTGGATGAGATTGCAGAAGCTTTTGATCCGTATGAGTATCGAGATAATGTGGAGACGGGAGAAAATACGGTACAAGAGGTGATGTTGGATTTGCAGAGTGGCAATACACATTCTTATATTTCTTATCTGAAGGATATTGTAGACGAAGAATGTGACCAGTCTGTGCGTGCAGGTGTATTGATTGAAAGACTGAAAGTCTATGAGCCGGAGTTTCCAAAGAATCTGGAACCAATGGTGTATGTAAACTATTGTGAAGAAAGTGCTCTCATGAATCCAAGATGTCAGAAGTTATCCGAGCTGGATGCAAAAACAGCAGAAATGGATAAAGAATGGTATGCAAAACGTGATCCGAAGACAGAGGAACCTACAAAAATTGCAAAGATATATGTGACTGTATATTATGCGGAAAAAGGTGAACAGATGCTGCATCATTTTAAGAAGTCAATGGATATTGGAAATGGACATGGCGGTATTGTGAGTCAGTTGAAGTATGATAATGAAATGAAGCTTACAGATGAGTATTGGATCAATTACCAGAAAGGTAAAGGAAGTGAAGAGTTCCAAAAATATATGGAAGATCTGACAGACATGCAGAATCATGTGCTTCCGTATCTGCAGAGCTTTTGCAATCTGGAAGAAAAAGGTGTGAAAGAGAGACGAGAACAGCAGATAACGGAAAGAAATGAAGGAAGAGCAGATGAGCGGGGAACAAGTACCGAAGCGAATGCAGTGGTCAAGGATGCAGGAAAAGCAGATAGGAAACAGGTACAACAGAAGCAGGCGGTAGTTGGAAAAGATAAGAAATTATCCATTCATGAACGGCTTGAGATTAATAAGAGGATTATTCAAGAAAAGCAGGGAAAAGATAAGCCGGAGAGAGGGGCTGATCGGGGTGTGAGATAAGTATAATATTATAATTCTAATGAAGGATGTAGGGAGTCAATCCCTGCATCCTTTTTTAATGCGTAAATATGGATTGAACGTTATAATGAAAGCAGATTGGAGATGTTTTTCTTCTAACCACATCAATTAGGAAAAGAGTATCTGTAGCAGATAAATTCAAAAGGTTTGTGAATAAATTAAAAAAGATATTCAATATTTGAAAAAAGATATGTGATATTTGTAAATGCGAATTGTACAAGGAGTTTTTTGTGTGATAAAATAATTTTGATATTGATTGCACATTAAACGGAGGAAAAGAGGATGGCAATTAGTTATAATGGATTATGGAAACAGTTAATTGACCACGGAATGAAAAAAGGAGATTTGTGTGCCAAGACTGGTCTTAGCTCCAGTACAATAGCAAAGATGACAAACTGCGAGTCGGTGAAACTATCTGTTTTGGAAAAAATCTGCAAAGAGTTGGATTGTAACTTTGGAGATTTGATTGACTATGTACCAGATAACAAAGAAAAGTAAATTACCTTATGGAGGAAAATGTAAATGGCTACGAGAAGTGCAAAAATAGATCAGAAAGCAGACCTAATATGGGCAATAGCAGATAAGCTTACCGGTGTATATAAACCACATGAATATGGAGATGTTATATTACCACTTACAGTAATCAGACGTTTTGACTGTATTCTCTCAGATACGAAGGATGCGGTATTACAGAAATACGATGAAGTAAAGAATCTTCCAATGAAAGATATTTTACTTCGTAAGGCTTCAAAAAAGGATTTTTACAATACAAGTAAATATACATTTGAAAGACTTATGGATGATCCTGACCACATTGAGGAGAATTTTAGAGAGTATCTGAATAAATTTTCAGCAAATGTGCGGGATATTCTGGAAAAATTTAAGTTTGATGGACACATCACAACGATGGCAAATAAGGGGATTCTGTATATTGTTTTAAAGGAATATACAACAGACAGAGGAAATCTTCATCCGAATGAAATCTCTAACCTTGAAATGGGATATATTTTTGAAGAAATTATAAGAAGATTCTCTGAGTCTCATAATGAAGATGCAGGACAGCATTACACTCCAAGAGAAGTTATCCAACTTATGGTTAATATTCTCTTCTATGATGATAATGACATCCTTTCTGGCAATAATGTGGCAAAGACGATTTATGATCCTGCCTGTGGAACCGGAGGTATGCTTTCTGTAGCAGAGGAATATTTACATAGTCTGAATGCATCTACAGAGCTTGTATCGTTCGGTCAGGAAATCAATGACCAGACATTTGCAATCTGTAAGGCTGATATGCTGATTAAGGGTAACAATGCTGATTACATTAAGGATGGCAACACATTATCGGATGACCAGTTTGCAGGCAGTACATTTGACTATATCCTTTCAAATCCTCCGTTTGGACGTGAGTGGAAGAATGAAAAGGCAAAAGTAGAGGAAGAGGCAAAGCTTGGCTTCGGAGGAAGATTTGGAGCAGGACTTCCGGCTACAAGTGACGGACAGATGCTTTTTCTTATGACAGCAATATCAAAGATGAAAGATATTGATAAAGGTGGAAGCAGAATTGCAATCATTCATAATGGTTCCCCACTTTTTACAGGAGATGCAGGAAGCGGACCTTCTGAAATCAGAAGATATATTCTTGAAAATGATCTGCTTGAGGCAATCATTGCTTTACCGAATGATATTTTCTATAACACAGGAATTGCAACCTATATCTGGGTATTGTCAAATAAAAAGGCAGGTACAGTCAGAGAAGGAAAAGTGCAGCTGATCAATGCCAATGAGATGTTCGTGAAGAGAAGAAAGGCATTAGGAAATAAGCGAAATGATATCTCTAAGGAAGATATTGCAGAGATTACAAAGATATATGGTGATTTTAAAGAGAGTGAAATCAGCCAGATTTATGATGACGAGGATTTTGGTTATACCAAGATTACAGTAGAAAGACCGCTTCGTGATGAAGAAGGCAATCTGGTATTGAAAAAGGGAAAGAAACAGCCGGATACCAGTCTTCGTGATACAGAAAATGTTCCGTTAAAAGAGGATATCAAAGAGTACTTTGAAAGAGAAGTACTTCCATTTGCACCGGATGCATGGGTAGATGAGAAAAAGTCAAAGGTGGGATATGAGATTCCGTTTACGAGATATTTCTATAAGTATGAAGCTCCAAGACCATCAGCAGAAATTATGGCAGAGATTATGGATTTAGAGACAGAACTATCTGGAAGTCTTGAGGAGGTATTTGACCTATGAGAGAGATGAAGGATAGTGGAGTGGAATGGATTGGGAAGATACCAAAAGATTGGGAGATTGTTCCCTTAACAAAGCAATTAGATTCAATTGTCGATTATAGGGGAAAAACACCAGAAAAAACAGAAGAAGGAACTTTTTTAGTAACTGCAAAGAATATAAAAGATGGGAAAATATGCTATGAGTTATCAAAAGAATACGTTCGTGAAGCCGATTATGAGGAGATAATGCATCGAGGAATACCACAAATTGGCGATATACTATTTACTACAGAGGCTCCATTGGGGCAAGTGGCTAATGTAGATAGAACTGATATTGCCTTAGCACAACGTATTATAAAATTTAGAGCATTAAGTACTGTTAATAACTATTATTTGAAGTATTGGATGTTGAACGAGGGATTCCAGCAGTTTTTACATTCATTATCTACTGGTTCAACAGCAACTGGAATAAAATCAAGCAAGTTATTTTTACTTCCGTTGGTTAGACCAAATATAGAACAACAAAATAAAATAGTTGAATATCTGGATGCCAAGTGTTCAAAGATTGATGAAATTGTAGAAAAGCAGAAGGTGATAATTGAAAAATTAGAGGAATACAAATTATCAATTATTACGGAAGCAGTAACCAGTGGAATAAATCCAGATGTAGAGATGAAGGATAGCGGAAGTGTATGGTTTGGAAATATTCCTATAAATTGGGAAATGAAAAGATTAAAGTATGTATTCCATATTCAGAAAGATATTGCAGGAGAAGAAGGACATACTGTTTTGTCAATTACACAAAGAGGAATAATTCCTAAAGATTTTTCTAACAATGAAGGACAGTTTGCAAATAGCTATGCAAATTATCAGTTAGTCCATAAAGGTGATTTCGCAATGAATCATATGGATTTGCTGACCGGTTGGGTAGATATTTCAAAGTACGAAGGAGTTACAAGTCCTGATTATAGGGTTTTTGTATTAAATGATAAGAATGGTATGTGTCCAAAGTATTATTTGTATATGATGCAAATGTGTTATAGTGCACGAATTTTTTATGGATTAGGACAAGGTGTAAGTGGTATGGGAAGATGGAGACTACAAGCAGATAAGTTTTTGAATTTTTATATTCCTATTCCACCATATGATGAGCAGAAGAAAATAGCTGATTACATAACTGATAAGGTAAATCATATTGAAGTTGAGATTGATAAAAGAAATAAACTTATTAAGAAATATCAAGAATACAAAAAATCCCTCATTTACGAAGTTGTCACAGGCAAAAAGGAGGTGTAGCTCATGTCTGATTTTGATGTAAAAGAGAAACGATTTGAGGAAGATATCGAAGACTATCTGACTCATCATGGTGGATATACCAAAGGTGATCCAAAGAAATTTAATCGTGAATCAGGACTTGAAGAAGATACTTTTGTTGAGTTTATTAAGACAAGTCAGCCTAAGAAATGGGAAAGATATGTAAAAATTTATGCGGAGAATTCCGAGAAACAGATCATCGAACGTTTTAAAAGAGAAGTAAAGACAACGAATCTTTTGAATGTGATGCGGCATGGATTTATGGACAGAGGAATCAAGTTTTATCCGATTTTCTGGAAGCCGGAGACCTCTTTGAATGAGACTACACAGATGCAGTATGATGCGAATATCCTTCATTGTACCAGACAGCTTCATTATTCTGTACATAATGAAAACAGCATTGATATTGTTCTTTTTGCAAACGGCATTCCGGTGGTATCTATGGAATTGAAATGTCAGTTTACAGGACAGGATACAACAAATGCGATTAATCAGTATAAGTTTGATCGTGCCGGTAAGGATGCGATTTTTGCCTTTAAGGAAAGGGTATTGGTACATTTCGCTGTAGACCTTACCAATGTTTATATGACTACAAGACTTGAGGGCGCACACACTTATTTCCTGCCATTTAATCAGGGAAGTAATGGCGCCGGAAAAGTAGGTGGCAAAGGTAATCCGGTAAATCCAAATGGATATGATACAGCTTATCTTTGGGAAAGAGTACTCTGCAAAGACAGTCTGATGGAAATTTTACAGAAATATATGCACTTGCAGCAGGAGTACGATAAAAATGGAAATCTTGTGAAAGAGACTATGATTTTCCCAAGGTATCATCAGCTTGATGTTGTTACAAAGCTGTTGGAAGATGTAAAAAAGAATGGTTCAGGTAAGAGTTATCTGATCCAGCATAGTGCAGGCTCAGGAAAGTCCAATTCGATTGCATGGCTGGCACACAGACTTACCGGACTCCATGATTATGAAGACAATAAGATTTTCCAGTCAGTAATCATCGTTACTGACAGACGAGTGTTGGACAGTCAGTTACAGTCTACAGTATATCAGTTTGACCATGTGGAAGGTGTGGTTAAGAAAGTAGATAAAAATTCGGGACAGCTTAGAGATGCAATCAATGATGGTGTAGGCATTATTATTACTACATTACAGAAATTCCCGGTAATCTATAAAGAAGTGGATTCTGCAAAAAAAAGATTTGCGATTATTATTGATGAGGCACATTCTTCGCAGACCGGAGATGCAGCGAAAAAGTTAAAAAGAGCATTAGCTGATACTGAAGAAATTCTGAAAGAGTATGCCGAGATGGAAGATGAGGACGAGAGAAACCGCAAGGATGATGAGGACAAGCTATTAGACGAACTGGCAGCACAGGGGATGCATAAGAACTTATCATTCTTTGCATTTACAGCAACGCCAAAAGGAAAAACATTGCAGCTGTTTGGTCAGAAGGATGCGGAAGGAATCTACAGACCTTTCCATATTTATTCTATGAGACAGGCAATAGAGGAGCATTTCATCTTGGATGTTTTGCAGAACTATATGACCTACAAAATGTACTATAAGATTGCCAAGATTATTGAGGATAATCCGGAATTTGATACAACAGCTGGTTCAAAGGCAATTATAAATTATGAGACACTGCATCCACATAATATCTCTCAGAAGACTGCCATTATGCTGGAACATTTTATGAATGTCACAAGACATAAGATAGGTGGCAGAGCGAAGGCTATGGTTGTTACACCATCCAGACTTCATGCAGTACGATATGTGCAGGAATTTAAGAGACAGATAAAAGAAAAAGGACTGAATGACCTTGAAGTGTTAGTCGCTTTTTCCGGTGAAGTGAAAGATAACGATGATGTGTTTACCGAAGAGGGAATGAACAAGGATAAAGAAGGCAAGACAATAAAAGAAAAGGCTTTGCCGGAAACATTCCATGCAGATGATTATGGAATCCTTGTTGTTGCAGAAAAATATCAGACAGGCTTTGATGAACCACTACTTCACACCATGTTTGTGGATAAGAAATTGTCCGGTGTAAAGGCAGTACAGACTTTATCAAGACTGAATCGTACTACAAGAGGAAAAGTAGATACCTTTGTACTTGATTTTGTGAATTCAGCAGAGGATATCAAAGCATCTTTTGAGCCATTCTATGAGGAAACTGTGCTCTTGGAGGAAACAGATCCTAATGTTGTATATGATATGAAGAATACCTTAGATGATTTCAGGGTATATCAGAAATCAGAAGTGGATAAATTTGCGGATATTTTCTATCAGAATGAGAATCAATCAGCTGGTGATCTTGGAAAGCTTCAGGGACAGTTAAGACCAGCAATAGACAGATATGAAGTGCTTGAGGTTGAAAAACAGGATATATTTAAGTCTACCTTGGCAAGTTTTAACCGTGTGTATGCCTATATTACACAGGTATGCAGATTATTTGACAAGGATATTCATAGATTCAGTATTTATTCAAAATTCTTATACACAATGCTTCCTAAGGGACATGGTGGAGAGAAGATAAATATTGATGACAAAGTTCTTCTTGAATACTATAAGCTGGAAAAAGACTTTGAAGGTCCGATAGAGCTTGAAAGCACAGAAGGCGGATATACACCTATCTCCGGTGATTCCGGTCATAGAGAGCCTAAGAAAGACCCGTTGACAGTAATCATTGATAAGATAAACGAAAAGTATGGCACTCATTTTACAGAGATGGATAAAGTTCTTGTTCAGATGGAAAATGATTATGCCAATCAGGAGAAATGGCAGAGCTACGCAAAGAACAATGACAGGGCAACATTTATGCTGTTATTTGAAAAGGATTTTCCGAATATGGCAGCAGACAGATATGAGCAGAATGACCAGTTTTTCAGAAAACTGTTTGATGATCCTGATATGATGAGGCAGGTAATGGAGACTGTAGGTTCTGTATTGTATGAGAGATTGAAGAAGAAATATATCTTTGATCCAAAGTCGGGAGTAATTGAAGAGGCGACACCGGAGACTTATGTGGAAGATACATATTTGACGAAGAAATAAGGAAGTGAAAACATGCAGTTAGGATGGATAGATTTTTCAAAAGAAGACCGGCAGAAGGCATTCGATGTGATTAACCTTCTGAGTGAACAGGGAGCAGTCGATGAACTTGGAATCGGCGTTATTCGTGATGCTTTTGCCAATTATTTCTTTCCGGGGACATCTACCATCCAGACTAGAGCAAAGTACTTCCTTATTGTTCCATATATGTTAAGGGAGGCTGTTGATGGCAGGTATGGAAAGGATGCAAATAGAGTTTTAAGAGCTATAGATTCTGCTGAAAAAGATTGTGGCATCAGATTGTTAGAAGCAGATCCCAAGGCAGAAGGTGTTATTGGAAGTCGTGTATTGCCAAAGGGCTGGGTGGCAAGAAAACCATCAGATATCTACTGGAATGGAATTCGTACCTTTGGAATATTCTGTGATTATGGTCTGTCTATACCGGAGTATGTTTCATTGGCGGTAAAGCTAAAAGAACAGAAGTCTGTCAGCCGGTTGGGAAACAGGAATGATGATGCAGAGGAAAATGATAAGGATGATTCGGATGCAGGAGACATCGGCAATATTAGATTCTGGAATCTTCCGATTTATCATGATGATTGGAGAGACAACCTTACAATAGAGCTGACGCAGGAGGAAGC
>OLQQ01000383.1_pt1 | contig 24205 bp, 17 predicted proteins | sample 1672041 | NCBI WGS metagenome assembly OLQQ01 (sample SAMEA3136639, study PRJEB25190) | human gut metagenome
TCCTACCGGCTCCGGCAAGTCCACCGGCGTTCCTCCGATGATGGATGACGCCGGTCTGGGAGACCGTGGCCTGATTGTCGTTGTACAGCCCCGGCGGATGGCCGCTCGCCTGCTGGCGCGGCATGTGGCCCGGCTGCGCGGGGTGGAGCTGGGAAAAGAAGTGGGGTATGCGGTGCGTTTTGAACGGTACATTTCCTCCCGCACCCGTATCGCGTACGTGACGGACGGCATGTTGGAGCGCTGGCTGACGGAATGGCCCTCCTTGGAAGGGGTGAGCGCCGTGGTGTTTGATGAGTTCCATGAACGCAGCCTTTCCGGGGATTTATCCCTGGGGCGTGTGCTGGATCTGCAGGAAGGGCCGCGCCGGGATCTGGCCGTGGTCGTGATGTCCGCCACACTGGAGATATCAGGGCTGCGGGAATATATGGGAGGTTCCTGCCGGGTTCTGGAAGCGCAAGGCAGGCAGTATCCCGTGGAAGTCGTTTACCGGGCTCCCCGCCTGGTCAGTGACGGACGCGGCAGGGTGGCTCCTCCCCCCATATGGGAGCAGGCGGCGGATGTTGTGCGGGAGGCGGTGAGGGAGGATGACTGCGGGGATGTGCTGGTATTTATGCCGGGCGTGTATGAGATACGGAAAACGGTGGAGTTGCTGGCAGGAAAGCCGTGGATGAGCGGCCGGGACGTTTTTCCCCTTTACGGGTCTCTGGCGCCGGAGCAGCAGAATTGCGCCGTGGAGCGGGGGGATATCCCCCGTGTCATTGTTTCCACTAATGTGGCGGAAACTTCCCTGACGATTGAGGGAGTGCGTACGGTGGTTGATTCCGGGCTGGTCCGCCGGTCCGGATGGGATCCGTACCGGGGGATGGATACGCTGCATCTGGTGAAGATTTCCAAGGCGTCCGCTCAGCGCGCGGGCCGTGCCGGGCGCGTGGCTCCGGGGCGCTGTTTCCGGCTGTGGAGTGAGGCGGAACAGGCCCGGAAGGAGGATTTTGACCCGCCCGAATGTTTCCGGGTGGATCTGGCCGGAGCCGTTTTGAATTTGGCTGCCTGGGGCGTCACCGTACCGGAAAATTTCCGTTGGCTGGATGTTCCTGCCCCCCTGGTGATGCAGCGGGCCGTGAATTTGTTGGCTGCCCTGGGTGCGACGGAAGAGGATGGAAGCCTGACGGATACGGGAAAAAGGATGACCGCTTTTCCCCTGCCGCCCCGGCTGGCCCGTCTGATGGTGGCCGGCCAGGATGAACAGTGTGCCGTGGAGCTGGCCGCCGTTGCAGCCCTGATGCAGGGAGAAGGTGTTGCGGTAAAGGGGGGGCTGAACGATCATTTGCGCGATTCTGCGGATTACACGGATTTCCAGGCGGAGTGGCGCGCGGTGGAGAAGGCTGTGGATGCCGGTTTTGGGGCGGCGGCGTGTACCCGCTGGGGCATCTCTTCCCGCGGGGCGCGGGAGGCATGGATGGCATACCGGCAGCTTCTGTCCGTCGGCAGCCGGGGAAAAGCCCGGGAAACGCCGGGACCGGATTTTACGGCGGCGCGCCCTGCCGTAGTCCGTGCAATGATTGAGAGTTTTGCGGACCATGTGGGTGTGCGAAATGGCGTGGCAGCCAATACATGCCGCATGGCCGGCGGGGTGGGCGGCAGGCTGGCGGAAGGAAGCGTGGTGTTTCAAGGAGAGCATTTCGTAGCCGCAGAGGTGGCGGAATTGTCCGGAAAGGCGGTGGAAACCCGTGTGGGACGCTGTACGCTTATTGCGCCGGAAGATTTGCGTTCCATTTGGCCGGAGCGTTTTTCCTGCGGGGAGGAAGCCGTCTTCGATGCCGCTTTGCGGCGCGTGCGTCTGCACCGGAAGCTGATGTATGGAGATCTGGTGCTGGAGGATCGTGACCGCGGGGATGCCCCTACGGAGCTGGCCGCCCCGGTTTTGGCTGAAAAAGTAGTGGACGGAACCCTGAAGCTGGTGAAATGGAATGATGCCGTGGAACAGTGGATACGCCGTCTTAATGGTTTGAGCGTTTGGATGCCGGAACTGGAGCTGCCCCGGTTTTCGGAGGAGGACAAGCTGGTCGCCATTTCTTTGGTCTGTGAAGGGGCCGTGGGTTATAAGGACATCAAGGAAAGGGAAATTATTCCCGTGCTGAGGGATTGGCTTTCCGGCTGGCAGGCGAAGGCGCTGGACGATTATGCCCCGGTAAGCCTCACGTTGCCCAACGGCCAGCACGCCAAGGTCAGGTACGGGGAGGATTCCTCCCCGGTGATCAGTCTGACGGTGCAGCGCCTGTTCGGCGTGGCGGTTTCCCCACGCATTGCCAACGGGGCCGTACCCGTGATTGTGGAGGTGCTGGCCCCCAGCCAGAGGCCGTGGCAGGTAACGGGATCTCTGGAAAGTTTTTGGCGGAACGGATACGGGCAAATGAAAAAGGACCTGGCGGGGCGTTATCCCCGGCACCGTTGGCCCGCCCCCGGGGAACTGGATTTCCTTCCCCGTTCCCGGTGATAAGGAGAAAGGATTTTTCTGTAACAAAACAGTAGCAAAATCGACCGTTTCCGTGTAAAGAGGCGGTGGTGCAGCTCGCGGATGCCCTCCGCCCACCATTCACAAGAGACAGTTATGGACTCAATTTACTGGATTATCATCACAGCCCTGCTGCTTCTGGCGGCATTTGACTTGATCAACGGCGTAGCGAATGACGCTGTCAACTTCCTCAATTCCGCCATCGGTTCCAAGGCTGCACCCGTGCGGGTGATCCTGACCGTAGCTTCCATCGGCGTGCTGGTGGGGGCCTGTTTCTCCGGAGGCATGATGGAAGTAGCCCGCAACGGTATTTTTCACCCGGACATGTTCAGTTATCATGAAGTGATGCTGCTTTTCCTGGGGGTAATGATCAGCGAAGTGATTCTGCTGGATACCTTCAATACTTTCGGATTGCCTACGTCCACCACCGTTTCCCTGGTATTCGGTATTTTGGGGTCTGCCGTAGCGACGGCCCTGTTCAAGATTTCCAAGCTCCGCCTGGTTCAGTCCGTGTGGGATTTCATTAATACGGACAAGGCTTTTGAGATTGTCACCAGCATTCTTCTTTCCGTAGCCATCGCCTTTACGGTGGGCACCATCGTCATGTGGATTTCCCGTCTGGCGTTCACGTTTAAATACCAGTCCCGGTTCAAATGGTTCGGCTGCTTCTGGTGCGGCATTGCCATGACGGCGATAGCCTATTTTGCCGTTTTCAAGGGCTTGAAGGAGTCTACCCTGATGGAGCCCTCGTTCATCCAATACATTGACCAGAATCTGGGCATGGCCCTGCTCACGGCCTTCGGCGGTTTTTCCGTGCTCATGTTCCTGCTTCAGCATTTGTTCATGACGAATATTCTGCGCCTGACCGTTCTGGCGGGCACTTTTTCCCTGGCTCTGGCCTTTGCGGGCAACGACCTGGTGAATTTCATCGGCGTTTTCATGGGTGGTCTGGATTCCTTCCAGTACGCCAGCGGCGTGGCGGCGGCCGGTGGCTCTCCCTCATCCATCACCTCCATGGAGTGTCTGATGCCGGGGCAGGGCATGCCGGTAAACCATTATATTTTGTTCGCCGCGGGCTGTATGATGATTTTTGCCTTGTGGTTCTCCAAAAAGGCAAAAACGGTGATCGCCACCGGCGTGGAACTTTCCAGGCAGGGTGAAGGCGGTATTGAGCGTTTCGGCTCCGTCCCCCCCGCCCGCGCCATCGTTCGCAGCGCCATCGCCCTGGGACGCGGGGTGAAAAGGCTTATTCCCGCCCGCATGCTGGTGCGCATGAACCACCAGTGGGATCCCGCCCCCCAGCCCTTGAATCCCAAGGACCGGGTGGCATTTGACCTGATTCGCGCCACGGTGAACCTGACGGTTGCTTCCCTGTTGATTGCATGGGCTACTGGCAGGCAGCTCCCTCTTTCCACCACGTACGTGACGTTCATGGTGGCGATGGGCTCCTCCCTGGCGGACAAGGCATGGGGAAGGGAGAGCGCGGTTTACCGTGTAACCGGCGTGCTGACGGTGATTTCCGGCTGGTTCATGACCGGGCTGGCTGCCTTTACGCTGGCCGCCGTCATGGCTACCATCCTGCATTACGGACAGGTGTACGCCATCTTCGGTCTGCTGGCCCTAGTGGTTGTCATTCTGGTAAAGTCCACCATCATGCACCGCAAGCGGGAAAGCAAGCTTTCCGTAGAGCGTTTTGACCAGATTACGGAAGAAAATATCCTGGATGTATGCAGCCACCAGATTGTGGACAGCACGCTCAAGCTGCGGGAAATTTACAATGACACCGTGGAAAACTTTTTCCAGGGGGACAGGAAGGCCCTGAAAGAACTGGCGGATGCCGCAGAACGGCTGGCCATGACCAGCAGCGAACATCACAAGTACGATATTCTCCCTATTCTGTACAAGATGCAGTCCCGTTCCCTGGATATGGGCTACCACTTTGTGCAGGCCCTGGAGCATCTGAATGAAGCTACGCAGAGCCTGTCGCAGTTTTCCGAGTCCATCTTCACGTATGTGGATAATAACCACACGCCGTTTACGATTGACCAGGTGGACGATTTGAAGGAGGTGCATACCGCCCTCATCAAGCTGCTGGATGAATATTGCAAAATGCTCCAGACGGGGACGTACATTCAGTTCGACTATACGATGGTGGCCCAGGAACAGCTTCTTCAACTGGTGGCAAAGGCCACCAAGCGCCAGATCAAGCGGGCCCAGCGCAACCAGACGCGCACCCGTTCCTCCCTGCTTTATCTGAACATGCTTAATGAAATGAGGTTTATGGCCGTGCAGGTGCGGGCCCTGACCAATGACGAACGAAACTTTGTAGCAGCCTGAAGCGGCGGTTCTCTGTTTTTTTCACGTAAGGAAAAAAATTCTTGAGCGTTTAATTCGTGAAGGTATCCTGAATGAACAGGGATGTTCGATAAGGGAGGAACGAGAGCTTCCCTTGTCACCAGGAATAACCCTGATTTCATAGGTAGTTAGTTGGAGCGGCTACGGGAGAAATTCCGTAGCCGCTTTTTTGTCTTCCCGGGCCTTGTGTCATACAAAAGAAATAATGTTTGAACATATTTGCCGTGCGTTTGTCTCACCCATAACGGTTATGATCCGGATGCAGTGAAAGAGAGCGCTTCATCCACTTAAGGACTCGACCGTCTTCATAGGTAGTTAGTTGAACAGCAGCCCCGGCGAAGGGATTCGCCGGGGTTTGTTCATTTCCGGAAGATGTATTCCGCGCTGTAAACAGCTGGAAGGGAGGGGAAAAGAAAAAATAGGCTGCGTTTTGCCACGGGGTTTGATTGACGTGTGGGATGCGTCAGGGCATAGTGGCAGGGTATGAAGAGAGCGTTTTGCGTGATAGCCGGTGCATGCAGCCTGCTTGGATGGGCTCCGGCGGACGAGACGGGCATGAACAATGTGCTGGAGGATTGGCGGATGAGGCAGTCCGACTGGGAATCCGCATTGAAAACGGCTGAAAGCGGGGAAAAAAGGGCGGAATTGATGAAAAACCGTCCAGATGCCGTTCCGGTGGCTCGGGAATTATGGAGGCTGGTAGGGCGCGACCTTCAGAAACCCGAGACTCAAAAATCCTGCCTTCTTCCGGCTGTCGTCTGGTTTCTGGATCATCCCCAGGCTGTAGCGCAGGCGTTCCCCAATGGAGACATGGCCAGGAAAATTGTCGTGTTCTGCCTGGATTCCCTGGAAAATACGCTGTTCCGGGAACAGGGGGCGGGAAAGGCGGCGTATGCCCTGAGCAATTCCCGTGACCTGCGCTGCCGCGTTATTCTGGAACAGATCAAGGATTACAACCAGTTCCCTGAGGACCAGGGCCTGGCTTCCCTGGGCCTGGCCATGGTGATGAAGGAAACGACAGGGATGCTTCAGGATGACGTCAGGCTGGTGGCGGCCCGCGGAAAATTGCTGAAAGACGCCATTATCAAATGCTATGATTCCAGTTTCGGCCCTATTCCGGTTCAAAATATTGTGAAGGAGGAACTGTATGAAATACGCAATCTCAATATCGGGCAGACCGGGCCTGAAATCAGCCTTCCCTCTACCGCGGCGGCCGGAAAAGTGACGCTCCCCTCCGGGAATAAGCCCGTGCTGGTGGGTTTTTGGGATCCGCAGGATATGCGTTCCGTTCAGTTTTTGCAAAAAGCCGCGTCTCTCCGGAAAGAATTTCCCGGTTTGACGGTGATGCCGGTGGCTCCCGGAAAGAGAGAGAACATAGAAAAGGCCCTATTGAACTTGAAAATGGATATGCCCTCCCTGGTGGATGAAAAAGCGGCGGCGTTTAAGGATTACCGGGTGAGGCTCACCCCGCGGGTGTATCTGCTGGACCCTGCGGGGAAAATCCTGATGCGCGGCACGCCGGATATGCTGTTTGACGCCAACCTGTACGCGGTCATGGGCAAACTTGAGGGAAAAAAGAAAGAAAAGCCGGATGGGAAAAAGTCTCCCTCCTCCCCTGCTTCCTCCAAGCCTGTTTCTCCGCCGGCCAGGATTAATTCCCCGGATACGCGCGTTCCCTCTGTTTCCCGGCCTGATAGGCCGCGGCCCGCGTTCCCTTCCGCCCCCTCCGGTGCGGAGGACCATTCTCTTTCCGCTCCTCCTTTGAGGCCCATGCCTGAATGATCCGTTTCATGGAGGGGATTCTGTTGAGAAAGGCCGCGGAGGACGTGGCCCGGGTTCTTTCCGGAGCAGGACACACCGTATATTTTGTGGGCGGCTGTGTTCGGGACAGATTGCTGGGATATTCCGTGAAGGATATCGATATTGCTACTTCCGCCCGCCCGGATGAAGTGTTGCGCCTGTTTCCGGATGCCTGGGAAGTGGGCGCCGCCTTCGGCGTGATGCTGGTACGCCGCGAAGGTTTTTCCTTTGAGGTGACGACCTTCCGCAGAGACGGAAGCTACAGGGATGGCCGGAGGCCGGAGGCCGTCTGTTTCACGGATGCGGAAGAAGATGCCCGGCGGCGTGATTTTACCATGAACGGCCTCTTTGAAGATCCGTTTTCTTTGCCTCCGGGCCGTGTGGTGGATTATGTAGGCGGAGTGGAGGATATCCGGGCCCGCGTATTGAGGTGCATCGGGGAGCCGGACCGTCGTTTTGAAGAAGATTCCCTGCGGCTGATGCGCGCCGTACGTTTTGCCGTTACCAGGGAAGTCCAGGTGGAGAAGGAGACTTGCTCCTCCATTTTCAGGAACGCTCCGCTGCTGGCCCGGATTTCCCCGGAACGCATCCGGGAGGAACTGGACAGGATTTTATTGTCTCCCGGAAGGAAACGGGGTGTGGAAATGCTGGTGGAAACGGGGTTGATGAAGCATGTCATTCCGGAAATATACGATATGATAGGCTGTACGCAACCTCCCCAATGGCATCCGGAAGGAGACGTATACACCCATACGCTGATGATGCTGGATGCGCTGGGAAGGGACGGCTCCCCCGTGTCTTTGGAGCTGGCCCTGGGGGTTCTGCTGCATGACATCGGGAAACCTCCCTGCCGTCAGGTGGATGAAACGGGGCGCATCCGTTTTTCCGGTCATGACAAGGAAGGCTCTTCCATGGCCAGGGTCATTTTAAGAAGGCTGAAATATTCCAATGCCGTGGTGGATGCGGTGTGTTCCATGGTGGAGCGCCATATGCGCTTCATCAACGTGAGGCAGATGAGGAAATCTACGCTGCGAATGTTCATGAACGCTCCTCATTTCCGGGATGAACTGGAACTCCACCGCCTGGATTGCCTTTCCTCCAACGGACTGATGGACAACTGGCAATTTGTCAGGGACTTCATGGATTCCTACCGGAATGCCCCTCTGGTGCCTCCTCCTCTGGCGTGATCTGGTGAATCTGGGGCTGTCCCCGGGGCCTGATTTCGGGAAATGGCTGTCCCGTCTGCAGGAGCTTCAGTTGGAGGGAACGCTCCGGACCAGGGAGGAAGCCCTGCTGCAGCTGGAACAAATTGCCCCGGTGGAACAGAATGCGCTTGCAGAATACCTGAAAAAGTTAGCATTATAAGCGTCAAAATTTGATTATTTCAACTCATGCGTCCTGTCATTTATCAACTATTTGTTCGTCATTTTTCCAATATGGAGACCCATGGAGTTGACTGGGGGAGCCGGGAAACGAACGGGTGCGGAACTTTTAATGGAGTGACGGATAAAGCCTTACGTGAAATAGCACGGATGGGTTTCACACACATCTGGCTGACCGGGGTGCTGAGGCACGCTACGCAGACGTCCCATCCCGGGCTAGCCGCCCAGCCGAAATCCATCGTAAAAGGCCTGGCAGGAAGTCCCTATGCCGTGGTGGATTATTTTGACGTGGATTCGGATCTGGCCTCCTCCCCGGAGAAGAGAATGGATGAGTTCAAGGCTCTGGTAAAGCGTTGCCGGACGGTGGGGCTGCTGCCGATGATGGATTTTATTCCCAACCATGTTTCCCGAGCCTACCTGGCGGACTGGGACGGGCATGACGATTTTGGAGAAGGAGATGATCCCCATACGTTTTTTTCTCCGGAGCAGGGGTACTTTTACCTGACCTCCAACAGCCCTGGGGACGGTCCACCCCTGCGTCTGCCGGACGGCCTGTTTGAAGGGGAAATGACGTTCGGACGTGTGACGGGCAACAATGCCGTTACATGGAATCCCGGCAAGTACGACTGGTATGAAACGGTCAAGCTCAACTACGGCTATAACTTTATGGCCGGTCTTCCTGCCCTCCGCCTGCTGCCGGGGTGGACCAGCCCCAAGCAGCATGTGCCCAAGACATGGCGCATCATGGACGATATCCTTTCCTTCTGGCAAAGCCTGGGCATCGGCGGTTTCAGGTGCGACATGGCCCAAATGATCCCCATGGCTTTCTGGAAATGGGCCATTTCCCGTTCCCGGGTGCGTCTGCCGGACGTGTTTTTCATGGCGGAGGCATACAACGACCACATGAAAACCACACCCGGCGATCCGTGCGCCGCCCTTCTGGATGCCGGATTTAATGCCGTTTACGATTCCGACTGCTATCATCTGGCGCTCCATATGTACACGGAAAATAACTGGGCCAATGACTTCGACCGGCTTTTCCGAAGCAATCCCATATACATGACCCACGGCGTCCGCTACGTGGAAAACCATGATGAAACGCGCGTGTGCTCCCCTCTTTCCTGGGGCGGCGTGGGACGCGTTGTTCTGCCGGCGGTCATGACGCTGGTGTATGCCTCCGGGAGCGGTCCCGTGCTGGTGTACAACGGGCAGGAAGTGGGGGAACGGGCGGAGGGGCCCGGCGGTTTCGGCGGACATGACGGACGTACCAGCATTTTTGACTATACCTGCCTCCCCCGGCTCCAGCCCTGGGTGGCGAATGGCCGGTTTGACTCTTCCCTGTTGCCGGAAGAGTCCGCAGAACTGAGAAATTTTCATCGGAAGCTTCTTCCTCTGATGCAGCATCCGGCGCTGGACCGGGGAGATTTTTACGGCCTGAACTGGGCTAATATGAAAAACACCACTTTCGGCAGGGAACCGGCGGAAGACACTTCCGGCCACTGGGTATATGCCATGCTCCGGCATGATGCCCGCGCCAGGGCCACCGTGCTTGTGGTGGGGAACCTTTCTCCAAATATCAATTTCTACAACCTGCGCATTTCCATTCCCCAGCACGCTTTCGGCTGGTGCGGCATCCAGACGGATCGGGTACGCGTCAGAAACCTGATGGACGCCGAGGGTGAGGACAGGATTTTTGAGCGGCGGGAATTGATGGACTGCGGTCTGTCCCATCCCCTGAAACCGGGACATGTGGGCGTGCTGGAACTGTCTGCCGTTTAGAGAAGCGTTCCCTCCGGAGGGAAGCTGCAGCCTTTGCCGATATTTTTTACTCTGCTGGGCGTTTTTATGATGACGGGCGGTTTTTAATTCGGTATAGTCCCGGAAATTCCTATGACTAGACGTTTCCCTCACTCCATGTCTGCCATTCAGCAAATTGCCATGGCGCTTGCCGTTGCCGGTATTGGAGCCGGCCAGGGGCTGGCCCAGGAGGGGGCAGGGGCCGCACGCCGGGCAGCAGCCCGGATGGAAGAGCAGGCTCAGGCTTCCATGCTGCTGTTAGGGCAGGCGCGTCAGCAATATTCCGAGGGCAAGTACCAGGAAGCTCTGGACAATTACCGCAGAAGCCTGACTGCGCTGCCCAAATCCCCCAATATGGAGAAGCGCCGCCGTTTCCTGGAAACCAGCATCGCGGATGCCAGTGTGGCTGTGGCTCAGGAATATATCAAGGCGGGGCGTTACGATGAGGCCGTCAAGTTGCTGGAAGATGCCCTGAAATCCACTCCGGACCATGCCTTGGCCAGGCGCACGTTGGAAATAGCCCGCGACCCGGTGCGTACGAATCCGGCATTGTCTCCGGAACACGTAAAAAATGTAGAGGAAGTCAACCGTCTGCTTCACCTGGCTTTCGGCTATTATGAACTGGGCCAGTATGATGCGGCCCTGAAGGAATTTACGTCCGTCCTTAAGACGGACCCTTACAATACGGCGGCGCGGCGCGGCATGGAACTGGTTAACCGCGCCAGAACCGCCTATTTTAGCGCTGCCAGGGATGAAACCCGCAGCAGTGCCCTGGCGGATGTTTCCAGACAGTGGGAGATGCCCGTTCCTTTGACGGAAACACCGGAGGAACCCGCTTCATTTTCCCGGCCGCTGGATAACCCGGTGGTGAATGTGGACCAGAAACTGGGCATGATCCGCCTGCCCCGTGTGCAGCTGGATGGAGCGACGGTGCAGGAAGCCGTGGACTATCTGCGCAGCCAGGCCAGGACGCATGATGCCACGGCCATGACTGCGGCGGAACGCGGCGTGAATATTTCCGTGGATCCCGGTCCTGCAGACAGCGTTTCCGCCAGGGACGCCGCCGCCAAGAGAATTACGCTTAATCTTCAGAATGTACCTCTTCGTGAGGCCCTGGAATACGTGGCGCGCGCATCCGGCCTTATTCTGCGGACAAATGCCTTTGGTGCGGAACTGGTATCCAGTTCAGACGGAACTTCCTACATGGTCACCAAGTCCATTACCCTTCCGCCGGGCTTCTTTTCCGGATTGTCGGAGGACTCTGGCGCCGAAAATTCAGACCCCTTCAGTTCCGGTGATTCCGGTTCTTCCGGCATGACCCTGAAACGGGTGGATCCGCAAAAGGCGCTGGCTTCCATGGGGGTGAAATTCCCGGAAGGCAGTTTCATCAAATACAACTCGGGCAACTCCACTCTTCTTTTCCATGGCACGCCCAGAGATTTGAGCATGCTGGAGGAGCTGGTAGCGGCCAGGACTGCGGAACAGCCCCTCCAGGTGGTGGTCAGCGCGACCTTTCTGGAAGTCAATCAGACGGACTTGGAGGAATTGGGCTTTAACTGGATCGTCAATCTGAACCTGGACCCTACCAAGTGGTTCATGGGCGGCGCGGGAACCGATAAAAATGACTATAACAATTCCGTGCTGGACAGTGCCGCCAATGTGGCCGGGGCCGTCGCTCCCGCAGGAGTGGTGGGCGGGCTGCGTTCCGGCAACCAGGTTTTTACGGAAGATAGCATTGACAGCATGATAGAACGCGGCACTTCCGCCAGAAGTTCTGATGCGACCTATGTTCCCGGCGGCGCTCCCAGCATCGTCACTCTGCGCGGCATGTGGAGCCACGCGGATATCACGATGATTATGCGCGGCCTGAGCCAGAAAAAAGGCACAGACATTATGCAGCATCCTTCCGTGATTGTGCGCCCCGGTGAAAAAGCCACCTTTTTCAGCGGCAGGGAACTGATTTACCCTACGGAATATGATCCGCCTGAAGTTCCCAACAGCACGGGCAATAATAATGACTGGGGCGACAATGACAATAACGGCGGCGGTATTCCGGTCATGCCCATGACTCCCGCCCATCCCACTGCCTTTGAAACCAGGCAGCTCGGCACGATCTTCAATGTGGAAGTGACCGGCATCAGCGATGACAAATCCATCGTGGAAATGACCGTAGTGCCGGAAATCGTGGATTTTGACGGTTTCATCAATTACGGTACGTCGCTTTTCGTTCCCATGGTCTCCCAGGAAAAGGACGCAAAGGAAGATGTCGTCATGGTGAAAACTTCAGACAACTTCATCCTTCAGCCCGTGTTTTCCACGCGGCGCCTGACCGCTCCGGTGCGCATAGCCACCGGCAATACGCTCGTCATCGGCGCTTTGAAAAAATCCACTTCCATTACGTATGAAGATAAAATTCCCGTTCTGGGGGATATTCCCTGGGTGGGGCGCCTTTTCCGTTCCAAGGGGTCCAAGGAACAGCGCAAGGCCATCATCATCATGGTAAAGGCGGAAGTGGTGGATCCGGGCGGCAAAAAGCTTTATACGCCGGATACTTCCATTCCGGACGAGGAGGTCCCGGCAGGGGACGCTTCTCTCCCCGCCCTCAGCAATGCCCAGTAACCTTTAACCGGATCAAGACCATTGAAAAACAGCGGTTCCGATTTTGAGTCTTCTCCTTCCCAGGGGGCTGATAATATCATGCGTCAGCTGCATGCGTCGGATTCCCACGGAGTAGAACGGAGAAGGGAAGTAGTAGTGCGCCCGGACGGCAGCAAGGTGATCCGGGTGGAAAAGCGCCGGCGGACTTACAGTGACGATCAGCGGGACGCCAAACAGGCCATGTTGAAAAACAAGCGTTTTTTAATAGGCCTTTGCATTCTGGTTCTGCTGGCTGCCGGTGCGCTGGCGGGGACGTATATGTACCGCCTTACTTCTTTCAATACGGAGGAATTTGCCGGCCGTCTGCAAGCTGATCTTTCCGCCGCCTGGGGCGGAGATGTGAAAATTTCCGGAATGGCGGTGGATGGCCTTACCATGAAGGCTTCACGCATCAAGGTATCCTTTCCGGAAGATTCCTGCCTGTCCTTTGTGGCGATGGAAGGCATCTCCGGGGAAATTTCCGCCGTGCCCTTATTCATGGGGAAAATCAAGGGGGAAAGCCTTAATGTGTCCAGGGCGGTAGTTGGTTTGCGGCCCGGATTCGTTAAATTTGCCGTACCGCAGACGAAACGGGAATTGCCGTTCGTTTTCCGGCGATACACAGCGCCACGTCTGGAAGTGGGGTATGCCCATGGGACGGAAGAATTTACTCTGGAGAGGAATGGCGCTCCCTTTTATATGACGGCGGAAGCCTACATCCGCACGTCCGGGAACGGACCTGAACCGGAATACGTGCTGGATCTGTCACAGCAAAAATTGAAAATCAAGGGCTGGCCGCTGATGGGGGTTGATTCCGGTTCCGTCATTCTAAACGGGAGCGGCGTCAAGCAGCTCACTTTTTCCGGTTTTCTGGACAAAGGGCGCCTGCTCAATAAGCCTACGGATCTCAGCCCCTTCATGATTACGGGGAATTTTCTTCTGGGTACGGATTTCCGTCACCAAGCGTGGACTTTGACAGGAAAAAATTTCGATCTCGCTTCCCTGCTGGGAGATGATTTCTCTTCCCTTCTCAAGGTGCAGACGGGAGAACAGGAAGGGGATGAAAAGCATGAATTGAAGCTGGATTTTGCTTTGCCTGTAACAACTGAACAGAAGAGGCCCTCCCTAAAAGGATACAGTGGTTCCGTTATCAAGGCGACCATGATCAGGCTGCCTGTTTTGCGCCTGCTGGCGGCCATGGCTGCCCGGAATACGGAAATAAGGCTGCCGTACTCTTCTCCCGTCTTTACGTCCGGTTCTTTCCTGCTGGAAAGCGATGGAACGGGTCGTTCCGCCTCCCTGAAGGAAATTTCCCTGTTTGAACAGAGCTTTCTGGGAGTGACCGGGGGGGTGTACAGCAACGGTACTTCCTTGACGGGGAAGCTGGTTTTTAAAATTCCTTCCTACATGGTGGACAGCCGGAAACTGCCTTCCGGCGTGACGCAGGAAGGGCATGAAATTATTCTTCCTGTGAAAATTTCCGGTACTCCGGAGTCTCCACAGGACAACTCTGCCGGAATGTTCCAGGAAGAGGCGCCGCGCACGGGCCGCCCGGAAATGCATACCGCTCCTTCCCGTGGAATAGCTCTTCCAGCTCCGTCAAATTCCTCTCCTCCCCGTATTACGGTAGACGGATTCATGTGATATTGCCAGGACTCCATGCTGCTGCTCAATCCTATTGTTCGGAAAACATCTGAAAAGCGTTCCCGCTGGTGGACCAGGCTGGCCGGATTTGGCCTGTGGTCCGTACTCCAGCCCATTTGCATGAGCCTGAATATCCGTTCCATCAAGGAGGAGATGATGTTTATACGGCGCCTTTTCTGGTAGCCCTTTGGCACAACCGCACGATGGTTCCGGGTTATGCGTGGTCCCTGGCCCAGAAGCCGCTCAAGATGAGTGTGCTTACCAGCGCCAGCAAGGACGGCGCCCTGGTGGAGGCCGTATGCAGGCATTTTGGCCTGGGTGCCGTCCGGGGATCTTCCGGACGGCGGGGGGCTCTGGCCTACATGGAAATGATGCGAAAGGTCCAGGAGGGGGACGTCTGCTTCTGTTTTACTCCGGATGGTCCGCGAGGCCCTATTTACGAAGTGCACCACGGTATTGTCAAACTGGCCTCCCAGTCAGGGCTGCCCATCGTTCCCGTATGCATCGAATATGAAAGCTGCTGGCGTTTGAACAAGACCTGGGACCGCTATGCCATTCCCAAACCGTGTTCCAACGTAAATATTCTATGGAAAAAGCGCCTGTTCATTCCTCCGGACGCGACGGATGAACAGGTGGCGGATTATGCCCGTCTTCTGGCCGGGCTGCTTGGCGAGGGGCTTCCGGACTTCCCGCCTCTTAACCAATCATTATTATGCAAATCATCGATGGAAAACAAGTAGCTTCCCAGGTGCTGGAAGAGGTTGAAAGGGATATTGCCCGGCTCAGGGAACAGGGAATAACGCCCGGTTTGGCCGTGGTTCTGGTAGGGGAAGATCCCGCTTCCCAGGTATATGTAAATTCCAAGGTGAAAAAGTGTGCGGAGCTGGGGATGAATTCCCGTAAAATAGTTCTCCCTTCCGACGCCTCCCAGGAAGAACTGCTCCGGATTGTCCGTGAATTGAACGTGGATCCTGCCGTCCACGGCATACTGGTGCAAAGCCCGCCTCCTCCCCATATCGACGAGGCGGCCGTGGTCCTGGAAATAGACCCTGCCAAGGATGTGGACGGCTTCCATCCGGAGAATGTCGCCAAGCTGGTGCTGGAAGATGAGACCGGTTTTGTGCCCTGTACCCCTCTGGGCTGTATGAGGCTGTTAAAGGCCGCCGGCATTGAAACGGCGGGAGCGAATGCCGTGGTCATTGGCCGCAGCATGATTGTGGGCAAACCGATGGCGCATCTTTTGATGTCCAAACAGGCAAACGCTACCGTAACCGTGGCTCATTCCCGTACGAAAAACCTGCCGGAACTTTGCCGTTCCGCTGATATCATCGTGGCAGCCATAGGCCGGCCCGCTTTTGTGACGGCTGATTTTGTGAAAGACGGCGCCGTAGTGGTGGATGTGGGCATCAACCGCGTGGAAGATGCCTCCGCCAAGCGCGGCTACCGGATTGTGGGAGACGTAGCCTATGACGAGGTGGCTCCCAAGTGCCGGGCCATTACTCCCGTGCCCGGCGGCGTGGGGCCGATGACTATCGCCATGTTGATGGCTAATACGGTCAAAGCGTGCCGCCAGCAGACGGGAGCCTGATGAAAATGCCGTGACGTCCGTTTTTCTTGTCAAATGAAGGAAAGTAGGGCAGTATTCAGTTACCATTATGTCAAGTAAATTACTCGAAGGCAAAGTTGGTGTCGTAGTCGGCGTAGCGAACAAGCGCAGCATCGCGTTCGCAATTGCCAAGGCGTGGCATGAAGCGGGCGCAAAGCTCATCTTCAATTATCAGGGAGAACGTCTCAAAGACGGAGTTCTCAAGCTGATCCATGAGAACTTCGGCGAGGATGTTCCCGTTTATGATCTGGATGTCAGCAGTGATGAATCTGTTAACGCTTTCTTTGAAAGGGTCCGCCAGCATACGGACAAAGTAGATTGTCTGCTGCATTCCGTGGCTTTTGCCCCGAAGGAGGCTCTTGGCGGCAGTTTCCTGGAAACGGGCCGCGAGGCGTTCAAGATTTCTCTGGATATCTCCGCTTATTCCCTGGTAGCTCTTTCCCGCGCCGTGGAACCCATGATGTCCGACAACGGCAGCATTTTGGCGATGTCCTATCTGGGATCCGAAAAAGTGGTTCCTAACTACAATCTGATGGGAGTTTCCAAAGCTGCCCTGGAAGCCTGCACCCGTTATCTGGCTTATGATTTGGGCCGTTCCCGCGGTATCCGTGTCAATTGCATCAGTGCAGGTCCCATGCAGACGCTTGCTGCTCGCGGTGTTTCCGGTTTTAACACCATGTTCAAGGTGTATGAGGAGCATGCCCCTCTGGGCCGTTCCTGCACGGGTGAGGAATTGGGAGCCACCGGCGTTTTCCTGGCCAGTGACGGCGCAGCCGCAATCACCGGGCAGGTGATTTACGTGGACGGCGGTTATCAGATCATGGGAATGTAATGCGTTCCTTGCGGAAGCTTTCTTCCTGTTCACAAGCCGTACCGGTTTTTCCGGTACGGCTTGTTTACGGTTTCATGGAGAAGGTAAGGGAGCTGGGGGCTTCCTGGCTTCTGTCGGAAAGGCCTGTTTCCCCGCTGCGTTTCAGGGGACGAACACTTTCAGCGAGCCGGGGCGGGTGATGCGGACCGGAGCGTTTCCTGCATAATCGCCGTCCAGTTCGCAGGAGGCCTGTTCGGCGGAGGTGACGGTCCCCCCCGTCATCCGGATGTATTCAAAACTGCCGCTCCTCCGGGAATGAAAGCCCCCTTGGACTGCGGCCATCAGGAATTCCCCGATGATGGAAGTAATGGAATGCCTGAATACTACTGCGTCCAGAAGGCCGTCACTGTTGTCCGCTTCAGCAAAGAAGTTAAGCGGCCCGCCATACTTGCGTCCATTGCCGAAGATGATGGAACGGCCTTCCAATACCCGGCCTTCATCTGTGGTCAGGGTGAGGTGCGGCTGTTTTTCCGTACAGACGCGGGCGCCGGCAATTACATAGGCAAGGGCTTTCCATTTTTTTTTCATTTCCCATGTGGTCAGTTCTACGGCTCGGGCATCCGCGCCAATGCCCGCCATTTGGAGAAAAACTTGCCCGTTGAATGCGAACAGGTCCACATTTTTGGAACGCCCCGTGTTCAGAATGTGCAGGGCGTGGTCGAAATCCGGGCGGATTCCTATTTCCCGTGAAAAAACATTCATGGTACCCGCAGGGAAGGGGGCCAGCACCGTTTCCGTATTGCAGAGAGCCCTTGCCGCGATTCCCAGCGTGCCGTCCCCGCCTGCCACAGCAACGGCAGGCGCTCCGGAATTAGCCTGAGAAACCAAATGGTTCAACATGTCTTCCCTGCTTTCCGGTTCAATGACGTCAAAAAAATCCCGGTGCCGATCCAGCCAGCGGCGGAATCGTCCGGCTCTGGCGCTGCGCGCCGTGTTATTGAAAAACAGGGGAATTTTCATGGAGCGGACACGAAGAAGTTCAAAATCTGAACCGGGGCTTCCGTGTGTGCCACAGGTTCATGGCGCACGGTTCCGTCAGGCAGCTTGAACTCCAGCATTCCGCGGGAAATATTGTCCGGCAGGAGTACCTCAAGAAACTTCCTCATGTCGTCGGACGGTCCGGGTGTAATGCCTTCCGCCAGAACTTTCCCTTCTTCCGATTTGAGGACGACGTGCAAGGGAAGCCTTCTGGCACCGTTTTTTCTCTCTTACCTGATGTCCAGCATCAGCCGGCTGCCGGGCACATATTCCGGTTGGGCCACCACCCATTCATTCGCCAGTTTCATGTAGCGGTCCGTGATATTGACGGCGGGGACGGTACGGCTTTCCGGAGGGAAAGCCAGCGCGTGCCGTTTTTCGTCGTAGCGGGCTTCCCATATCATAGGAAAAAAGGCTCCTGAAGGTTCTTTTTTCCAGGAGGTGGCATAAATGGCGTTCTCCGGTTTGCGGGGATCCAGCATGCTGATGGCGGACATCACCCACGGGGTGTTGAAGTCCTTTTCATTGTATTCCAGCATTTTCCATTCTCCGTCACACCAGGCTTCCACCCAGTTGTGGTTGCCGCGCACGTGGTTCCAGGTAAGAACGCCCGCCATGCGGGCCGGAATGCCCACGGAGCGAAGAGCGCAGATTAGCAGGATGCTTTGGCCCGTACAGGAGACCTTGCCGGATTGCAGGGATTCCTTGACTCCCTGGTGGGGAACTCTTCTCTCCGTGGAATAGCGTACATTCAGGGTTTTCTGGATGAGGGAGGCGATGGCGAGGGCGGCTTCCCGCCCCGTCTTGCATGGGGAAACAAGCGGTGCGAAGAGGTGATGGAACTGCTCCCTCCATTCGTCTCGCGGTTCGTTGACCACGGCATAAGGGAGAACATTATTTTCATAAAGTTCCCACGGAACCTGGGCAGCCCAGGGGAATTGGCTCCGTGCAGCCAGGGCGAGGCGGACTTCCCGGACCAGCCTTTCTTGCGTAACCGTTCCCCTGTCCTGCGCGGGCATGTGGGCACGCAGAAACTCCACCCCGTCCTGAATGGCGTCATGGGCGGCGCAAATAGCGGCGGTCAGGCCCGGGAGAAGGGCGAAAGGCAGCAGATTCATGAACGTTGAAATTCATACCTGAATTCCGGGAGGGAGACAAGCTTCCTCTTGCGCAAGAAGGGTATGGAAATGGGCAAAGAGATGCGTGTCTTCCGGCGGAGTGGGGGCAAAGGGTGCGTCGTTATCCAGAATATCCTCGCAAATGCGCATGAAATCGCGGGCGGTTTTCGCCCTTTTCATGTAATGGTCAAAAGTGTCGGGAAGTCCCCGAGCGGTATAAACCAGATATTTTTTCATGCGGTGGATGTGTTTTTCCTCCACATAATGTTCCTGCATTTCCCGCGTGCGTTCATAAAGGCGGCGAATATAGTGCAGCACGTTCCGGAAAGTAAGGTCTGCTGCAGGATGGCCCTGAAAGCGGGAATGAAGCTGTGAAAATATCCAGGGATTGCGCAGGGCTGCCCGTCCAATCATCAGCCCAGCTGGCCGGGCCAGCCGCACCCATGCCTCCGCTGTGGCTGCATCCACAATATTTCCGTTGGCGACTACTGGGCATTTCAGCATTCCTGCGGCCCATTTCACCCATTCCGGGTGTACCGGGGAGCGGTAGCCCTCACGGACGGTGCGGGCGTGGATGCACACCCTGTCCGGGGAATGGGAGGCAATTACCGGAAGAATCCGTTCAAACTCGTCCGGCGTTTCGTATCCCAGGCGGCATTTGACGGTGAAGGCTCCGGGGGGCAATACGTCCCGAAGCGCTCCCAGGGCCGCGTCCATGGCCTTCAGGGACCGCAGCATGCCTCCGCCCGCATTTCTCCGGCATACGATGGGAGCGGGGCAGCCCATGTTCAGATCCACGCCTGCACAGGCGTGTTCCATCAGGACCTGCGCATCCCTTGCCAGGTATTCCGGTTCATGGCCCACGAGCTGTCCGTAAATGGGGCGGCCTGTAGGATTTTCATCAATGGAGCGCAGAATGTATGGCGACATCTTTTTATGATGGGCCACCGTCCGGAAATACTCCGTGATGAAATAATCCGGCAGGGAATTCAAGTCCTTCAATGTGTTGAGGAAAGCCAGATCCGTCACATCTTTCATGGGGGCCAGGGCCAGGAGCATGGGTCTGTGCATACCGTGAAAAGCTCCGGTTGGCAAGCTGTGATTGTCTTGACGAAAGAAGGAAAGTGTGGAAGCTGGGAGCATGAATCAGGACTCAACCCGCAAAGCCAGAGTGAATGTGAGACGGGCCGAAGTAATGGAGCAGGTGGAAAAGGAAATCCAGCAGCATTACCAGAGTGAATTGATTTCCCACATCCGTTCTGCGGGCAATGTGTACAATCTGGGCCATACGGAATTTTTTCTCGCCCGGGAGTTCGGGTTCTGCAACGGCGTGCGCCGTGCTATTGATATAGCATATGCGGCACGCAGAGTGTTTCCTGACCGGCGGATTTTTCTGATTGGGGACATTATTCACAATCCGGAAGTGAACCGGCAGCTGGAGGAAATGGGCATTCGAAAACTTCCCTGGAAGCAGTTGGATTCCTCCTATGACCGGGTTGCTCCGGACGATGTGGTGATTATTCCCGCGTTCGGTGTTCCCACTCCTTTCATGGATGCGCTGGAGGAGAAGGGCGTGCAGATTGTGGATACGACATGCGGAGACGTGATGAAGGTCTGGAAAAGAGTGAAGAATTACGCCGCCATGGGGATTACCTCCATTATCCACGGTAAGGCTACCCATGAGGAAACCAGCGCTACGGCTTCCCGGGCTCTTGGGGAACGGGGAAGGGGGAAATACCTGGTGGTTTACGATTTGGAGGATGCCCGTATCCTGTGCGACTACATCATGGGCCGCGGAGACCGCGAGGCATTCCTGAAACGGTTTGAAGGATGCTGTTCCCCGGGATTCGATCCCGACCGGGATCTGGAGGAGGTTGGCATCGCCAACCAGACCACCATGTTGAAAACGGAGACGCAGACGCTCCAGAAGATGGTGAAGGATGCCATTGTTCAGAGGGACGGGGACGATGATAATTTTTATGTGTTTGACACCATTTGCGGTGCTACCCAGGATCGCCAAGATGCCCTGTATGAACTGCTGAAAAATCCTCTGGACGTCATGTTTGTGGTGGGTGGCTACAACAGTTCCAACACAACGCATCTGGTGGATATTGCCAGGGAGCATGTGCCCACGTACTTCATTGAGTCCGCAGAATGCATCAAGTCCATCCAGTATGTGGATGCTTTTGATACGAAGACGCGGGAAGTGCGCCGCATGACTACGGAACCGGTAGTGCAGAACCTGGGCAAATCCCTGAAGGTGGGAATTACGGCGGGCGCCTCATGCCCGGCCAACCTGATTGAGGCCACCATCCTCCGCATTGCGGATCTGCGCAAGTAGCAAAACGCCTCCGGTTTGGTGAATGAGAAAAAAAGAGTTCTCTTTCAACGGCGGCACGGCCGTTTTTTCCGTAACACGGCGCAGTTGCCTGGGCCGCGGAAGAAAGCATAGGGAAAACTGCGCGGGAGCGTTTCCTAAATTTCCAAATCTTCCGGTGTAACGGAACGTTGTTCCCGGGATGCAAGCAGTACAGCTTGTTCCACGACATATTCCGTATTGGAGTCAAAACGGTAGGCGTTGCAGTTGGGACACACTGCCGTAGTCAGGGATACGATGGAACCGCAGGCTTCGCAAACCTTGAAGTCCCCGGGACGGTCAATAATCAGTTTGGCTTTATCCAGGCGGGATTGCTGCATGGGAGTAGAAAATAAAACAAGCCGCTCAGCAGAACAGAGCGGCTTGCCATAAAGAATCGTCAGAAAACCGAAGTGAAAACTCAGGCGATTTTTGCGATGGCCTTGGCGGCCTTGCTCTTGTAGTTGGCTGCACGATTGGCGGGGATGGTGCCAACCTTGGCGGCTTTGTCAACGGCTGAGGAGAAAGTGTTGTAGGCAGCAGCAGCGGCTTCCTTGTCGGACGTTTCCACTGCAGCGGCAACTTTCTTGCGGAGGGTCTTCAACTTGGAGGTCACGGCGCGGTTGCGGGCGGTGCGGGTTGCTGTCTGGCGGATGCGCTTGAGTGCGGATTTGGTATTGGCCATGTTTAAAAAAGGTTCGGTTTCCGTTTCGAGGTGGCAAAAACATTAGAATAACAGGACAAAATGTCAAGCTCTTGATGTATTTTTTAAGGCATTCCTTTCCTTCACGGGCTGACTGTGGGCTTTACCGGAAAAGGAGTTTGTGGCACTATATTCTCCCGTTATGAAGAAACGCGTGGATTTGCCTGAAAAAAAATATGAAGGATATATTTTTGATTTGGACGGCACCCTGGTGGACAGTATGCCGCTCCATTACAGGGCATGGCGTGAAGCCCTGGCTCGAGCGGGGGCTCCGGACCATGTGTTCCGGACGGATGAATTTTATTCCTGCGGCGGAAAATCCGCCAATGATGTGGTGCGTTTTTTAAATGAACGGTACGGCATGCACATGGATGCGGAGTCCACAGCTGCGGACAAGCGCCGCATTTATTTGGAAATGCTGGAAAAGGAAGGCATGCAGCCTATCCAGGAAGTGGTGGAATTCGTGCATTCCCTGGGAGACGCCCCCAAGGCGATAGCTACCGGGAGCGCCATGCCGGGAGCGTCCCGGACTCTGGCTGCTGCCGGACTTTCAGGCCTTTTTGATGTGATTTTGACGCCGGATGAGGTGGAGCATGGCAAACCTGCTCCGGACATGTTTTTGAAGGCGGCGGAACTCCTGGGGGCATCCCCGGACCGTTGCGTGGTTTTTGAGGATGCCGAACCCGGCATGAAAGCTGCCGCGGCCGCAGGAATGGACTGCATACAGGTCCGGCGGCCATCCCTGGCCTGATTCCTCTTTCCGGATTTGGTACGGAAGGGGATTCCGGGATTTTCCTCCTTTCTCCATGCCCTTCTTCCTTTTAAGGAAAAGGCTTCACATTGCGCCCGGAATGCGTTAGAACCTTTTTTCCTATTGAACAAATAAAATATTATTTGCACATGAGCACAAACGACAAAACATCATCCGCCCCGACGAAAACCCGCATGACAGGAGCTGAAGTGCTCGTGGAATGCCTCGTGCGTGAAGGTGTAGACGTCGTTTTTGCCTATCCTGGCGGCGCCAGCATGCCGATTCATCAGGCCCTGAGCCATCAGCCCAAGATACGGACCATCCTGCCCCGTCATGAACAGGGCGGGGCATTCGGTGCGGAAGGCTATGGCCGCGTTACGGGCAAGGTGGGTGTTTGCATTTCCACCTCCGGCCCCGGCGCCACCAACATGATTACCTCCATTGCGGATGCTTATCTGGACTCCACGCCTCTGGTGGCGATTACGGCTCAGGTCATGCGCTCCTTGATTGGACGCGGCGCCTTCCAGGAAACGGACGTATTCGGTATGACCGCCCCTATCGTGAAGCACAGCTATCTGGTGACGGAACCGGAAGAACTGCCCCGTATCATCAAGGAAGCCTTCTACATTGCCTCTACGGGCCGTCCGGGCCCTGTGCTGATTGACATGCCCAAGGACGTGCAGGAGGCCGTGTTTACACCGGACTTTGACATGGAGATGGATATTCCCGGCTACAACCCCGTGCTGCCCGTCCCTGCGGACAAGCTGGAAGAACTCATCCCGTTGATTGAAAACGCCAGGCGGCCTGTCATTTACGCCGGTGGCGGCATCATTTCTGCGGAAGCTTCCGGGGATCTTCTGGAATTTGCGGAACGTTCCCAGATTCCTGTGGCGACCACCCTGATGGGCATTGGTGCCATGCCGGAAACCCACCCTCTTTCCCTGCGTTGGCTGGGCATGCACGGAGCCGTGTTTGCGAATAACGCCGTGAATGAAGCGGATCTGGTTATTGCCCTGGGCGCCCGGTTTGACGACCGCGTGACAGGCGCCGTCAATATGTTCTGTCCGGAATCCACGATCGTTCACATTGATATCGACGCCAGCGAGATCAATAAAAACAAGAAGGTGGCGTATCCCATCCGCGCAAACGTGAAGGACGCCCTCCGGGTGCTCAACTCCGCTCTGGCCGCAAAAGGCTGGGAGCGCAAATCCTCCGGCTACACCCGCACTCCTGAATGGTTCGGCGTGATTGACGGCTGGAAAAAACAGTACCCCTTCTCCTATGAGGACCGCAAAGGGTATATCGCCCCGCAGGCTGTCATTGAAGAGCTCTACCGCCAGGCGGCGGACAAGGACCCCATCATCTGCACGGGGGTGGGCCAGCATCAGATGTTTGCCGCTCAATTCTTCAAATTTGACAAGCCCCGCCGTCTGGCCACTTCCGGCGGTTTGGGAACCATGGGCTATGGACTTCCCGCCTCCATGGGAGCGTGCCTGGCTTATCCGGACAGACTGGTCGTGAATATTGACGGGGACGGTTCCATGCTCATGAATATTCAGGAGCTGGCAACCATTCATGTGGAGCGTCTGCCCGTCAAATGCATTATTCTGAACAACCAGCACCTGGGCATGGTGGTCCAGTGGGAAGATTTGAAGTATGATTCCAACCGGGCCCAGACCTTCCTGGCGGACCCGC
>OLQQ01000414.1_pt1 | contig 22913 bp, 10 predicted proteins | sample 1672041 | NCBI WGS metagenome assembly OLQQ01 (sample SAMEA3136639, study PRJEB25190) | human gut metagenome
TCTTCTGGCACTGGATATTCTGTTTTTCGTTTGGGTATATCGTATATACCAACGCCTTGTTTGCCATTAGTCCATCTCCTTTATTAATAATACTTATAGTGGTGCTAACCCCTGCCTACTTCATTGAGGAAGGGGAATGCGCACCTTAGTATTGTTCAACATCGGTAAATACTGCTTCCTTACGGATCTTATCTCCTTCGGTATGATTTCCCTTTTTGTTATTTTTTTAAAGAAAAATATCCTGGGTTATCTGCTATATCAATATGAGCCATGCTAGAATCAATCTTTTCACGGTCATAAGTTGTTCCATTCTGCCCTAAAATAGAGATTGCTTTATAGAACATCTTATCATCCAAGAATGGTCTTTGTATAAATCCAGTGCCAGTTTTCTGCCATTGTGCATATAATGTAACCTCGGGTTCCATATTTGGATACTGTGCTTCATCCAGATAAGACGGTTTCATTGCATATCTGTCTGTAGCCCATCCGGTAAAGAGATAACCTGCTCTTTGAAATACATTTTTTGTTAGTTTCACAGCAGTTTCCCCTTTGGCACTCTGTGCTGCCATTGTACCTGTTCCACCATTGCTGTCATAAGTGATCACATAATTATCGATCTGCCAAACCGCATACAAAGTAATATTTGTACCAGTATTAATAGTGGAATAGGTATCTCCTGGATAATAAAATTTTCCTGTACCATCCCGGCTTGTATTCCATCCGATAAAAGTATGGTTGGTGTAAACGGGTTCTACGGAGTTTATTACTAGATTATGGTCTCCAAACTGCTTGCGGTCAGGATAATCTTTTTGTGATACGGACTCCAGTTTCCACCACTGGGCGTAGGAATGGTTTGCATTATATTGCTGAACCCAAGTACCATTTGTAGTACCTGCACTTTTCACATCCAGACATTGTCCAGTTGATTTATTATAAACTGATACATTTCCATTTCCTTCATCTTTAAGATACCAAAGGTAATCCGCAACACCTTCTTCCTGACTCCATAACTCCAGATCCACATTCGTCTGGTTATGAGACGGATCACTCTTTAATCCTAATGCTAATCCATTACGATTGCTGATAATGTAGTAATATTGCGTATGTTCATATCTTTCAAATATCCATTCAGCCTGTATATAATCTGCACCTGAATAAATAACTGTAGCTGGTCCGGAGTGCCTTTCATCATCAAGCTTGGCTACATGCATATACATATTTGTACCACAGCCGGATTTCATATGGTAGACTCCATTCGGTATGATCTTACATCCATTTAATTCGGTTCGTTTATCGTCATCGTATTTACCGCCTTGTAGGTCATAGGTTACATTATGCTTATATGCCACCCATTTGGCTGTAACCCATTGATCTCCTTGGCATAGAGTTATGTTAGGGTTTGAGGAGTCTAATTTCCTTCCATCATCATAATACCAGCCCTCTAAATAATATCCATTTTTTGTTACTGTTGGCACTCTTCCTATGCCACCGCCACAGGCTCTGGTATACACAGCATTACCACCTATATTTTTACTCTCATTGAGATTAGTGATTGTTCCACCATTAGTTTTGTACGTAAAATTATATGTATTCTGTCCAAAACTTACATATTTAGTAGCCCAATGAAATTTACCATCGCCAGCTCCAGTTAGCATTCCTGTATTCGATAAGTTAATCTGAACTGTTAAAGTAACCCAGTGATTAGATGCTGCATGTCCAGAGTTCGTATTAGCTATTCCGTTAGAAAAAATAATAAATCGTCCACCAGATTGATCATTAACTTCTCCGCTTGCTCTCCATGATTTGTCGTCAGCTTGGTATCGGTTTATGTATTTGTGAGCTGGCTGTATATAACTAATATTAAAAGTGACAATAGAATAACCTTTATCGTCGTCTAATGATGTCTTACATATTATCCTATCTTTTTTTGTAATATGCCCACCGCCATTTTTTTCTATACCAACTTGTAGACCGCCACTAGAATATTGATCTGCCCATACATAAACAGAACGGGATTTATTTTTAAACAGTGATCTGTATTCTCCATCGGTTTCTAATTTATCGTTTCCACCAGCATATTCAAACCGAAGCTGCATTTCACTACCAGCTACATTGATTTTAGCTGCCCCCGTATGATGATAGTTTGTACCACCTGCAAAAGCAATATTATAAAGTAAAAACCCAGTTAATACAGAAATTACTAATCCTATAGTAATATATTTTATTCTCTTTTTTTTGTTAAAATTGCACCGGTCTCTCACAAAATGTCTGGTTTCCTTTTTCGCATCCATAAATCTCACACTCCTTGTATTCTTTTTTAACTTTTCCTAACTTTTTTCCTGGCTTATCCCTTGCTTGTTTCACTGTTTTCTCCTTTCCTTTTCAAAACCCTTGTTTTGTGTTCTGTTTTTTGCATAAAACAGGTCCTGCTCGTTTTTGCCTCATTCTCATAAGAATCCCCTTTCTTCTATTTTTCTTCTCTAATATGTAAAATCATATTGTAGAAAAACCTTTTGTAAATAGTATGACAGATTAGAAAAGCTTTCGGACAGAATGATTTTTGCAATAAAAAAAGCCCATACTTTTCCAAGTATAAGCCCTTTTTAAATCCGAATTCGATCCTATCTACTACTTGTTTTAATCCACAGTCGGTAAGTTTAACGGAGCCTGAATATCGGGAAAATCCGACTGTTGCTTAAGTCTCTTGTCAGTGGGGGATACCAATCTCTCTCCGCCCACCACTGACGCTTAGTGAATTTTAGATAATTCCTCCCCTACCTACTGATGTTGAGGAAGGGGAATCCTTATATTATTTTGTTAACCTTAACCCCTTTAAAAATCTTCACATAAACTTTCTTTACTTTCTTCGGTACCTTGATCACCATCTTCTTGTTTACACCCTTGAACGCCTTCTTATTTGCCGTTTTCTTCGTAAGCAGCACCGACTTGATAGTTACCATCTTTAAGCTCCTGCATTTATAGAATGCATTGTTGCTGATCTTCTTTATATTGATGCCGATAGTTACCTTCGTAAGCTTCTTATTGCCGTTAAAAGCCTTTGCTCCAATCGATGTTACTTTATAGGTAACTCCATTTACCTTGATGACCGCTGGTATCGTCACACGCTTCGCTTTCTTGTTTGCCTTGATAAGGCTTACTTCTGCCCCAGCTTTCGTGACTTTGTACTGGCAGCCTGCTACGGTGTATTTTGTACCTGCCTTTGGATAAGCGAGCTTTTCAAGGGTTTCCGCCTTTTGCTCACCACATCTATTACAGGTGTAAATGATCTGTCCATCTTCTGTATAAGATGGTTCTACTCTTTTAGTTTCTTTCCACTGATGTCCTAATACATCTACTGTTTCGCCCTTTTTCAGAAGTTCTTCGCAGTCTTTGCAGTACGTATCACCAGTATATCCGTTTTCTGTACAGGATGCATCCTTTTTATTACGGATCTCTGTATGCAGATGCCCTGTCGCTTTTATTGTTTCTGTCCTTGTTGCTTTGCAGACACTACAAGTATAGGTTCTTACTCCCGGTTTGGTGCAGGTAGGAGCTGTTGTTACCTCTCCCTCATCCCAGGTATGCTCTGTCCTTGGAATGTCTTCTGTTTTTGTTGCTCCGCATTTATGGCAGGTATAGGTCTTTACGCCCGTCTCTTTGCAGTCGGCTTCCTTGGTAACGTTTCCCTCATCCCAGGTATGTGCTAATTTCGCGATCACTTCTCCGGAAGAGATTTTTTCTCCGCAGTCCTTACAATACATATCTCCAGTATATCCGGCTTTCATACAAGTTGCTTCTTTTGCATTTTTGATCTCGGTATGCAGATGTCCGGCTGCAGGGATTTCTTCCCGCTTTTCGTTTCTGCATTTTTTACAGATAAAGAGCGTGTATCCTGCTTTAGTACATGTTGCATCTTTATGCTCTTTTACTTCATAATCGTGGTCTTTCTTCGGAATGCTCTTACCATCAGAAAGCTTCTCCCCACAGTCTGTACAATAGGTATCACCTGTATAACCTTCTTTTGTACAGGTGGCTTCTTTTACATTGCGGACTTCCGTATGCTGGTGTCCAGTCGCAGGAATCTCTTCTATCTTTGTTTTCTGACAGACTGTACAGGTATAGGTTTTTATGCCCGGTGTAATACAGGATGGTTTGGTAGTTACCTTGCCGTTATCCCAGATATGGTCTGTCATTGGGATTACTTCTGTTTTAGTCTCACTGCAGTTGTTACAAGTATAGGTCTTTACTCCAGTGTTCTTACAGGTAGCTTCGGTAGTCACTTTCCCTTCATCCCAGTCGTGTGCTTTTTTGGCAGTCGGTTCTCCGGAGGAGAGTTTTTCCCCACAGTCCGTACAATAGGTATCCCCGGTGTAGCCCTCTTCTTTGCAGGTGGCTTCTTTTACATTGCGGACTTCCGTATGCTGGTGTCCAGTCGCAGGAATCTCTTCTGTCTTTGTTTTCTGGCAGACCGAGCAGGTATAGGTTTTTACGCCCGGTGTGGTACAGGTCGGTTTTGTTGTGATCGCCCCTTCGTCCCAAACATGTTCATGGGTATCGTTCCATTTGGCATAAAGGGTCATGCCGTCTATCGCAGTACGGATCGTCAGGGATTCTATTCTCTTTTTATACTCTGGTTCAGTATACCATCCGGCAAAGGTACATCCCTCTTTTGTCATGTTCTGTGCAAACGGCAGGTAAGTAACCGAACTATTTGAAGAGAAAGAAGCTGTAAATGAAAAACTGTCATCCCATGTACTTCCGGAAGCATTTGTATACTTTCCACCCGGAAACTCCAGTGTCACTTTTGCGGTTGCTTTCTGCCACTGTGCATAGAGGATGGAAATAGCATCCGAGGTCCTTGCCCCGGCTTTATATGTTGTACCACTGCCATCTTTTTCTGTGTTCCATCCCGTAAAAAGATAGCCTTTCTTTGTATATTTGCAAGCAGGTATGGATATCTTTGTGCCTGCACTGGCAAAAACAGGGGCATTTGCGGTCTTTCCGTTAGAACCGTTGCCATCAAAATAAACAGCAACCGCATTATCACGAAAGATAACCTGCCTTCTCTTCCATGGAGAGACATTATTATCGGTATAATTTACCGAAGCAGGTGTTACATTTTCAGATACTACCGTTGGCATCAAGGCGGTATCGCTGGAATCTAAGCGGAGATTTAAATCAAATGCTTTTGCACCCACACTATTTACCGTATCCGGCAGGTTTATGTACATAAGGGATGTCATATCTGATAATGCACTATTACCGATCGTTGTAAGCCTGGTATTGTTCAGATCAAGCTTCTTCATGGCAGAGCAGCCATAAAACGCTTCGTTCCCAATCTCATTTAAACTTTCGGGCATTTTAACTGAAAGCAGGGCAGTATCTCCCTTGAATGCAGACGCAGGAAGGACAGTAAGAGAACTTCCGGAAAGATCTGCTCCTTTTAAGCTCCAACAGTTATAAAATGCTTTTTCTCCAATCTTTGTGATATTGCAGTCAGACAACCCATTGATCATCTCTAAATTCTTGCAGGCATAAAAAGCTTCTGTTCCAATAGAAGTCACTGTTTTTGGGACAGTAGCACTGATAAGCCCACGCATCCCACTAAAAATTTGATCTGGTATTGCAGCGATCGTTGCATTAGAAAGATTAATATCTTTTAATCTTACACAGCCATCAAAGGCAGTTGCTGACAGTTCACTGATCTTACACTGTTCAAGTCCTTTTATCTCTTCCAGATTACTACACCCTGCAAAAGCATTATCTGCAATCTTTGTAACAGTGGACGGAAGTTTTATAGACTTTAACGAGGTACAGTTTTCGAAAGCCCGGACCGGAATCTCTGTAATCTCTGCATTAGACAGATCAATGCTCTCTAACGAGGAACAATCCTTAAAAGCCAGGCTGTCAATCTTTTTCAGTCCTTTTCCACTGTCAGAGAAAGTGATGGTTTTTAGGTTAGAAGCGCCTTCAAAGGCTAAAGAGTCCACACGTTCTACACTAGATGGTAAAGAAAGAGAAGTCAGCTGCTTGTCATTAAAAAATGCTTTTTCAGAAATAGCTGTAAAAGGAATTCCTTCAAGGGCTGTATCGTTAATTATGATATCTGTACCTTTTGTGTAATCCCAATCATGAAGTTCTACTCCCCATTTTTCTGGAAAGTCCCAGTTATCATAATCCATGCCATTTTCAGGATTTTTCCGGTCAAAATTTATACAATAATACGCATTATTCAATTTTAAATATCCGATATTCTCAATCACAACGTCTGCATTTCCTGCTCTAGTATATGGATTCCAGTCTTTGATCCCATTTGTTGGATCACTAAATATCCATTTTTTGCTGTCTTTGTCATAAGAAAGCGTGCAGGCATGATTTTTTCCTGCTACCTGAAAAGAAGGAATTCCGAGGATCTGCATCATTCTCTCCATAATCTGCGAATATTGGTCACAGACACCTGTTTTGGTATTCCATGCATCTTCCATAGACCATACTACATGAGATTTTGAGATATCATATGTCATAACACTGTGGACATAATCTGTGATGGTGGTAATCTTCTCATAGTCAGTTTTACAATTTTTTGTTGCTTCTTTTGCCGCGGTTTCCATTTCTTTGTATACTTTGGAAGTCTTATCAACATACTTTGGAAGCATCCTTGCACTTGGAGCCTCATATTTATTGATAAGATCGTTTACTTTTTTAGTAGCAGTTAAAGCGGGAAAGTAGGTTTCGGGATGCTCACGAATACAAAATTTTTGTGTACTTTTATCAAGAACATTGTATCCTGGATTTTCAATATCACAAGCTCCAACTTTTGTATTATACTGTTCAAACTGAAATTCTTCCCCATCGTAAAGGATTTTCCCTTTTAAAAATTCTCCTTTCGAATCAAATGGTTCAACATCATAATATTTCATTATTTTTCCATTTTTTAAAGTTTTAACGGATTGAAAAATTGTCCCATCAGGCAGTATATAATTTCCATTTGAATCCTGTTGAAAAATATTTGTTTCCGCTGCCTGTACCGGATACGTCAGAAACAAGCCGCATCCCATTGCGAGTGCCAATGCTGTGGCAATCCCATAAATCTTTTTTCTCATAAAATCTTCCTTTCTTGTTTTAATTCACAGCCAGTATTCTTTATGCAGAGGCTGAATGCCGGTATTTTTTTCCGACAGGGCTTAACTTCCTGTCAGTGGGGGATACCGTTTCTCCGCCCACCACTGACGTTACACGAATTTTACAATTCATCCCATAACCTAAAGCGGTAGAGGAATTCTTGTTTTTTTATAAAGTCTGTTCCCCTTTCTTATATAGTATGACAGAAATCTTACTTATCTGATTTTTCTGTAGAAATATTTTTTATCTATGTAGAAATATTTTTTATCTAACCTCTTTGGAAAGTCGGACAGATTTTATAAAAAGATTTTTTGTTAAATTTTTTATATCATTATTTTTATTATATCATATTTCTGCCAAATTTTTATAAGAAAAAGAATTGAATTCTTTTTTATATTTCCGGCATGATTTCCCTTGCGGAATCGATCAGCCACTGCTTTCGATATTTCGTTTTTTCTATTGTTTTAATCCCCAGCCGGTATTTTTTATACGGAAACTGAATGCCGGTATTTTCTCCGGCAGGGTTTCACTTCCTGTCAGTGGGGGATACCGTTTCTCCGCCCACTACTGACGTTACATGAATTTTACAATTCATCCCACAACCTAAAGAGGTAGGGGAATTCTTGTTTTTTATAATGATAATAAAACCCAAGACATGAATTTTTTCCTTTCTTCTATCAGTAATGGCGGAAACCTTTTCTATTAATATGGAAAAGGACGGTTCGTAACCGCCCTTTTCATTGCTCTTATTTTACTGGTTTTTTTCTCTTTTTCATCTGATAAATACCGACTCCGATAAACAATGCCATCGCTAAAATAATTGGAACAAATGTCTTCCAGTTATCAAAGGCGCCCGTCATCGGTACGCTTGGGATTGCTTCGTTATCGACATCATATGTAACATCATAGAAGTAATATAATCCGTTTGTCTTATCATATTTCGCTTTTGTAGTGTCTGCCCGTTTAGCTGCTGCCTCTTTTTGTGTAAGTGCGATAGGGAGAGTTACTTTGATCGGATCTTTTAACAGGCTGTGTCCATTGACTGTCTTTGTTTCTGTGATCTGGTAATCTCCCGGGTCAAGGTCACTAAAAGTGATCTCTCCGTTAGCATCGGTTTCTTTTGTTGCAGTCAGTTCTGTACTTTTGTCAGCAAGGATCTTCTCAATCTTAAAGGTTACTCCCTTTAATTTATCTTTTTTGTTGTTACCATATTTGATGATCTTTACGCTGGCAGGGTTAGTCCGGTTCTCAAAAGTTCCGGTAAATTCCTTATGGTCATAGTCTACAGTAAAGGAAACATACGGTGTTCCGTCTTTTTCTGTTCCAGATACTGCCCCGGAAAGCCCGGAAATCTTATCAAACTGATACCGGCTTTCTGAACCGGATTCTGTGATCATATAATCACCCCAGTCAAGATCCTCGAATACTGTAGAAAGTTTAAGGTATTCTTTATTGTCTACTGTTACGATCTTGTCTTTTACAGTTGACATATCTTTTGTGAATTTTACTGTCTTTTTATCGATATATTCTTTGTTGTGGATCGTAGTTCCATTTAAAGTAAAGGTAAAATCTATATTTCCATGGCGGAAATCTAAAGAATGTACCGGGATCAGTTTGGATACTGTCACAGAACCTTTTGGTACATTAAAGTGGTTCACCAGAGTCGTCTCTGTGTATTCTAATGCTGTGCCTTCTTCTTTTGTTATTGTCACATCGGATGTCAATCTGTAATCTGGAATTGTTTCTTCTGACCAGCTATATGTGATCTTATTCTTGCCATTATACTTTGGCAGGTTGACTGCTTTTACTGACCAGTTATTTTCTTTCGATAAAACAACATTTCCATCAGTGATGTTCATCTGTTTTGTTTTTCCGTTTTCCGTATACTCTAATGTTAACTTGTTGATCTGTGTCCCATTGGCAAGCAGATGTACCGTCACAGATTCTGGACGGTGTTTATAAAGGTTATTTTCATCATCCCATGATTTGTTGACCTGTGCGCTTGTGGCTTTTGCATACGTGTTTGTGATATCTGTATGGATGTAGGTGTATTTGCTATCGCTGCTCGTAGTATTCTTTGTATCCGTCAACTCGTAATCTTTTGACAAAGCCGAAGTATCCTCTTCCCAAGTATACACGTATTCCTGATCGGTATCATCGTATTTAGGTAACGCTTTATCTTCTTTTACTGTAAATGTCCAGTTATTGCTCTTATTTAATACTGTAGAATAATCATCTAGCACTACACCATTCTGCAGCAGGTTAACTTTAATTTCTTTCGGTCTCTTCTGAAATACATTATCATTATCATCCCAGTATTTTGTTACAGATGGGATAACAAGAGGAGTTTCTTTATCTGTCCAGTTATAAAATGTTACGCAGTTTGCATCTCCATTTTTATAAAAGCCCATATCATATTCCCTTGTATCTGCTTTCCAGCTTACACCACTTGGTATTACTTCCGTATAATAATATTTACTCAGATCAATATTACTGTTAAATGCATACATCCAGCTCTGTTCAGCTGTCAGTTTGATCGTTTTATACAGGTTTTTCTTTTCCTTGTCTGTGTACATATTTATGGTCAGGGAAGCGGGACGGTCTTTTTCTTTTACATACCCTTTGTGACCTCTTTCTCCCCAGTCTTTGCGGATCGTTGGTGCCTTTACATCCGTAAAAGTAAAAGCAAACGTATGGGTATTTTCTGAGAAATCATAAGCAGAACTAAGTGTATCTGGATTGATCTCTTTTAATTTATTTAATATGGTGTCTTTATCACTGTTAAGATAATCAAGGTTTGGGATATATGCTGTATTCTGTTTTGCGGTTGGATACAGGGCATAACCGGTTGGCGGCACTTCCTCTACCACTTTATATAGATATTTTGCATTCTTATCTACTGCATAATATCCTATCGGCAGCTTGTCTGTACCACTACGTCCGCCATCATCTTCATCCTTGCCGACACTGGTGATCATCTTAATAAGTTCGCCCTCTTTAATGATGGTGTCTCCATCATAGTTTTTCAAGTCTGTTGCAGCATAAACACCAAACTGAGCTTTTGGCAGACCAGATAATTCCGCATCTGCTGCATCTTTTTTATCTGCATCTATCTTTAAGATTGACAGAGAGATTGATTTCTGTGTATCTTCAACATCCGTCTCTACTACTGGATGTTCATCTACAGTAGGTTCCAATTTTAAGGTCGCTGGGTCTACAACATCTACCGTCACTTCCAACTCACCTTTGTTTGTGTACTGATAATAATCAGAATCCGGATTTAACGTGATCGTTATCTTTAATGGACCGGAACGGTTGGACTGCCCTTTAAAATAAGGATATTCTGGTGTGATCGATGCAATATCGTCTTCTGTAAGATCAATGCTTTCCGCTTGTCCGTCACTGTAACATAAGGCATAGTTAAAGCTGTCTACAGTAAACTTCCTTGCTTCCAGGGTATCCGGGTCATCTGTATCTGGGTCGGCATAAAGATATTTTGCCTGTTTCGGTGTGACATAGATGCCTGTCGGCGTGGATTCTATCTGCGGGATCTTTTGATCAGTGTCACCGGTATATACCTTTTTTAACAGTCCCGAGTTGGCAAACATCTCGCTGGTCACGTTCAGCCGTCCAGTCGTCCAGTTGGAAAGGTCAAGTTCTTTTAAGGCTGTATCATAAGCAAACATACTGTCTGCATAGATCATGTTCGATGTATCAACATTAAAGAAAATGGCATCTGTCAGATACTGGCATTTATAAAACATCTTTGAAGATATCTTATTAAATTTGATCTCCTGTCCGTTTCTCTGTGTGGATACATAAAAAGTATCAGCGTTTTCTGGGTCTTCCCATAAAACAACGGTACTGTTTGCATCAGCGGTCGTTGGATTGTCTTTTGTTCCAACCCTGTCAGCGGATACATCGTATACATACTCTGCATCTGCCGGGGCTTTTTCGTATGTAAAGATTACTTTTTCCGCATTGATGATGTATGGGTTTAACTGTTCCCCTGTACAAAGGAAGTAATCACCATGGCTCGCTTCTTCGGTAAAGTCTGTGTCCTCTGGCTGCCAGTCCCCTATATCAAGATCTTTTGGTCCTTTTTCCCATGTCAGGTTGATCTCATGGATCTCTGTATCAAGGTCAAACCCTTCTGGTGCTTTTGTTTCTTTAATATAATACTTGCCCATAAAGAAGTCGTTTGTGTAATCTACTTTATTATTGATAAAAGTCGCGATTCCATCTTTATCTGTTGTCGCATCCATAATCTTTTCATCTTTATGCCAGATAAGTACTCCTTTATCATCATTGATATCTTCTCCGGCATATAAAGTATATACTGCCCCTTCAATGCCAGAGGTCTTCGTCTCGAAACCGGTCGTTGTGTTGACGAAATCAGATAAAACTTCTCCACTCTTGTTGATCCGGATCTTTCCAAAGATAGGTGAATCACGAAAAACAAGTATCGAACTGTCGGCATTATTTTTATTTTCCCGGTAGACAAGGTCGCCATTTGCATCTTTGGCTACATGATCCTCATCGATCACGATCTCTTTTTCCTGGCACTTAAATTTATCATCTGTAGAATCGATACCTGTATCATATTCACTAGGAAGATATCCTTCTGGTGCTTCCGTTTCCCGGATAATGTATGTGCCGTATGTAAGCCCTGTCACTGTAGTCTGTCCTAAAACAGAACCGTCTGTCCCATCGCCAGTATAATATTTCCCGATCTCTTTTAACTCATCCCCTTCTTTTTTATATAAGGTGAATCCTGCATTTTTTAATGGAATACCTGAGAAAGTGGAGGTCTTTGAAATCGTGAGTTTTACAGGAAGCTCCTTGTCGGTAAATACACCTTCATCGCCAAGTTTCACGATGTGATCCTTTTGTTCTGCTGATAACGTGCCATCATTAAGGAAAACATTCATATCATCCGCATCGACGATAACATCTTTTGCTTCCACAATGAACACAGCATCTGTATTGGTTTCTTCATTTAATCTTTCATGCAGATCGGAACCGTCTGTCTGTTCTAAAGTATAGATCCCTTTCAGCAGCCATGGGATTGTGATCATGCCATTTTTATCAGCCTGGCAGATCACATCGTTTCCGTCTGGATCTTTTAAATAGGTATCATCATTTTTACGTACTTTAAATACCGCATCTGATTCAGCTGAAGAGTTTCCTTTTCCATCTGTGACTTTCTTTTTTGTGAACTGTGCGATCGCATACTTTGCTTTCTCTAAGTTTTCTAAAGAAACGTCCCACTCTGTAGAGTCCTCATTTTTCTTAGAATCGACATCTTTTGAAAACAACGGTCCGCTTAGATAGTATCCATCAATTCCCGCTGTCTGAACAATCACATATCCATCTTTTCCGATCGGGGAATGGATTGTGCCATCGGCATCTTTAATCTGATCAATGTCTGCGGATGCTTTACCATTTTTATCGGTCCGCATTGTTGCAAGAAGTGCATCTTTATATTTTTCTACAAACTGAACCCTCTGCGCCTGTTTCCAGATCTTTCCTTCCGTTTTTAACTTTGCAAGGTCATCACTGCTGATAGCTGAAACATTAAGTACGGAGAACTCGGCATCCAGTTCAGCTTCTTTTTTATCATACTCGTACTTTCCTTTATCCTGATTGAACGGTACTTTTTCTTTTTCAAGGAAGATGCGGTCACCGTTATAGCTATTGTTAATTGTAAATTCAAAGATTTTTGGCTCTGGTTTTGGTGTGAGATCTTCTGCGGTAACTTCAAATTCTTTATCTTCCATCAATTTATATGATACGGTTCCCTCTAACTGTTTTAAGATATAGGTACCAGGGGTTTTGATCCCTTTCTGGCTTCGTCCATATCCATTTTCATCAGTGGTAAATGTATCTGTCACAGCATTTCCGTCTATATCATAAACACAGAATTTTGCGCCTGCTTCCGGATGAAATACCTTTGCGCCGCTTTTTTCTGTTTTACTGGTTGTCTTATGTACGGCTACCATACCAAGAACTAAAGCTTCATCAACAGTTTCTCCACTTTCTGGTGTTTTACCGATCACGATATTTCGACCGGAGTATTCCTTTTTATCCGTTTTTATATCGGAATCATCTGTAACATGTACGGTAAAAGGTCCTACTGTTGTTTCATTATCAGGAAGTCCCTCACTTGTCATAGTCAGGGTATAGTATCCATATGGGATATCCTCCCAAACAGCGGAACCGTCATCTCCTGTTGTTTTTGTCACCCCTTTTACATATGGATTATCCGAAACAAATGAAGAGGACGCTTTTAAAGTAAAATCAATCCCTTTTTCTGGTAATACACCAGATTCTGAGGAAAGGTCTTTCAAATATTTGATCAGTGTTAATGTTCCCTTTTTAGGCGTTTCTGTCGAGGTAAAGGAAGTGATTGTCTGATTATCTTTGTCCTTTGCAACCAGTGTCTTCCCTCCTTCATCAACGAGAGTGAATTTATATGTTGCAGGATCTTTCTCAAAGCCATCCGGCGCTTTTGTTTCTCTTACCCAATATGTACCGATATTCAAATTTTCAAGTGTACCGCTGTACACATTTTTCCCATCTTTTTTATTTTTTGAGATAATGATCTCCCCGGCTCTTGAACCGGTATCATAAGAATCACCCTTATGTACTTCATATTTCGCACCGGTTAGGTCATATTCATTTGAATAAGAATCATTACACTCTTTAAACAGTTCGATCTTTCCGTATTTTGGCACATTACTGAATGTATTAGAAATGGACGTTGTATTTCCTCTTTCGTATTTCTTTACAGATTTGTTTACTCCGCCTTTCTGGTAAATATACCCTTTACATTCAATCTCTTCGATCGTCCAGTTAGCAGAAAAAGCTGTTTTCTTCTTTTGTGCTTCTTCTTGTGCCTTCTTTTCCGCAATTTTTTTAGCTGCTGCTTGCGCCAGGGATTTATTCTGGTAATATCCATTATCTTTTAATTTTTTCTTTTGTTTTTTTGTCAGCTTATCCCAATTCTTTACATAATTACATTTTCCACTTCCGCTGCCACTGAATTTTCTCGTGATGCTCATGCTGGCATTTCCTTTTTTGTCGGTGGTCAACACCCATGGAGAACCGGAGACACCAGTTGTAGATACTTTAAACTTTGCTCCTGCTACAGCTTCCCTTGTTGCAGAGTCTTCTTTACCCACACTGACATTTACATTTTTAGATAACTCATAATCTGCATTTGCGGAAATAGATTGAGTCTCTGGAGGAATTGCTATCCAGCGAAAATATGGCTGGTGAACAAGTTTATTTCCAACTTTACACCCAGTGTTTTCGTATATTGCAATATAACCTTCTATATCTCGCTTTTTTACTGCTTCCCACATCTTATTTATCTCTTTCCATTTCCATCCCTTGCTTGAAGCCAACTGTTTAAGAGATTTTTCAACACTTCTGCCCATACTCTCAGCCCAGACATATGTTTGAATAAAATAAGATTGCTTTGTGGTAGCATTTTTAGGACCTACATCAATGTAAAACCAGCAAAGTCCTTTAGCTATTTGTTTTACATTATGCATGAATAAAGAACTTTTTGGTGCATCTTTCCAATTAGTTGCCAGGACAACTTTTTTCTTATATGGATCCTTTGGATGTCCTCGCCCAAGAGAATATCCGCAAATAACACGTTTATTCCCATCATCTTTATCATCTATAACAAACTTCCGAAAAGGCGTGTGGCTTCCATGCCCCAGTTCCTTAACTGCAACAGCTCCCATGTTGGCATTCGAATGTAAAGTATGCCCCTTTTTGTTATAATCGGTCACTTTATCTGCTGCCTGAACCTGTACTGTACCTTTTGAAAATATCCCTGTATTTGCAAAATCTCCAAATACAAATGCAAAAATAAAAATAAAGATAAAAAGCCTTTGCATCATCTTTTTAAAACCCATATATATCTTCTCCTTTCCATCTCTTTCTGCAGTTCATAGTTAATATCTCCTTTCCTTATCTAGTTATAGTATGACAGAATACAACTCAAAAAGTTTCTTATCTATACAGATTTTAATCTACACCCAAAGCTTTGGTTATAGGTTCATTTTCCACGCACCTCCTCTAGTATGTCATATTTGACAACTGATTCATTTTTCTGTATGAAGGAAGATGCATTTATCCGCAGGAAACAAAAACCGGCTACCGTTTTTTGCTGTCACATAATAATCATCAATTATATATACACGATGGAATATTTCATTTTTATCCCAAAAAGAACGAAGTATCAACCCTGCTCTTCCTCTTTTTTTCTCTTGCCTACTGGTTTTAACAAAGAGATGATACAGATCAGTACGATCACCGCCAGGATTCTTTCTATCCATTTATCTTTCTCTATTTCTTTTTTAGATGACTCATAAGTGATCCCTGTCATTGTCTTCACTTTCTTTTCTTTTTTTTCCTCTTTTTCTCCGTTATCTCTTACACAATAAACCAGGTAGCGGTATCTTCCATGACTCTTATATGGATGACATGTAACAAGCGTTACCATATCTTTTCCTTTCTGAATCTTTATCTGATCGCATTCATCAGGATAAATAATCTTTATACTTTCCACCCGGTAAGCAAGCTTTTCCCATGGATTTTTAATATACACTTTGTCTCCGGGATTTAACCTTTCTATTTCCCTAAAATAAGGGGCTCCATGATAACCTCTGTGTCCCGCTATGACACAGTTTGTATTCTTACCGCCAATCGGCAAGGAGGTATTCCCTAATACCGTTGCACCTTTTGTCATATTCTCTTCTGTTGCTTTTACATACAGAGGCAGCTTTACATCCATTGCCGGTATTTGGATATAACCACATCTGTCTTCCTTAAATTCACTCAAATCAATAGAAGGGAACTCAGTGTAGGAAAAAATATCTACAATTCCTTTTTGTCCATCTTTATAAATCCGTTTATTATATGCTTTCATCTGACGGTAAAAAAGGTCTGTTTCTGGTCTTGTGCCGCTTTTTTTGTTCTTTTTGTAACTTTTATCTACTTCTTTTATATACGGGCTACTTTTTATGTTGATTTCTTGCGTCTGGATTGTAGGGTAAAGGAAAAGTGCTAACCCAAAGAAAATCATGCCAAATGCAAGAATCTTTTTTCCTACTCTTTTCATCAAATTACCCCCTATTTTGTTTTTTCGATTTCAATTTCTGAAAAATCTTAAACAGTAATAGAAAGAGACTAGAAACAAGAAGTCCGATGATGATACCTTTTCGGTAATTGCGCATCCACTGGGAATTACCAATTTTCTTTTTTTTCTTTTCTTTTTCTCGTTCTTTTGGCACATATTTTGTCCGTTTTCCACGAACTAAAAGACGGTGTGTGTTTTCTCCATAAGGAGTACATGTAAGAAGCGTCACATAGTCTTTTCCTTCTACAATCGATAATTTTCTTGTATCTTCAGGCAATACAACATTGATTTCATCCACTTCATAGGCGAGAATCTTTCCCAATACATGAATATAAAATTGATCTCCTTTTTTTAATTCGGTCAGATCTGTGAACATCTTTGCTTTATTGATTCCGGTGTGCCCCGTAAAGACTGCATGGGTACTTTTTCCACCAACCGGAAGTGATGTTCCCTCTAAATGCCCGATTCCTTTTTGTAATACTTCTTCAGCGGTTCCGTGGTAAACAGGAAGATCTATACCTATAGCTGGAACTTCCAGTGTACACATAACTCCAGTATTATCAAGAGCCAGTGCATTATAGTACTCCTCTTCACTGATTCCTCCTGTTGTATCTCCTGAGAAAGGATCAGTAAGAACTACATTTGCTTTAAGAAGTTTTTCATTATAAGCTTTCGCTTCTTCTAACATTTTTTTTAGATCGTCTTTATTTACCTCTTTAACTTTTTCACTATAAGTATTAACTGTAGACTGTGCAGCATGTTCATAAACATAATTTGAGATCCAAGGGTATGCAATCAGGCAGATTCCAACAAAAATAATAATAAACTGTATTATTTTTCTTCTCATTAAAATTTAGGCGAAGAATATCCCGAATCTTTAAGCCGGAGAAGAATTCGCCACCGTTTTCAGACGGTCCTCCTTTCTCTTGGTATAGCTCTCCCAAATGCAAGGATTGGATAACAGATAATTGGAAAGAAAGCTAACCAGATTCCAAAATATTTTCCTTTTCCAAATACATCAGCAGTCTTGTTGCAGAACATAAACTGGATAATAAAACGAACTATATTAATGAATACAACCAATAGATCGTATATGAACATTTCAGTATATGAAAAAGCTATTGCGAATGCAATGCCAATAAATGTAAAAAACAAATCCATTAAAAAGACTTTTTTATCCCAAACCTCATTAAAGAAAATATATCGATTATATATGGGAATGATTCCTTCCCAGCCTTTCCGTCCAAGTTTAGTAAAGATTCGCCAGTAAGTTAGTATATAAAATATCAAGATAAAAAGGCAGAGCACAATAAAAATAAAGTTTTTCATAATTTTCTCCTTATTTATAAGAAAAACCGAGGAAGGGAATCCCTTCCCATCCCCGGTTAAAATCCAGCAACTGCCAAATCCTAGCAGGCTACATTTTCCTTTTTCTTTTTATTAGCGACGCATGTTCCGCCAACTACAAGACCAACACCTGCTACGAGCATAAGTACCATGCCCTGTCCACCTGTAAGAGGCATCTTAGGGCTTCTGTTGTTTTCAATAGACATCTTAACTTCTGCGTTTGGAGATGTTGTATCACCTGTAGAAGATGTTAAGAGCGTACATGGTTTATTATCCACTGTCGCTGTTGCTGCCTGAATATCACCTTCATACATATCCGTCTTACCGATAGTACGTCCATTTGGTGTCTCGCTTGCAGGACCAGAAACGGCTTTACCGCCAATGTCTGTAGTAGCTGCATTTACAAGCTGTCCGTCTTCATTCTTGATACCTGTACCATAATTCTGGATGATCGCGTCTGCGCTTGCTGCATCTAAACCTGTTGTACCTGCTACAGAAGCCTTGATATCTCTCTTTGTTGTATTGATATTAATGACCATCTGATCTTTTAATAAGGTATAACCGTCATCTGTTGCAACCTCAGTCAACTGATATTTATCGCCCTCAAGACCCTTGATGTAAAGTCTGCCATTGGAAGCTGGTGTAAATGTTGTACCCTGTGCTTTATCTGTTGTCTTACCTGTTACGTTATAAAGTCCATCTTCTGTTTTCTTTGCAATAATATAGTAAGCGTCTGTGGAGTTATAAAGCTTGAACTGTACCTTTGTAGCATCACCCTTCTGGTCAGAGAATGTCTTAGTCAGGTCGATACCATAACTATAAACATAGTTTCTATCCTGTAAGGAGTTGCTGTACTTATTGTTTGTTCTGGACCATACAAGGGATACATCATTGACATTACCCTTATCTCCCAAAGTAACAGTTGCATCAGAATTTACAGTAGCTGTGTAGTACAGTACCATGTAATAATCAGAGTAACCAGCCTTTGTATCGCCTGTTTCATAGGCATTTGCTGCACCCTTTACATTTGTACCATTGATCTGATTTAACCCTTTTTCAGTCAGTTTGATAGTTGCTTTGTTGGCTGTTACTTTTTCAGTACCACCATCATCTACAGAAACCGTTGCATAAGCATCCTGGTGTTTACCATCTTTAAGATCCCAGATCTCTTTTGCAACAGCGGTATTATTTGCCTCCGCATCTGCTTTATTGTCATAGAAAGCAATCTTGAAATCCTTATTGTAAGTAATACCTGTGCTTAATGCATCAGTAAATGTGTACTGGCTTAAGTAAGTTGCTTTTGATGTGATATGTGGTAACTTGGAAACAACACGGTAATCAAGGAGATCTCCTTCGGAAGCAGTTGTTGTATCATCATAAAAAATATATTGAAAAGAAAATCCGATTTAGTGATACCTCCCCGAACGACTGGCGTCGGACGGGGCTTCCCAACTTTTAGAGCCGGGAGTTCCATTACCCACCACAGGAGAGAGCATCTTCCTTGTCTTCCACAGATGCATCAGATATCCCGCATCAGAAGCACTGATGTAGAATTTTTATTGCTCTTACCATACGACCCTCCTTATTTCATTATGCAAGCAAAAATAAATCCTCTAATTTTTGTGGAGCAAGTTTTATGATTTCTTCAAAAGACCATGTTTTCGTATCCTTATTGAAAGTCGGATTTTTCATCATTTTTGCATAATTTATTCCGGTTTCCATTCGTTTATCACCATTTTCATTCATAATACCCCTCCAACGATAAGTCATCCAGCTTCCATCGTCTGTTCTTTCGTTACTCGTTAAAATGAGTTCACCGTTTTCAGGTATATATCGAATCCCCAGTCCACACACTGGATTCATTTCTGTAAGATTTATCTCGATTGGAAACTTAATATTAATCAGTGTATTTACCCCCAGCGTTGGAATGCTGCAAAAAATACGGATGAGTATTAAAATTCCAAGAGTTATCATACATTTTTTTCGAAACTCTATATCTCTTTTAAGTGCTTTGAATATTAACATACTTATTTCCTTTCTTTTTACCTATCAAAAACTTATTTTCTGCCAAAAAGTCTTGCGAAAAATCCCTTTTTTTTCATTTCAGGCAGGACATAACTTTTACCGATGATTTTTGAAGCAATCACTCCTATTTCTTTTGTAAATTCACTTGTTGCGTCATAAACAAGCGGACTACCCATATTTCCAGCTAGTTTAACCTTATTGGAATTTTTAATCGTTCCTAATAATTCATACGGCTTCTTTGTTTCCGGATTTCTGAAAGCATCAGCCTCTACTAATTCTTCTACAGAGATTCCTACGGCTCGGGATGATTGTTCCTTATTGATTACCAGCTTAATCCTGTTTAAATCAAAAGAATTTAACTGATACAACGTATTTAATAAGCCGTAATTACATAAAGCTGTATTCATGCATTGAGTTAATACCATGATGATAATATCTGCATTTTCGAGGGCGATAAAGCTAGAATCTCTTGTATTGTTTCCTGTATCACAAACAATAAAATCAAATCCGCCATTTTCTCTAAGGTTTCTCATAATAACTTCAAGTTCATATGTGTTGATATTCCAAATTTTAATCCACGCATCCACGAGGGATGCGACTGGATGTTAATGCTCGTGGCGCAAAATTTATAGAATTTTAATCCACGCATCCGCGAGGGATGCGACGGTAAGATATATGGTTATGCCAGAGTATCAACATTTTAATCCACGCATCCGCGAGGGATGCGACAGCGAAATCATATAAAATTGGTAACAATTTCACTGTTTTATTTAGAAAGTTTGTACAAAAATTTGATATTGTAACTTTTTACATTTCTATTTTTTAGAAAAGCAAGAACAATATTTTTTGTTTTTGTAGTGCGAATCTCCCGGGATTCTTGCGTTGCTTCTGATTCGCACCAACTTTCTCATATATAGTATGTCAGAATTTGAAGTCACTCTATTTTTCTGTAGAAAATTTTTTGGTGGTTCACACTCTCTATCAATTTAGGCAGAGTACCACGTCCATAGGAGCTACGGCACCGCATGGGCGTGGAGGCTTCATTCCTGACTGATGATTCTTACCAGTATATCTCTCGTTACACAGGATAATCCCCTGTTTGTTTTATACAGACCACGGCGTACTCTCTTTCCTGAAAAAAGTGTAGTTTGTGGCATCGCCTTTTTTATAAGTGGGGATAACATCTAAGTCCAGCAGGCTTGCTCTTGATGTATAACTCTCTTCCCGGATGACAACCGGTATCCCTGCTTTTAAAAAAACAAGAATTCCCCTACCTCTTTAAGTTGTGGGATGAATTGTAAAATTCGTGTAACGTCAGTGGTGGGCGGAGAAATGGTATCCCTCACTGACATGAAGTAAAGCCTTGCCGGAAGAAATACCGGCATTCAGCCTCTGCATAAAGGATACCGGCTGTGGATTAAAACAAAGTTCTGGTTCATAAAAAAAGACAGAAGGAATCCTTCTGTCTTATGTTGCTATTCTTTTGGTTTTCCAATTTTTTCACTTGCTTCTTTCTGAAAATGCTGTTCAGAGATTATTCTATTGGCATCTTAAAATTCCTTTGCTAATTGTCTATGATATGTCCTTAATGCTTCTTGAAAAGTAAGCCCTATATTTTTTGCTTGGTTAAATTTATCTCTCATTTCTTTTCGAAATTCTCCCCTTTCACTTGAAGAGTATGCATTTTTGTTTTCTTCATAAAAAATATAATATCGCTCCATTGTTTCCATGCACTTATTATAATCATTGCTGCTACATTCGCACAAACAGACAGCAAAAAGTCTGCCGGAAATGTCAGGGTTTGTTCCTTTCTTACAATAGAAATCTCATGTTTTTCCAAAGGAACTCGAAGCATTTCTATAATTTCTCTTTTATATTCTGGAAACTCATCTAAAAAAAGAATTCCATGATGTGCAAGAGAAATCTCTCCCGGCTGCGGAGTCATTCCTCCTCCAAACATTCCTGCCTGTGTAACCGCAAGAGAGGGATTACGGAAGGGTCGTTTCGTAATCAATGAAAAACTGTCTTTTAACAAGCCTTTTGCACTGTATATAATCGTAGTATCTATCATCTCTTCTGTTGTCATCTGTGGCATAATTCCAGAAATACAGGATGCTAACATAGACTTTCCCACTCCCGGCGGACCACCCAACATTAAATTATGATATCCTGCCGCCGCAATCTCCATTGCTCTTTTAGCCATAACCTGTCCTTTTACTTCAGAAAAATCCGTAACAGATATTTTGTCTTCGTCTGTATTTTCTAAAATATCTTTTACAAGTACTGTACTTTTTAAATTTAAACTTCGTGTACTTTCCGATATCTCCTGTGATTTTTTGACATCTTGTATCGTACATTCCTTTCCTGAATCTTCTGATATATTCCCTGAATTCTCTAATATTTCTCCTGAGTCATCATTTATAATATACCCATGTTTTAGATAGAAAAAAAGTTCTTCTAAATTCCTACATCCAATTACCTCCATCTGCTCTACAAAAGCAGCCTCTGCCACGTTCTCCTGTGCCACAATACATCTCTTTATTCCTCTTTTAGATGCAGCAACGACAATCGGTAAAACACCAGAAATCGGACAAATCTGCCCGTTCAACGATAGCTCACCAACAAAAAGTGTATCTTTTATATAAGTTTCCGGGACAAAATCCATTGCAAGCAAAATCGCTGCCGCAACCCCAATATCAAAAGAAGTCCCACATTTTCGAAAATCTGCCGGAGCAAAATTCACAGAAATCCTCTTCGGCGGCAACAAAACACCGATATTATTCAAAGCAGTACGTACCCGCTCTTTTGACTCCTTCACTTCATTAGACAAGTATCCAATCATATTAAAATTTGGAAGCCCATTACTAATATCTACCTGTATCTTTACAATCTGTCCTTCGATTCCCTGTATCATTGCGCTAAAAACTTCTGCTACCATTGTCTTTGCTCCTTCAACCTGCTATAATAATGTAAAATTTTGTAATCAATTCCTTTATATCACATATTTCTAAAATATGCAATATTTATTTTAGATTTCATATTTTTATTATAAATACTATGAATGAGCAAATACAGAAAAAATGCACAAAAATAAGTGCTTCTTGTTTGTAGTCTAAACACATTCAGACTAATCAAGCAATGTATGTCTTTATAATGCGGACATAGTTGTGCAATATTTTAAATTTACTCATTTATAGATAAATAGTAATTTTATCCACTGCCAAAGTCAGCCCACTGGAAAATAAATAAAGCATATTTGTGG
>OLQQ01000423.1_pt1 | contig 22361 bp, 19 predicted proteins | sample 1672041 | NCBI WGS metagenome assembly OLQQ01 (sample SAMEA3136639, study PRJEB25190) | human gut metagenome
GCGCAATCGCGCGGGCCCGCTGTCGTCCGACATGGAGTGCGCTCGTTTCCGTTTAACCGGTATGCCGCGCCGGTTATAAGAGCTTGTCCTTGAGAAGCTCCAGCATCTCGGCGATTTCAGAAACGGGTTCGGGGTTTTCGCTGCTCAGCCAGCTACAGAGGACGGCGAAGGTGCCCTGAAAGATGAACTCGCGCGTATACTGCGTCTGCGATTTCGTGCAGCTGCTGGCGATGGCGAGGTTTTTGAAGAGCCCGTTGATGCCCGGCAGGGAGAAGAGGTGCGTTGCGAATTCGTGGCTCGGGATGGCCCGCACGAGCGTGCAGAAGGTCGTGCGCTGCTCGTAGAGGTTGGCGAGCACAGACGCTACGGCGCCCTCTTGCTCGGGGATGAGAGCAAGGCTTTCGTCGAGCTGCGCAAGAAAATCGCTCTCGATCTCGTTGAGCAGGTCGGTTTGGCTTCCGTAGTACTTGTAAAAAGTAGTGCGGTTTATCTGGGCGGTCTCGCATATCTCGAGTACTGAAATCTTGTTCAAGGGCTTCTTTTGGAGCAGGTGCACGAGTGCGTTTTTCAACAGCGTCTTGCTCAGGCGTATCCTCTGGTTCTCCATCAAGCGCTCCCTCGACAAAAATGCTTCGAATGTTCATTTCAAATCAAATACTGCATAGTGCGTTGAGCATGCGACATTTGTCTATCAACAGACTGTTGACTACAAACCGTTGTGTTTACTATTGTACAAACCATAGCGAGATGTCAATACGCCAAAACTCAGTTCTCAGCAGTTGAAGGAGGCGGTTCGCATGAAGTTCTGGCAGAGGTATTGGTACTACGTCGGAGGGGTCGCTTTCGTTATCCTCGCGTTCGCTATGGGTCTTTGGGGCAGCGCCGCCCTTGACTACGTGCAGGTTTTTCTCATCTTCAGCTGGATGGGCATGTTGGTGCATCAGTTCGAAGAGTATGCCTGGCCGGGCGGTTTTCCGCTCATCTCGAACATGATCGTCTTCAACGAGATCGAGCGTCCGGATCGCTATATCTTGAACCAGCGCCAGTGCTTCGTCAGCAACGTCGTCCTGTGCTATCTATGCTATTTCGTTCCGATCTTCTTCCCGCAGCTCATTTGGCTTGCCGCGGCTCAGATATTCCAGGGTCTCTGGCAGATTCCGGCGCATGGCATCGTGCTCAACATGCGCTTGAAGTCCAAGTACAACCCCGGTCTTTTGCTTTTTTGCTTCCATTAAATCTTCCTTACTATATTCCATTGTTACCCTCCATAACTTCTGATTGTTGCCGTCTTGACGATTATGTATCTTTACATTACCTTCTGAAACATATGGCGCACCTTGTCCAGGCGGCTGTTTGGACGGCGGGGCTGGATGACCGGCTGACCGACAGCGGCCTGATATCCTTTCAGCTCTGTAAGGCATACGCTCCGCCCGTTGGTGTAAAAGGCCAGATCAGTACGGTATGCCTGTATACAGCGGGCGGGAATCTCGCCAGTAAAGACAACTTCATCCTTTTTTACCTGGGCCGTTTCGATGGTGGCACAGTATTTCGGTGCATCATGATAAGCCCTGGAAAGGTATTCCTGGGGCGCATAGAGGATGAAGGAGAGATAAGGTTCCAGCAGCTGCGTCCCCGATTCCTTCAATGCCTGTTCCAATACAATCGGGGCCAATGAGCGGAAGTCCGCCGGCGTGCTGACCGGACTGTAATAAAGCCCGTATTCAAAGCAAATCTTACAGTCCGTTACGTTCCAGCCGAACAAGCCCTGCTCCAGCCCGTAACGGATACCATCCCTGACAGCGTTTTGAAAACTCTGGTTCAAGTATCCCAGCGAAACCCGGCTCTCGTATTGTACACCGGAGCCAAGCGAGAGTGGTGTAACAGACAGTCCTATGGATGCCCAAAACGGGTTGGGCGGCACCTCGATATGGATGGTGTGGCTGGCTGCTTTGAGCGGCCGCTCCATATAAATGACGGAGGGTTCCTTTACCACTGTTTCAAGCTTGTATTTTTCCGACAGCAAAGCGGAAACAACCTCCAACTGCACCCGGCCCAAAAAAGAAAGAATGATCTCATGGGTGATGGAATCCACTTCGCAACGCAAAAGCGGGTCAGTATCCGCAAGTTGCGTAAGAGCGTCCAGCAGCCGTTCTCTTTGCGCTGCCGTTTTCGGCGCAATCGCCGTCCGCAGCATGGGGAGGGGGTCCTCGCGCCACCTTTTACGAGGGAGCCGGGTTTGGTCCCCTAATACATCGTTTAACCTCACGCTGTCGCTGGGAAGGATAACAATTTCACCCGGATAAGCGGTGTCTGTCCGAACAATTTCCCCTTTGGATGGAATACGCATCTCTGTGATTTTCAGCTTTTCTCTCCCGGCCAGGGCCACCGTATCCCGCAGGCGCAGCGTTCCGCTGTATAACCGTAGATAGACACGCCGCTGGCCGCAATCGGTGTACTCAACCTTGAAAACGCTGCCGCATAGGGCGGCGCCCCCCTGTTCCCCAATCGGTTGGAACAGCCCTGTCACCGCATCCATCAACGGTTGAATGCCAAGGCCATTTTTGGCGCTGCCATGATAGACTGGGAACAGGGAGGCGTCTTGAACCCGCTGCTGTTCCTCCCGCGCAAGTTTTTCCCGGCTGATTGGTTCTCCTGCGATATACTTTTCCAATAATTCATCGTTATTTTCGATGACCGCATCCCATGCTTCTATGTCGGTATTTTCCTCCAGGACTATTTCCGGGGACAGCGACACCGTCTGCTTGATGATAATATCGGCGGAGAGCTTATCCCGAACAGACTGAACCACGCTCTGCAAATCAACGCCAGCCTGGTCGATCTTGTTGATAAAGATAACGGTGGGAATGTTCATTTTCCGCAGGGCATGGAACAGAATACGGGTCTGGGCCTGCACGCCATCTTTAGCGGAGATCACCAAGATGGCCCCATCTAAAACAGCCAAAGAGCGGTACACCTCCGCCAAAAAATCCATGTGGCCGGGCGTATCCACAATGTTAACTTTACATCTGTGCCACTGGAAGGAAGTGACTGCCGCTTGAATGGTAATCCCACGCTGCCGCTCCAAAAACATGGTGTCCGTCCTCGTTGTCCCTTTTTCGACGCTCCCCGGTTCTGAAATGGCTCCGCTGGCATATAGCAGGCTCTCCGTCAAGGTCGTCTTTCCAGCGTCTACATGGGCAAGAATTCCAATATTGATTATTTTCATGTGATTGTCCTCCCTTTACAGCCCCAAAGGGCATAAAAATCCCCAGCAGTAAAATACTTTTACCACTGGGGATTATAAGTTGCGGACATACACATATACAGCATACACCTGTTTGTGATTGCTGTTTTTGGGGATATGTCAAAATTGATAAGGCAAAAGTATTCTTAAATTGGGTACAAAAAACTAAGTCCCTACAAAAGGAGCTATCATAATCCTTTGTTCCCACTATTTGATTATAGTTTTATTTAAGAATACCTTGCCGCATATTTTTTACTCCTTTTCTGGATTAAATCATTGTATCACATCAGTTTTAGGAAAGCAAGTACCTAAAAGAAATTTTTCTTCCCCTTATATGTAACAATCATACCGGCTTCCTAGCGTTCAGAATGTTTTCTGCTGTCTGCTGTGGTGTTTGGTTGGAATTGTCCAACCAAAAGCCGATCCGTGGTGTTGTCTGCATTTTACTAAATACAAATTCAATGTATACAGAAAGATATAAGGAGTGGGAGGGATTCCGCCGTAGTTGGCATTGTAGGAAAATCCAAAAGTTTAGATTTTCCCACAATGCTTATCTTTTGGTCTTTGGTTCGGAATAGTGTAGTGCTGGCGGTCTATCTCTTGTTTTCGGTTGCTTGCTTCCTTACCGTACATGAGCATTCGCGGCGGTGTTCTTGCAGCTGCCCGTCGCCATCGTGTTCATATGGTACGTGCTGACGTTCATGCCGGAAGCCGCTAATCAGCTTTGGTGGGGCATTCCCGGTTCGCTCGTGCTGCTGGGCATCTCGTTCGGCTTGCCGATCCTCTTCATGCATGACCGCGATTCTAAGGATCCGTTCGAAGAGCGAGAGCTTTGGGGTTACAAGCGCGAGTACGTTGCGAAGGTTTGGGAAGAGCGCAAGGCTGCCGCAGCGGCAGATCCCGGCAGCGTTCCGAAGGGTCTCTTCGGCAAAGCGAAGAAAGCGAAGTAGGAAAGCGAGTAGACAAATGGCAAGCAATTTCGCAAAGAAACTAGATAGATGGTGCGATAACCAGTGGATCGTGTTCCTGTGCGTCACGGCGACGGTGGTGGCGGTGCTTGCCGCCGTCTTCTGGGATGTCATGCCTCTGGGCAGCAAAGCGGGCGTTTTCGTGGCTTTCATCATGGCCTTCCACGTGCTCGAGGAGTGGAAGTTCCCCGGCGGTCTTCATTGGTTTTACAACACGAGCGTGTTTCGTCCGAAAGACGAGAGCCTCTACGATCCGACGCGTTATCCCATGAGCCGGCTCACGGATATGGTCACCAACGTGGGGCTGCAGTGGATCCCGCTCGTTTACGCAGCGCTCTGCTTCTTCCTTCCTCTGTCGAACGCGGTTGCGCTGTGCGTCATCCTGCTGTGCGTCATGGAGCTGTTCGCCCATACGGCGGGCGGCGTCGCCACCTACCTCTGGTATCGTGACAAGGGCAAGAAGACCATCTACCATACGGGGCTCGCCACGTCGCTCATGATGTTCTTGCCGGCCGCAGCGTACCTGATCGCGCATATCGCAGGTGTCACGGCAACCGATTGGCTGTGGTGTCTGGTGTTGTTCGCTGTCATGTGCTGCGTGTGCGTGCCGCTTACGGAGACGCCTCTCAAGAAGTGGGTTCGCAAGCAGGAGCCGGGCATGTTCGCGTTCGAAGATGCCAAGTACTACATGCGTTATGGCGGCTATTGCAAGGAGGATGTCGAGCAGTCCGAGGCTCGCGTTGATTAAGAGGACGCCGAGTATGGGGTGCGATAGGGCGTGGCTTGTATTCATGTACGCTGCGAGGCTCGCCGCGCCGTCAAGGGTCAGGAGTTCGCTTTCGATCGAGTTAAAAACGTGTAGACCTTGTGAATCACTGAGAAATGATTTGCGTTCGTTAAGACAGACGGGTAATATTCTTTCTTGCCGCTTTTCCTGTTTGAAGGCACTTCGGGCAGGAGAGGTAGGCGCAACATAACGATGCGGGGTGGAGCAGTCTGGTAGCTCGCCGGGCTCATAACCCGGAGGCCGTAGGTTCAAATCCTGCCCCCGCGACCAGTAACTTGCAGGTCGGAAGCTGAAAACGCTTCCGACCTTTTTTGCGTTCGGATCCATTTTCGACACAAATCTGGGCAAAATCCGGGCTAAACGATGAAATGCCTTGATCGGTGTTCATTGTCGCGGTAGTTGCAAAGCTTGCCACCATTGCAGCGCCACGCGATCCTTCGATGATTTCGCCGTCCGCGCCGCGGCATTGAGCGATACGCGCGTTTGGCGCTCGAGGCATCGGCACGTTTTTCTTTGAGCGAAATGAACGCCCCCTCACGCCCATCTGCCCTGCTTCGTTCGGCTCCATGCACGAGCGTTCGTTCGCTGTAATCGGTCGTTCGTTCGCGGCGGCTTGCAGACGGCAGGAGCGGTTCTCATACTGATTCGCAGACGCCGGTCGCGACGCGCGGTCGGACGAGAAAGGGGTAATCATCATGGTGGCAACCGAGCAGGAGATGATGGAACGCACCGCGCGTATCCAGACGATTGAGGAGTTGCGCGAGGCATGCGCTGAGTTCGGCGTGGAGATGTCTCCCGAAGACGAGCAAGCTTTCATGGCTGCAAAGGCAGAGTTGCGGGAATTGTCGGAGGGGGAGCTGGAAGCCTCGGTTGGCGGATCGAGTTTTTTCGGCCCCGGATCGCCGTATATAAACCTGTTCGACACCTGCGACCAATGGGATGGCCGGGATTTCGATAATCGCATATGCGCCACGTGCCACAACAAGGGGGTGCTCTATCCGTTTTTTACCTGCCAGTTCAAGCCGAAAAAGGCCTCATCGTAAGCGGGGAGGGAGAGGGTCGCCGAGACAGCGTCCGCATGTAAAGGAAGAAAAGAGCGACATGAAGCGACTTTTGAGAGAAGATCTGGTTCTGCGGGGCTGGGAGAAGCTGCCCTATGCCGTGGTCGAGCGGCCGCACAACGGCGTGCGCTTCGTCGACGCGCGCACGTTCGAGGCGCTTTCGCTGTGCGATGGGCAGATAGACCTGTCGCTGCCCATCATCAGCGACGAGGTGCGCGCCATCGTGGAGAAGCTGGAGGAGCAGGGTGCCGTGCGTCGGTGTGAACCGGGCGAGCGCCTCACGCCCGACCAGGAGTACCGCCGCTATCAGAACCGCTTCGTCCGAACCGCGCACTGGTCGATCACCGGCAAGTGCAACTACCGGTGCCGCCACTGCTACATGTCCGCGCCCGACGCGAAGCTGGGCGAGATCGACCACGACACCATGATGGACCTGGCGCGGCAGATCGCCGACTGCGGCATCCTGGAGGTGTCGCTGACCGGCGGCGAGCCGCTGGTGCGCCGCGATTTCATGGAGCTGGTGGACGCGCTTTTGTCCTACCGCATACGGATCGCGCAGATCTACACGAACGGCAAGCTGGTGGACGAGAAGCTGCTCGACCAGCTGGAGGAGCGCGGGATTCGTCCCGAGTTCAACATGAGCTACGACGGCACGCAGGGCTGGCACGACTGGATGCGCGGCGTCCCCGGCGCGGGCGACGCGGTGCTGGCGGCGTTCGACCTCTGCCACGAGCGGGGTTTTCCCACCGGAGCCGAGATGTGCCTGCACCAGGGCAACAAGCACCTGCTGCGAGAGAGCGTCAGCACGCTGGCGGCGCACCATTGCGAGAGCCTGAAGGTCAATCCCGTGGCGGACACCGACACGTGGGAGCGCCTGGGCGAGGACAGGTCGCTCACCTTGGAGGAGACCTTCGAGGTCTACCTGGACTACATCCCCTGCTTCTACGAGGACGGCGCGCCTCTGGACCTGCATCTGGGCGGCTTCTTCATGGGGCGCCCGGGCAGCGGGGATTGGACCATCCCCAACATAGGGAAGCATCCGGAGGAGCGCGACCCCGCCGCGTGCGCGTCGCAGGTGACGTGCGGCCACGCGCGCCAGACGCTCTACCTGTCCCCGGAGGCGCGGATGCTGCCGTGCATGGCGCTGTCGTCCATGCCGATGCAGGAAAGGTACCCGCTGGCCACCGAGATCGGCTTGAAGCAGGGTCTGTCCGACTCGGAGTACCTCTCGCTCATCGATACGCGCGTGAGCGCGCTGTGGGAACACAACCCCGAGTGTGCCCAGTGCGAGCACCGCGGCGCATGCGCTGGCGGGTGCCGCGCGAGCGCGCTGTTCACCGCCCCTGACGACATACTGTCGCCCGATCGCGCCCAGTGCCTCATCCTGAAAGGCGGCTACGCGCCCCGCATCCGCGAGGCGGTAGAAAAAGCCCAGGCGAGGATCGCCGAGAGAAAGGAGAACGAATGAAGCAGGACATGAAGGAATTCATGGCGAAGGTCAGCGAGGACGAGGGCCTGCGGGTCAAGCTGGAGGTCCTCGCTGGTCTGCCGGAAGACGAAGTCGCGGCGAGAATGGCCGCCATCGCGTGCGAGGCCGGTTTCGAGGTGGCGGTCGAGGATCTCGACCCCGCCGAAACGGAGCTCGACGAGAGCGAGCTTGCTGCCGTGTCCGGCGGCTCCGTAATCGTGTCCCCACTCTTCAAGTGCAATTACCAGCAAGATAACACGCTTTGCTGCGCCTCCTGCGCGTATAGCCGTTTTTCGTACCCAAATCTCTACTGCTTTTTAGATAAAAACGAAGGCGGGCCGAAGCCTGCCGAAGTCATGCCTTTGCAGTCCAACGGAAACCTTCAATAGAGAGGAGCGCGCATGAACGAGCAATTGAAAGGCTTTTTGAAGAAGGCGAGCGAGGACGGGCCGCTCAAAGAGGAACTCGGCGCCCTCGCCGGCCTGCCCGAAGAGGAGCGTGCCGAGCGCGCGGCAGCCATCGCCCGGGAAGCCGGCTTCGATGTGTCGGTCGAGGACTTCGCTCCTGTCGAAACGGAGCTTGACGACGACGAGCTCAACGTCGTGGCAGGAGGAAGTTACGCCTGTTGCTGTAGGCAAACCGGTACGGGCCTGATGGATGATCGCCCTGTGCTGTGCGATTGCCCAAGAGAGGGGACAGGAGCCTGGACCGACGGAAGCGGGTTCGTCAACGTCGATAGGGTCTGCCACTCGATGGGCGACGTTGGCTAGGCCTTCCCCGTGTGGTCTTGCTGGAAGATGGCGAAAGGAAGGCGCGCGAACAAGCAGGTGAAAGCGTTCTTGGCGAAGGGCGGGGTCGAAGCGAGCGATTCTCTCTGTCGGCTCAGCCCTTCGCATTTCCCCGCCGTATTCAGCAGCGCGTTGCATGTGAGCCCTGCCGCCACATCGCAGTGCTTGGCGGAGATGGAGGGTTCTGAACAATTTTCAGTCGTCTTTTCCAAGCTTAGATGCTGAATTCCGCGAACGGAAGATCCCCTCCCCTAGCCGCCCCAATCCCAAGGGGACGATGTTCTTACGCAATCGAAAGAGTGCGGGCCGGTGTCCAAGAAGAAGCGGCAATGAATGCAATAGTGCCTTTCGTCGTATTCATGTCCAGGGTTGGGAACCCATAATCCGCATCCGAAATGGTTGCGATTGGGGTTTATTATGCGGTCAAGAGGGATCCCTGGCCCTCCTCCGGTTGCATCCAATTCCTGATCGGCGAGCTTTTCTGCAGCTTCTTCTGCCGCTGTGCTGGTTTCTTTGCCAGTTGCCATGGCGGGCCTTCTTTCTCTTTTCGAACCGCCTGCTTGAAAGCAGCTTGCGACGCCTAGCATACGAAGCGACGGCGCCCGTCCGCAACTCCTTGCGAACGAAAGACCGCTCGCGCGCAACGAAAACCCTTGTTGCTAGCCGAATAGCTCTTTCTTCACCTGGGATAGGCGTTTGGTGGGAATCTCGATGACAAGCCCGTTGTCCATCACCAGATCGCGTTTCTCCAGGCTCGCGACATGGCGCGGACTGATAGCGAAGCTACGATGCACGTACATCATGTCCAATCCAAGTTGCTCCAGCACGTTTCCCATGCAGCCGTGCACTGTTACGTCCGTCTTCTCGCAATGAAGCACGGTGCGCTGCTTTCGCGCCTCCACGCACACGATCTCATCGGGGTTGATGCGCCATGAAGTGCCGTCTACGTCGCGCACGGTAACGGCCTCGTCTTGGCGTTGGCGCATCAGGACGGCTTTGAGGTACAGGTATGCCTGCTTGCTCACGCTCACGGAAAGCGGCTCGCTATCTGGTGCAGGAGGCAGCGGATGCGATACATGGCAATAGCAGATTTTCAGGGAGTCGTCGTTTTCGTCGCGCTTCCACACGAATGTGAAGCGCTGCTCCTGTGCGGCAAGTCGGCCGGATGCCGGGTCGCCGAAAACCAGGTAGCTCCCTGCCACGATGCACAGGGTCTCCTGGGCGGCAACGGGCAGGTACTGCTCGCACATAAGTACCACGCGGGGTCGTTCGATTGCGATTTGCTCCATCTGCCGGCGAAACGAATCGCTTGATGAGTCGGGCTGGTCGTCCTGTGCCCCCATCCATGCGAAATCATCGGAAAGGCGGGCGGCGCACCAGCTTGTCCCGCCGTTCCAGTACCGATGGACGAACTCGCGCGTCAGCGAAATCGTCTCGTCCATCAGGGGATGAGAAGCAGGACCGTCCACGGGAGCCTCGCCCCGAACATGCCTGCTGCTCTCGCTAGTCACGGTATGTTCTCCTGGAGACATGCGCCGAACGGCTCGAGAACGAAGTATGCAACACGGCCTTCTTCACTGGCAACCTTTCAAAATGCAGAAAAGGATGAAGGCGACGAGCGCCTTCCCCGCAGTATAGAAGAAAGCCGCAGACGGCTCGTCGATGCCAAACGAGGTCGAAACGAACGCCCCTTCAAACGAAACGAGCGTTCCCTTTGCCTACCGCTGCGCACTGCGCAACAGGCTTTTCGTGCGGTTGAATAGGTCGTTCGTTCGTGACGCCTTGCGTGCGAAGGCCGGCGATTCCTACACTTATCGGCAGGCATCGTCCAAGAAGGACGGACGGAACAGGAAGGGGGAGCTGCTATGGCGGCTACCGAGCAAGAGATGATGGAGCGCGCCGCGCGCATCCAGACGATTGAGGAGCTTCGCGAGGTCAGCGCCGAGCTCGGCCTTGAGTTGAGTCCCGAAAAAGAGGCAGCCTTCATGGCGGTGAGAACCGCGGAAGGCGAGCTCACCGAGCAACAGCTGGATGCGACCGTCGGCGGGGCCTATCATGTCGTGTCCCCGTCTGACGTGTGCGACTTCCAGGCATCGGAGACGAAGTGTTGCGCCACCTGCAAGTACGGTCAGTTCGATTGGCCGAATTACTATTGCGTGGTAACGCTGTAAAACCAGCAAACCGAAGAAACGGAGAGGATTGCGCATGAACGAGCAATTGAAAGACTTTCTGAAGAAGGCGAGCGAGGACGAGTCGATCAAAGACGAGCTGAAAGCGCTTGAAGGCCTGTCTGCCGAAGAGAATGCAGAACAGGCGGCTGCAATCGCACGGAAAGCCGGCTTCGACTTGTCGGCCGAGGACTTCGCCCCCTCATCGGCGGAACTCGATGAAGACGAGCTGGGCGCCGTCGCCGGAGGCGAAGCCTGCTGCTGCCAGTACACCGGTTTGGGCTTGGTTAACGACCGCGGGGCGGTGTGCGAATGCCCGACCACGGGAACGGGAATTCGGAGGGATACCGGCGAGGTCTGCGAGATCACTTCCATCTGCCGCTTTATGGGGGAGGTCGGCTAGGCGCGGACGCGACTGCGGCTGCATTAGCTTGGGCGGGGGTTCTTGAAGAACCGCCGCCCGTCGCCGCTTGCGAAACCCGTAAGCGGCGATGGGCGGCGCAGGCGCGTGAGCTGGGCGTTGAGGAGATGGTCGGCGATGCCCATGCCGCGACGGCCGGTACCGCAATCGACGTGAAGCGAAGGAGCGAACACATGGAGAACGAAGATTCCTTGAAGATCGAGAGGCTTGAAGACGACGGCTTGCAGGATGTCAGCGGCGGGGCCGGCGATTACGTCTCCCATTACCAATGCCCCAAAACGGGGAAGCAGCTCTCAAGCTACGATCCGTACTTCGCAAGGGATTGCACGATGTGCCAATATTGGAAGCAGGTCATCCCCGGCATCCGGGCGGAGTGCCGCTATTGATCCGATGAAAATGCGCGGTTTTAAGCGCTTCTCTCGAACGAGCAACCGTCCTTGGTCGTTCGTTCGTTGAAAGTGGTCGTTCGTTCGCGGGGCGTTGTCAGTCGCGTGTTCGTACCCCATCGTTGTCGGTTGACGAAAAGAGCGTCGCCCGCGCTTCATCCGTTCACGATGCGCAGCGATGCCCGAAAAAGGGGAACCGTTTCTTTTGACCGCGCGAGCAAGGAGCGACGATGGTCGAACCCGATGCGAAGAGCCCTCGTTCCGACCGTGACGAGGCTGCGATGGATGCCGCCCGCCATGCGGCGGGGGGCATGTCGTTTGACGACTTCAAGAGCCTTATAGAGCAGGAAGGCCTGTGGGTGAACGACGCAGCGGCGCAGAGCGCCTGGGGGGCGCTGGGCGAAGGCGAGCTGGCGCTTGACGAACTGGATGAAGTTGCGGCCGGCTGCGAAGGAGTCGAGCTTCCCATCGTTCTGCCCGGCTTCGACGGTTTGACCGAAACGGGAGGTTCACGATGAGCGCACGCGACGGAAAAGACAAGGCGGCTTCGCCCTTTCGCCAGGAAAGCCTGGATCGGGCAAAGTCGCCCGAGCAGCTCGACGACTACATCCGCGTGTCGAATCCCGGGGTGTGGATGGTGCTGGGCGCCGTGCTTCTGTTGTTACTGGCCGGCTTCATATGGGCGTGCTGCGGGCGCTTGGTCGACACGATGCCTACTGCGTTGGTGGTGCAAGGCGGCCACGCGACCTGCTACGTCGCCGAGGACGAGGTAGGTCAGGTGGCCGTCGGCGACACGGTGAGCGCCGACAGCGCCAAAGGCGCCGTAGCGTCCGTGGGAACCACGCCCCTCTCTCCCGACGCACTGGCCGCGCAGCTGGACGAGTACGCAGCGCACAAGGTGAACGCAACGAGTTGGATGTTTCCCGTCGACGTGACCATAGACCTGCCCGACGGCGTGTACGATGCCCATGTGGCCACAAGCGAGTTCGCTCCCATCAGCCTGATTCTGGGGGGCGCATCGTGATGCTGCCGGGTAAGGGAGCGCGCCGCGCTCGCACTGCAGGCAAGCCTGGCCAGATGGCGGGCAAGGTTCCCGTTATCATGCAGATGGAAGCGCTCGAATGCGGGGCGGCCTGCCTGGCCATGATAGCGGCTTATTACGGTAAATGGGTGCCGCTCGAGCAGGTGCGCGCGGACTGCGGCGTATCACGCGACGGATCCAAGGCTTCCAACGTGGTGCGCGCGGCTCGCGCCTACGGATTCGAGGCCTCGGGTTTCCGTATGCAGCCCGAGGCGCTGCGCTCGCAGGGCGTGTTCCCTTGCATCGTCCACTGGAACTTCAGCCACTTCGTGGTGTGCCGCGGTTTCAAGGGAGGCAAGGTGCATCTGAACGATCCGGCACGCGGCGAGGTGACCGTGACGGAGGAGGAGTTCGATGCCGCCTTCACGGGCGTCATGCTGCGCTTCGTGCCGGGTCCCGACTTCCAGCCCAGCGGCAAGCCCCGGTCGGTATGGGAGTTCGTTGGCCCGCGCCTACAGAGCTCGCGCGCCGCGCTCGCGTTCGTGGCCATCACGGCGGCGGTGACGGCCGTCGTCGGCATCATCAATCCGGCGCTCTCCCAAGTGTTCATGGATCGGCTGCTGGGTGGGAAGAACCCGGAATGGCTGTACCCCTTCATTGCCTTGCTGATAGCCGTGGGAGCGGTGCGCATCGTGGTCGAGGTGCTGAACGCCATGTACCTGCTACGTCTCGAGGGCAAGATGGCGGTAGTGTCCAACTCGTCGTTCATGTGGAAGGTTCTGCACCTGCCCATGGAGTTCTTCTCGCAGCGCATGGCCGGCGACCTATCGGCTCGTGCGGCCACCAACACCACCATCGCCGCATCGCTGGTGAAGCAGTTGGCGCCGCTGCTGCTGAACTTCGTTCTGCTGGTGCTGTACGCCGTGGTGATGGTTGCCTACAGTCCGCTGTTGGCCGCCATCGGCATAGCGTCGGTGGTGATAAACCTGGGCATGGCGCGCTTGATCTCGGCGAAGCGCGTGAATGTGACGCGCGTGCAGATGCGCGATGCGGGCAAGCTGGCCGCCGCCACGGTTTCCGGCATCGAAATGGTGGAGACCATCAAGGCCGCCGGCGCGGAGGGCGGCTATTTCGAGCGCTGGGCCGGCTTCCAGGCAGGTTTCAACACGCAACAGGTCCGCTTCGCGCGCTTGGGGCAGCGACTGGGGCTGGTGCCCCAGCTGGTCATGCAGGTGACCAACACCGCCGTGCTCATGACGGGCGTGTACTTGGTGCTGCAAGGCCAGTTCACCGTGGGCATGATCCTGGCGTTCCAAGGCTACCTGTCGCAGTTCATGGCTCCCGCTTCCACGTTGACGTCCGTCATGCAGACGCTGCAGGAGATGCGCACCGACATGGAGCGCATCGAGGACGTCATGCGCTATCCGGATGATCCGGCGTTCTCCCAGGCTCCGCTCGACCGCGCCGCATCGTGCGAGAAGCTCAAGGGCGCCGTGCATATGGAGGGCGTGACCTTCGGATACTCGAGGTTGGAAGAACCCCTGATCAAGGATTTCGACCTTGATGTGGAATCCGGACGCAGCGTGGCCTTCGTAGGCCCTTCGGGGTGCGGCAAGTCCACGCTTGCCAAGCTGGTCAGCGGCTTGTTTCGCCCTTGGTCGGGTACGGTGAGCTTCGATGGCTCGCCCATGGACGAGGTGCCGCGCGAGGTGCTGACCGGGTCGGTGGCCGTGGTCGACCAGGACATCGTGCTGTTCAACGACACCATCGCCAACAACATCCGCCTGTGGGACACCTCCATCGAGGACTACGAGGTGATCCTTGCCGCGCGCGATGCCGGCATCCACGAGGTCATCATGCAGCGCGACGGCGGCTATAACGCCGTGTTGTCCGAAGGCGGGCGCGACCTGTCCGGCGGACAGAGGCAGCGCTTGGAAATCGCTCGCGTGCTGGCGCAGGATCCCACCGTGCTCATTATGGACGAGGCGACTAGCGCGCTCGACGCCAAGACCGAGCAGGAGGTCATGAGCGCGGTGCGCAAGCGCGGCATCACCTGCATCGTGGTGGCGCATCGCCTGTCCACCGTGCGAGACTGCGACGAGATCGTGGTATTGGACAAGGGCCGCGTGGTGGAGCGCGGCACTCACGAAGAGCTGTGCGAGCGCGGGGGCATGTACCTGCAGCTGGTGACCCAGGAATAGGAGGAGGTGCGCATGGGTTGGTTCGACAGTCAGATCAAGGAACGGCTGGAGCATGACGAGGACCTGGTCTCTCAGGCGGCCTGGGACCTTTCCGTGGCCATCACCGGGCGGGCGGCGGGCGGCGCGGAAGTGGATGCGGGCAAAGCCGCGGCCGATGCCGTGGGCGAGGTGCTGGCGTACTACCGCGTGAAGCCGGCCGATGCCCCGCGCGACCCGAAGAGCGTGCGCGACCTCATAGACGCCCAGCTGCGGGGAACAGGCGTGATGTGCCGGCGCGTCGTGTTGTCGAAAGGCTGGCAGCGCGACGCGGCGGGGGCTATGCTGGGGTTCGTCGACGGCGCGCCGGTAGCGCTGATCCCTCAGCCAGCGGGGGGCTTCGCGTACAGCGACGCCGCCACCGGCGAGAAGGTACGCGTCGATCGCGCGAATGCTGCGCGGCTCACGCAGGAAGCGTACTGCTTCTACCAGCCCCTGCCGCAGCGAGAGCTGGGCGTGAGGGACGTGCTGCTGCACATGGTGCGCAGCCTGGACCTTTCGGATTACGTGATGATCGTGGCGGCGACGTTGGCCGTGACGTTGTTGGGCATGCTTCTGCCTGCGGTGAACAGTCTGATTTTCGGACCGGTGGTGGATAGCGGCAACGTGGGCGTGGTGGTGCCCATCGCCGTGCTGCTGGCGTCGGTCACGTGCGCCCGGGTGCTCATCGGCGGCGCGAAAGAACTGGTCATGTCGCGCGTTGGCACGAAGCTGAGCCTGTCGGTGCAAGCCGCTGCCATGATGCGTACGCTTTCCCTGCCGGCGCCGTTCTACCGCGCGTACGCATCGGGCGATCTGTCCGCACGCCTCTCGAGTATCGAGACGCTGGCGAGCATGCTGCAGAACATCGTCCTGACCACGGGTTTGACCTCGGTGTTCTCTCTGGCGTACGTGGCGCAGATAGCTGCGTACGCACCCGGTTTGGCCTTGCCCGCGCTGGGCGTGATCCTGGCCAGCGCGGCAGTGTCGGTGGCGTCCGTGCTGGTGCAGGTGAGCGTGACCAAGCGCAAGCTGGAGCACTCCGCGCGCCGCAAGGGATGGGAATACGCCTTGTTCACCGGCATCCAGAAGATCAGGCTGGCCGGTGCGGAGCGTCGCGCGTACGCCACCTGGGTCGATTCGTACAAAGACGAGGTCAAGCTGACGTACAACGGCCCGCGCCTCATGCGCTACTCGAACGTCGTGCAGACGGCGGTCTCGGTGGTGGGCACCATCGTCATCTACTTCACCGCCGTGCAGACCGGTGTGTCGACATCGGAGTACATGGCGTTCAATCTGGCGTACGGCATGGCCACGGGCGCGTTCATGTCGCTGGCCGGCGTCGCCGGCAACTTCGCGTCCATCAAGCCGCACCTCGATATGGCCGCACCCATCATGAAATCGGTGCCGGAGTCCGCCGGGGGCAAGCAGGTGCTCGAGCATTGTTCCGGTCGCATCGAGATGGACAACGTCACTTTCCGCTACGCCGAAGGCGCGCCTGCCGTGCTGGATGATCTGTCGCTGAAGATCCGCCCCGGCCAGTCCGTGGGCGTGGTGGGCAAGACCGGCTGCGGGAAATCGACGCTCATGAGGCTTCTGCTGGGATTCGAAAAGCCGCAGAAAGGCGCCGTGCTGTACGACGGGCGCGACATCGAGACGCTGGACGTGGCCAGTTTGCGCCGCAACATCGGCACGGTGCTGCAAGACGGAAAGCTGTTCACCGGCGACATCTTCTCCAACATCGTGGTGGCTGCGCCGTGGCTCACGATGGAGGATGCGTGGGAGGCGGCCGAGCTGGCGGGGATCGCCGACGACATTCGCGCCATGCCCATGGGCATGAATACGATGGTGTCCGAGGGCGCGGGCGGAATCTCGGGCGGCCAGCGCCAGCGCATCCTCATCGCGCGCGCCGTTGCCCCCAAACCCAAGGTACTGTTCTTCGACGAGGCCACCAGCGCGCTGGACAACGTGACGCAACGACAGGTGAGCGAGGCGCTCGATCGGATGAAGTGCACGCGCATCATCGTGGCGCACCGGCTGTCCACCATTCGCGCATGCGACCGCATCATCGTGCTGGACGGCGGCCGCGTGGTGGAGGACGGCACCTACGAGGAGCTGTGCGCGTTGGGCGGCGTATTCGCCGAACTGGTGGAGCGCCAGACCATGTAGGGGTGGGGGTCTGTTCGCTTAAAGGGCTGACAGAAAGGCGGATCGAACATGAACGATTCCGATAAATTCCAGCAGCTTGGCTTGGACGATCTTGAAGAGGTGTCCGGCGGCGAGGCTCTGTCCGACAGGGCCGTGGCCGCTCTTCCGAAAGCGGTGCCCGGCGGCATCTGCCCTTACTGCGGGATGAAAATTGCCGTTAGTCTCTACGGCACCGCGTTTACGAACGACCATGAGCGCTTCGGCTTCAGCAACGCCACTGTGTGGCAGTGCAACAAGTCGGATCTGGATTACACGCTGTTTCGCGAGTAAGCGGACTTTCGCTTCAGACGCTGATCGTCGCGTCCCGTACGCGTCCGTCGCGCGATGGCCGCCGCAGTTGCGAGCGCGGCGGCAGCGAAAAGGGCTGTTGCTGCTGCGACGGTTCCCGGCGGGTCGCCAGTGCTTGCGAGCGGGGTCGCCATGCCTTTGTCCGCCGTCGGCGGGACTAGGGATCTGCGCGGGCTCGTCGGCGTTCGTTTCGGGATATGCCGCGCTCGTGCCGTCCTTTCCGTTGTCGGGCTCTTTCGCGCGCCTATCGGACGCAGCGCTCCTATACTTCGACTTAAAAGATCCGTTTTCGAGAAAGGACGTACTATGGCGCATCCCCCTCGCACCGGTACGCAGAAAGCTCTGCGCATCACCTCTATCATCATGATCATCTTCGGAGTTTTGGTTGCGCTTTCGGGCGCGATCATCATAGCCTCCGGCGCGGCGGCCGACTCGCTCGGCCTGAACGACGCAGTGAACTTCCGGGGCACCGAGACGACGGCGGGCATCCTTACCATGGCCGTGGGCATTTTGGTCCTGATCATGGGCGCCCTGCAGCTGATCGTTGCCTTCCTTGGCCTGCGCGCTTCCAACGATGCGAGCAAGGTCGGCCCCTATCGCGCGCTCAGCTGGGGCATCTCCATCGTCATCCTGGCGATGATCGTGTACAACTGGTTCTTGGGCGGCACATTCCTGGACGACCCCTTCCTGCTTATCGGCGACGTCGTCTACCTGCTGGTGTGCACCACCCTCGCCGACGTGGTGAAGAAGGAGCATGACCGAGGCATCGTTGGTGAGGCCAAGGCCGAAGTCGAGCGCTCGGGCAGCCAGAAGGCGCTGCGCGTCATCTCCATCGTGCTGGTGGTGTTCGCCGTCATCTCCATCGTGCTGGGCCTCGCGTTCCTGGCGCTGATCGCCGCCGGCCTGGGCACCGACGCCGTGAACGCGATGGACCCGAACGACCCGGATCTGGTGGCCGGCATCGCCGTGGGCCTGGTGCTGGGCGTCGTGCTGGTCGGCAGCGGCGTCGTCGACCTGGTCGTGGGCGCCCTGGGCCTGCGCGGCGCTCGCGATCCGCGGAAGGTCAAGCCGTTCTTCGTGCTGTGCGTCATCGGCCTGGCCATCGAGGTCGCCGGCGACGTCTGGCTCGCGGCGCAGGGCATGCTCTCGTCCATCGGCGCGAGCGGCGCGGTGGAGCTGCTGGTCATCGGCGCCTGCACGTGGCTGGCCTACGACATCATGCGCCAGAGCCGCGGCATCGAGGCGTAAGCGCGAGCGGCCCAGGTGCCCCTGCACAGGTTTCCGAGCCTGTTGCCGTAGTTGCCAAAAGAGCAATTGCAACAAGAAGTATATGCGGTCACGAGAGAAGGGACGCGGCGATGGACGAAACGATAAAGCAGGGGAAGGGCGCGCTTCGCTTGCTGCTGGCGACTATGTTGGCGGCAATGCTGATCCCCTGGGCTCCCCGAGCGGCTTGGGCCGATGAAAACGAAGCAGCTGCCCAGACGCAGACGAGCGAGATCGCCGATCTGCTGGCTGCCGGAGACTACGTCGAGGGCGAGGCTCTCGTCGTCGTTGACAACGCGGCATCTCGAAACAGCCTCCGTTCGCGCAGCGTCGACCCGCTCTCCTCGGCCGAACCGCTCATGGACGCGTCGGCCGAAACGTACGCCACCGCTACGGGCGTCGACGTGCCGTTGGAACAATCTGTTTCCAACGGCCCGGTTCTCCTGCGCAGCGCAAGATCCCTACCTGAAGACGACGCGGTGAGCATGGTGCTGGTGCGGCAGGAGGGTACCTCAACCGAGGATCTCCTGCGCCAGCTGCAGGACGACCCGCGCATCCTGTCCGCCGAGCCGAACTACGTGCAGCGGCTGGACGACCCCGATCAGACGGCGCTCGATGAGAGCACGCCGCAAGTCGCTGCGGCATTGGGGCTGGATTCGTCGGACGCGGCGCCGTCGGCTCCGGCGAGCGCGGATGCAAGCGGCACGGCCGCTGCCGACCTGTCCGGCTACCAGTGGGGCTGCCGCAACACCGGAGAAGTCATGGTGCAAGAAGAGGCGCCGCCCCTTGCCGGTTTCGACATCGCGCCGCCGAATTGGAACCAGGTCGGCACAACGAACGCCGCCGACGTCGTTGCCGTGGTTGACACTGGCGTGGACTACAACCATCCCGACCTCAACGGCATCATGTGCGACATGACGCAGTACACGGACAGGGGCGGACGCTACGGGATCAACGTCGTGCCCGGCATGGATCCCACCGATCCGATGGACGATCATTACCACGGAACGCACTGCGCGGGCATCATCGCGTCGCAATGGGATGGCGTGGGGACGAGCGGCGTCGCGTCCGGCGTGCAGCTGGTGGCCGTTAGGGTCGCAGGTAGGCAGAACACGATCGAGAGTGCGGATACCATCAGGGCATACGAGTATCTTGCCGAAGCCGTTGATGCCGGCTTGCCACTGCGCGCCATCAACAACTCGTGGGCCGGAAGGACGATGAGCAAAGCATTCAGCTTGGCGGCGACGAAGCTGGGCGAGAAAGGCGCCGTGACCGTCATCGGGTCGGGCAACGATGCCGCCGACGTTGACAAGATACCGATGACCGCATCCGTGCTCGCGCATAACCCGTATGCGGTCGCTGTCGATGCGTCGGATTCTTCAGGGCAGCTCGCCTCGTTCAGCAACTACGGCGTGGAAACGACCGACGTGGTGGCTCCGGGCATGAACATCATGTCCACCGTGCCCCTCGGCAGGGCGGCCTACGCTCCCGAAGCCGACGGCTCCCCTTTGAGCTACGAGACGTTCGAAAGCGACGCCCCGTCGGTTACGGCGCGCGCGACGCCGACGTCGTCCGAGGATATAGATGCCGTCGTGCAGGGGGCGACCCATTTCGATGCGAGGGGCGGAGCTCTGAAGATCCCCTTTTCCGAAATGCTCACGGAAGAGACGGCGCTGGGCATCAGTTTTCGAAGCGTCGTGGTGTCGATGGAAGTCGATCCGTCGAACCAAGAGGGCGTCCGGTACGTAGGAATGAACGCGACGGCCACGAACCAGAACAACGACAACCTGCTTTACCAGGTTGCGATAATGAAAGACGGCGCGCTTGATTGGACGCCGATGGGACAGACGGCTGTCGCGGCCCTTGGGAAGGACCGAGGTTGGACGACCATCGCCTTCGACGCCCAGACGCTTGCCCAGAATGCCGGCGGCACCTTGGCGTTCGAAGGCGGCAAGCTGCAGGTGCGGCTGACGTTCGCACGCGCCGGCACGCCGATCGCCCCGACCGATGCCCTGTACCTCGACACGGTTGGAACGGGCAGGGCCGGCTCCGCGATTCCCTATCAATCTTTGAGCGGGACGTCCATGGCAACTCCCATGGTCACCGGCGCGGCCATGGTGCTCGCGCAGGATGTCGACGGCTCCACCCCGGCCGAGCGCGCTGCGAAGCTGGCGGCGCTCGTGAAGGCCTCCGTGCGTCCGGTGGACGCGTTCTCCGGCAAGTGCTCGTCGGGCGGACACCTTGATTTGAGGGTTGCGTCGGGCGACTTCGTCCCGGTGGTGTCGGGCGCTCGGATGGAATCCGACGGCGACGCCGCACTCGTCATGGTGGAGGGCAGCTACTTCGGCGCAGCTCAGGGTGCGGGAAGCGTGCACATCGGCGGCAAGGAGGCTGCTGTGCGCTCCTGGTCGGACGGCTCCATCGTAACGGAGTGCCCACAGGGTCTCAAAAGCGGCGTGCTGGTGGTAGAGGTAACGGCCGGCAACGGCAAGAGCGGATCGAAGGGCTTCCTGCTGCAGGTTCCCGAGCGACCGGACGACCAATCCACGCCCCTGTTCGAGAAGACCATAGCGCTTCCCACGTCGGATGAGGGCCTGCCGGTTGGCGTGTCGTACGGTCTTCTGACCGGGCTGGGCGGTTCGCTATACCTGCTGCCAAACGACTTCAGCATATCGCATGCGGGTACTTATGCGCTATGGCGCTACGACCCCGATCAGGACAGCTGGACGCAGTGCGCCGACCTACCCGAGGCTCTCAGCAGCGCATCGATGACCGTGTTCGACGGCAAGCTGTACGTATACGGCGAAGCGGGCGAGACGGATGGGGCGTTGGCTCCTCGTCTTGTCAGCTACGACCCGGCGACGAACGCCTGGACTTCCCATGACGCTTCCCGCCTGCCGTTTCATGCGACGATAGTGAACTGCGATGGAGCGATGCTGCTGGTGGGCGGCGCCGCGTACGACGGTGTCAAATGGGTCGAGCTGACCGAAGGCAACATCGCCGTGTACGATACGCAGACGGGGGCGGTAACGGCTGCGGGATCCCTCGCGACAGGCCGCTCGACTCCCTTTGTCGTAGCGCGAGGGGCCGAGCTGTTCGTCGCCTTGGGCGATGTGCACGACGTGACGGGCTCTTCGACGACGAGCCCCGTATTCGAGCGCATCGTGAGATCCGGCGACTCGTACGTTGGCAACGACCTGTCCGCCGCCCTGCCTGCGCTTGCGCCCGGCTACGACGATTCGTTCGGCTTGGCAGCGGTCAAAGCCGGAGTGGTGCTGTCGGGCCGTATCAGCGTCGAAGAAGCCGACGGCGGACGCGAGCTCGATCAGGACACCTATCTGTTGGACTTGGCGAACGGAGACAAAAGTTTCCAAGGCATCGACAAGCGCGCCTCCCGGGTGCCGCTGTACTTCCCGAGCTCGACAGCGTACGACGGATGGCTGTACACCATGGGCTTCTCGGTCTACGAGAACGGTGGCCGGGTGATACGGGCCACGCCGATGGAGACGCTGCCCCAACCCGGCGACCTACCTGAACCTGGACCCGGCCCTACGCCCGGACCTGGCCCTGCAGCTGCGCCGGAACCGGTTGTCGGCAAGGGGGCTGCAACGTCTCTGGCGAGAAACGGCGACCCATTAGGCGCTTTCGTGCCGGCTATCACGCTGGCCGCCGGTGTCATGCTCGCAAGCATAGGCGTTGCCACGGCTGCACGACGAAAAGCGAAAAAGAACAGGCTATGAAGACGGCAGCGGATGCCACCGGATCTTCTCGATGCGCGCACCAGAGCCTATCGGGGTCAAAGGAAGTAAAAGAAGGATGTCTTTGCAAAAAACGACCGGTTATTCGATCTGAAACAGGAGATAGGTTATGAGCGAATCCAAGAAGCACGACTCTTTGAGCGCCGAAGAGCTGGACGGGGTGGCTGGCGGCGTATTTTTTCGGAGGGATCCCTCCGAATCGTTCTGCCCGTTCTGCAGTATGAGCACGAAGGATCCCAAGTTTAAAGACACTCACCTATATCTTGGCGAAGGAGAGCGTTTCTGCGAGGTGGAATGCAAAACCTATCCTGGC
>OLQQ01000432.1_pt1 | contig 22048 bp, 26 predicted proteins | sample 1672041 | NCBI WGS metagenome assembly OLQQ01 (sample SAMEA3136639, study PRJEB25190) | human gut metagenome
AAACTACGCAGATTTCATTCTCTCTTTCCTTTATTTCATTCACTGAATTCAAACTGTGAATACTCATTTTACTCAATCTATGACTTGAGTAATACTCAATTTGAAGTGATTTTAGACGGTTTTTAACGGTTCCTGGCGATACTTTCGCCATTTCCTTTTTTCCATAGAAAAAGGCTCCGAAAACCTCATAATCACTAGAAAATAAAGTGTTTATGAAGGTTTCGGAGCCTTTTATAAATTCTATTTTAATTTACAGCATTAATAATTCAAGGAATTATTTGCCAGCCATCTGCTTTGCGAAGTTTTGGTTTAGTTGTCGTTCTTGTCTAGCGAGTTTTCCCTCTAAAACACAGCATTTCAACGCTTTTTTGTAAACCGCCACTTCTTTATTTTCTTAATAAATTACTCAATTTTTCTGAGTACATTTATTCAGCTACATAATTCCAAGTAACCCACTGTACTCAATTTTAGCATCATTGTTCTTATTCTGCAAAAACTCTCCCACTTTCTCTGCTTCCTTGGATTTTATATCGTCCAAAACATGCGTATAAGATACGGTAGTATTATAATTTGCATGTCCCATGATTTCCTGAACAGTTCTAGGTGTCATTCCCTTTTCAAAACACCTTGTAGCAAAAGTATGACGTAATGCATGGGGATGTACCCTTTCAAATTTTTTAGGTATACCTCCGGAATATAAGGCTTCTGTACGAAACATATCATTAATCTGACGTGTCACATAACGCATATCACTTTCAATATTGTATCGTCCGATTGGAGATCCCATAGATGTTAAAAATACTAAATTTCCAAATTCTTCTGGTTGTCTCCATCTTTCTCCCATATCCTGACGTTTTCTTTTTACTTTTTCAAACTGCTGTTCAAGAATTTCTCTTGTCTCTCCAAAAAAGGGAATCTTTCTTACAGAATTTTCTGTTTTAGGCGACGTCAATTTCATAGTCTTTTTTCCATTTTCATACTGATATGACAATGATCTTTTCACATAAATAAACCTGTTTGCAAAATCAATGTCTTCCCACTGTAACCCGCCCACTTCACCGATCCTCATACCGGTAAGTAACATGAACTTGTACATTTCTTCATACCAGCTTTTTGTTCTGGCCAAATAATCCAGAAATATTTCCTGTTCTTCAACAGTCAAGACTCTTCGTTCCACTTTCTCACATTTAGGTATTACCACACCCACAACAGGGTTAATAGTCATCAAACCATTTGCCATAGCAGCTTCAATACAATTCTGCAAAATTCCCGTTGCTTCTCTAACTGACTTTGATGATCTCCCAGCTTCCAACATATCTGCAATGGCAGTTTGAACATGTAATTGTCTAATATCTGCTAATGGTTTTGATCCCAGACGTGTTCCGTAATAATTTAAAAATTTACGTTTGTAAGATGGAGAACCACCGTCTTTTAACATCGGGGCTTTATATTTGGTGTACCACTCTTCAAACCATTCACTGAGTGTGATAGATTTACCATCCATTCCCGGAAGCAGATTACTCCGCTTCATTTCATCAATGGCTATAGCTAACTTTGCTTTTACCTCTTTCAGCTTTCGGTCATATATAACAATAGGATGCCCTTCGACTTGTGCCCTTCCCATGTATCGACCATCTGCCCTTTGTGATAGACCTCGACCTAATTCTTTCCCTTTTAAGTCTTTACCCATAATTTTATTCCTTTCCCAATCTGTATTTTCACGATTTCGAAAAGTTTAAAACCATCAGTAATCCTTAAAATCATCTCAAAGATGCCTTATTTTTTCTTTAAATCAGAGTATTTTCCTTTTGTAAAAGTAACATCTCCGTAAAAATCACTCATGCCAGAATTTTTTTCAAATGTTTCCAGACTCATAATTACCATATCGCCATAACCGTTTTTTGTTATAAAGACCGGTTCTTCTGTATTATGGCACATTTCTGAAATAGCATTTGTATCTCTTAATTCTCTGATAGGAATTATCTTAGGCATCTTCTCATCTCCTTTCGTTTATTATTGTAGCATAATTATGTCACAACCGCAAGTGTGATTTTAAAATACTGATGATATTTTCTATACAGTTTTTACAGTGTTAACTGAAATTTTGCACTTTTCTTTAGCTCCTCATCAAACAGTTCTTTATGTATAAATACTTTTCGTCCAATATGCACTACATATTTGCAGCCTGGCTTAGAGATCATTTCTCTTGCTTTTGTTTTCCCAATTCCTACATATTTGCAAAATTCTTCTATTGTCATTAAATTTCTTTCATACTCCATTGAATTTTCTCCTATGACTATTTAACATTATATATAGAAGTAACTCCTGCAGGCAGCTATCGGGCAATAGCTTCATTGGTGTTTCACCATCTTTCCAGACCGGGCAGCTTTCCCGGAAGTATCATTATCAAAAACAGTATCTTCGCCACAAAAGTCCCACTTTCTGATCACAGACAAATATTTATCGCTCGTGCCTTTACTTCAATATCATTTTGATATTTCTTCGTTTACAACATATTCACTTTGCGTCACGATGTCGCAAAGTTGCAATGCAGACAGTCTTGGCGTATTTGCTGAACAGCTCCTCTGTTTCATACGTCCTGCAGGATAAATATGAAATTTTCAAGGTACACTGGTTACTCTAACCTGCTTTATGAAAGGGAGTTATATTCGCAGGAACTATGCAACCTTAAATTCCAGTACTTTTGTGATTAGTTTTGTTTCCAGTCTGCGTCGCAATGTTTCATCTACGCAATAATGAGAATTGCCATATTCATCATATAGTTTTCTGGTCGATAAAACTGCAATATATCCTTCATAGTGCTTCAAAACCCGGTTAATTGCTTCTACATCTCCTGATGCTGCTGCCACAATAATGTGATACGGCAGTAATTTTGAATTATTTCTTTTCTTCAGTCTTGATCTCCTCCATAATCTTTTTTAAAGATTTAAGCGAGCTTACACGATGGTGGTGAATGGTACTTCTTACAAGGTTCATATATTTTGCAATGTCTGTATCTGTCATATCCAGAAAAAAAGATAATAAAATAACATTCCGTTTCTTTTCTGGCAAATACTTTAAGGCTTCGCTAATCAACTCATCCTTTACTTCTATATCATAATCAAAGACACGAAACATTTCTGATTCCGCTATGTAATCATCCATTATCTCCAACTGTTTTAGCTCTTTCTGTGTTAATTCTGAAAAAGAAATTTCATGCTTAAAACGATAATTTCTCTCTCGTTCGTAATCTATCATTTCATTCTTCAGTAAAGTTTTACAAAAGCTATCAAATTGTTTTCTTATTCTTAGCTTCTGCTCGGAAGAAGATTTCTCCATAAGAGTTCACCTCCTTCCGTACCCACTTGAAACAGAGTGAAATATCTCCCTTTCACTCCATAGCACGAATGGAAATATATCCAGCGTCGAAAAAATGACACTGTTTTTGCAAAAATTTTTTCTATATAAAAAGCGTCCTTGTAGGTACATACCCACAGGACGCCGTTTATATCCGATATTGAATTTTTCCCACACAAATCGAGTGTGTATAATGCACTCTTGACTGTATATCTATCTGCATTAATTAAAATGCAATTTATTCGTCTGCCTTTCCACGCATTAGATGAAACTGGCTTCTATAGATATAAAAAAGTCCTTTCAACAGTTTAGAATACATATCTCTCCTAAACATATTCAAAGGATAAAAACACGAGAAAAAACCTTTGAATATTGCGTTTTTTTATATGCAATATCCAAAGTTTCTTATTTTATGTAAGTGCATTATACCCCTCCAATATAGTGATTTATTAGTGCATTTTCTTTTTAAATGGTGAACTATACACTATACGTGGAGGTGCATTATATGGCTAAATCTAAGAAAATTGATAAAGACATGGGTTTTCGTCTGAAAAAGGCCAGATTAGACCAAAAGCTGACTTATGATGAGTTATCTGAAAAATCCGGTGTCTCATCAAGATATATCAAAGAGATTGAAAATCATGGTAATGTTCCAAGCCTTGAAAAACTTGGACAGCTTATTCGTGCTTTGCACATCTCTGCTGATCCGTTTTTTTATCCAGCAGCTCCAACAGATAATCTGGATTATCAAAGACTATTGATTTATCTTTCAGAATGTACGGATGATCAGATAACCACTATCCTAGCTCTTGTAGAAGCTTATCTTCGTACATATAAAACCCATGAAATAGAATAGCAGAAAAATTTCGATTTTTTCTTGATTATTTCTGAATTATTCTTGAGAAAAACAAGGTGGTCAGCTCTAGTTGCTGAGCTTTCCACTCTGTCATTTTATTTTTTCATTTTATAAAGTAGTTCTGTTATTTTATTACTTTTTTTGATTATTCCAAGTCCATCAAATATCTGTATTACATCTAACATTCCCTGATAGTAGGCTCTTTGCTCCTCTTGAAAATGAGCATGATCCACGATATCCATATAGCTCTCCAGAAACTCCCTGTGTTCCACTGAAATCTCAGCCAACAATTTCCCATATTCCTGATTTGCTTTTTTCAGTCTTATATTCGCATTTTCTGCCTCTTTTGTCTGAACATAATACTCACGTCCTTCTGCTTCACTGCGAAGTTCCCCAAATACCTCTGCCACTGTTTCAAATACATCATTCATTGTTGTATCCACCTTTCCATATAAGTATTGCATTTTGCAGGCAGTATTATCAATCCCAATATCACATTAAACAACTTTATTTTCTTATACTTCATCTTTAGAAGTATATTATCAGCAATATTCCGTAAAATCAATCATATAGCACTTCATCTTTAGAAAGTTGGTATTTGAATGAAGATTTACTGGAATAAAGAAAATAATTCCAAAAACCTGATTGGTCAACGTGTAAAAGAATTGCGAACCGAAAAACAACTATCGCAAAAAGCTCTTGCCGAACAGCTTCAGCTTGCCGGATATGAATTTAGTGATCTTACAGTACTCCGCATCGAACAGGGTACTCGTTTCGTTCCAGATTATGAAGTAGTAGCCCTGGCAGAATTTTTTCATGTATCATGTGAATATCTTTTAGGCGTAAAAGACGAAAAATAAGCAGTGATCTGTTATCTCACAGACCACTGCTTAAATTTTTGTTGAAACGATATCCAACTCCCCATACTGTCTGTATGTAAATTGGCTTTCTTGGATTATCTTCTATTTTCTCCCGTAGATTACGAATATGACTCATGACAATATTGTGTCCCCCAAAATAAGGTTCTTTCCAAACTCGATTATATATCTGCTCTTTGCTGAATACTCTACCAATATTTTGTGCCAACAAAAGCAGTATTTCAAATTCAGTGTATGTCAACTGTACCTCATTATCTTCACGTACCACAGTTCGCTTATGTTTATCTATGTGGAGTCCATCGAAACTAAGTTTCCTATTATGTACACTACCATATTGTATGATTTTTGCTTCATCATCTAAATATGATAAAATACGATTCATAATTTGCTCTTCAGTGTCTTCAAATGTCAAAATTACAATTTTCCCAAAGGTATCATCCTCCATTATAGCTATTTGTTATATTTAATATCTCTCCACTGCTACAGACTTGCTATCTGACTATTCGTCAAATAAATATATGCATTGTCCGAGATACGCTTTTCATTGCTTAATACTTTTATATAGATTTCATTTTCTGCATACTACTTATTCCTTGAAAATTCTTTCAACAACACTTTCCCGACTCATCTTTTCAAACTGATACTTTGGTATCACATACGCAATCCCAACCAAAATTGGAATCATAAGCACACATGGCACTATCGTAAGATGCAACCGGAAGAAAAATGCCGTACCGAGCGTATTTATTAAAATCTGCTTTGCTCCAACCACAACTAACAATACTGCAATCATAAATGCGCCTCCCAAATATAGGAATCCCTCTTCCACTAGCATTTTCGATATCTGTTTTTTCGTCATTCCAACAACTTCCAAAAGTGCCAGTTCTTTTTTTCTGCTAATTACAGAAGTTGCTGTTGTATTAAAGAAATTCATAATACCGATAAAGGCTAAAATAACGACAAGAAAACTACCGATCATATAATATTTACTGACATACCGCTGAAAGCTCTCTTTCATGTCCAATACAGAAAAAACATTCATCATATCATTTTCTTTCAAAATATTTTCATCAATGTATTCTTTTATCTGCTTATCCGCTCCTTTCTTTGCATCGATGGCAGCATACATGGCTGATTCATTTCCCGTCTGGGTAATATACTCATCTTCTGGAACTAATACCGTAATATAGATAAGGTCTGCATGCGGCGGATCATAACCTGTTCATTAACAGACTGATCTTCTCTGCCTATATAATATCTGTATAAATCCACATTCAGATAATACATCATTTTTACATAAGGCAGTGGATGATACACAAAAATATTATCCACATAAAACATATGCTCCGGTAACTGGAGGCGGCACTCCCTCAGCAATTTTGCCCGGTAAATAACGGAATGCATGAGAATATACTGCCCCTTTCTGAGAAACTTCACATCATCCCACGTGAAAATCCTGTTCTGGGGGAATGCGCTTCTGTAGCGCATGGTCTTTTTATGCCTGCTCCCCTCCTTCTCATAAACAAAATTGCTGATCACCATATCCACTAGCTACTGCTCTCCTGCAAGATTCCCCAATGTCTTCATCATCTCTTTAAATGCAGAGATAGATACCCAGTCATCGCTGTCAACTACTTTAAAGAATAGTCCGGTGGCATGGCGCAGGCCAGTATTCACTGCTTCTCCGTGTCCACCGTTTTCCTGATGGATCACTTTTACAACATCCGGATAGTCCGCACCATACTTATCTGCAATTACTGCTGCACGGTCCATGGAACCATCATCTACAATGATAATCTCCACTTCCGTCCCTCCGGTAAGCAGGGAATGAATACAATTTTCCATATAAGCCTCTGAATTATAGCAGGGAACTACAACTGATAATATCTTCATCGGTTTTTCCTCCGTATTACTCTTCCTTCTGAGCCTCCCCTTCTGGGAAGATGATCTTAAAGACAAAGAAGAAAATGATCATGGAAACTCCGCCGGTTATAAAGGTCACCAGCAGATTATAGACTGCCGGGGCAACGTAAGCAGACGCGATCGGCATCCATAAGTTGTTGAATCCATTACATATCAGAGAAATCACGATCCATGCAATAAAGTACCATACAGCCTGATACCAGGGATTCCCATGGCTTTTAAAGGTGATATTCCTCTGCAAAGGAAAATTGATACACTGGGCAAGGAATGACCCCACCTCATAGCTGATGAAATAGCCCAGACCTCCGCCGATTAATACTGCACCGCTGGCATCATAAAGTACATTGTATCCCAACAGGCTCCATGTGAAGTCAACCCCAAAGATATGAAGCTCTTTCTGCGGCCACATAAATTCCGTTCCTGCAAGTCCTTCTCCCAATATTCCCGGCATAAAGGTAAACACCAGATATTGAAAGACTGTCACCATCATACTGAATACAAAGAAATAAAAAATCTGATACACCCACTTTGCCACTTTTGGATGCTTTTCTTCAAATCCATTCCATATCTTCATCCAGTTCTCTTTTAACTGATTCATTTTTCCACCCCTTTCGTACCAGCCAGTTTCTTCTGAAATGCTTTATTTGCCCTGGCATTGCCAAAGAATCCGCCGAGCACTTTTTTCATTCCCCGGAAGAACTGTCCATTGACAACTTCTACGATTCCATCCACCATATCCATACTCACCGCACCCGCTGTCATTTTCGCCAATGCGCGGAAGGGCATATTATAGATAAAGAGAATATTCAGATCCGGTTTCCCTTTTTCCTCGCTTTTCTTCTTCATGGCAGTAAGCCGGTTATAAATGAATCTGGAAATGGCGCTTTTCGCATAATACATTTGGCAGATTGCATCATTCGCCTGTAGTTTCCCGGCCCATTTTCCATTCGGAACGGGGTATCCGAGAAGATTCTCAAACTCCCAGTCTGATATCTGCTGGACAATCCCGGTATAATAATAAGGCAGTTCTGCCGGATTGTAGGGATAAACCGCAGTGGTTCCCTCCACTTCCATGTTTCCCTCTAAACGAATATCACTGACGCTTGCCCCAACCATGATTCGGTAAGTACCCATCTCCACTTCCCAGCGGTTTGTCTTTCTATTCCAGTATCGAAATGTCTTATCATCGAAGGGGATATGCACCTCTATACCTTCTCCCGCTTTCAAAAATACCTTTGAAAATCCTTTCAGTTCTTTTGCCGGGCGGAACACAATCGCATTTGGCAGGCTGACATACATCTGCACCACTTCTGCGCCATCTCTGTCACCAGTGTTGGTAACCAACAAGCGGATTCCTGTCTCATCTATTTTCAGATCAGAATATGTAAATTCCGTATAGGACAATCCGTACCCGAAGGGATACTGCACCCGTACCTTGCTCGTGTCATAATACCGGTATCCCACGTAAATGCTCTCCCGGTACTCTGCATTTCGCTCTGTGCTGGGAAAATGCTGGAATGCAGGTGTATCCTCGTACCGGATAGGATAACTCTCCGCAAGCCGTCCGGATGGATTGATTTTTCCAGTCAAAATATCCAACATGGCGCTGGCTCCTGCCTGTCCATTCAAATATCCATGAAGGATCGCCTTGCAGCAGGTATGCCATGGCATCTCCACAGATGCTCCCGCACTCATGATGCCTACAACATTTTCGTTTACCTGCATAATCGACTGCAGAAGTTCAATCTGATTCTGAGGAACTCTCATGTGCGTACGGTCCAGACCTTCAGATTCACTGAGTTCATCCAGTCCAAAACAGTACAGCACAACCTCTGCCTTGGCTGCAATATCCAATGCCTCTTTTTTTAATACCTCATCCGCTGCCCCAATTCTTTGGTATCCTCTGGATATTCCGATAACCTGCAAGTCATAGTCTGCAATGGATTTTTCAATCGTTTCGATCAGCGTAGGATTTACTACTGATGAACCTGCACCCTGGTATCTTGGTGTTACTGCAAAATCTCCGATAACGGCAACTTTCGTTCCTTCTTTTAGCGGCAAAATATGATCTGTATTTTTCAAGAGGACGATGCTTTCTGACGCGGCTCGCTTTGCCAATGCATGATGTTCTAATTTTTGAGCGTTCTTTTTTCTTTCCTTTTTTTCTTTCTTTAATGTATAGATGGCATCTAGAAGCCCATCTACACAAAAATCCACATCCTTTTCTTCCAGACTTCCTGCTTTGACAGCTTCTACAATCTGATTTGCAGAATCCATACCCGGTGCAGGCATTTCCAAATTAGAGCCCGCTTTCACTCCACTAACATGATCATTAGAGCCACCCCAGTCTGTAACCACCAATCCGTCAAATCCCCATTCGTTACGAAGGATATCTTTCAGCAAATGCTTATTTTCATTGGCATACACTCCATTTACCTGATTGTAGCTTGTCATGATTGCTTTTGCATGTCCTTCTTTTACTGCAATCTCAAATGCAGTCAGATAAATTTCCCTTAAAGTACGTTCATCCAGCACTGAATTCATTGCCATACGCCGCAATTCCTGGCTGTTTACCGCAAAATGTTTGGGGCATGCAGCGACTCCCTGGCTTTGAATTCCGCGGATATATGCTGCAGCCATTTTCCCAGAAAGGTACGGATCTTCTGAAAAATACTCAAAATTTCTTCCACATAACGGACTTCGTTTAATATTAAGTCCTGGTCCCAGCACAATATCTACTTCCTGGGCATCCGCCTCTTCTCCCAAAGCTTCTCCGATTTTTTCCCCAAGCTTTGGATTCCAGCTATTGGCAACTGTTGCTGCAGTCGGAAAACAGGTTGCCGGAAGAGAAGGATTGAGTCCCAGGTGATCTCCGGCACCTGCCTGTTTTCGTATACCGTGAGGGCCATCCGACAGAAAAAGAGACGGAAGATCCAGTCTTTTCAGATTCCAAGTCTCCCATTCACTTTTTCCACTTAGAAGAACTGCTTTCTCTTCTAAAGTCATCTTTTCTATGATTTCTGGATATTTCATTTCTGTTCCTCTTTTCTTTTGAAAAAGGGGCTACTTTTCCCTTTTGTGCAGCCCCTCTTTCCTCGTATCTATATAATTACTCCACCTTGATAATGACGTCCATTTTTGAACGTTTGCGATATCTTCTGATCAGCAATACCTCTGCAAGGATAAAGATTACTGCCAGTCCCGCATCGATACCATAGGTCATCTTCACCCATCTCGGAAGTTCCTGTCCAGAATAATCTTCGTATGCAACACTGTTTACAACCGTATACATAATGTTCTTGGATGCCTGGCGCATTGCCAGAACAGAAGTCGCACTCTCATCATCGACCACGGCACGTCCTCCGGTAGTTCCAAGCATACAGTCTGTGCCTCCGCGGATTGCTCTGTCTGCATCCATATAGCCATAATCTCCGAAATAATCAGACAGCACCATTCCACGGAATCCCCATTCTCCACGAAGGATATCATTTAAGAGAGGTGCATATCCGCCGCCCCACTCATTTCCTATGTAGTTAAAGCAGGACATCATTGCAAGTGCTTCTCCGTCATTTGATTTTACACAGTCTTCAAACGGTTTCAAATAAAGTTCCCTTGCAGACTGTTCGGAAAGCCAGGTACAAAGCATGGCATTTCGGTTGGTTTCCTGTTCATTGAATGCAAAATGTTTTAAGTATGGATATACGCCATTTTCATAAGCTCCTTCACAGGCAGCAACTGCCATAACACCGCTTAAATACGGATCTTCGGAATAGTATTCAAAATTACGTCCTCCAAATGCAGAACGGTGCAGGTTCATAGCCGGTCCATACCAGCCGGAAAATCCGAATTCAACCGCTTCATTTGTAATCCCAAGTCCGATTTCTTTGGAAATATCTGTATTCCATGTCTGTGCAATCAAAAGTTCGGAGCAGTATCCTGTTCCAAAAGAACTTGTCATAAAAGAATTGATTCCAGCAGGTCCATCTGTATCCAGTGTGGCAATCTTTCCTACAGAATCAACTGCTACAGTCTGGAAACCACCATAGGCAATGAGATCTTTCATATCATCAATGCTTAAGTTATCCAACAGATCTTCCCAGCGTTCATCTTCATAATCTGCATCTCTTAGAGCGTACAGTTCGATATCGTTTCCTGCATCTGTGACAGGCATTTTATCTTCTTTGTTATTATAATCAGTTGGGTCATATGTTCCGTTAGCCAGAAGTTCTTCCTGAAGTTCATGTTCCTCTTCAGATGGTGCTGCAGTTGCAGATGCATAGTTTGCAAATCCATTTGCCCTTGACAGATATTCACCGTTTCCTTCTGCAGATTCCATACGGTTTACCGCAACAGTTTTGTCATCAGATCTTGGATGTTCTTCGTTATACACGATTTCATTTTCTACAGTCAGATTTTCAGAATCCACCATAGTATGAGAATCTGTTCTCAAACTAATCGCATACTCACCGTCCTCCAGTACATAACATCCATTTCCATATGTATCATAAGATGCCATATCTTCTTCATTAAATGTCAAAGTTAGTGTCTGGGAAGCTCCCGGATCAATTAAATCTGTTTTGTCCATAGCTACTAGATTAACAGAAGACTTTTCAATTCCCCCGTTTGTATACGGCGGAGTGTAGTATAATTCCACTACATCCTTTCCCGCTGTATCTCCAGTGTTTGTAACCGTAACATCCACAGAAACTGTACCATCTGCTGCTACATTCAGTTCTCCCATCTGCTGTTCAAATGTTGTGTAGCTTAATCCATACCCAAAGGGATACTGTACCATTTCTTCATAATTGATTACACCGTCATCTGATGCTGTTTCATAGAAACGATATCCCACATAGATATTTTCTACATAATTTACAAATCCAGCTACACCGTCGGCTGATTCCCATGATGCTTCTGCTGCCGCAACGACATCATCCACGTTGGTGTAAGCCATATGCCCGATATTATTAAAATATGGAGTGACAGTCACATCATATACCCATGTATCTGCTGTTTTTCCAGAAGGATTTACATCACCTGCCAGAATACTTCCCAGTGCATTGAATCCGGTTGCCCCTGCGCCAGGAACTGAAAGGAGAGCATCAATCTGCTCATACTCATCTACCCATCCCATTTCCAATGTGTTCGCACCATTATAAACAACAATCACATCATCAAACCTGCTGCACACCATTTCCACCAGATCTCTTTCTGTCCGGCTTAATTCAAGATAAGTCTGTCCATCCTCAAAATCTGCGTATTCATCTGAATTATTTTCATATTTTGCATTCAGATATTTTGTTCCCGGTTCATTCCATGATCCGTCCATAACAGCACCCATATCATGTGGAAGATCAGAACCTTCTCCTCCGGAACGCCCGATTACGATCAATGCAGTATCGGAAAATTCCTGTGCTTCTGTAAGCATTGCTTCGCTGTAATCTTTTACCGGAACTTCCGGAAGTGTCCAGTCCTGTCCTTCCTCATTGATTCCGATTACCGGACGGTCTTTTCGATATTCTGTATACATATCTGAAAGTTCTGTATTTAATGTAAAACCTGCGTTTTCCAGTCCATCCAGAATACTTACTGCCGTACTGGTATCTACTGTACCGGAGCCAGTTCCTCCGTATACCGGATTGGTAGATGCCCAGCCAAATACATTCAGATTTCCTTTTTCCAACGGAAGAGTTCCCTCATCATTTTTCAGTAATACGATTCCTTCCTCAGCTGTTCTTTCAATGATGTCTCTAGATTCATTCACTGTTTTTTCCGAAAGCGTTCCCATTTCTGTCATAGCTGCAGATATCACGTTATTCATTGGTCCAAGACAGATTGCATTAACGATTACTACAGTAATAAGTAAAAAGGCAAGTGCTGCCTGACTTCGAATAAACCCTTTTTTCGGTTTTCCCGCCTTTCTTGCTACTATCATTACGATGATCATTGCAATCAATGCAATTCCTATCGCAATCAGATAACCCGAAATCTGTTGTACAACACTAACAACATCTTCCCATGCTACTTGAATATTTCCCATTCCTGTTTCCTCCTTTTTGTTATTTCTTTAGTTTTAAAATACCAGAAAAATATATAAAAAAATTTTTATGGTAAAATCGGTAAGAAATCAGGTAAAATCGGTAAACAGTCAGGTGTTTAACCAAAAAACAGCGGCTGAAATAAGCCGCTGAACTTGTTACCTCTCAAAAAAGATAATATCTGTCTGAAATTTCTGATTTACTTTTCTCATTAAAATATTGCCATGATATTTTTCTACAATATACTTTACACTTCTGACTCCGAATCCATGATAACTTTTGTCTTTCTTTGTTGTAAGTGGAAGACCGTCTTCAAAATCAATCTCTTTGCTACAGTAGTTTTCTATATGAATATGACAACCGTCATTTTGCCGGTTTACCTGGACGCTAAGAATCCTTTTTTCATCTTTTTCCTGAAGAAGGCATTCAATGGCATTATCTAGCAAATTTCCAAATAAAGCATACACATCCGTAGAATGCATGAAATTTAAAAGATTTCCGTCTACCATACAACTACTTTTTATTTTTTTCTCTTCACAAATCAGGCTTTTCTCCGTCAGTACCAAATCCAAGGCACGATTTCCTGTCTGATAATAATTATCATAAATGGTAATTGCATTGCGTATCTCGTCAATATATTCCTGCTGCTCCTGTTCATCTTCTATCAATGGGATTTTTTTCAATCGATATTTTAAATCATGACATTTGATATTGATGATGTCAATGCTTTCCCTTGACATTTTCTGTTGCTCTTCCATGTTGTGGAGCATCTGTTCCATCAGTTCATTTTCATGAACTACCCGGTTCTGTCTGGAAATGGAAAAGGCCACAAAAATAGCTAAAAAGCCGCAAAGCAATGCATAGATTTTACAAAATACATTCCGCAGGATCTCTGCATTCTCTGTAAATTTTCCTAAATCGACCAAAACACTGAGGAAAAGGACCGTAAAAAGTATGATAAGGGACAACAAAATCATACGGAAATCTTTATCGACAAGATCTCCTTTTCCTAAATACCGTTTTACAAATACAAAATATACAATCCCTGCCACAAGGATGTACGGTAAAATCCGGAGAAGTAGAAAATCCAGTAAAAAAGGAAGCTTTAGCGGGACAAGTTCAGAAAAAATGGTATATATCGCAAAACCAATGTGCTGGGTTGCGTATCCACATACCCCAGCAAATAAAATTTCTTTTTTGTCCACTTGAAAACAAACTTTCATCATACATAGGATAAAGAAAAAAAGTGTAGCATAGTATAGCGTATATGTGATAGCATATCCGCCTGGAAGAGCACAAAACAAAAAAAACGTTCCTGATGCAAGTCCCCAGTATCCCACCATTGCTAATAATATTCTTACAAAAAAAGAACTTTTCTTTTTCCAGTTGATTATAAAAATAGTTTCTGTAATCATAAGCTGAAGAGAAAAACGCAGAAATGAAATGTACTCTAACTCCATCAAAATTCCCCTCCTATATATTTCATAAAATATTCTTTAAACTCTTTTTTCTTCTGTCTGCTCACTGGTAAGGCATTTTCTCCTATCCATACCGTATCATTTTCAATTTTTGTCACATGGCGTAAATTAACTAAGCAACCTTGTATGCTTTGGGAAAATCCCTCTTCTTTCAGCTTTTCGTTTACAGCTTTCATTGTTCCTCTAACCCGTCTATTCCCTGTGGTTGTATGATAAATCAAATAATTTTTATCTTTTTCAATATAATATATCTGTGAAAGTATAATCTTTTCTACAGAATCTTCTGTTTCGATTAAAATCTGCTTTTCTTTATTTAATTGACAAAATCGAATTGCTTTTTTTAATTTATCTGCAAAAACATAATATTCTATCGGTTTTACAATAAAATCAATAGCATTAACTTCATATCCTTTGATAGCATACTGTGCCATATTCGTCACAAATACAATTCCTACCGAAGTATCCCTTTCCCGTATTCTTTTCGCTGCTTCCAGTCCGTTCATATGCGGCATTTCAATATCCAAAAAAACTACATTAATTTCCCCATTATAATCTTCGACAAAATTTAATCCATTTTGAAATTGAAAAACTTTACAGGATATTTTCTCTTCTGTTTCAAATTTTTGGACATATGATGACATCACCTTCAAATGTTCATTGTCATCATCAACCAATGCAATTTTAATCATAGTAGTTCCCCTCTGTGTTGTTTTACGATTAGAATACCATATAAGTAAATGAATAGAAAACCTCAAATAAATTTTTATTTTTACAATACTTATTCTCCCATAGGAATATATAAAAGCACTAATTGAGCACACCCTCCTGTAAACGCTCCTGCCAAACAACCGGAAACCAATAAAAAAGGAAAATATGCAAGCATTCCCCACCCAGCAATTAAACAGGCAACGATGGTCTGTCCCAAATTATGAAAAACAGCTCCAAATACACTGCACAGCCAAATATATTTTTGTGGAATCACTTTTTTCAAAAAAAGCATTCCCGTAAGGCATAGCAAGCCGCTAGCCAAACTATACAGCAATGCCATCATATTTCCGCTGAAAAATGCCCCAAGTAAGATACGAACAATCACAATCAGGAAAACTTCCTTTGCCCGGTACTGATAAACTGCATACACAGTAATAATATTGACAAGCCCCAATTTTGCACCTGGTATTGGGATTGGATTGGGAATCTGCAATTCTACCACAAAAATAATGAGAGCAACTGCTGTTAGCAATGATAACTCCGTCAATTTTTTGTATTCATGCCTCTGCCTCCTTAACCGGCTCTTCCGTCTACTTCATCTGTTTTTCCGGAAAACTGAATCACCAAATGATTCGGAAGGCAAACGATTGGAGTGGCTGAATCCAACCACCCCATATTCACACAGGTATGATCGGGGCAGTCTGCTTCCAGCATGTGAATTTGATGATCCTGAATTTCAATTCGATTGACTCGGCCTTCATATTCCACTTCAACGATTTGATTCTCTGTCTTCTGCAAATCCAGTTGATACCGTACCTCTCCATCTTGGACAATTTCTATAATATCTGTATCCGTCCGCTGAAGCAGCAGAATACTTCCTACTATCCCAATGAGAAACAGCATACTAGCCAAAAGAAAGGGCCATTTCTGTTTCATCGTTTCAGCACCCGGACTGTTTCATCACGTCCATCGCTCAACACAAAGCTGTCAGCAATCCCTTCTGTTAAAATGACTTCGTTATCTTCGGTAACCAGCAGCATATCAAAGCTGCTGGTTTTTCTCCAATATTTTTCCGCTTTTTCTGGTCCCATAACAAATAAAGCCGTGGAAAGGGCATCGCAGGTTTTTCCGTCAGTTCCGATAATTGTAACGGACTGTAAGCCGCTATGAGCCGGAAAACCGGTAGAGGGATCAATAATATGCCAATAGATATTTCCCTGAGTATCCTCAGAGTAATTTTCATATCCTCCGGAAGTGACTACTGCTGCATCTCTGACCTGCAAAACACCCAGATTTTCTTTCTCCCAGGGAGCGTGTATACCAATGCGCCAGTCTGTTCCATCTGGGCGAGAACCCACAGCCTGAATATTCCCACCAAGGCTCAACAGCGCAGACTCTATCCCTTGTTCCCGCAGAATCTCTGTTGCCAAATCAGCCGCATAGCCTTTTCCTACGGCTCCCAAATCCAATTCCATCCCATCGGGAACAGTGAGCCGATTTCCTTGCAGGGAAATCTGAGAATAGTCTACCAATGAAAGCAATTGATCCAATTCTTCTTGAGATGGAACCTGCTTTTGCTCTGTGGTAAACCCCCATGCTCGCAACACAGGATAAAGGGTGGGTTCCAAGGCTCCTTCTATTTTCCTTGCCATTTCCAAAGCAAACGAAACTAACGCAGCCGTGTCTGCGCTCATCTGCACGAATTGTCCGCTGCTGTAATTCGCTTGATAAATTTCACTGTCCTCGTCAGTAACTGACCACAGGGATTCTAATTCTTTGATTTTCTGTTTAGCACTTTCTAATGCAGCTTCACTGTTTTCACCATAGGCGGTAAAGGTCATATAGGTGTTCATAGCAAAAAGGGAAGTTTCAACTCGCAGTTGTTCTGCCTCTTGATAAGAACTGCACCCGAAAGTAAAAAGCATTAAAAATCCGGTCAAAAAAATTTAAATTATCTTTCCCATCATATCTTCCTCCAAAATAATAGTTGCAGCAGATGGAAGAAAGCCAGCCGCCGCTTTTGGCATGATGAATGTGCCAGTTGTTCCGGCATCCCGGTTCAAAAGTAACATTCCCGATGGAAACACCTTCTGTACAAAGCATATTCAAGTAGCTTTGCCCCACAAAATACTCCCCAAATGGATTTTTTCTCCCATATCAAAAATTGTATTAATCGCAGAGCTATTCATTACGCACGCTTTCTTTCTTCTTTTCTTGTAGAGCCGTTTTTCCGCTGTCCTATTTTACAGGTTGATTCCATAATGGAATCTTGTCTTATGACTTCTCCAATGGTATCTGCTGTTATCCGTCCGGACAATGGATTCTTTACCGATAAGATGTTGCCGAAAACGTCAGCCTCCACATCAGAATATTCAAATGCCAAATCAGTCTGCTCCATTGTGCAGTCGATCAACTTCAGATTTTTGCAGTAACAAAACGGTTGTGTCCCGATAATACGGCAACGGATCAGTGTAAGCCCTTCAGAATACCATCCAAGATATTCCCCTTTAATCACACTGTCTGTTACTGTGATGTTTTTGCTATGCCAAAAAGCATCTTTTGTCTTTAACTGGCAGTGAGATAAAATACTATCTCGCACATACTGAAAAGAATATTTCCCATTTAGGGTAATTTCTTTCAGCTTTAGATTTTCACTATGTAAAAACGCATACTCACTGGTAATTGTACTGCACTCCATTTCCAACTTGCTGCACTGCCACCCAAACTCAGATGAATTAATCCGGCAATTTTTCATGGAAATATCCGAGCATTCCCGTAGTGCCTTAATTCCATACAAGTCACAGTCATCCAGATTCAGATGATTGCAGTACCATAGAGCTGCCCGGCAGGTTTCCTTCATGCGACATTGCGAAAGTGAAGCAGTACGGACATGCCAGAGAGGATAGCGGAGAAAAAATTCACAGTTCTGCACAACAACATTCCGTGCTTCCTTTAATGCGGATTCCCCATCCGCTGGTCCGGCAAAGGAACACCCCTGAATCAATGTATCCTGCTGGTGATATAATGCTCTTTCTTCATCAAATGTTTTCCCAATAATCTGCATATCTGATACCTCCTTTTGTATCTGCTCAACGGTATGCCTTTTCAAAAATTCCGGCGCCCTCCTCATCGGACATTGGTACACAATCACAGGCAAACAAGCCCCCCATAGTCGCACGGGCATTTTTCGCCAACGTCATAAATTCATCGGACTGAATCCCGTAGTCGGACATTTTCAGATTATCTACGCCGCATTGCTTTTGCAGATCACTGAGAGCAACAATGAAATCCATCGACTCCTTTGCATCCGTTTTTCCCAGTGCCTGTGCCATACGAACAAATCGGTCATCACAGGCATGTTTTTCAATAAAGTAGGTAAAATACGCCTTGGAAATCATAATCAGACCGGCTCCATGAGACAGTTCATGGTGATACGCACTCATGGCATGTTCCATAGAATGTTCGCTGGTACAACCGCTAACCGTCATGACAACACCGGAAAGGGTATTGGCAAACGCCACATGCTCTCTGGCTTCCAGATCGGAACCGTTCTGAACTGCGCGGGGAAGGTATTTACCGATATTCTCGATAGCAGTAAGTGCATACATATCTCCCATCAGGTTGGCTGCATTGGAAATATAACATTCTACACTGTGGAACAGTGCATCAAATCCCTGGAAAGCAGTGAATTTCGGCGGCATAGATTTCATCAATTCTGGATCTACAATTGCAATTTTGGGGAAAAGGGAATCATATCCGCCAAAACCGATTTTCTCATTGGTTTCTTCGTTGGAAACAACGCCCCATTGATCGACTTCGCTGCCAGTGCCTGCTGTTGTGGTAATCGCTATAATTGGCATAGGTTCCTTTGTCAGCGCCATGGATTTTCCGGTTCCTCCGGCAATATAATCCCACAGATCACCATCGTTGGCAGCCATAGCTGCAATAGCTTTGGATGCGTCCATGACGCTGCCTCCTCCCAAAGCAACGATAAAATCGCATCCGGTTTCTTTTGCACAGGCAGCTCCTTCCATAACTGTGGATTTCAACGGATTGGCCATGATTTTATCAAACAGCACGGTTTCTACACCAGCCAGTTTCAATTCTTGTTGGTACAAACATCTGAAAACTCATAGTAATGCTCCTAAAAATACTTTTTAATTTCTATCCACTGCGAAGAATATACGGGATTATCTTTTCCAGTTATGTCCGAAAAGCTCCTACTTAAATACTTACAGACTGTTCTTCAAAATCTCCAATACCTCATCATGATTCAGCACCTTATATCCACCCTCCATGATAAGTGTTCCGTTTGCGATACCCTGCAACATTTCTTCTGTTGCTCCCAACTCATGGAGATTCATTGTAAGTCCCAGTTCTTTCATCCAAACTTCCATACAGGAAAGTCCTTCTATGGCAATCTGTTCATCAGATTTTCCGGCAGGATCGACCTCCCACACATTCACAGCAAAACGGCAAAACTTGCTAAGTCCATAAGGCATAATATAATGATAGTAGGGAAGTGACACCGCAGAAAGCGTCATTCCGTGAGTTGCATCTGTATATGCTCCTACTGCCTGACCAAGCATATGAACCATCCAGTCGGTACTTTTTCCTCTGGAGACAAGCGTATTCAGCGCCCAGGTTGCAGCCCACATGATATTCGACCTTGCCTCATAGTCCTCTGGATTCTGAATGGCAATTCTCGAACTGTGAATTACCGATTTCATCAGTGCCTCGCTGATATAATCGCTGGTATTGTCGTCCTCCCCAGAGAAATACTGCTCACAGATATGATTGAAGATATCATAAATGCCGGCTACCATCTGCTCTTTCGGCAATGTGAAAGTGAATTTCGGATTCAGAATTGCAAACTTCGGCATCACAGCATCTCCAAACACATGACCAATTTTCATCTTTTGATCATGATTCGTAATTACCGCACCTCCATTCATTTCGCTTCCGGTTCCCACCATAGTCAATACACAGCCAACAGGGACAATCTCACAATCCGGCTCCTCAAAGCGGATATAATATTTCTCCCACGGATCTTCATCACAGTGAACAGACACGGAAACCGCTTTTGCATAGTCGCAGCAAGAGCCGCCGCCTACAGCCAGCAGAAAGTCCACCTGATTCTCTCTGGCAATCCGAACACCCTCCCTTAATTTTTCTATTGTGGGATTTGGCATCACGCCTCCATCCTCAACGACTACCTTTCCGTTATCTTTCAGTAATCTCATAACCTGACTGTAAATACCATTTTTCTTGATAGAACCGCCGCCATAAATCAACTGAACGGTTTTTCCATATTTGGGAAGCTCCTCGTTCAAAAAACAAAGAGAATCCTCTCCAAAGTAAAGTTTTGTTGGATTTGAATACGAAAAATTTCCTAACATAATGTTTTTCCTCCTTAATCCTGATAGATTTCTTTCGCCATGCGGAATGCTGCCCATGCTTTCGGCCAGCCAGCATAAAAGGCAGCGTGTGTCAAAATTTCTGCCATTTCTTCTTTTGTAACACCGTTCTTTTTTGCTTCTCCTATATGAAAGGCAAGAGAACTGTCCAGAACACCGCTTGCCATAAGTGCTGTTACTGTGACAATGCTTCTATCTCTTGCAGGAAGCTTATCTTCTCGTGACCACACTTCTCCAAACAGCACGTCATCATTCAGTTCCGCAAATTTTGGTGCAAAATCACCCAGGGCATCTCTGCCCGCTGTTACCTTTTTCATGATCTGTCTCCTTATTTTAGCTTACTGTATTCTTCTTCCTTCACCGGCTCCATCCATTCATTGGAACTTCCTTCTGCCGGAACTTCTACCGCCAAATGAGAAAACCAGCTATCAGGAGCAGCGCCATGCCAATGCTTCACTTCTGGTGCAATATTGATGACATCACCGGGTTTCATCTCCTGAGCCGTTTTTCCCCACTCCTGATAATATCCACGTCCGGCAGTGCAGAGCAAAATCTGTCCGCCTTTGTGATGAATATGCCAGTTATTCCGGCATCCTGGCTCAAAGGTTACATTTGCAATTCCAACTCTTTCCGTTGTCAGCATGGACAGGTAACTCTGTCCAACAAAATATTGTGCATACGCATCATTTTTCTCACCCAATGGGAATATCTGTTTAAATCCTTTTTCTGTCATGAATTACTCTCCCTTCAAGAATTAAAATAGTCTAAAATCTCTTGCATCCTTGCAACCTGATCCACATGGAACGGGCAGCGTTTGTTACAATGCCCACATCCAACTCACAGACTTTTTACCCATGCTTTCAATTCTTCCTGAGACAACAAGCCATTCAGCATTTTTCCTTTCATCAGGATAGCGCCAGGACAGCTCGGTGCAAGTTTTTCATTTGTGCTTCCCATGCCGCTACCGCCAGAAGTAGCAAAAGGAACGATGGTTTTGCCTGAGAAATCATAACTCTCCAAAAAAGTATTAATAATCGTTGGTGCAACATACCACCAGATAGGGAATCCAACAAACACCAGATCATACTGATCCATACATTCCAGCTTCCCGGCAATTTCAGGACGGAATATCGGATCACTCATCTCCACACTGCTGCGGCTTTTTTTATTTGTCCAGTCCAGATCGGCACTGCTATACGGTACCTTTGGCTTAATCTCATACAGGTCTGCGCCTGCCGCTTCCGAAAGTTTCCACGCTGCCTTTGCAGTCATACCGCTTGCTGAAAAATAGGCTACCAAAATTTTCTTACTCATAGTAATTTCCTCCGTAAATTATGTTATTGAACTTATTATAAATGAATCTATATCACCTGAAATGTTTTCCATTTTCCGG
>OLQQ01000442.1_pt1 | contig 21667 bp, 18 predicted proteins | sample 1672041 | NCBI WGS metagenome assembly OLQQ01 (sample SAMEA3136639, study PRJEB25190) | human gut metagenome
TTATTTCGTAAATGTTTTGTTTCAGTTGCAACGATGAATATTTTTCTTACCGTGTTGGCACTGTTGATTGCTCGTCCCATAGCATTGTTGTTTGTGGGTTACGACAGTGGCGTTACTGAACTTACGACACATGCTCTTTCAATCTATTCGTTTGTATTTCTTGTTGCTGGGTTTAATGTTTTTGGATCAGCCTTCTTCACGGCGCTTAATAACGGATTGGTTTCGGCGCTCATTTCATTTATTCGAACATTGGTGTTTGAAGTTGCGGCAATTCTTATTTTGCCGGCCTTTTTTGGCGAAATGGGAATTTGGTCATCCATTATCGTTGCGGAAGGCGCTTCGGTTCTTATGACGATGATGTTTTTGTTTGCTTTGCGAAATCGGTATGGATACATGGAAAGCCATACAGGTGTGCTGCGCGAGTGTAAAAAGAGCTTCTAACTGCTTGCTCGTGACGTTGCTGGAGCGTCGTAGGGTATGAGTGATTGCTTTTCGCTTACGTGCAAACCAAACTCAACATGCTTACATCTAAAATGTGGGTTTTGATTGGTAGCAATACTATTGGGCGATTCTTATTCTGTAGGTAATAAGTATGAAAAGTCATATTACTCAAACCTTTCAGGAAGGACATACCATGAAGTACCTCTACGAGCAGATTGAGCTGAATAATAATGTTTTCTACCAAGCGAAAGTGCCAGGATTGCTTCATAGGCAGATCATTGATGAGCATGCGAAGCGTGGGCATCGGTTCGTGGCTTCTATTCCTACGCTTGAAGGTGCGAATGGTAAAACACTCGCTTTTGACTTAGTTTTTGAGGTTGATGAATGATTAGTGACAATATACAGGCACGGCGAGTGTCTGAGAGAATTACGCAAGAACAACTTGCAGAAGCTGTAGGCGTTTCTCGTCAAACGGTTGCTAAGTGGGAATCGGGCGAGACAACGCCAGATTTTGAGCACGCTGTCTCGGTGGCAAAGGTGCTCAACGTTTCTCTAGATGATCTGGCTGGATTCGACGCAAAGGCCGTGGGTGTTCCGATGCCACCTCGGGGCAAGCATCTTTTTGGAACGGTAACGCTTGGTGAGCGCGGTCAGCTGGTTATTCCGAAAGCTGCGCGTGAGGTGTTTGACTTGCATGCTGGAGATACTCTGGTGGTGCTCGGGGATGAGGAACAGGGTATCGCTATTACTAAGGCTGAAGCGTTTATGGCGGGCGTGAACGAGCTTGTCGGCAAGCTCGGAATTTCTGAGTGATGGTGGGGCGCTCTTGCTTTCAGCGAGGTATTTCTGTTTGCGGCGGCCGTCTTTTCTGCAGGGGACACCTTTGCTTGCAATGGTATATTCCTTTTTTTACGGTACACTTTTGGGTGAAGCGATTCGTTTAGTTGCAATCTACACGCGGTAACCAGAACGGACGACGGAGCCGTTGTCCGTTGTCCGTTCTGTGCTGCCTTCTGTTGTTCCGCAACTAATGGTTTCTCGACTTAGTAGAGTTGCCCATATATAGTTAAGTCAATACGATGGCCAAGATAAAAGGAGCTATCATGGCATTTAACGAAGCACTTATCGCCGCTCGCAAAGCCCACGGTCTCACTCAGGAACAGTTGGCTGAAAAGCTCTATGTAACTCGTCAAGCGGTAAGCCGCTGGGAACGCGGAGAGGTTATACCGGGTATCGATATGATCAAACTCATTGCCGCCGTTACGGGGGAGCCCCTTGCTCATCTGCTTGAAATGCCAGAGCGCTACTGTCAGAGTTGCGGAATGATGCTTTCTCCAGAACAGTACGGTACAGAAGCCGACGGCACTCCCACTGAACATTATTGCAAATGGTGTTACGAGGGCGGAGCGTACACCTACGCTACAACAATGGATGCCATGATTGAGGATTGTGCCCCGCGTCTTGCTGAAAACACTGGCATGAGCATCGATGAGGCGGTCTCACTTATGGGCGCAGTGCTGCCACAGCTCGAACGCTGGAGTCCTATTCATTCCGATGAGATGAGTTTTGGTGCTGAGGTGCGTGAGTGTTGCGGAGACGAGACCGTCAAAGCTGTGAATGAAAAACAGTAAGCTGCCGATATAGGCCAACTGGTATAGGGAAGCTAGTATAAGAAAGTTGACACAAGCCAGTTGATACGACGACTTAACGTATAGAAGCAGCGCGGGACCCACCGCGAGGAAGCATTATGAGGAAGCGGAGCCGATCCGGATAACGGAGTCGGAGGGTATTGTCCGGGAAATGATATGTAAACACTTCCTATCTTGTTCAAGGTTAAAGTGAGAAATTTCCTAAATGATTCTGGGGAATCTTGAAAAATAGAACGGCAAGATTTATGATTTCTTGCAGTTCTGCTTGACAAGATTAGGAGATGTCATGGCGTTTAACCCTCTCGTGCAAGAGAAGATTCTCGATTTCGAACAGATGGGAATCCCTGAAGTGTTCAATCGTGACCTCCAACTCCTTCCTATTCAAAAGCCTGCTCGTAACAATTTGGCACAGGTGATCGTCGGTACTCGTCGTTGCGGAAAGACCTATCGCCTCTTTCAGGAGATGCGCGATGTAATTGCGATGGGGTATAAACATGAGACCATGCTGTATTTCAACTTTGAGGACGAGCGTCTTAAGCCGTACTCCTCAGAGCTGCTTAGTGATGTTCTCGACACATTTTTTGCCATGCATCCTGCAGCACGGGAAGAGGGCTGCTTTCTCTTCTTTGATGAGATACAGGAGGTTCCCGACTGGAGTCTGTTTCTGCGTCGCGTCATTGATTCGATTAAAGCCACTGTTTACGTGACGGGCTCATCATCAAAAATGCTCTCGGCAGAGCTTGCCTCTGAGTTCAGGGGTCGTTCACTTTCAAGGGAGCTCTTCCCTCTGAGCTTTTCAGAGTTTGTGCGGTGGACGAAGGGTATGCGGTTGGTTTCGTCAAATGGCTTCTCTTCTGCAGAAGCAGCTGTGCTCAGAAATGCGCTGAGCGATTACTTGCTTCGCGGGGGTTATATGGCTGCGCTTACGCTTCCTGCGGTAGACGGCATGATGCTTATGCAAGAGTATGCCTATCGAACCGTTGCAATGGATGTAGTCGAGCGATACAACCTGCGAACACCTCAGGTTGCGATGAGCTTTCTTTCTCGATGCCTTGCCTCGTCTGCGCGGGAGCTTTCGGTGAATAAGGTTGCCAACGAGTTTAAAAGCCGAGGAGTTTCGACGTCACGGGAAACACTGGCGAATTTGCTTACTTATTACGAGGAAGCGTATTTGGTTTTCTCGCTTGGCGATTTAAGCCGTACACTTGCAGACAATCCGCGTTCCAGCTCAAAGGTTTATACCGTAGATCCCGGAATGTTTGCAGCGTTTTCTCGAGCGGCAAGTAAGGAAGAGGGACAGCGACTGGAAACGGCAGTGTTTAATAAACTCCGACGCATTGCCCCGATGGCTCGTGTGGGTTCTCTTGCTCGGTTGGTATTCGAACACAAAGGGGCTTCGCACGAAGTCGATTTTGTTATGGGCGACGCTTTGCTTGGCGATGTGTTTCGGCTGGTTCAGGTGAGCGTTGATCTGGTGAATCCTAAAACCAGGAAGCGCGAGGTATCGGCGCTAGATGCAGCTATGGAAAAGTATGGAATCGATGAGGCAACGATTGTAACGAAGGATACGGAGGAGACGGTGGCCACGGAAGTTGGAACCATCCATGTTGTTCCTGCATGGAAGTGGCTGCTGGATTAGTACCCGGACAACGGAGCCGGAGGGTATTGTCCGGTGCGTATTGTTCTGTTCATGACCACTTGCGTTTTGGGACAATTCTTTCTCGTATAAACAGATAAGTTGACCTGGAAAAACATCAAATTTTAGACACTTTTGTCCTATAAGCCCATTTTCGAGCTAATACACTTGCGTAAAAGAGTTAATCGCAGGCAATTAGATTATACTATGGCGTTTGAGAAACAAACATGAGGAGCTAATTGCCACTATGGAGAATGCAATGCAGTTCAGAAAAGCAGTTGAAGGGAAAGTAGCACACCAAAAGAAAGCGGCTACAATAGCTTTCTTTATTCTGTTGGTTTGTTGGACTCCTGCTTTGATTGCTGGTTTTCCAGGCTATTTTACATATGATTCTGGGCTTGGTTGGCTTGAGCAATGGGGGTAGTATTCAACGGGAAATTTAAATGCGCACCATCCCGTTCTGCATACGTTATTTGTTGGCTCTTTGATAAGTGTAGGGCAAGCTCTGTTTGATAGTTTTAATGCAGGAGTTCTACTGGCGGTTTTCGTGCAAGCACTTCTCGTCTCATTCTTGTTGTCCTTTTCGCTTTATCAGCTTTTAAACCTCGGAATGGGAAAGAAAGGACTTGTTGCTAGCACTGTCTATCTTGCATTGAATCCAATTATTCAGCTATTTGCGTTTTGCACCACAAAAGATGTTCTGTTTTCGGCATTTGTTGTTGTTTACGTCGTTTTACTGTTTCGATTGGTACATGAAAAGGACAAATCGAATACAGCGAGAGTTATACTTCTGAGCGTTCTGCTTTTTTTGATATGCGTCCTTCGTTCCAATGCTATCGTCGCATTTCTTTTAGCGTTACCAATTCAATTGTTGTTATTAAAAGGATTCGGAAAAAGCCTTGCCGTATCAGCTGTAGCTGCATTGTTGGCATGTGGTTTATTCCTTGGTCCTATATCATCAGCAATCGGGGTTAAGTCTTCGCCGATTGGGCTGTGGAACGCACTTTGCATACCAGAGCAACAACTTGCTAGGACTGCATTCAGTCCATCGGTTGATAGTGCTGATAAGGACGAAATCTTTTCAATGTTTCCCGGGCTCGAGTATAAGGATAATCTATCCGATATTGCTCGTAATACTATGATGAATTCCGGCACATCAAAAGGAGAGATGATGAAGGAATGGATTCGTCTTGGAGTTAAATATCCAAAACAGTATCTTGCGGCATTCATCTTCCATACAAAAGCTGTTTGGAATCCCATTGATCCAATTAGGGTATACAGCAATGATTTGTCCCAGAGTAATGTTTTCGGATTTGTGGCCCAGAAGCCATGCGAGCAAATCATAATAAACGAAAGCCTTACGGATATCTATCGTTTTGTCTCGAAGGATGCTCGCGCTTCAAGTGTTCCAATATTGGGCCTTTTGGTAGGAATATCATTGTATGTTGTTCTTCTGATTGTTGCAGTTGCGGCGGGCGCGAGAAATAAAAGTCGCGCATGTATGGTTACGTTCTTGCCTTTATTGCTTCTTGTTTTGTCTAACTTATTTGGACCAGCAATGTTATTAAGATATTTTCTTTATTTAATCTATGGATTACCTTTCTTCTTATGGCTCGGATTTAGAGGAAGCGTAGCGGAAAACAGCGATTCGAGGCATTGCAGACCTTGATTCTGTAAGTCAAGTAAGACGGTTTCTAGCCAAATCCATACAATACCCTCCGGCTCTGTTGTCTGCAAAATGTTGTGTTCCTTCCGTTAAATACGTGGCGCGAATTAAACAATCTTGTTAATATCATCGATACGGCAAAATTGATTTGCGAAAGATTGTTGGGATGTTGCTGTTTGTTTCCTGGTGAGTCAACAGCAAATGGTTACTCTAAGGCTGAGATTGAGACTGCAACACTTAAGCGTTTAATACATTGAAAATACATTGAACGTTTTTAGAACTCTTTTCTGACACTTTCGCGTAAAAGCAAGTAAACCGTACGAAAGAAATAGGTGCATATGCAACACGTAAACGAATCACGCACGTTCCTTTCGCCGCTCTCAATAGGATTGTGCGCTCTTGCCCTTATGCTGGCATGCTTTTTTGTTCCATCAACTGCTGCCCATGGTGCGACAGCAGCGGAAAAGCAAAAAGAGGCTGATGCAATTACTCAAAAAATCGACGAATTGCAAACTCAGCTTAATCAGGCAAATAGCGATTATGACGCTTCAGTAGCAAAGCATGATGCTGCTGTTTCTGCTATGGACGAAGCAAAAAAACGTATTGAAGAATCAGAAAAACGTATCGGCGAATTGCAAGTGCGCTTGGGTGAGCGTGCAAACGATATGTATAAAGCGGGTGGTTCCACCTCGTTCCTTGATGTAATTTTGGGAGCTACTGATTTCAAAGATTTTCTAACTGCTTGGGATGCTCTTGAAAAGATTTCGTCTCAGGATGCTGCTCTTGTTCAGGAAACCAAGGATGTTCGTGCAGAGGCTCAGGCAGCTCACGAAGAATATTCCAAACAGGAAAAAGTTGCAGCTGAAGAAATGCAACGTTCTCTTGAATTAAAGACCGATATCGAAAACAAAAAGGCAAGTTTACAGGCTGAGGCCGACAAGATTACTGCTGAAGTAGCCGAACTCCATGCTCAGGAAGAGGCTCAGGCAGAAGCTGCTAAGGCAGCTGCCGCCGCAGCAAGCAGGGCAGACGGAGGAAACTACCAGGAGCCTAGCAGCGGAAACGTCGTTTCTGGCAACGGTCAGTTCACTAACCCTTGTCCTGGAGGTACGCTTTCTTCTGGTTTTGGATATCGCAGCTTCGATAGTTCATTCCATAAAGGAATCGACTTGGCAGCGCCTCAAGGAACCCCAACCTATGCTGCTGCCGCTGGTACCGTTATGATTGCGGGTTACAGCAGCAGTGCTGGCAACTGGGTCGTTATCAGTCACGGCAATGGCCTTGTTACCAAGTACATGCATCATAGTGCATTGGCGGTTTCGGCTGGTCAATCAGTAGAGAAGGGTCAACAGATTGGCTACGTTGGCAATACCGGCAATTCCTTTGGAGCGCATCTTCACTTCCAAGTTGAACTTAATGGCGTCGCGGTAAATCCATATAACTATTTGTAGGCTTGAACTGCGTAACTAGCCGCGTAATTAGCTACGCAGCTAGTTGCAAAACTATCAAATAACCCTTAATTACCAGGGCAGTTTTTTAACTACGGTAATGCTTGAATTTACGAGCTTCGCGAACTCATCGCCATCGGTTTTCTTGCCTGTGATTGAACCATAGTGTGTAGGAATAGCAATTGTGGGCTTTATTGCGTTAGCGAATGCGGCGGCTTCAGCAGTGTTGCAAGTGTAGGTTCCTCCAACGGGGACAAGCATTACATCACAATCGATAGTTTCGTTGTCGGGGTTTTGATCGGTGTCGCCTGCTATGTAGTAACGTATGCCGTCAACTGTCACAACGTATCCCACCCAATTGTTTTCTTTCGGATGAAACCCTAATCGTTCGGGCTTAACGTTGTAAGCGCGAACAGCCTCAACCTTTATTCCTTCGAGGAAAAATTCATCTCCTGGTTCAACGCCAATAATGCGTGTTGCGCCAAGGGCTGACAAGGGTTCAAAAGGTGGTTCATCAGGGCTTGTTGCAACGGAAGCGGGATCAGCCTCTACCTTTTTTGAGTACTCAACAAGGCTCACGGGTGCCATGATTATCGTGTTCTTATTGACGACTTTCTTTGCGTCTTTAGGCGAATAGTGGTCGTAATGGTCGTGTGTGATAAAAAGGATATCTGCATCGTGGGGTTCGGTGTCCATTTCGAAGACGTCAAAATACAGCACGTGCGCGGTTTTAGTATCAGAAGCACCAGAACAAACGCCTGCGCCTGAACAGGCCCCCATGCTTTCTGCAGTTCCTTCGATTCTAATATTGCTGTGTGAAAAAACATGTACGTTCGATACGTCGATAGCCATAGCTTCCTCCCCTGTTGCTCTTTTAGGCTATTGTCTTCCCTCGTTGGTCTCATTATAGCAACGCAGTTGCGTCAATCTTGATGGGCGTTTGGTAAGCAAATGGCAACAAGAAGAAGTCTATGTTGTTGGGTTGACGATTGATAAAAACTTCAATTCTCGTAACTCTTGGTGTTAAGGTAAGAGCTGTTACTTCATGTAAAAATAGGGCGTAAATAGAAGGATTATTATGCAAGCAGAACGTTTAATGAATACGTTTTTTGATCTGGTAAAAATCGATTCCCCTTCGCGTAAAGAAGCAGGCGTCGCTCATTATTGCCAGCATGTTCTGGAAGACCTTGGCTTTACGGTATGTTTTGATGCCTCAAATGAGCAAACGGGTTCAGAAACGGGGAACCTTGTTGCATGGCTTGCTCCTAAAGGAGTTGTTGCCACTGAAGCTGCATCGGAGAATTCGCCTTTGTTAAATGGTTTTGAATCGGCTCCAATTGTGCTCAGCGCTCATATGGATTGCGTTCAGCCGTGTGGGGGTGTTGAACCCGAAGTTGTTAAAGACTCAACGCTGTCAGACAGAGGATTGCTTGTTCGCTCGAAAGGCGAAACGGTTCTTGGCTCCGATGATAAGGCTGGTGTGGCTTCAATTTTGGAAGCTGCGCGCTGTATTGTTGAGTCGGGTGCGCCTCATAAAGGAATTGTGATTGTATTTACTGTCTGCGAAGAAATTGGCTGTTTGGGTGCAAAGTATTTGGATCAAGAATTGTTTGATTATGCACTTGCTCAAGTGAGAAAGACTACTTCGGGAAGAAGTACCGAGGGTTCGGTCGATTCTTCTTCAGCGAATTCTTCCTCGACGGGCTCCACTGTATCTAGTCCTACTCCATCTGAAAAAGCGCAAAGTAAAGGGATTATTCCCTGTGCGGTATTTGATTCTGATGGTGCTGCGGGAACCATCATTGTTGGTGCGCCTTATCATTATACGTTCGTGGCGGAAATCACAGGGCGCGCTTCTCATGCTGGCGTTGAACCTGAAGCAGGCATATCTGCTATTTCTATTGCTTCGGATGCCCTTGCTCGCATTTCGTGGGGACGACTAGATGAGGCTACCACTTCGAATATAGGACGTATTGAAGGTGGGCAGGTAAACAACATTGTTGCACAATCCTGCAGCGTGACGGGTGAGTGTCGTTCGCTTTCGCGCGACAGGGTTGAAGAGGTTCGAACAGAGATAACAAGCGCCTTTGAAGCAGCATTCGAAAAGTTTTCTCCCTCAAACAAAGAGAGCAAGACTTCCTTCGAAGCGTCTATCCCGAAAAATAGTCAAGTCAAACTTAATCTTGAGTGGACACTTGAATATCCCGGTTTTTTCTATGAGGAATCTGACAAACTTATTCAGTTTTTAAGCAATGCAGCCAAAAAAGCAGGGCTTAAGCCGATATACAAAACAACAGGTGGCGGATCTGACGCAAATGTACTGGCCTCAAAGGGAGCAACTCCGGTAGTTGTGGGAGTTGGAATGACTAACTTTCATACGGTTGATGAGTATGTTTTGGTAGAGGATCTGGAAAACTCTGCTCGTTTTGCTGAAGAGCTTATGGGCATCTAAAAAGCCAACAGAGCATTCGGGGTATTTTGCAAGTAGAACTAATCTGAACAGGGATATGGCATGTCGAAAAAGGCAGAAAAGAAAACTAATGCCGTGCGTGAACTTGATCGCGTTAAGGTTCCGTATACGTTTCATACTTTTGAGTGTCCAGAGGCTTTAAGTGGCGTGGAGGTTGCTCAGATGCTCGGGCAAGATCCTGATCGGGTTTTCAAAACGTTGGTAACCATTGGAAAATCAGGCGAACACTACGTGTTTATGATCCCGGTGGCAGAGGAACTTGATCTAAAAAAAGCCGCCAATGCGGTCGGAGAAAAAGCGATCCATATGGTTAAATCTAAGGAATTATTAGGACTTACCGGGTATGTTCATGGCGGCTGCTCTCCTCTGGGTATGAAAAAATTCTTCACTACTACCGTTGATGAAACGGCTGAATTGTTCGATTCTATCCTGTTTTCGGGGGGACGCATTGGGTGTCAAATAGAAACAAGCTTAGATGCGCTCAAAGCGGCTATTCCTGTAAAAGAAGCGGACTTAGTTGTTTAGTCTTTTTCAAGTAATTCAAGACAAAGTCATTTATTGCTCATGCTCGGCGGTTTAGAAGAGACAGTCGGAAGGGCCAGGGCGTTTCGCACTCTGACCCTTCGGGTGTTTTAGTAAGGGAACTATTTTACCGTCATAACGGGAATATCTATTGAGCGTAAAACACCGTAGCTTACGCTTCCAAGTAACCCGCGGACAGCTCCCAGGCCACGGCGACCCATAACAATGATGTCGCAATCGTGTTCGTCGGCGTAGTCGATAATCCCGTGAACAGGGGAAGGGTGTGCTACTGCTTCAATCTGGATTTTGCTGGTATCAATATCGTCGAGCGTATCACCAATTGATTCGATCATTTCTTCACGGAATCCTTCGAGCGTGCTTTCAAAAAGTTCTGAATAAGCATCGTAGTCGGTAAAGGTGACCGAAGTGCCCAATGCGGGACCTGCATTGGTAATGGCAGGAATAACGCTCATGGGAACAATGTTGATAACGAAGATTTTTGCATCTTCGTCTTTTGAGAGCAGTTGTTTTGCAATACCAAGCGCACTTTTGGCATGATCTGATCCATCGAATGGAACAAGAACTTTCTTGTAAGCCATAAGATCCTCCTCCTTGAATATGAAGCTCCTGCATCAACCCTCCTGCAAGAGCGTCCTCATCTTTCATTATAGAGGTTATTACTGCTGCTTGATGAGTTGTTCTTGTTGTTGGCTTTGATATACTTTTTTCAGTCGGATCCTTGCCGACTTGAGGAGATTGATAACAATGACAAAGTCTGCTATTACCAGCCGTATTCGTGCCATGGCTGAAGAAATTGAACCTTACGTTATTGAGAAACGCCGTTATTTTCATGCACATCCTGAGCTCAGTATGCATGAGGTTAAAACTTCTGATGCTCTCGCTGCGGCACTCGATGAAATTGGTGTCTCATATGTTCGTCCCTATGAAACGGGGCTTATCGTTACTATTAAAGGCGAAGCGCCCAACGCTTACGATGAGAACGGGAAACCGCATCATTGTATTGCTCTTCGTTCTGATATTGACGCCTTGCCGGTTAATGAGCTCACGAAGGTGGAGTATGCTTCGCAGAATGAAGGGGTAATGCACGCCTGCGGGCACGATTGCCATATGGCTATGATGTTGGGTGCCATCAGAATCTTGCATGCGTATCGTTCAGAACTTCAGGGCGAAGTTCGTGTAATTTTTCAGCCTGCCGAAGAGATATCAATTGGCTCTCGCAAGATGATCAAAGCAGGTGCTCTTGATGGCGTTGAAACCATCTATGGTGCGCATATTTGGAGTGAGGTTCCTGCGGGAAAGATTTCTGCGGATGTGGGGCCTCGTATGGCTAACACTGACTGGTTTAGGGTTGATATTAGTGGCGCGAGCGCTCATGGCGCTATGCCCCATAAAGGAGTTGATGCTATTGTTGTTGGCGCTTCTATGATTGAGGCTTTGCAGGCAGTTGTAAGCCGTGATGTTTCGCCTTTCGAACCAGTTGTTTTAACAATTGGTGAGTTCCACGCAGGTGTTGCCCGCAATGTTATGGCGGGTTCTGCTTACTTAACGGGTACTGTTCGTTCTTTTAATCCTAAGCTTCGTGATTCTTTGGCGGGGAAAATGGAGCGTATGGTGAATTTCATTGCTAATACCTTTGGGGCGAAAGCCACATTTGAATGGACGCCCGGCAATGCGGCTCTCATTAACGATAAGGCATGTGCCTTGCGAGCTCAGGAATCTATTAAGCGAATATTGGGCGAAGACGTGCTTATTGAATATGAAGGAACGCTTTCAGGTGAGGATTTTTCCGAATACTTACGACTTGTTCCTGGTGTATTTGTTTTTATTGGCGGAAGAAACCCTGAGGTGGGAGCAGAATACCCCCAACATAGCTGCTTTTACAATGTTGACGAAAGTGTTTTGATTAAAGGTTCAATGGCTGCTGCGCAATATGTGTTTGATTTCCTGGCGGAAGAGTAAGTTATTCTCTTCCGCAGCTTGTTCTTCTATGCCGTTTTTACCGTAACTGCCCTTGCGTGTCTTACTTTTTGCAAGGACGGTTTATGCGGTAGCGTCATCTTCCTGCCGCAGCGATATGACGATGTGTGGCGGCTTTATGTCCTTTGTGTACCGAGGTTAATCCAAGGCGTTTGTGGGAATGTCTGCGTAACAAAACAGCAGCAACAAACGCAAGGGTGATCTGTGTCATTCCGATAGCACCCCAAACTCCCGTGAGTCCATAAACAAAGCCAAGACCACAGGTGTATAAAACAACCAGAGCTGCTTCTCCGTAGACCAATAAGCTTGAACCTCGTGCGTCGTCGGTTGCGTAAAAATATGAAGTGCTTACGTGGGTTAAACCGAAGAACATGTAGGCGAATGCAATGACAGGAAGAGCGAAGGCGACAATTTCAGTTGCTGCTTCAGAGGCGCCAAACCAGCTTGGGATTTGGTAGCGCAGAGCGGTCATAATACCTAGCCCAATAAGCCCAATCGAAATTGCTACAACAAAATTGGTGTTGCGAATTTTTTGGACGAGTTTCAGTTTGCCTGCACCGTAGCACTGGCTTACGAGTGGCTGGCTGCCATCGGCAACGCCTTGAATGAGCATTTGAATCACGTAAGCAACATAAGAGATAACCGCATAGGCAGCTACGGCAGTTTCTCCTCCGTAGATAAGAGTATTTACATTAAGTGTAACAACGGTGATTTCGGGTAAAAGCGTTAAGCCAAAAGGCGCTAATCCAAGTTTTAAGGAATGGGCGAAAAGTTCAGTGTTGGGTTTGAAATGACGAAGGCCTAAGCGTTCGTTTTTGCGCAAGAAGAACGCTGCAATTAAAAGAAAGCTGCAGCACTGAGCCAAGGCAGTGGCGGCACCTGCACCCATAGTTCCCCAGTTAAGGGCAACAACAAATACATAGTCAAATATTACATTGATAACACCGGAAACAACCGAGGCCACCATGGCGTATTTCACATGTCCGCGATTGCGGATTAAAGGAAGGCAGCCAACAATCATTACCTGTAAAGGTGCTGCTAAAGATAATACGGAAAGATACAAAACGGCTTGATTGAGTGTTTCTCCTGCTCCGCCTAAAACTGTACAAAGGGGACGTGCGAAAAAAAGAAGTAATAAGGTAACAGGAATAGAAAAAAGCAGAAGCATCAAAATGGTATGACCGGTTGCGTGGCGCGCTCCCTCGCGGTTTCCTGATCCTTCTCGGATAGAGGAGATAACCGCGCCGCCCATGCCAATACCCGTTCCCGTTGCAAGAACCAGCGCGTATAGAGGATAAGCAACATTAATGCCAGCAAGGCCTGCGTCTCCAACAATGTTGCCAACGAAGATACCGTCAACAATAGAATAGATGCAGGTAAGAGTGAAAGCGATGGTTGCGGGAACAACGTAGTGTAAGTAAGACTTAACCATCGAACGCTCAATCATTTCTTCTCCTTTACTGGTCTTTTTAGCATTGTGTTACTTGTTCTTTTCTCAAGCGCGAAGTTACTCTAAACTTTCAAGTAACTTGAATGTTTAGAGGCGAACATGTTACTTCATCAAATGTTCACAAATTGCTGAATTGGGGTATTGGAAAAGATGAGACAAGAGGCGGAATGCACTATTAAAGAAGCGTCGGAACTCCTTAATGTTCCTGCTTCAACATTGCGCTATTGGGAAGAGTTAGGACTCATTCACTCACACCGTTTGCCCGATAGTAACTATCGTGCTTATTCTTTGCATGCTTTGTTTGAGGCAAGCAACATTGCCTTCTATCGCAAATGGGCGTTTCGATTAAACAGCTCGAGAAAATGAAGTCGCGCTCTTTAGAGGATGTAATAACGGCGTTCGATATAACTACTGAAAAGTTTCAAGATGAAATCACGCGTTTGGAACGAGCGCTTAGGCGATTGAAGTATCAAAGGGCGTTGAGTAAACATGCTCTTGATCTTATACAGAATGGCGTGCGAGAAGCGGTACCTATTATTACAAGGCTTAATGCCTATAATCCAGAATCTCAATGGCAACGCAAAATCCTTGTGCGTGATATGCAGCGCTACGCTCTCTTTATAGATGCGAAAAATCCCGACGAAATGATCGAATCTTACGTGGATTATCCGAAAGGCTCCGAGGCGGATGAGGACGCTAAAAGCCAGGAAGACGATGTTCCTGTAAAGATAAACGAGAAAACGGGGATTGTGGGCATACAGAAAAAGGGAGCGCATAAAGAAACTGGAGACAAGAAAGAGGGGGACGAAAACAAAAACGCAAGGAGCGCAGGCGCAGACAGCAGAAAAAAGCTCGTTCGGTCACGAGCTTTGGTAAAAACTCAAGACCTCCTAGGGCATCAAACCAGTGATCAGGTCCCCCTTGTGTTATGGGATCGAGTTTCGGAAATTGAAAAGGGGGTGAGATTTTTTGAAGGGGTAGCGTTTAGCGAATACGGCAAAAAGGTTCACGTGCGCACAGCACCACTCTTCGAAGCGGCTAAAAAGGCTGGTTATAATCCGCTTTATGCCATCGCGCACTTTTTGGTTTCGGCAGATTTTAATGGACAGAAAGATTGTTATCGTGTTTGGATTGGTTGCAGTAAATAGCCTCAAGTCTAAAAAACACTGCAAGCATCAAATCAAAGAGTAATGTTGGCAAGTTTTGTCTAATAGTCGGGGTACAATAGCAAAAATAATGTTTCCTTTAAACATAAATATGTTTTCACGGGGCTAAACTTGCGTTGAGCCGGGCGTTTTTGACCAGGAGGGGTTAATGAGCGAAGCCGACAAAAACGATAACATGGCATCTAATTCTGCGTCCAGCAAGAGTGATGTTTCTAAGGATAAAAGCGTGCCAGAAGATACTTCAAAAGAACAGCATACTGCTTCATCTTCCGACTCTCAGAAAGATGCTGCTCTCGATGATGCTGATAAACCCGCCAAAGATGTTGGAGAAAACGAAGAACTGCAAGCTCAGCATATGAAAAGCGAATTTGATAACAAAAAACAGAAAACCGAAGAGACTGGTTATAACGAATCAGGGGATGTAGATTTCCAAGAGACAGAGGGCTTTGAAGAAAACCTCGATAAGCCTTTTTTTTCAAAGCTCCATATTGCTCTTATGGCAGTTGTGGGTTGCTTGTTTGTGGGTACAGTTGCTATTGCAATTACTCTTGCGGTATGGCTTCAAAATCTTCCTGATTATTCAGATGCTGATGCTTTCAATACCATCAAGCCAACCGAAGTATATGCAAGTGATCACACTACGCTTCTAGCGCGTTTTCAGTTGGAAAATCGCGAACCACTCGATTCTATTGATAAGATTTCGCGTTACGCCGTAGAGGGCACGGTAGCAACAGAAGACGAGCGCTTCTATGATCATGGTGGCGTCGACTTACTTGGTATGGGTCGCGCCGTTGTTAACAATATGCTTGGTGGTACGCTCGAGGGGGCCTCTACTATTACGCAGCAGCTTGTGCGTAATACCATTCTTCTTGATGAGATGGACGATATCACCTATAAGAGAAAGGCTCGCGAAGCATATCTTGCTATAGAGATGGAAAAGCTCTACAGCAAAGAAGACATTCTTTTGCTCTACATGAACACCATTAATTACGGTGCTGGTGCATATGGTATCGAAGCTGCGGCACAGCGTTATTATTCCAAATCCGCTTCGGACCTTACCTTGGCTGAGGCTGCTATGTTGGTGGGTATTCCACAGTCTCCTTCATACAACAATCCTCTATATTATCCCGATAATGCCCTTGAGCGTCGAAATGTGGTACTCGACCGCATGGTGTCAAACAAGGTAATTACCAAAGAAGAGGCAGAGGCTGCCAAGGCTGAGCCAATCAACCTTAACCCTACTGAACCTTCTATGGATGGCTTTGTGGCGTATCCTTACTTTGCGAGTTATGTACGCGATCAACTTCTTTCAGGTTCCTATAACTTATCGGCTACTGAAATATTTAAGGGTGGCTTAACGGTCTATACCACCCTTGATGTCGATATGCAGGAAATGGCAGAAGCTGCAGCTGATAGAGCAGAGAGCGAAATGAATAGCGCTTTGAGCGTTGGTATGACAGCTATTGATCCGAATACCGGTTATATCAAAGCCATGGTTGGCGGCAAAGATTTTTATGATCGCCAATGGAATTTGGCATCGCAAGAGGCTCGCCAGCCAGGCTCTTCATTCAAAACGTTTACATTAGTAACGGCTCTTGAGCAAGGCATTTCACCTAATACAAGCGTTAGTTGTTCAAGTACGGTTACCATTGGAGGCAATAAGCCAATCGAAAACATCAATGGCGCGGAATATGGAACTCGAAGCATTGCAAGCGCTTTTGCAATTTCTTCGAATACGGGCTTTGCGCGTCTTTGTGAAGCAGTGACGCCTCAGGCGGTGAGCGATACAGCGCACCGTATGGGTATCACTTCTAATCTTGATCCAGTGCTTTCCTTGACGTTGGGAACCTCTGACGTAACTACGCTTGAAATGGCGGACGCTTATGCAACTATCGCAAACGGTGGCACCCATTACGATGCCATTGCCATAGAGCAAATTCTCGATCGAAAAGGAAACGTGCTCCTTGATGCCTCTTCACCAGAAGGCGAACAAGCACTCTCTCCTGAAGTAGCCTGTGCGGCGCGAAAGGTAATGGAGGGTGTGATTAATGGCGGCACAGGTATGGCGGCGCGCATTAATACTGGTCAGCCAGCCGCAGGCAAAACGGGCACTTCGGAAAATTACATGGATAGCTACTTTGCGGGATTCACCCCTGAGCTTTCGGTGGCTATTTGGATTGGTGATCCTGATCGTGTCGTGCCTGCTACCACCGTTTCGGGTGCACGCGTCTTTGGTTACTTTATGAATGAGTGGTGTCAAGATCGTGCCATCGTTCCGTTCATGGAAGCACCGGATCCAACCTACAATAAAACATTCCCGAATGCCAACCTTGGCTTAACCAATATATCGTCAACAAATAAAGATGATGAAGAGAAGAAGGCGAAGGAAGAGGAAGAAAAGCGCAAAGCTGAAGAGGAGGCAAAGAAGAAGGCCGAGGAAGAAGCGGCTAAGCCTAAGCCAACCCCAACCCCTACTCCTACACCGGAGCCTGAGCCTACGCCTACTCCTACACCGGAGCCTGAGCCAGAACCAGGGTCTGAACCATAACCGCCGACACCACCTGATCCTGGAACGGGAACAGGGACAGAATAGATTATTAATCTGTTTGAACTGGTGTGAGCCCTCGCAAGGGAAGTGAGCCGCGATTCTTTAGAAGTGAGGGCTTGGGCCAGAATGCACATAAGAGCAGAACTTGCATAAGGGTAGGGCGCAATAAAGGGCGTCTGCGGTTTTACGGCTGCTTCTTATAATGGAAACGGTTTCGTTTGCCTCAAAACCTTTCAACCTTGGGTTAACAGAGCATCGGATAATAGGTATTCTGTACAGAAGACTTTTTGGCTTCAAGCTGTTGTTATGACTAGAAGGTAACCTCTCAGAATCTCATTAAGATTTGCTAGGGATAGTGCGTAGATAGGAACGATATGCTCAACGAGAATTTACAAGATGTGGTAAAGGGCATTGCTGCCAACTATCAGGCGGAAGAGATCTTCTTTACCGATCCTAATCATCATTTTCCAAACAAAAAAGCAATTACTCGTATGTTGGGTGACTTGCGTCGTGTGATGTTTCCCCGTTATTTTGGAGACGAAGCTCCTATGGGCTCTCATCCCGAGTATTTCATTGGCGAAACGCTTACACGTGTTGAAAATGTTTTGCGTAAGCAAGTTTACGAGGCTCTTATGTTTCGTGATGGCGGCACGCTTTCCGAAGAGGAAATATGTGAGCGCGTCGATGAAATAACACTCACCTTTCTTTCTCGCCTCCCCGAAATTCAGAGCATGCTTTTGAAAGACGTTCAAGCAGCGTTTGACGGAGACCCTGCCGCTCAGAGCAAAGAGGAAATCATCTTCTCCTATCCTGGTTTCTTCGCCATCTTCGTATATCGCATTGCTCATGAGCTCTATGTTCAGAACGTACCTCTTATTCCTCGCATCATGACCGAGTATGCACACAGTGGTACCGGTGTTGATATTAATGCTGGCGCAACGGTTGGGGAATACTTCTTTATTGACCACGCAACAGGTGTTGTTATCGGTGAAACCACCAACATTGGCAACCATGTAAAGATTTATCAGGGCGTTACGCTTGGAGCTCTTTCAACTCGTGCAGGCCAAAAGCTTGCTGGCAAGAAGCGTCATCCAACCATTGAGGACAACGTAACTATCTACTCAAACGCTAGCGTTTTGGGTGGGGAGACGGTTGTGGGTGAAGGCGCTATCATTGCGGGTAGTTCCTTTGTTACTGAATCTATTCCTGCGGGTGCTCGTGTTGGTGTTAAGAATCAGGAAATCAACGTGCGCATTCCTGGTGAGAATAAGGGCGAAAGCAAGCCTTGGCATCACGAAGATAAATAACCGTTTAGAAAAAGCTATTAGAACTACGAAGAGGATGCGAATTGTTTCGCATCCTTTTTTTGTTAGAAAGCGTAGGGCCGAGGCCAAAAGAATGCCTTCTTTCTCGGATTATCTGATAGTCATGCAGAGGTATCTTAGCTGTGTAGTGAATTAAGGGCGTGATGCTCTAGAGGTGAGGTGGCTATACAAAAGCGTAGTTAGGCTAACTTGAAAACAGAATTAAGGCCTAAAAGTGGATTCGGATCTAAAGCTAAAAGGCAAAGGTGAAGCGATATTTTACAGATTTGTAAACTCGATTTAACAACTAAGGTTATGAGTTAACATTGCGTGAACACACTCCCTTTTCTAGGGGTCTAGTCTTGTTTGAGCAGAAAAAGTGACTCGTTGTGTCTTCGTGGCCAGAAGGCAGAAAAACGGGAACTTTTTTCGCACGAGCAAAGGAAAACTTTGCTTCGCGAACAAACAAGATGCCCAGAAAGGGGAACAGACAAGCAATGGAAATTGCAACTCTTATTGTTGTCGGCATGGTAATTGTGACAGCACTCGTGTTCGACTTCACTAACGGTTTCCACGATACCGCTAATGCAATGGCTACCTCGATTGCAACAGGCGCGCTGAAACCAAAAACAGCGGTTATTGCCGCGGGTACGCTTAATTTAATCGGTGCATTTCTTTCTACCGAGGTTGCCAAAACGATTTCAGGTGGAATTATCAATGAACAACAAGTGGTGATTGGACCTGAATTTATTTTTGCAGGTTTGGTTGGTGCAATTATTTGGAACTTACTCACGTGGCTTGTTGGTTTACCATCAAGTTCTTCTCATGCCTTGTTTGGCGGCTTAGTCGGAGCTGTTATTGTAGGTGCAGGTGTTGAAGGTGTTAACTTCATGGCTGTTCTTACTAAAGTCCTTATTCCTGCTTTAGTTTCTCCTGTGGTAGCTGGTCTTGCCGCGTGGGTGGCGGTGCGGTTGATACTGCGAATAGTACGTAAGATGACTGAAAGCAAGGTTGATTCTGGCTTTAGGCACGGACAAACTGTCACTGCTTGCTTGGTTGCTCTCTCGCATGGCACCAATGATGCTCAGAAAACTATGGGCATCATTACGCTAACCCTTATTGCGGTTGGCGCTCAGGCTTCGGGTACGGGTCCTCAGTTATGGGTAATTGCTGCTTGTGGATTGGCTATTGCTCTTGGTACCTATGCGGGTGGCTGGCGTGTAATCCGTACTCTTGGTAAAGGCTTAACCGAAATCAGCACTCCTCAGGGCTTTGCTGCAGAGGCAGCCTCTGCAACCACCATTTTGGTTTCTTCCCACTTAGGTTTTGCTCTTTCTACTACACAGGTTTGTTCCGGCTCCATTATTGGCTCAGGTTTGGGCAAAAAAGGCTCGAAGGTTAATTGGGGGGTTGCAGGACGCATGCTTATTGCATGGCTTGTTACGTTCCCTGCTGCTGGTTTAGTTGGAGCTGTTGCTTGTGCGGTAGCAAAGATTAGCCTTGCAGGAACAATTGGAGTTGCGGTTGCGGCCTTAGTAATCGCGGGAATTATCTTCAGGCTTTCGCGGCGCAATCCTGTTAATTCTCTCAATGTTAATGAGGCTTCAGAAGTTAAAGTGACTCCCGTTCAAACTGGCCATACTATGGCTCAGGCAGCGTAAGAAGGGAAATGAGTTATGCAAGAAATAATTAATTTTCTTACTGTTTTGGTTGTTGCCGTAGGCATTGCTGGTGGCTTAGGGGCGCTGTACGCATCTGGTCTTCGATTGTGGGCTCAAGGGGGTCTCGACAGCAAAGGCAATGCACGTATCATTAATCGTTTATGCTCAGTGATTTGCTTTACTGCTTGTGTGGTAATTATCCTGTTTGCGCTCTGGCTTATGATTCCGATGTTTCACTAATTAGAAGAGGGTTGAAGATACATGACCAAAATTCTTGTAGGTATTGATGGCAGTGAGCGAGGAGAACGCGCGCTTGAATGGGCTGTTCTTCATGCCGAAGATGAGGCTACTGCTACAGGTGAAGCTTCTGAGCTAACTCTTCTTACCGTCCTCAATTCGGCACGTTTGCAGGGCGGCTTGAATGAAGATCTTGTCAAAAATGCGGTTGAGGCACTTCTTTCTCAGATGCTTCAAAAGCTCAAGGAAGAGCATCCACTCATCAAAGCTGAAAGTGCTGTTGTTAAGGGCGGCGTTGTGGATTATTTGGCGGATGCTGCCGAGACGCACGATATGGTAGTTGTGGGATCTCATCACGGCTCAACTATTGGTCAGACTATTGGTGGTGCTCGTGGATTACGTGTTGCGATTGCCGTTAAGGTTCCAACCGTTGTGGTTCCAGCTGACTGGAATGCTGCTAACGAGGGAACGGGCATTGTTGTTGCTGTTGGTCTTGATACGGTAAGCGATAATGCTGTTAATTTTGGCGTTGAAGAGGCAAAAAGAACTAAACAGCCACTTAAACTTGTGACTGCTTGGGGATTGCCTGCTTTCTTAAATAAACCTGCTGAAGCTATGGGTGGCGGTCTTGCTCCTGTTGGCGAACAGGCTCAGCAACGACTTGATGCTCGCGTGGAAGATATCAGGGTTCAAAATTCTACATTGGAAGTGTCTGGTGCAGCGATAGAAGGATCTTCACCAACGCGTGTTCTTATGGATTGCAGCAAGGGCACAAAAGCTCTTGTTTTGGGTACGCATTCCTACACTACTCTTGGAAGAACGCTTTTTGGTTCAGTCGTTCATAGTGTCCTGCTCAACTTGGTTGTTCCGACAATCGTTGTTCCCAAAGGGTAAGAATTTCTACGCTAACAACGGGATGCTCTAAATGTATAAAGCCTCGGTACTTAACAGTGTCGAGGCTTTATCGCTTACTTGACCTGTTTAAAGGGGGGGCTACTTCTTTACAACAGTGGAAGCGATCTTTGCTTTTTTGAGCGCGGGGTGCTCTTTGGTAACGCTGAGCATATTGAAAACAATAAGGGCGAGAATAATAAGCGTAAGAAGGGATGCAGGATCAAACGCTCCAACAACTTCAATGATAACAATTTCGTATACAAGAGAAACCACAGCAAGAACACCCATGAGAATTGCCGTAAAACTAACCGAGCGTTTGTCGTAGAACCAACGAAAACCTTGAATACTAATAACGGGTCCCATGATGGCGGTAAACAGAAGAACTAACGCTTCGTAGCGAAATAGATTTGCAACAGAATAGCCGTTATACATATTGCCACCAGAAGTGACAAGCTCGAATCCGTGGTACTCCTGGCCTTGAAAGTAGGAAGCAACGATACATCCAAAGCAGCCGAGAGCGCAAATTATGCCCCAGATAAAGGCAAAATTAAATAAACGATGCATGCGTGTTCTGGTG
>OLQQ01000444.1_pt1 | contig 21512 bp, 17 predicted proteins | sample 1672041 | NCBI WGS metagenome assembly OLQQ01 (sample SAMEA3136639, study PRJEB25190) | human gut metagenome
AACGTTCGACATGTACAAGTTCAGGAGCATGCACAAGGACGCCGACGAGCGCCTGGCGGAGCTCCAGGAACTCAACGAGGCCGACGGCCCGCTGTTCAAGATCAAGGACGACCCGCGCGTGACGAGGATCGGCAAGTTCATCCGCAAGCATTCCATCGACGAGCTGCCGCAGTTCCTGAACTGCCTCGCGTGCGACAAGGTTGCGCTTTGTCCCGCATGCTCCTCCCATGCCGCAGCCTGCACCTGCAAGCGCTGCGGCATGAAGCGCTGTTGGGACGCCTGCGAAGAGTTCGACTCTGCATCGCCTTGGGCTTGAAGAACGCCCTGTTGAGCTTCACCTCGCTCGACACCGTCGTGGGCGACACCCCGAGCTTTCGGGCGATCTCCCGAAAGGGCGAGCTCTCTTTGAGCATGTCTTCTATCTCCCACCTCTCGTCGAAGTCGAGGCGTGCCCCCTTCTTTTCCGGCATGGCGTCCTCCTTCCTGAAGCCAGAAAAAGGGATCTAAAATGGTAGAAGAGCGAACCAAGAAAGAAATGAGCCCCATGTTCAGGTCAGAAGGCCTTCGCATGGAGTAAGGGCTTGCATTCCGTCCAATTGCAAGATCAAACTGGATAGGTATTCAACTTGCAAATTCAATCAAGCTATTGTATAACCGAGAAAGCACTCGGCACAAATGTCGGGTGCAATTGCATTGAGGGATTGTTCGAAGGTGTCCCTCGCACCGAAGCTAACGCTTCTGACACGAAAATAGTTCGCCATAGACGCAGAGGTTATCTCCTCGGTTAGAATACCCCTATCGGGTTGCATGTAATATGGGCACCTTTTCATACAAGGTGGTGTAGGTATAAAGACATCGATGCTTTTGACGCCACAAGCTTTCAATGCGTCGCAAACCGTCCGTACGGTTACGCCAGTAAATATCGCTTCATCGATAAGAGCAACTCTTTTGCCGGCAACAATCTCGGACATGGGTATTACATTGGATTTCAGGCTTCCGATGCGATCTCTGGTGGACAATTGAAAGCTGCGTTCTTTCGTGTCCTCCTTGACAAGAGCTTGGACGTAAGGGATGCCGGATTCGCATGCGAATCCCATTGCGTAATACAGTCCAGACGAAGGAATTGGAACGGCGCAATCTATGTCGGTTGGAATGCTTTCGCGATTGTCCAAAGCAAGTTTTCTGCCTAATTCGATTCTGTAATCAGCGATCCTTTTTCCTTTAAACGTATCGAGAGGTTTTCGCCTGTATATCAACTCGAAAGAGCAATTGCGCTGATGCTTCACCACGCGCGCACCCTCACGAGCATCTCCCAAAACTGTTCCGCCCGATTCGGTCGATAGCCGTACGTGTCGAGGTCGATCTTTAGCTAAACCGTCCCTTTCGGGAACAAGTAAAGACTCATCAAGATTAAATTCATCGGCAATTATGCGCGCCCATCTGTACTTAGTGACCGGCTCTTCGGAGCTTAAATGGACAACGCCGCAATCGAACACACGATCCCTCACCGCAAAGCAAACTTCATCTATGAGCGCGGGGTAACGAATCTGCTCGTCATCGCATAAAACAGATCGACCCGCCCCGAGGTCGTCGATCACCTTCGAGAAAAAAGTCGGTTTATCGCTCTCGCTATTGTAGCCGTAGAGTATGGGAACACGCACTATTAAGTGTCTTGGAAGTGCCGATACAATATCTTCCGCCATAAGCTTCGTATGCCCATAATAGTTTTTTGGCAACCTGCTGTCATCGGTCTCGTACATTCCGATCTTCTCACCATCGAACACATAATCGGTTGAAATGTGGATAAGCTTCGAATCGAATGCATCGCATGCCTCGCAAATGTTTTCTACGACGCGAACGTTAAGGTCGTAAGCGAGTTCTTGATTTGAAAGGCATGCGGAAGGATCCGACATGCCAACGAGATTGACAACGATGTCTGGCTTGACGACATCGAAAAGCGATATAACCTGGTTCTTGCGAATAGGATCGAGAGCGTACAAGTCAGGGGAACCTTTACGACACGTGCCCGCGACCTCAAACGACCGACTAAGTATCTGCTTCATCTTTGTTCCAAGAAAACCTGATGCGCCAATCAAGAGAACCGATAGCTTTTCAATGCCAAAAACCCTCTTTGCATGAATGTAGTCAGACGCAGTACCCACCTTGACAATACGCCCTTGAGCTTCGGCAACTCCAAAACAAGATCGTTGCAGCATTTTGTTTACCGGAACAGTGTACCAATCCTTTTCGAAGTCTCCCTTTTTCAGAATATCAAGCAAATCAACCCGATTTTTCTCTGTTAGCTTCATGGCGCAAGCGTAACGGAGTCCCGTATGCACAAGATGCTTTCCAACCGCCACAACCTCGCCTTGACCATTGACCAAGACGCCTGTCCCTGATGGATCAGTGCTCTCGGACGAGACAAGAAAAGATCCGCCTTTTGCCGCAAGCAAGGCCTCAACGCTCTCGGCATCGTAGGCCAAGTCGGAGTCCAAGACGAGCACTTCGCCGCGCACGTCTCGAATAGAATCGAGAGCGAGTTCCAAGCTATAAGCGTTGTCGGTCGTCTCGAACCTTTCGTTGACAATGATGGACGCGTCCGAGGGGATGCAGAGCCTGTCTCTCGAATACCCAGCAACCACAAGTATGTTGCATCTTTCGATTCCGCACTCTTCGAGAATGCGAAACTGTCTCTCCAGTAAGGTCTCCTCGCCAAATGAAAGCATGCATTTCGGATCACCTCCGAGCTCGCTCTCCATTCTTCTGCCGCATCCAGCCGCCAGTATTACCGCACGTGGTTTCTCGCTCATTTCTGACCTCCGAACATCTTTCTGGCCTGCAAAAGATCTTCTTCGTCATCGACCTCGCACCACCTTCCTTCTGCAATCTTAACGTAGAAGGGGCTTTCACGAAGAACGTCCGTCAAAGCTGCGGTATACCAAGTAGATTGATTCTTCTTTTTTCGCAATTCTCGACCATAGGCGACAGCGGTATCTTTAGAGAATTTGTACATGCTCGCGTACACCAATCCTGTATTTCCATATTGCTTTCCGATAGCCAAAGCGCGCATGCGCTCGTCAACGACAATGCCAGTGCTTTCGTTGGTGTCGGGAATCTCCTTACCTAAAAGTACGTTATCCCTGGGATCGTATATGAGATCCTCCAAAAGAGCTCGTTCGAAGCAAAGATCTGCATCTAGAACGACGACATCGTCGCCGAAGTCCAAAGCCTCCAAAGCAACAAGGACACTGTAAGAGTTTTCTTTAACGCTCCATTCTTTGTTGATAAGGATATTGCAGGGTTTGTTTTCGAGTTGGCCATGCAGATAGCCTGCTACAACGAAAACGTCCTGAGCTTTGATCCCCAATTCGGAAAGCAATCTCAATTCGCGATCAAGGAGAGTTTCTCCCCCTATTTCGATAAGACATTTCGGCTTGTCGTCCGTGTATTTTCCCAGTCGAGACCCTCGTCCCGCAGCGAGTATTACCGCTTTCATATTCAACTCCATCTTCTTCTTTGTTTCCATGCAGTAGAGGCCGTCTACAAACGCCATGCAGTAATCCCATGAGTTTTGCGCTCCTCCACAGGGGGAAGGCTCGCATAATCACCGAAGGCGTTCGATAGGAATTCATGCCAATGCGGTATTGCAAGGAAACTTTTCCCTTCAAAAGATATTTCTATTAAATGATCGAAATCCGATGCCCTCGTCCACCCCGTACTGAATACCGGCATCCAAACAAGCTGTCCGGCATATTCCGAGTCTTCAAACGTATGCTTCCTGGCGATTTGATCTATGCGAGAATACAGTTCTCCTGGAGTCGCAAAAGGCAGCTTTACTGCACGATACAGCCTCTTCACAGCGCCTTTCGCACCTACTAGACAATGTGGATTATGATACAAAATGTTGGCTCTTCTACACACAGACCACGAAAGCTTCCAATCCGACAGGCGCTCCGACTCTTTCGAAGCCAATCCGTCTACGGGAAATATATCTATCCAGAGGTTTTCACTGTAAATGCCTTCAAGAGATTGCTCCTGAGCTCGTATTCTCAAGTCAAACAATTTAGCGAAAGGGTACATGTAACCACCCTTTCCGCTAAAAGCCAGTTCGAAAGGTGACGAAAAAGCTTCTTCGGAAGTTAAAAGCCTCTCATAATCAGGACGTGGCATCATCACGTCAATATCATCGTCCCAGGGTATAAATCCTTGGTGCCGAACCGCTCCCAACAAGGTTCCTGCATAAAGAGAGTACCTAAGCCCAAGTTTTCGACAAACTGAGTCGAATTCGCAAAGTATCTCGAGCAATCCCTGCTTAAGCTCATCTTCGGTCAAGCGCAATGCCAACGCCTCCAATTCTCCTGCTGTTCATCATTTTTCGTTTTGATCGCAATATGGCATGTTGCCGCATTCGTTCCGAACCCGCCTTCTAAGCAAATATCGACATCTAATTGCGAATCCGCCACGAATAATCAATAGGAGCATTTCTGTGCATACACGCAGCACGGCTACACCGGCTATCGAAAACTGCCCCGTGAAAACCAAGACGAACAATCCTGCAATATGAAAGAAAGCCGAAATGGCGGATGACGTCGTCAGTTCGCGCACGTGGCCAATTGCCGCGAGCACCGGAAAGCCCAAGAGCATGGCGGGAAAAGAAAAGAGCAGAACAGGCGATACGAGAGATATCACATACGATCCGGCTAAATACTGCTCTCCCCCAAGTACCCACATCACTTCGTTGGATAAGAGGGCGAACAAGACCGACCCGACGAACACGACGGGCATACCAACTATCAGCAATTTCTTTACTAACGCAAAATCCTTGCATTTAACCATATGGGGATAGAGGCTGTTCGTAATTGGTGTGTAAAGCGACTGGATGGCATTGACCGCCGTCATCGCCACGGACCAGTAGGCTATTTCAACTTGATCAACAATAAAAACGCCTATCATTAAAGTAGTCAAAGCGGTGAAGACCGTTGTGGATGCGCCAGACAAGAAGAAGATCGATGCCTGGCGAAACAAATATGCCAGCTCCTTAGTTACCGGCCGAACAAGTCGAATCCCTTGAACCGTTAAAGCATTCGCCCAAGACCAGGCAAGGGCGATGAACGATGCAAGCGCCTCGATAACAGGCACCCAAAGCAGATCTGATGGGGCACGAACCGTGGCGAATATCAGAAACGTTGCAACAGCTTGAGACACAACGAAGCGTTTAGTAATAATGCCCATGTCTTCTTTGCCTTGAAAGATAAAATCAGGAAGCATTGCTTTGAAACACACGCCTAAGTATGCTATGGCGACATAGCATGGATTAGCCCCCATAATGGGAATTGATGAAGTGACAGGCAGGAGCGCGATGGCACCAACTACGGCGAGCATGATACGAAGCAGCGCTATCGATGATGTAACGCGATGAATCAAACCTTCGTCGTTTATGCTTTCTGCAACAACTTTCGTGCCATAAGAATTGAAGCCGTAGTCCAGGAATACCTGCATAAACGTCATAGCTGCTAAGATGTAAGCGCGAACAGCGTAAGCATCGGGTTCTAAAACGCGCGTAAGATATGGCAAGGTCAGATATGGAAAAATATACTTCGCCACCTGAAGTCCATACTGGTGAAAAATATTTTGTCTGAATCCGCTCAACGGAGTCGTCCCGAGGCGTCAGCAGCGCGAGCGGCGTAAGGAAGACCTTTCGGCTCGACCCTGTAGCTCTCCGGGAGATCATCGCCAGAAGATAGCAGCGAGATAGCGAAATAGGCTATGGTGTTAAGCGAAAGAGAGAGCAGGTATGTCGAAAAGCCCCCATAAACCACCAAAGCAAGCAGGACAATTAGATAGTATACGAAGACCCTGTGTCGAAAAGACTTCTGGGCAATTTCTTCCAAGAAGTTAGCCACTCCGCCCATAATGAACATGCCACAGAAAACACCCACCATGCCGAAGTTAATGTAAAACTCTCCGACGATCGAAGGGGTCACCCCACCACCGGCAAAGGTTTGGCCCATAGCCTCTTTCAGCCACATTGTAAAATCTTGTCCAGCGCCAGGAAGAAGCAGGTTGAAGCTCATGAAGAAGGTCGAACCAAGCATGTAATCTATTCGATCTGGAAAGAACTTGAATTGAGTATTTAAATTATATGTTAGCACGCCGAAAAAATTTACGAAGTAGTCCCCTAAGCTGGCTTCGCTGTTCAAGGTGCCACGCAAGACCGATGCAGTCACAAGGACGATGACTCCAAAAACAAGTAGGCTAAAATGAACCCCAAGCTTCATTTTTTTATAAGTCAAATACTGAAGCGCCATAATGGCGAAAGGAAGGATCGCAAGCGTTCTTGATCCTCTGCAAAGAAAAATAGTTATCGCCATGGCGGTAAGAAGCATGAAGGTTTTCTTCGGAAACCTTGCTTTCAGAACCTGATCAAATAGAAGAGGCACAACAAGAACAAGCATACCGTTGAGATATAGGTAGGGACCCATTCCGGATTGCGCTGTTATTCTTGAGGATTCAAAGTCCGAAGTCGTAAACGACAGCCCGCTTCGAAGCAGGAACAACGCGCCCGCCCCTACGCCAACTACATAAGCGACGAGAAGTACGATATTTCTGTCAAATGGATATGTGCGGATATGCCGATCTCTGCCTTTCGGTTTTTTCGAACAGCTCAGTACATAATTCCCCAGGACAAATGCTGCTAACGGGGCAAGAATTACTAAATAGTAGTTATAAACGAATACGAAGTTGCTTCTATAAAAGCCATAGACGACTGGACCTAACCCAAGCAAAACCGTGTATGCCGACCAAAAAATAAAAGCCGGATTGCATAGATCTACTTTTGTTTTGAGGAGCAAAACGATGCTTATCAAAATGTAAAGTTCCGCATAGAAAGCAACGTAAATAATACCGTTCTCCGCCATCATCGCTCACCGGCTATATCTTCAAATACTCTAGTCAGTTTGCCCGAGCTCTTTGCAGAATCATACTCCAGCGCCGTTTCGCGAGCTCGACCCTTGATCGCATCTACTATTCGCTCATCTCCGATAGAGGTGACAAAGCTTAGCGCTTCGTAAAGGGATTCCCACCTGAATGGATCGAAACATACGCAATTCCAGCCGTCAACAGCATAGCTTGATGGTCCATATTTGTCGCCAACAACAAGCAGAGCCTGACAGGACATGGCCTCAAGACCGACCAATCCAAGGCTGTCGCTCGCACGTCTTGTTGGAAACACGAATACATCAACTGCGCTATATGCGTCCGCCAAGACATGCTGACTTACCATATCTCGCTTTTCTATGTATGGTCGCAAGTTCAAACGTGATGCCAAATCCCAAAACTCTTTCTCGCAAGAGCCTTCGCCAATCACGAAAAGCTTATAATCTTTATCCTCTCTTTCAATCAATTGAGCAGCTGCCTGAAGAAACACATCCCAACCTTTGTCCTTTTCGATTCTTCCGAAAAGGCCGATGACGTAATTCGACTTTTCAAACGAAAATTTTTCTCGAGAAAGCTTCCTATCCCTTGGCGCAAATAACCGCGTGTCTACTCCGCCAGAGGGGTAGACCACTATTTTTTCGCGAGGAACGAAAAAATCCGCCTCAAGAATTCGCGCGAAATACTCTGATGGGCTAATGACGAATTTCGCTATTGCTATTAGCTTCTTGCTGTGCCGAACGAAGAAAGCATCCTTACCCGTTTCAGGAACTATGTCGTTCCCGTGGACGTTTACTACTACTCGTATCCTGGGATTTAAAACGCGACCGATCAGTATTGGGCAGGCAGTATGGGAAGCATAGTGCGCATACACTACTTCATATCTTCTCGAAGCAATGCCCAGTACGACCTTAATGAAGAAGAAAGCGTATTCCTTGAGCTTTCCAAATAGGGTGTCATGCTTGCAAATTGCGATTTTTGAGACATCCAAACCGTCTCTCAACAATTCGCGATACGTATTTTCGACAAACACCCCGTAATGGGGGTGTTTAAGTGACGGCCACATATTAGATATCAATAAAACCCTCATTTTGTATTTCAATTCTCCAGAAACAGCTTCTCGTAGGAAGAGACTACCAAGTTCCAAGAATAACGAACACGAATCATCTCTCTAGACAATTCTCTAAAGACATTCGCTTCTTGGTCATCAACCGATTCAACCCTCATGATCAGTCTTATGAGACTTCCCGCCTCTTTCGTCCAGTACAGCGCCGCGCCCTCGGCCACCTCGCGGTTGAAGCCGACGTCGAGCAGCAGGCTAAGCCGGGTGGAGGCGAGCGCCTCGAGCAGGCTCGGGTTCGTGCCGCCGACCTCGTGGCCGTGCAGGTAGGCGAAGGCGTTCTCACGGATCTTCTTGAGCAGCTCCTGGTCGTAGACCGTGCCGACGAACCTGATGCGGGGGTCGCTGCGGAAGCCCGTGCGCTTCTCGAGCTCGTCGAGGAACCCCTCGTCGACCCCCGTGACGAGAGCGAAGGCCCTGTCCGTACCGGACGCCATGAACTCGCGTATCATCGTCTCGTAGTTGTTCTCGGGGACGAAGCGGCCCACGGCGAGGTAGTAGCCGTTCGGCTCCAGGCCGTTCTCCTCGAGCCATCCCGCGAAGGCGGGGTCGTCGTCGTCGAGCTTGGAGGGGGCTGTGTCCGCGCCGTAGGCTATGTAGGTCGTCTCGGGCGAGAAACGGGCGTACTCCTCCCGGATATAGCGCTCGATGGTTCTGCTGTCGCAGACGAGCAGGTCGGCGTGCTTCACCATGCCCGCCTCGGAGAGCTTCCAGTACCTGCGCACCGGCGCGCTCCACTTGGCGCGCATCCATTCGTGGCCGTCGGGGTTGACGAGCAGGGAACCGCCTATCTCGCGGATCTTGCGTGCGAAGCGCCCGACGAAGGGGCCTATCCTGCAGGCGAGCACGTAGAAGACGGGATGCTCGAAGCCGTTGCGCTCGGCGTGGCTGATCGCACATCCGAGCGCGTCGAGGTCGTAGAAGACCGCGCGCGCAGCGCCCAGGGGGCGCCACTTGACGCAGAAGCAGTGGGCTCCGTTGTGCTCGTACTCGGGATCCTCCGGCATCTCGTCGACGGCACAGGCCACGTGGTATCTGATGCGGTCCGACGCCCGGTTCTCAGTGAGCTTCTCCACGAACGTCTCGAAACCGCCGTAGCGCGCTGGAATGCCTTTGCAACCGACGATGTAGACGTGCCGGATCCCGTCGCCCATCTAGCAGGCCCCTTTCCCGTTGAACATGGCCGCGACTGTCTTCGCTACCACCTTGATATCCACCAGAAACGACCTCTCCTCGATGTACTTGAGGTCCAGGTCGACCATCTCCTCGAACCCGGTGTCGCTTCGTCCCCGCACCTGCCAGTAGCCGGTGAGGCCGGGCTTGACCGACAGGCGGCGCATGGCGCGCTCGTCGTACTGGGCGACTTCGGAGGGTAGCGGCGGGCGCGGCCCGACGCAGGAGAGCTGGCCCGCGAGGCAGTTCAGGAACTGCGGCAGCTCGTCTATGGAGTGCTTGCGGATGAACTTGCCGATCCTCGTGACGCGCGGGTCGTCCTTGATCTTGAACAGGGGGCCGTCGGCCTCGTTGCGTTCCTGGAGCTCGGACAGGCGCTCGTCGGCGTCCTTGTGCATGCTCCTGAACTTGTACATGTCGAACGTTCGCGCCTCGCCGCTCCTCCCGATGCGCCCGACGCGCTTCTGGGAGTAGATGGGGCAGCCCGGGGACTCCAGGCGGATGGCGACGCACAGGATGATCGAGGGGACCAGCAGCACGGCTATCGCGCACAGCGAGAACGCGATGTCGAACGCCCTCTTCACGAAGCGGTACCCCAGCCGCCCCTCCGCCGGCGCGGGGACGGGCACGGGGCCCTCGGCCTCCGACACCAGCTCGGGCGCCAGGAACGCCACGTCGGAGGCGGCCATCGGCTCGGCATCCCCGACCCTCGCGCTCGACTTTACATAACCGCGCTTATCGAGCAATGTTGCCGACAACACCTCGATTGGGCGGTTAGCTAACCTCTTGATTCTTACGGGGTCACCATGACCCCGTAAACAACGTACAGGCTTCTTCGCGACGGCGCACAACGCTTGCAGCATGTACCACTATCAGTACAGCGTTACCCCGCACTACTCCCCCGCGCGCTCCACCAGGTCGATCAACTCCTGCTGGGAATGCACATCCAACTTCGCGTAGATATGTTTGACATGGCTCTTCACCGTGTTGCGCGACACCACGTAGTGTTCCATGACGAACTGCCCGTTGCGCCCGCGGGCCAACATGGCGAAGATCTCCGTCTCGCGCTCGGTCAAGCCGTGCTGCGCACCCAGCTCAGCGCACCGCTCCTCGATGCTGAGCTGCCGCACCGTCTCACCAGCGCCGCCAAACCTCACCTCGCCGACTGCCTCGGCAGCAGCAGCCCCAGCCGACCCAGCCTCGCGCTCGCCCACGTTCACCACGCCTCGGATCGTGTCGGCGAAACTGAACTTCCTGAATCCCAACCACAGAAACGCGACGAACGCGAACAGCACGACCTCGGCGATGAGCATGGCTGCATCGTCATTCGTGCCCACGATATCGTTCGTGGTATGCCCGGCAATCGCGCCCACGTCGGTTCCAACCGCGCTCATGAAACGCACAAGCGCGAACGTCGGCAACAAAGCCAACAGGTTTTGCCGCCCCACCGCCAACACCACAAGCCACACCAGCATGTCGAAGCTGCGCACGCCGATGCGCAAAAGCGCATTCGCCGAGGGCAGATCCGTCAAAAACGTGAACGGCGCGATGATGAAGCCGGCCACCACCAACAGCATCGCGAACGAGAACAACATGTCCTCCTTGCTCTCGCTGCGCGACAGCAGCATCCATGCGGCCACCCCCACCAGCACGACCGCCGAAACATCGACGCTGATAGGAGCATGGGACACTTCGTTGAGCGTGAGTCCGTAACCCGTCGCAACGCTGAACAATCCTACGCATAAAAACAGCGCATGAGCAGGCCGCAAGAACGATTCCGGATTGGACAGTTCGAGGCTGGCCGGGGACGCTTCGCGCGCGATCGCGTCCAGCTGCCGCCCGCCTCGGCGATACAGCATTACGATGACCAGCGCGTACGAGCATGTCGCCTCGACGATGCCCAGCTCGTACGAGACCGGAGGATGCGCCACGCGCACCACTTCGCCCAACGCCATGCCGCACACCACCCCCGCAAGCACCGCCTTCGACGAACGCAACGACGAGAACGCGGAAACCATCATGATCGACGCCCACGCGGAGGCCGTGTTGTAGAACAGGAAGCCCGCCACCGTCAGCGGACCGTTCGCCATCTGCAGAGCGAACTCCAGCACGAACGCCGCCGTGATCGCACAGCCCAGCGCCACCACGGTTAATAAGCGCCGATCGAGCAGCGAAGGCTTGCGCGTGGCGATCAGAAACAAGATCAAGAACAGAAAGCCCGACGTCATCGTGGAAATCTCCCGAGCGATGCCGTAGTATTCGGCCACGCGAGAATACACGCTCGCGTTCAGAATGCCGCCGACACAGCCCATGATCGCAAAGGCGATCACGCACACCACTATAGCCGCGCTTTCGCCGTGCTTCGAATCGCGCATACGTTCCACCATCGCTTGCAAGGCTCCCTCCCCCTCATCGCTTGCTCCCATTGTAAGCGAAACCTGCGCCATCCGATCACGGCACCCCGCATCCACCACGTTCATCAGCCTTATCGCCCTCAAATCACCCTCGCAGGGGGAGCGCGCCAACTCGCCTTTCGCCAGCCGAAACACCCCCGACGGGGTGGTTTCAAGCCTCGCCGAACGCCGTAGAGTGCACGTCGAGGGAAGCGGCTCCTCATCCGGAGCCGCAAAACAAATCGCACCATTAGGAGGATCATCATGGGAACGAACGTAACGAACGAAGGCGGCATCTCCCGCCGCAGCTTCCTGGGCGGCGTCGCAGGCGTCGGCGCGCTTGCCGCCATGGGCCTGGCCGGCTGCTCGCCCAAGGCCGCGGGTACAACCGGAGCCGAGAGCGCTTCCAGCTCTGCCAGCGCAGCCACGGGCGTGGCCGACAACAACGCGGTGGCCGTGGACGACGGCAGCGCCGCCATCACGGTCGACTGGCTGGGCGCCCCGCCGGAGATCGGCGACATCACCGAGACGAAGGACACCGACCTGCTCATCGTGGGCGCAGGCAACGGCGGCATGATCGCCGGCGCGTACGCATCCGACCAGAAGATGGACTTCATCCTATGCGAGAAGGGCACCGAGGTGGGCGCCACGCGCCACTGGTTCAACGCCGTCGACACCAAGCCCTTCACCGACCAGGGCTACCACACCGACCGCGCCCGCCTGCACGGCGAGTGGGCTCGCTATTCCAGCGGCACGTGCGACCACAACCTCATCAACATGTGGATGAACGAGAGCAACGACATGTTCGAGTACGTCGACAAGTTCATGAGCGAAGCCGGCGCCGTGGTCATCGCCGACGAGTTCGAGATGCCGGGCGGCATGGGCGCCACCCCCTTCTACACCCCCTGCGGCGAGCACCACTACGGCAACGCCGAGGGCGGCCGCGACGGCGTCCCCGTGCGCAACGAGCTGTTCGAGAAGGTCATGAACGACAACGGCTACGAGATCTCCTACAACCATGAGCTGGTAAAGCTGGTCACCGAGGATTCCGGCAAGGTAACCGGCGCCATCTTCAAGACCGACAACGGCTACACGCAGATCAACGCCAAGAAGGGCGTGCTGCTGACCACGGGCGGGTACTCCGCGAACCCGGCCATGCTCTCGTCGCTGTCCCCCATCACCACCGCGTCGGTGACCGCGCTGGGCTACAACCAGAACAACACGGGCGACGGCATCAAGGCGGCGCTGTGGGCGGGTGCGGTGAAGGACATCACCAGCGCCACGATGATCTTCGACCGCGGCCTCGTCGCGCCCGGCACCACCGCGGGCTACACCGAGGAGTCCGTCAAGGCCGGCAATCCGCAGTGGCCGGGCAACGGCCAGTTCAACCCCGGCACGCAGCCCTTCCTCAAGGTGAACCTGCGCGGCGAGCGCTTCGCCCTCGAGTCCGCCGACTACGACTACCTGCCCCATGCGGCCGCGCAGCAGCCCGGCGGCGTGTACATCAGCGTCTGGGACGGCAACTTCGGCGACGACGTGCAGCGCTTCCACACCCTCGGCTGCTCGGCCGGCACCCGCATGGGCGTGCTGGGCGTGAAGAAGGGAGACGGCACGTACGACCTGGACAAGTACTTCGAGAAGGAGCTGGCCGACGGTCGCCTGCAGAAGGCCGACACGCTCGACGAGCTTGCCGACAAGCTTGGCTTCGACGCCGACGCCAAGAAGACGTTCCTCGCCACCTGCGAGCGCTACAACGAGCTGTACGACAACCAGGAAGACGTCGACTTCGGCAAGGAGCCCTACCGCCTCTCCGAGCTGCGCACCCCGCCGTTCTTCGGCGCCACGCTGGGCGGCACGCTGCTCACCACCATCGACGGCATCCGCATCAACGCCGACTGCCAGGCGCTCAACACCGACTTCGAGCCCATCGAGGGCCTGTACTGCGCCGGCGACTGCTCGGGGTCGCTCTTCAGCGGCAACTACCCCGACCAGATGCACGGCGTCGCCTGCGGCCGCACGATGACCGAGGCCCTGCACGTGGTCAAGCTCGTGGCCGCCAAGTAACGCGTTCCCCTCATAAGCTGCGCGCCCTCCCCTCCCGCGCGCAGCATCCTACCCGCGCCCCGACCTCCCCGGGGCGCGGCATTATTTCGGGGTATGCCACTCGCACGGGTCGGGTGCCGCCAAGCCACGCACACCCATGATGATCATCTCCACGCCGTTCGCGAACGACTCTTCCGAGTACGCCGAATCCACGATGCGCTGCCACACGGGCATGTCGCGCGTCGCGCCACCCGCCGCCTCGTCTGCCAGCCGTCGCTTCTGGGCGGCGATCGCGCTTCCGTTGAACCCGGTGAGAAAGGCGTCCACCATGGCCCACGCCTTCGTGAGCACGGGCTCGGGCATACCCTGGTCGAGATGCAGCGACACGATCTTCTCGGTGTGGGCCGCCAAACCCGCGTAAGAGATGTTCGGATCGAGGTCGATATCGTTCATGTGCGGATGCGCGCAGTACTCCCGATGGATGGACGTCATCGTGCGCCGCAGCGTGTCGTCCCACCGCTCTCCCGGCACCGGATCGGTGTCGAGCGTTTCCATGAAGCGCGTGAGCACCGCCACCAGCACCTCCTCGCGCGAGGAAAAGTGCGCGTAGAACGCCATGGCCGACACGCCCAGCTCCGCGCCGAGGGCACGCATCGTGAATGCGCCCATGCCGTCGCGATCGATCATGCGATACGCGGTATCCACGATGACGTCCCGGGTCAGCCCGCTCTTCCGCTTCTTTTCGGTTTCCGCATCCACGCCGCGTCCCTCCTGCCAGCACCTCGTTTCGCCCAGCATAGCATGAGCATGCCCGGCCGCGAGCCCTCCCGCCTCCTTCGCATGCGAAAACCAAGAGGAGCCGAAGCGCGCTCGCTCCGGCTCCTCTTCCGAACAGGCCGATCGGCGTTACGCCGCGGGATTATGCGGCCAATCGTGGCAGTGCATGCACTGGTTGTCGGTGATCTCCTTGTCGCGCGCATGGCAGTTCACGCAGGAGTTGTACCCTCCGTGGAGGGAGTCGTGCGGGTTGCTCTGCTCGTAGGACGAAGTGGTCTCGGCCAGCGCCTCGTACGAGCCTCCATGGCAGCTCAAGCACTGCTCGTCGGACACATACGCACCGGTGCCGTCGCCGGCAGCGGTCTGCGTCGTCTTGGCCGACGAGCCGTCCGCATCGGCGCCGGGTTCTGATGTCTGCGGCGCACATGCCGCCAACCCCAAGGTCAGGCAAAGGACAAGCGCAACCGTCGACAACGCGCCTACCGTGGATCGTTTGACGTTCAACATGGCTTTACGCTCCTTTCACCGCATGCTCGGCGGCAACGTAGCCGAACGTGACGGCGCGTCCGATGGACGTTCCAGGGATATGACGGGGGTAGTTGCCGGCGAAGAAGTTGCCCGACGCGTTGCCCACGGCGTACAGCCCCTCGATCACCCGGTCGTCGGTATCGAGCACGCGGCACGAACCGTCGATGGTGAGCCCGCCCACCGTGGCGAGCACGCAGCTGTTCGTGGTCAGCGCGAAGAAGCGCGTGCCCGTGAACGGGATGGTTCCCGCCAGGTCGCGTCCGAAGTCCTCGTCCACGCCGGCCTCGAAGAACCCGTTGTACCGCGCGATGGTGTCGGCGAGGCCCTGCGGGTCGACGCCGCAGGCGGCGGCCAGCTCTTCGGGCGTTGATCCCTCGAACAGCCAGCCCTTCTGCTTGAACTCCTCAACCGCGTCCTCCATGCCCTCGAACATGGTATCGTCGAACACCTGCCAGCAGCTCTTCCCGAAGTCGGGCTGGGCGTTCTGCGCGTTCGACACGCTTTGGAAGGGCAGATCCTCGCGCACGAAGCGCTTGCCGTCGCCGTTCACCATGAGGGCGAAGTACACGGCGTTCCACGTGCGCGCGTCGTAGAACGAATCGGGATTGCCCCAGCGGAAGTTCATCACCGGCTGAGGGCACGGATCCATCTGCGCGCCTGCTTTGATGCCCATGAGATGCCCGTCGCCCGTGGTGCCCCAACCGGGGTTCCACCAACTCGACGAGGCATAATCCTCCGGACGCGTCCACGCTTCCATGAGCTCAGGGTTCGCATCGTAGCCGCCCGTGGCCAGGATCACGCCTTTTCCGGCGTTGATCTGCACGTACTCGTCGCCGCTCTTGGCGATGACGCCGCCCACGCGTCCCGAACCGTCGCGCACCAGCTGCACGCCCGGCGTGCTGAAGCGCAGGTCGAGGTTGTCGTAGGCCTTCGCCACCTCTTGCATCTCGAGGCACACGTAGATGCCCGAATAGCCGGAGCGCACTCCGGCGTCGGGCGGCAGCGAGGGGCTGTCGTAGAAGCCCAGCTCCGTGTCGATGAGCGGGGTCAGCGCCGGCATGCCGCAGGTGGAGGGAGCCTGCTCCACCTTCGAGATGACGAAGCCGTTCTGTCCCTTGTCGAGTTCGGCCTGCCAGAAATCGGTAGCCTCGCCCGAACGGTCGACGTAGGTGCGTATGGGTTCGGGGCGCACGCGCCAGTACGCGCTGCGGTACATCTCGTCCAACAGCGCCACCTTGTCGATCTCGGTGCCCTCCTGGCACTTCGCCCCCACGGCGCCGAAGCACTCGAAGCAGCCGCGGCCCTTCGTCATCTTCTCGATGCAGATGACTTTCGCGCCCTCTTCGGCTGCCTTGAGGCTGGCCATGAGCCCGGCGATACCCGCGCCCACCACCACGATGTCGCAATCCTCGGTCGAAGCGATGTCGCTCGCGGCGATGTCGCGGTCTTCGAAGCCGACCGGCCCGCGCGGCCCAGGGCAGGCCGCCTTCTTCACCGGCACGAGCGCCGTGTCGCACGCAAGCTGCCTATATGCGTCCCCGGCTTCTACGGCGGGCGCATCGTCGGCGAAGGCGATGCCTGTCGCGCCCAACGTCCCCAGCGCGCCAGCTGAAAGGCCCGCCAAGCCGATCCCCTTCAGGAACGAGCGACGAGATACGTCGTACTCTCCCATAGTCCCTCCTTGTTCGTTTTTCTTTACAACGTAAAGTGAATGGTAACGTGTTTTATTTACGTTGTAAAGTAAGAGCTTGCGAATACGCCGCGTCGAGCAGCAGAGCGCGAAAAGGGATCCCGCAGGATCCCTTTTACGAACAGATGTTTCACGTGAAACATCCGCGTTACGGAGGCGCCGCGCGAAGCGGCGGGCGGGCGGCGTAGCGCTACTTCCTCACACCGGACATGGTTTGCTCGACGATGCTGTCCATCATGTCGGGGGTCAGCATGCCGCTGATATAGCCGAAGATGTTGCCGTCCTTGTCGATCATGAACGTCGTGGGGAACGACCTGATGCGGTAGCCGCTGAACATCTCGCCCGTCGTGTCCATGAGCACGGGATACGTAATGCCCCGCTCGTCGATGAACGCCTTCACGTCGGCTTCGGACACGTCGCTGTTGTTGGGACGGCTGTCGGTTTTAGGATTCGCCACGCCCAGCACCACGAGGTCGCCCTCGTTCTCGCCACGATCCCGGTACAGCTTCTCGATGTCGGGGATCTCGCGCTGGCACGGCCCGCACCAGGTGGCCCAGAAGTTGAGGAACACCGTCTTGCCGCGGTACTCGTCCAGCGAGTGCTCTTCGCCGTTCTGGTCGACCAGCTTGAGGTCGGCCAGCGGCGCCGCCTGCGCATCGGCCTTGCTCGCAGCGCCATCGCCCGAGCCGGCATCCTTGCCCGCATCGGAAGCATCGGACGAACCGCCGTTCGCCCCGTCGCCCTTCGCCTCATCCGCGCCCTGGTCGGCCGGCTGCTCCTGCGCAGCGGGCGCGCCGCCGAACGACGACAGATAGCTGGTCACGCCGTTCATCCACCCGGTCACGGTCATCACGCCCATGACGATGAGCAGCGCGCCGCCCACCTTCACCGTATACTTCACCACGTTGCCGTGCGTACGGAAAAAGCGCAGCACCTCGCCCGTGAACAGACCCACCGCCAAAAACGGCAGCACGAAGCCGATCGTGTACACGGCCACCAGCCCGAAGCCTGCCGCGGCCGAAGCGCTCGACGACGCCATCAGCAGCACGCTGGCCAGCACCGGACCCACGCACGGCGTCCACGCGAAGCTGAACGTGAAGCCCAGCACCAGCGCCACCAGCGGGTTCATCGCGAACCTATTCAGCCGAAACGGCAGACGACGCTCCTTCTCCACCGCCTTCGTCTTGCCGAACGCGCCCAGCATGTACAGGCCGAACGCCGCCATGATGACGCCGGCGACGATCGAGAACACGCGCTGGTTTCCGGTGAAGAACTGGCCGAGCGCCGTGAATCCGAAGCCCAGCAGGAAGAACGCAAAGCTCACGCCCACGACGAAGAACAGCGTGTTCACGAACACCTTCTTACGCGGGTACTCGACGGTTCCGTCATCGTTCGTCTTCGCCGCGCCGCCTGCCAGATAGCCCACGTACAGAGGAATCAGAGGCAGCACGCACGGCGAGAAGAAGCTCAGCAGGCCTTGCACGAACACGGTGAGCACGGGAATGCTTGTTTCGAGGGAGAAGCCCATGATCTCCTCCTAGCCCTCTGCGCCGGACGATGCCGGCCGACCATCGAAAGGCACGACGCCGTCGGAGCCGAATATGCGGTCGTCGATGTCGGCGATCGATATTTGCGCAAGACGTTCACGGCAACGCTCGTCTAAATCGAGGAATATGTCGTCCATGATGCCCGCCATACCGGATGCCACAAGGCATTTCATGTCCATATCGCCGCTATGCCAACCGGATTGCACAAATCTGATGTTGAGCGCATCGGCCACCATGTGCAGGTCGACCGCCGAAGCGTCCCCTGCAAAACGGTAGCCGCCCACGTTGCCTTCGCGCGTGGTCACGAACCCGGCGCGCTTGAGCGGAGCCATCACCTTGCGCACACGCGCCGCGTTCGTACAGATATTCTTGGCCAAAGCCTCGCTGGAAACGATGTCCGCCTTATGGTTCAGATACACCAGCGCGTGCACCGCAACAATGAAATCGCTGTTCATGATGCTGCTCCGTCTACGACAAATCAACTGTTTCACTTCTTTATACAGTAACTTTTGTACAAAAGAAAGATACAGTTGAGAAATCGAGCCGAAAAACCCGCAAAGAACAGGCGAGGGCGAATCATCGGCCCGAAAACACGCTTCCGAGCCGAATTCCGTGTCTTTGAGCCGATGATGAGCCCTTCCGACCGCTATCGCCTCAAGCTCGACAATATTCCGGGCCGCGCGGGCGGGTTCGGCAGATGGATCAGCCGCGGTTCGAAGTCGAACAGCTCCTCGGTGGACACCGTCGAGCTCACCGTCAGGCAGCTCTTCAAGCACGCGTCGGCGCACAGGTTGCACTGCACGCAGTCGGCCGCCGAGAACTCCAGGAAGCTGCCCTCCCCCTCCTCAGGCACCAGCTCGCTTTTGCGCAGCGCGCCCGTCGGGCAGAACACCGTGCACATGTTGCACGAGCTGCACGCCTGCGTGTCGATGGATACCGAGCCGAACAGCCGCGTGTCGATCTCGGGAACCGTCGGCGCGCCCAACCGGTCCATCGCATCCAGCACCAGCATGCGTCGCTGCGGGTTGAACTGCGGCAGCGTGCCAGCGTCGGACATGCGCAGCCGCTCGCGCAGCGACGGCGCGGCGTTGTCGTTCTTGAACACCATCACCTCGGCCGTCTTGCCCGCGGCGTCCTTCGCCCGCGTGCGCGCGCTGGTGAAGAAGCCGCGGCGCGACTCGCCCAGCAGCGTGCGCTTGTCTTCGAGCAGCACCTCGTCGGGAAACGCCGACGCGCGCCGCACGCGGACGTCCGAGCCCTGCGCAGCCATGAGCTCGTTCGCCGAAGCCACCGTGGCGTCGATGCCCGGCACGTTCGAGCGGAACTTGCACGTGGCGCACGTGCCGTCCACCAGCACGATATCCTCCACGCCGCGCGCCGCAAGACCCAGCAGCACGCTTTCCTCCATGCGCGCGAGGCAGGGCACTTCGGCGTACTTCGCCGGGTCGGCCAGGCGCTTCGACGCTATGCGCGCGCATGCGAACACGGCCTTCCCGCCGGTTGCCGCCACGGCGGACGCCACGCTGGAGGCGAGGTCCTCGTCCAGCGGGCGCAACGGGATGAGCGCCTCCACCGGGCATACCGTGGTGCAGGCGCCGCACGCCACGCATCCCTCGCCGTCAAGCTCCAACACGTTGTTGGCCGCGAACACCGAGCCCGTCGGACAGGCGTCCGCGCATTTCGCGCACGACGCATGGCGGTTGCGCACCACCACGCAGCGATCGCTCGCCAGGTACACGGCCTTCGACTCCAGCGCCTCGGCCACTTCCACGATGTCTACCAGGTTCGGCATGCCAATTCCTCGTCTCGTCTTCCGCTACTTCTCGAGAAACGTCTCCTCGATGGCGCGCAGCTCCTCGGGCGTGTTCGCGTTGATGAAGCAGCCGCCCATGGGCTCGGCCTCCAGCACGCGCTCCTGCGGGAACTCGCACACCTCTACGTCCGCGAAGAACCCTTGAGCGCGCTTCTCGCCGCGGTCGAGCGCGGCGCTCACGGCCGGCAGGCAGCCCGCGCGGCGGTACATCGCATGGAACGGCTCGAACCCGTGCTTGTTCACCGGCACCACCACATCGGCGCCCGTCTCGTTCATGGCCAGCGCCTCGGCCACCACGAGCGACGGGGAAGCGAACACCATGTCGCAGGCAACCACGGCCACATACGGGTTGCGCGCAGCCTCCAGCGCCGTGTACAGGCCCGGCAGCGCGCCGCGCACGTTGAACGCGTCGCGCACCAGCTGGATGCGATACTGCGGGAACTCAGCGTGCAGGAAGTCCAGGCGCTCCGGCTCGTTCGTGGTGATCACGAGGTCGTCGGCAACCGGCCCCAGGCGCTCCACCAGTCGGCAGATCAGCGGCCGGCCCGCGAACGGCACGGTCGCCTTGCTCTGCCCCATGCGCCTGCTCTCGCCGCCCGCCTGGATGACCACGGTCACGCGCGGCCGCACGAAACGCTGCTCCACGAAGTCGGCGAGGCCAGCAATGTCGTCGAGCGCGAACGCCGGCACGTGGTACAGCTCGGCGGCATGGCGCGCCTCCTCGATGTCGGTGACGACGGCCACCGTGTCCGACGTCGGCAGCTTGTTCGATATGTCGGCGTAGTCGGGATGCTGCGTCTTGAAATGGTCTCCTGAAGCCCTCTCGACCCGCTGCGCGGCACGGCTCAGCTCCTCGCGCGCCGCATCGTCGTCGGCCGGAGGCACGGTGCCGCGGGTGAACTGGGTGAAGTCGGTTCCCAGCGGCCAGCCGCAACGCGCTCCCTCGGCGAACACGTCGGCCACCCGCGCGTCGGCGTCGTTGCCCGAGCGCATGATCTCGATGGTGGGCAGCCCGCTTTTGCGGTACCCCTCCACCACCACGATGTCGTGGCCGGGCATGCTGCGCACGATGTCCGAGCACTCGATCTCGCCTTCCACGGACTTGATGCGGGCGATCTGCCCGGGCGCGGCGATCACCGTCTCGCGCGCGCCAGCGGCGCGGTGGCGGTACGAATCCTTCCCGGGATAGTCGATGTCGAAACCCACGTGGCTGTGATGCTTCACGCTGCCCACGTCGCGCCCGCGTCGCACCAGCTCGGCGATGAGCTGCTCGATGAGCGTCGTCTTGCCTGAATTATGCCGCCCGACGATAGCCAGGGCGGGGCTCGGTATGTTGACCATGCGCTCCCCCGTTCGTTCGGCGCACAGTATAGCACGAAGCGCCGCCCGCACCGGGAAGGAGAGGCAGGACGCACGCAGAAGCGCCAGGTCGATAAAACGCTGCGCAGAGCCGCGCCGATCCCGCAATCGTTGTTTTTAGCAACACAACGAAACC